>Ga0307979_1001101_pt1 | contig 19211 bp, 17 predicted proteins | sample OrgLakmetage1058_FD_201833 | JGI IMG/M metagenome (GOLD analysis project Ga0307979, IMG submission 201833) | Saline water microbial communities from Organic Lake, Antarctica - #1058 | ecosystem: Environmental > Aquatic > Non-marine Saline and Alkaline > Saline | place: Antarctica: Organic Lake...
TTTGTCGTTCCGATAGTTCTTCGTCTGCACGCGTCAGATGTACACTGAAAGACATCATTTTCCTTCCGTGTTGTGGTATTTGGAAAATCTAGCCCGTGTTCTCCTAGGAATTATTTATCTCTTGTCATATGTTTTGCGTCTGCATCCGTGCATTATATTAGGGCGCGTACGAGGACGAGCTAATGCAGCACGGGCATTTAGGCCCTTTTGAGCTCATGTACAACATTCAGTTCGGGAAAATGGTGATTGCCTTTTCGTGCCTGCTCTTCAACAACGAGGTATGCACACCAGATGAGTTATTATGTATCTATTTCTGTTCATTCTTTCATTTTTGACCGCAAAAAGATTAGATAGCAATTGTAAAATAGATAAATATAAAATGCTGCATACGTGCGCGTGTGAATACGCACTTTTGTACACTCCTTTGTATTTTCCTGCGCTTCCTCCCGCCTGTTCACCAAATTCCTTTGATTGCATCTACCACATTTTCGCGCATGACATTCGATGGCAGGTAAATTACTTCTTTCAGCTGCTCGCTGAAACCGGTCCGATCTTGCTGGTGCTCGGCATTTCCGGCGCCATGCTTCAAATCTCCATCTTCGTCACCATATCCAAGTAAATATTGATGTACTAGTGATGATAAATCTCGTGCGCTATTCGCCTAGATGCAAACTTTTTCGCACATTCAAATACCGCAATGCATATAATCTAATACTGCTGCCCGTCTCATTTCTTTTTATTTCATGAACTCGGTTTTGTTCCCTTATTAATTACTTTCTTCCCTTCTAAGACCCCCACACTCCATCCTGCTCCCTCACTATTATTCCTTTGCATGTTCGTACTTCTCCTTGTTTTTTCTCGTTCTCTCTCAGATGCGGCGCCTTAACTTGCTCCTTATTTGGCACCGCCCGCAAGATCGCTACCCTCGTGGTCTCCATCATTTTCTTTGGCCACATTTTAAACTGGGTGAGTGCTGCATTGATTCAATGTGCGCGCGCCCCTTTGCTAACCCTGTATCTTTCACCTAGCTAGTGAGCTGGCCAGTGAGCTTAACAGTATTTTGATAGCCGTTTTACAGAAGGCCTTATATGATTCCCATGTGTATTGATCCTCTGGTGGTAGCCAAAGTAGTGCGTTAGTGGTCTTGTTTTGCCATGACATGTATCTGAGGTACTGTTGTTATTGTTGTGATGAATTCAGGTGCAAACGGTCGGGCTGGTGCTGTCGATTTATTCCATGGTGAAGAACTTCATTGGCGGCAAGAAAAAGAAAGACGAGGCCAAGGCCAACGCACCGGTCTTGGAAGCAGAGACTTTGAACGATGGGCCCAAAGCAAGCTTGGAGTACACCGATCAGGTAAATGAGTGAGTGAGTGGTTGAATGGTTGAATGAGTGGATGCATGTGGGCATATATAATACTCAAGGTCTGAGGGTATTGATGTAGAAATGGCTTCGCCATATTTCGTCTGCCTTGTTTAGTTTCTTAGTCGCACCGCTTCGTATTTTTCTTCTTCCTTCTCACAGGCGGCCGCTCGACGAGCAGAGAAAATGGGTTTGCTGGAGTCGGCAGACGACGAAGACGACGACGACGACGATGCGTTTCCTACTGCGGCGCCAAACGCCAAAGGAGTGGTTTAACCTCTGGATAGAAGGAAAGAGGATATTGGTAGTGCTCTTCCTTTTGGAGTGATTATGCCATCTGTTGTTATAGTTTCAGGTGGATGGTGATTGTAATCAAGTTTTGAAACATCGAAATATTTTTAAAAGTACGGTGCTGGTTCCAGGCGCCAGGCGGCCGCAACACATACACATCGCGTTCTCTGAAGAACCACAAGAAGTTGACAACACACAACGAGCAACGCAAAATGTGATTTGAAGTGGCCCGTATATCGTAGATCTATTGGAGTTAGTGATAATTCCCGTGTAACTCTTCCTTCTTGGTTAGGCTAGACTTGTTGCTAGCTGGCTAGTAACTGGCCACTTCTTCTTTTCGCCGGCGAAGGGGGGGCTTCTTCTTTACCCGGCATTTAAGAACTCAGAATTGTTGCTATGAGGACTATATTACCATGGAGCTATCTGCTATCTCCGCACATAGTCCGGGGCGGGAAGCGGCTGCTGTCCACAGGGAGAGCAAAACACAAAACTATTGCCGCCTCCGTCTTCGGTTCCTCCCGCTGTAGAACCACGTAAATCGTGAGGACGACTGCCCTGAATTGAACCTGCATCAGCAGCAGCACTAGGAGAGTGAATTGAAAAGTGCTTCACAACTGCGGCTGCTTCTGCTCGGGCGGCCGTTGCTTCAACTGCCGTTAAACCAGACGTCGAATCTAGTAGGTTGGGCTTTAATTTTGTAGAGGTTGCTGTGGTTGCCGTTGTTGTTTCGACTGTTGCTGCGGATAATGGCGTTGAAGAAGATCCAAAGGAAGAAGCAGCAGCAAGAGAATTCGAGGTGGAGACAGCAGCAGCAGCAGCAGTAGCCGCAGTCACGAGGCGTTGATACAGGGAAGAATCACACCTCTGCAGGCCCACTACTTTGCTCAAGGCGAGGGCGCTGCGGCCTAAGCTGTCGGTGGCATTGGGATTGGCTCCTAGTGCTAACAGGCACCTAGAAGAGGAGCACAGATTTGTTAGCGAGGGTCTGTGTGGTAAATGAGGGAGAGAAAGAAAAGGAAAAAAGAAAGAGTCATTTTGCGAATGTTCGTGTGCGAGGAAAAAGAGAGTGGAGGTGTATGCTCTAATACAATACCCGATCGCAGCGCGGGCGGCTGCAGCTCTCGCATCATCGGTGTCTGCTAGAGTGTTCGAAAGAGGACTGCCTGAATGATGGTTCACGGGTGATGCTCCGTCCGCCGTCGCCTCCGCCAAAGCCACTATTGCTAGTCCCAGAGGCGTCAGCTGAGTGCCTCCTTCTCCTCTTTCACTATTGTGGTCTCGGCCTTGGGGAGAAATTGATATGACAGGAGCATTTAGCGCAGCATCTTTCAAATGCGCCACTAACCCTGTTGTGTATGTATTAGGGATGCACAAAGGGTAATCATTGAAACAGAGAACAAGAAAGGCTCACAATGAAACATCAAGCGAAACGGAGACACCCACAAAGAAACAATACGAAGCAAGTCTCCGTTGGGAGGTATGCTTATAAAACGTATGGGAAGACAACGCGATCACAGTTTAAACAGTGTAAGCCGTAGTAGTCGACTGCAACCTGGCTCAGTGTCTGAACACGCCCGCGCTTCTTCTCGCTCTAGCCTAGCAGACAACCCCAGAGCAATGCTGCCCGCTGCTCCTGCTCCTGTTACTCCACTATCATTCCTGTTGCTGCCGCTGGGCAGAATCGGAAACAATTCGTGGGCAAGCCATTCACCCACCTAAACGTCGAAAATATTCAGTTGAAAACGAAGAAATCGAAGAAGAAGAAGAAGAGAACAAATAAAAAAACTTCGTAGAGATGCGACTGTCTCCCGTCTCTTCGTAAAGCTCTACGTACACAAACGTAAAGGGCTACACACCTCCCCTGACGGCGCTCCTAGCATCAACTTGAGCTGCCTGGCTTGAGCAGCAGTTAATTCACGTGCCGACGATCCTCGTTGCCTGGATTCATGGTCATTGTTGATGACCTCTTCATTGCTCTTTTTCCACGCATGCGATGGAGGCGGAGGCGGTGGCGGTGGTAAAGGTGGGGCAAAATTGGGTGCTTCTCTTTCTTTTCCGTCTCCTAGAGGGCGCCGCCGCGCTACACCATTATTACTTCCCTCCATGCTATTCATAGTGCTGTTACTGCCACTGCTGCTGCTGCTGCTGCTGCTACTACCAAAGGGTTTATTACCACCATCTCCATTGCCATTACCGCCATTGTTGCCAAGGATTGGGTTCGGCACCAGCTCATAGGGGCGGCGGTTGGTCGCATCGAACCATCCGCGCGACTGAGAACCCCATTTACCAGGCAGCCGTGAGAGCTGTGTCTGTGGCTGGGCTTGGAGCTCAAAAGCAGAACCACCAGCAGCACCAGCAGCAGCATTATTCCTGAAAACACAACGAATATTATCGGCAATACTTGATCATAACGAAAAAGGGAGATATACGAGTAAGTCAAAGTAGATGCACAGTATGCACATTTCGACATACAGGCACAATCTGTCAATCAGAACAAATGGGAATAAAAGAAGGAGGAAAGAAACGAGAATGAGAATGATACGTACGGTGGTGGTTGTTCTAGGTCCAAAAGAATGGCACAAAGCTGAGCATCTCCAGCTGCCGCCGCTAAATGCAAAGGAGTTGCCAGCGCCCAGTCCTGATATGATATATTTTGTTAGTGTTGGGGTGGCAATGGTGGTTGTTGGAACATGCACGAGATTGAAAGAGCCTAAAGTATGAGACTCGATTGAGAACGAGCCTTGTTTTTGAGAGAAAGTTGAAAGGACAAAAAACTTCGATGAAAGGAAAGGCGGTGGTAACCAAAAAAAAAAGCAAAAGCGGTGTCATCGTCGTCTCACTCGTTATGAAATGTCTCGACAGCTCAACAGTACATTGACTCTCACCTGCGCGTCTACAAACGACTCCTCAGCTTTGAGTGCTGGTGATTTTGCGCCTTTTGGCAGTGGTGCACGTAAAGAGCGTGGCTTAAAGCCGTGCACTGCACACACCCTGTTGCTGCTCTTGATGCCGAATTCCTCACTACTACTATTGTGGCGTTGGAATGGCAAGAAACAGCCTCCCCAAGACTTGTTTTGTTGACTTTTCAGGAGCTCCGATTTCGCCTTGTTCTTAACGTGTTGCATCAGCACTGCAGCGCATTGAGGCGCTTGATGCATGGCGGCATGGTGCAGAGGCGTGCGGTCCCATTCGTCCCTGTAACTCGCGGTGACTGCACATGCATACAGAGGTGTTGTACATTTATTAGGTAGGTGGGCCAATGATAACACTGCAACGAAGAAGCAAATCAGGAGAATAAGTAATAAGTAAAAAAGAAGCAAGGAACAAACCCAAAACATTCCACGCACATAAGTCCAAACAAATTATCGCTTACCGCCAGAATCAGGCATCGCCAGAGCGCATAGCGTTGCGAGGAACAATATCAGAGCTGCGCCAATCCAGAACACGGCTTCCCCACCGATGCTGCCACTGCCACTGCTGCTGTTGCCACCGCTGTTCACAAGACCTGCACTGGTAGGAGCACTACCACTACCAATTTCGTCGTTCCATGCTTCTCTTCCTCCTCCTCCTCCTCCTCCTCCTCCCGCGCTTTCACCGACCGTGAATGCTCCTTCCTCCTGTGGAGGCTCCAGTACCCACGCTATGAACCGCACGAGGAGCAGGACGCTTGTCGCTGCCGCGGGCACCACCGCACGAATGCGCCAGTGGAGCGGTGCTAAGAGGGCTGCCAGCGGTGGCGCAGCGTCGTGACGCACGCACTGTTTTGGTAGGTTTCCGATGCATTCCCACCCACAAATATACCGCGAACCCCAAAAGGTGCATTCATTCGTATGCACAGAAGCACACAGGCACCCATGAAAGGCATGAATTCACAAAAGACATTTGAGTGCCAAGGGTGCACAAATGAATTCATGCTCGAGTAAATATTATTATACACATTAGCGTTCGTACCGTGAACATGGCGTCTCCTAAGCGTGACTGCTGGTAGCCGAGGCCGCCATAAGTGCTTAACCATACGCTCCGCACCTGGTTGAACGTTAGGATGAAGATGAAGAGAGAGAGAGAGAGAGCAAACTTAATCCAATAGATGCACTTGTTGGTAGTCAAAGTGCGCCAGAAAAGAGTATGCACAATATTTGATACCAATCTTGATTGCTAGGGTCTTCTAGTATTTCAAAAAGCTGAAATTGCTTGGCAAGGTCAACACCACCACACAAGCAAGCTACACTAGCAGCTCTTAGCTTGAAAAGAATAAACCACGATAAGAGTAAACTTACAACTTTACTTCACTTACCGCTGGTCGCCGGCTTGCTTCATTGGCTGTTCGCCGAGCGTCAACTTCTGCTGTAGAACTCATTGGCACGTCCTCTGCGGGTGCTTCGGGTGCAGAAACATTAGCAGAAGAAGGTGCCAATCCTAGCCCTTTCTCAAGCCCTTCTTCCTCGTTTGGCGCTACCGAGTCCTCAGTCTCGTCATCATCGTCACCACCGCGGCACATCCCGCCCGACCACGGATTTTTGCTGCCATTTTCGTATACTTCGTGCTCCTCTCGAGTATGCCCACGACGCATGCTACTGTCACAGATCTGTAGTACGTACAGTAGGTTCGTTTTCTGTGCTGCTAGTTTACCAGTTTAGCTCAGGTCATGCAGCTTTGATCTGATGACACGTATTTTCTTGGTTTAGATATGTACGTAGGGTAGGCAACAGTCTTTCTGTTGCTAACACCATCTCGTTTCACGTCTTGGGCGGGCGGTGGGCGGTGGGCTTCAGCGTAGCGTAGTCGTTCTTGTTCTTGTTGGCTGTTGAGCTCGATTGATTACCCCGCGCTTTACAGGGGGGGGGTAAAAAGGAGGAGAGAGGGCTTGTGAAATCTCAGCTTTTGGCTCTCAGGCTCTCAGCTCCGTCGAAGCAGTTAGCGGATTGCACAATGCGGGCGCTTCTCTGCGCCCTAGTTGGCACCCTTTCGACTTCAAGCAAGAGTTTGAACGGCGCTGCATCAAACACTGGCATGTTTTCATTCATGGCTACATTCAGCGTTTTGCTGAGCGGTCTGCCGAGAGTTGCTGCAACTGAAGAGCGCTGTCGACGTGACTGCACGCTCCCGATAAACGTGACGAAACTGGAATGGGAGGTAGTAATGCACTCTCTCCTGATTACGAGCATCGCGCTATTATTGTTGCCTATTTTCTTACGTTGGAGCTCTTACTAGCTGGTCGGCTATCCTCTTCAATGCACCCATGCATAATTTCCCCGACATCTACTAGACAGTAACGAGCGACGTCTTGTGTTTCCAAAGAACCCTTACTCTAGGATTTGCCTGCTGACACGTCTACAAAACCTCTTTACCTTCTCATTCTCCACGACCACACCCTTTATCTTAATCAGGTCGGGCCGAACCCGCGCTTCGGCCTAACGCTGGACTTTTTGAGCATTGACACCTATCGTCCGATCGGCCCAACGCGCCCGCCTCACACCCGGGGCCATCCTTGGTAGAAGTGCCCTCCTTTTTTTTTGTGCCCAAATGTTGGCCTTGTTGCCTGCGCCACTTTCAAATCCTCTAACTTGTTGCCTGCCTATTTCTTTGTCGGGCGCCCTGAACCGTCTCCCCTTCTTACTTCTTACCCTACCTTCCATTTCTTGACTTCTCTTCCCCTTATTCTCATCTCTTCTTTGCCTCTCTGCCATTCCTTCACTCTTTCAAAGGTTCCCCCACGACCACGAGCTCACCAACCCGTCCAAGTATGCGGCTTTCTGCCAAGCGGGCTGCACCTTTTTCTTTGCTGCAGAGCCTTGGCACGACGGTAATGTGATGTTGACGCGGCAGTAATCAGTTAGTACACCCGTTTTCTTAGCTAGCGGCATTATCAGAGTAAAATCCGATACATGTTCCCTTGTTAATTGATGAGTGCCCTTTCTAATAGTCTAGAGGATGAGACTCATAGGCTTATCATCTAGTCACAAACTCACTGCTGTGTAACGCCATGGAAAGAAAAAAAATGGTACTATTCTAATTTAGCCGTCACTTCGATCGATAATCCGATGACGCGTTGATGTTCTAACGAACGACGAACGACGATTCACAGGGGACGCCGCGGATGCGTATGGCCCTTCGAACATTACCTGCAAGCGCAAGTGCGACCAGACATACAAGTACAACGTCGACGTGGGCTACAGGTGAAAACATGTGTGTTCGTGTGTGTGTGTGTTTTTTTTTTTTTTGAACAATGCCGGCATTCTGGCGATAGAAACAGAAGGAGCCGTTTTTCTTCGCTAGTGTTATTTGTACGTTGCATTCAAGTACTTTACGTTGCTACACGATACGAACTTTCACCCTCTCTTTGTTTCCCTACTATGTTATTTCTTGACTGATTCTCCTTATTTTCCTCCTTCTCTCCTACCCAAATACGTCAACACTTCACACAACTCACCACCACCACCACCAAAACACACCACACCACACACCTCCTTCCTTCACAGCGACCTCGCAGAAGTAGCGCGCTACGAGTGCTACGACGGCTGCGACATCGGCTTGTTGCGGTGCCAGCCGGGCTATTCCTGCCAGTGGCCGAGCACGACAGGAGTAGCCGCTGAAGCAAACTGGGAAAAACCCGCCAACATGACCCCGTAAGCATATACTTAGTAGGGCGCTTTTTAGGTGCATGCCAGGGAGGAGAGGGGAAAAGAGGGACTGAAGAGTTGATGTGAAATTCAGACAGAAGGGAGTGCAAGTAGGAATGATTGCATTTTCGAGCCTTCCTGCAAACGAACTCTTTTTGCCTTCCTCAGCTTCTGCATTGTTGTGCTCCTTACTGCTTCTCTTCGTTTCATTACAGTTGCGCTCCCGGAACCTGGCGAACTGCTGATTACTTGCACGTGTCGCAGGTAACTATGGAAGCTATGCCATAAGTATACCTATTAGAGTGGCAGGAGGGAAAAGGTCTATGAAGGAAGGAGCATATTTGCTACCTTCGATTTCTATAATCTTTGGGGTCAAGTGTAAAGCTTGCGTGTTCTGTTTTGTTTAATTTCTGCGAATTTGCTTTACCTCCATCTCGTGCACTAATATTCATATGTGTTGATACGGGCGTGCATGCACTCTGTGCCACGTACTATATCATTACTACATTAGTGCTTCGACTGCCCGCCTGGCCGTTACCGCGAAGTGGTAAAAGGAAGATCGCTGCAGTCGTGCGACAAATGCCCTGCAAGCCGATATGTGAACAAGACCAGGTAAAGGATGATAGTGGTGCTGTGTTGCACATTCATCTTTTGAAATACCCCTCTAAAAAACATTATGACTTTCTTTTCTATTCTAATGATGGTAGCTTTAGATTGCAAATAATCCCCGCTCCTGTTTTGATGATACAAACGCCACTCACACCAGGTCAGACCACCACACTCAGTGCTTGCGGTGTCCGGCGGGGCGTTTCTCCGAAGAGCCAGGCGCGGGCTTATGCCACAGCATCACGTACTGGAGCGGTAATGATTATTACGATGATCAGAATGATGGCGATGTTGAAAAGGAATGTGACATGCATTTTCCCACAATGTGTTTCCTCTGCTTGTGTACGTGCCTGCATTTTTTTTTTCGATTATCTCGTTACCTTCACCCTTCTCCGTCGCTCCGATATGAACTCATCCTAACCCAAACTCATTTTCCCCTCTTGAAAGGAGGCAACACGGCGAGCGGCGGTGCTGCGGCTGCCTACAAGCGCAACGCCGCGTTCAAAGGTTGCAACGCTGCGACTCAGAAGTGCGGGACCCAGGACGACCGAGAGACGTACCCCACCATGAGGAAGCCCGCGGAATACCATTTGTGCAAGGACAAAGGTGTGTGGTTGTGGGTGGGGTGTTTATAGTGAGCATGTGTTACTTGTGTGTAAATGATGATGTTTTCCTGTTTGTGTTCACCTATTGAGCTATTTGCTCTCGCCGCTTCCGCTTGCATTAACTTACGATTTCTGACTTGATGATAATTTAATCTGGCACTTTGTGCTGTAAAGGTCGTCTAATTTCATCATGACTCCCATTACCATCCCATCCCTTTCCCACTTGCGACAGAAATGTTCGAGCTCCGTGCCAACCAAGAGTTGTATCAGGCGGACGTGGAAGTTGCCACTTTGGACACCAACAAGGAAGTGCAGTGCGGCAACTACTTAACAGGTACTCCACTGTTGCATTTATGAACACAGTTTCGTTGTGAACCTTCGTACTTCTTTACCTCGATTTACTTTTTAGAGGAATATTCAGATACGTACACGACAGCCGAGAAAAAGTGATTCCAATGCTTTTCTTCTATTCTTTTTTTTCCCGTGATTCCAATGCTTCCTGTGTGTTTTGATTCACGTTTTTCTTGGTGTCTGCGCGTGTGCATGTCCGTGGTGCCACTTCTAATTATGCATTAGGCGACTTCAACTTCGACATGGAGCAACTGGTCACTAAAGTGGAGACCCGGAGCCACGACGGGACGGGCTTTGACGCCACACCGCCAGTGGGGTTCTTTTGAGGTCGAATAGAAGTGTGCGCAATTCCTTTGATGCCGTTGTTCCTTTTCTTGGAAAGCGGAGATAGCGGAGTTGGAATAGAGAAAGAAAGACGAGGATAAAGATGCAGTGGAGTGGTGGTTTCTAAAACAGCTATGCCACGTGTCACTGCCCATCTCTCAGAAATGTTTGGCTGTCCAGTCGCCCACTACTAAGCCCAATCTTTCCAACTCATTCAATGCGACCTAGCTGGGTCTGATGTCGCTGGAATTACTTCGTTGCGTTCCAGACGAAAGTTATGCCATTGATATGGATATGGCATTCCATTTCTAAGCGTGTTAATACTGGGAGTTCTACATGAAAAAAAAGATGAAACAGAAATGTAAAGTTAATTAGCTAAGGTATAAATGTTTGTGTTTGGAAGTGGAAGGCTATAGAATAATCCAATCACTAGTCACATATTTATGTGACATGAGCGCCAGCAGGAGCCCCCTCGCCTATCTTATACTCAACTCCGTTAAGTTTTAAGTGTCAAGTTTTAATTGAACTGGGGGTTTGTACAAATTCTACTTTCATTGCATAATCCCAGAGCAAACAAAATTTATCCACGCAACAAGAAACGAGGCAAACTCCAATGAGCCGCGGATCTATACAACAACAGCACGCCACCAGCGCAAGCCCTTTGCTGTCTATTGGCTCTTGGCGACCCGCAGTCCCGTAGTCCTCACGCTTGCGCCAGGGCGGCAGTCATCCTTTCCATGCGAATTCGCTCCAAATTTTGCTGCGCTTCCAGCTCATTCTTCACGTTCCGGTAGCGCTAAAGGTGTAGAAGTTGCACACACGAATGTACATGTGGAGTGACGAAAAGATCAAGAATGAGCACGAAAACATACAGCAACTCGGGCTTCCTCCCTCAAAAAAAAAAAAAAGATGGCGAAAAGCAATGCAAGGAAAAGTCTGAGCATATAGCTACTACTACTACTACTACTACTACTACGGTAGGATGCTACACATATCCGCGGGCTTTTACCTGCAGGAGACGCTCCAAGTCAAGCTCCCGCTGCTTCTTTTGTTCTTCGCGGCCGGTGGCAATGCGCTTCTGCAGCGCAATCAGCTCTTGCTGCTTCTGGTGCTTGAACTTGGCTTCCCGTTGGAACATTTCCTGCGATTCATTTTAAAAAAAGAAGAAAGATTAAATTGTAGATACCGCAATGTCAGAACGCACATGAGTTGGTACACGAACGAGAAAATGAAGAGTACGAAAAAAGTTTGAGCAGAAACTGGAAATGATAGGGCAAAATGAAAAGAAAATGCGTGTATCATTCGTGCATGTTTCATCCTTGGCAAACGACAAAAAGGCGCAAGAAGTACATGAAGCACACCTGTTGTTTGGCGTTTTTCCATTTTTCCAGCTCCCAAGCCTCCAGGGCATCGCACTTCAATTTGATTTTGTGCGCTTCTGTGTAGTCCTTCTGCTTCGCCAAGTGTTCCTAATAGAACGATACAAGGAGAATAAATAAGGAGGGAGGAGAGCCTGGTTTGGAATTCACTGACATGTGAATTGAGTAGATGAAAGAACAGGCGGAGAAAGAGAGCGTATCAATAGAACCTATATTAAAGAGGAGGGCGAGTTAAAGGTGTTTCTCCTTTCCCAAACCTGAATCTTCCGCAGGTTGAGGAGCTCGCGGCTGAATTTTGGCCTTTGCTGTTTCTGGAGCAGAGCTTGCTGGAAGTCTGCAGTAGCATCAAAGGTACATGTTTCAGGAGGCAATGCTAAGGAATTGCACGTCAGTTGAAATTAAGACAAGAGTAAAATGAAAACGAGACTTGACCAACAAGAGGAGGGCGCGCGTGTGCGCAAAAAAAAAAAAAAAAACGAAATATAAAGGAGAAAGAATCGCCGAGTAAAGGGACGACAACAGCAAAAGTCAAACGATGTGGGCAGAAGGCCAGCCTTTAAAATTGCATATCTGTACCAGTGAGCTCCGCCTGGTGGCGGCTCCGCATTGCTTCGACCAGGTCGCTGGCGTGCACCTCGTACTCACCCATTTTGCGATCCCAGTCCATGTTGAACTAATCCAATATGAGGATGAAAATGGTGACGATGATGGTGATGGTATGACAATGTACGCAGTAGTTTAGGGCGTGTACGAGGAGAAATATTTGTGTGCGAGATATAGACGGAAAGAATGTGTGTTTTCAACGTGCCCGTGGCGAAAAGAAGAGGCAAAATTCGAGGGAGGGGATAAGACGGGCGAGGCATGCGGAATATTTAGAATGATTAATGTTTAACCTGCTGGTACTCCAGCATATGTGCTTCTTCGACTCCCAGTCTCTCTGCCAACTGCCGCGAGCGCATTGCTTCTTTCCTCCGGTTTTCTTCGTGTACCTTGAATGAGCATACGAAGAGACGTGCAAAAACATGCAGGCACACGCCGTGAACGAGTGAGGAATGAAAGAATTACGTCTCAATGATTCTGATTCTACGAGAAAAAGCAATTGCTAGACTTCGATAAAAAGAGAGGGAAGAGAAGCCAGATGAAGAAAGCAGAGGTTGGTACAAGCCTATATCCCACTGCAAAATAGCCCGGAAAAAAGCCCTCACTAGCAAGTTCAGGGAAACGAGGCAACCACAATGCAGCAGTATAAATAATGTTACTTGATGAAAAATGGTGGCTTAAGCAATTGTGTAACGTAAGATGCTCTCTGGTAATGAGCTGCAACCATCCACTTTTAGCACAAGAAATCCCCGTACTACGATAACACATCCATGCGACACGCACCTTGAGCTCTTCCAACCGGTTTTTCGCAATCTCAGCTTCTACATATTTGCCTTGCCGCTCGCAATTCCGCCGGTGCTCTTCCAAGATTTGCAAGAAGTCTGCTACGGCGCTGTCTTCCGCTGTAGCCATGGCTTATAATCGTCTATTTCGAAGTTCGCTTCGGTAGCGGCTACTCACGACTCTCGTTAAAAACGGTAGAGCACGGAAAATTCAGACGGGTTCCCAAAGTCCTATCGCTTCACAAGACTTATTCTATACCTATGAAGCAATGAGGGCTGTCTTTAGCAAGTCAGCCAACCTAACGGCGCAGTGTACTGAACGAGCGCTAAGAAGTCACGGGCTGTTTTTTTTGCTCAACAGATTTGATGAAACGGCAACGCTCCGTCTCTGTACGACATTTTAGTGTGAAAATACTACCCTGTAAAGATGCAGCGCATATTTTTTTTGCTGATGAATTTTTGCGCGTCTTCACTCACGGTGGCGCTAGCTTCCTTGAATAGCTTACTAGTGCCCGTGCACCTCATCAACGTTCCGCTGCTTGTAAAAGCTTGTCTCACATTATAGATTAGTTTTTGCTCGATCGGGCCGTAATTTTTTATTCGTGATGCACACCACCATTACTGTAAGTACAACGACCCACGCCTCAAGATTGTACTCGTTTATTTTTCTGGCTTACACTCGTACTCAAGGCCATCTCGAAAAAGACTTAAGCCTCTCATTTTCATGCACAACGTTATGCTAGGCGTATTCCTATGGAGGCTTCACGCCATGGGCTGATATCGTGCCTCCTCACCTCAAACCAGGTGAGCAAACGAAACTTACCTTCAGGATTATTACTCTACTGCCATTTATTTTACATTGTCTTTCCGAGAGGTACAACTTTCTTATAGGCTTGAGCGACATTGGCTGTAAATTTACTCTCAATTGAATGGGTATAATCGTGATGGTACTTACCTAGAAAATGTACCGCTTGGAAGTGTTGATACACTTTTCATAATCGCGGAGAAATTTGCACACTTTTCGACAGGTGACACTCTGGAAAGTCGAGCCAACAAATTCAGGGGCGCCGGCAACGGCTGCCAGTACCGCGACCCGCCCCCGCTCCACGTAGGCCGGGACGTGAGCAACCAAGGGCTCAGTTTCCGCAACGTGAAGCCCAGCGACTACAAGGTTGGTCGCCACTCTCTGTTTTCGTACCAACTTTAGCGACGATAAAAGGTTTTAGGCTTCCGTAGCTTGCGTGCGTTTGTGTAGCGAAGTTATGCCATAAAAAGTTGAATTTGTGTGCGTGCATGCTCGTGTATTTATACGCGTAATTGATGGATACGCTCTGATACCTTTGATTTCAGGTCCCCGACAAGCGAGGCGTGTCGGCAGTGTGGGCCAATGTGGAGCGGGCCACCAGGAGCAAACCTTTCCTAGGGACCACCAACTCACTGGCTACGATGCAAGACCCCAAGGTATTTTTACACCCTGTTATCAGGGGAATGCGAAGTCTTAAAAGGGTGCATGCATGACGAAACGTGGCTGCCAGCAGCAAGCCATCGCAGAGGATGGAGCACGAGAAATCCAACAAGAAAAGAACAATATTTATTCCTCTTTTCTGAATCTCACCTTGCATACAACTATTCATTCATCCGCCCATCATATTAGGGCGCTTCCAGCTACTCGGTCAACGAGCCCGAATGGCTGGCGGCCTCCAAGAAGCAATTTCCCGAACCGCTGCCGAGAGAACCCGCGCTGCAGAGCAGCCACCAAGCAGATTTTGGCACGCATTTGACCAACGACGCTCCTCAGGTGATGAACGGAGAAAGAAATAGATACAAAGATTGGCACTTTGTTTTGATCGTTGTAATCAGGAGTGAGGTATGCCTTCAAATTCTCATCTTTTTACCTCTGTTTCTCGCACGCGCCTTTTATTATCTACTTTGCATTGACAAATCGTTCCCCTCTGGCCCTCTGAACCCTTCTCCCTGTTCTTTTTTTCTTCTCGCACTTCAGAACAAAGCCTACATGTACAAGTCCGGGATGGCGTCCACCACCAATGGGGAGTTGGCCGAAGGCACTTCCAAGCAAAGCTTCCATTTGCCCGGCTACGGAGGCACGATCCCTTCGAGCTCGCGGAACGCCATTGCTGCGTCCCAGGTGCAGAGGCCTATCAAAATCAAAATTTATTTGAAAGGGTTGATATGTGTAGAGGAAAAATGAGCTATCTGACAAGGAAATGAGGTTGCAAAGAGTGGGTATACGGCTGAGGAGTCATTTGTGTACTTCTTTTTTCTCATTCTCGATTATTTCTTGCTATGTTTCATTCGTGTAAATCCTTATAAATCATTGGCATTATTCCTTTCTTGCTTCTTATTTTCATTTCTTTGTATTAGGGTTTGGCCGCGGAGCCCCGCACGAAAGGAGGCAACATGCGCATGTATTACCGCCAAAACATGGTAAGAATTGTGAAGATAGTTTTTTTTTTCTCTTGAGCTGAGTTCGCGCTGCCTTTGTATACTGCTGATTCGGGGAAGCTCGCAGTTACGTTTGTGCTTGTGATGAAACGCTAGCACATAAGTGTCTTGTTGTCTTGCCGGCCCTCTTCGGGCCCGTGTCAAATTACCTACCCATTCTCTGCATCACATGTGTGCACTTTTCTACCTAGGTGGGCTACTCGGGCTGGGGCTCTTCGCCACCTCTGCACGCGACGAACGACAAAGGCGAAGCCCACTGCGGGGCAAACCCGGCTTCCACCTCGGGCGCGGCTGCCCTCAACCTAATGTTATGAAGAAGCAACCAATATAGATGTTTTTTCGAATCAGCAGATTCTAGCACTGTTTTGTTTTTCTGCTTTTTTTGATGTACTTGGCACTTCGCGACATATGGCCACTCATGTAGCTACCAAAGGCAGAAATACTTCACGCCGCCGCTATTGCCACTAACATGCCATTCATTTTGGCATGGGCGCTTAATGGTTAATGAATAGTTCGTTCAGCTAGCAGTGCTTCGTTTTGCGTTATTAATTCCGCCTTTCTATATTCTATTTCTAGTATTCCTTGGGGAATGGAGAGTTGCTATCTCGACAAATCCTCCCGAGGGATATGGCACATCCCAACTAAGGAAAGCCTTCCGTGGCGCTGTCGTTGAATCGGCGCCATGATGGTTCTGCCATGGCCATAGCTATGGGCTATGGTTACGCCAGAGGAAAAGTGAGGATTACTGGGTCCTGGTTCTTGTTCTAGCCTGGTGCGCTCACGAGAGACGACCTGGACATTGGTCAGCTAGCGCCGTGTTCCAGTGCAGTTAGGTATATTTCTATGCTAAATAAAGAAAAATGTTGCACTCTCAGCAACACATATTCGTGAAGTCAAAACTTCCATGCGTAGATATTGGGGTAGTCTTCGTCTTCTACTTCTGGCATGTGGCTGGTGGATTGGAGTGATGGTTTGCATTTTGAGACTGGAAGGGTCGGAATTAGAAGACTGACAGGTAGAGAAGAAAAGCAAAGCAGCGCAAACTAGACCAAAGAAGCTAATCTGGCGCACATGCCCGAGTGGCCATGGAAGTAATGGTTTGCATTTTCGCGCTGGGATTAGGCAAGTTTGCTACAGAGAATACACGTTTCTAATGTTGCCGTCATAAAAGCATCATCATTTACGTGCTTTTATATGGCATGTGCAAGACAATAATACCAGTTGTCTAAGGTGTGCTGTATAAGTAGTTATTGACGTACAGATTGGCGTATTTAAGTCATCAAACTGCCGTACCTTTGTAGGCCTGAGGTGGTGTCGTTTAGGCCAACAAACGCGGCAATGCGCACATGGTCTGGGCAAGTCTAAATTTTAGACTCGGCTTCTTTTCAAAGTCTAAAATTTCGATAAACTTTTCGAGCCTTTAAGGGGGCTCGGAAAGTTTATCAAAATTTTAGACTTCGCAAAGTCTAAATTTTAGGGTCCAATCAAAAATTTTGATTCGCAAATAACGGGTGTTAGAGTGTTGAAGCTAAGCTTAAAAAGAGCTTATTCCTTACTACAGACTGTAGTAGCAAACAAGTGAGTGGTTTATATGCCATAGTCTATAGTCATCTCGCAATAAGTGCACATAGTTTTCTTGAACTAGCGAGAAGTCAAGAATTGTTGGATCGAACTCCTCCATAGACTAGTTGAAAGATATCCACTGACGAGAGGTATAGGCGACTTATGGATTCACGCACGACTACCCAAGCAGCAGGCGGCACCGCGAAACAAATGAGCGCATCTGACCAACAGACAGCTGAAACGAAAGAAATTCAGGACCTGAATGATCTCCTCCAAGCTGAGCTGGAGGGTTTGCCAGATGTAAACGCAGAGCAGAGATCTGGAGAATCCCACGCATCGTGTGAAACCGAGAAGCTCACTTTTGCCATTCTTGAGACTGCAAAAAAGTTGCATGTTGCAAATCGTGAGAAGGAACGCATAGTCCACGCCAAGTATGCTGAAATATTGGAGGCTGGGAAGCGAGCGAAGAAAATGTCAGAAACGCTGATTAAAAAGAGTAGCGATGAAGCGGAAAGAATCAAGGCGGCCGCATTAGAATCCACAAATCGACTTCTGTCAGAATCGAAACGGGATGCGGCATTAACGAAGCAAAAAGCGCATCAGTTAGCCGCGGAAGTAAAAAAAAAGGCAGAGGAGGAAGTGCAGAAGCTCAAAAATGATGCTGAGATGGCAAGCAAAGAAATTGCCATGGCGGCAGAGAAGCAATCTACTGATATCGTCGCGGGCGCGGAGGCTTCAGCCCTGAAAATCATTGAAGCAGCGACGGAGGAAAAAGCAAGGATCCAGCGTGAAAAAGCAGATTGGGAGAAGGAAAAGCTCTCTGTGAAGCAAAGCCACAAGTTCGATAGCATGAAAATCTTACTGGATGTGGGCGGCTCTCGGTTCTCAACTCGTATATCAACGCTGACTAGTGGTGCTGCTGACGGGTCAATGCTGTCAGCAATGTTTAGTGGAAGACATGCCTTGGAACAAGATGAAAAAGACGGCTCGTACTTCATTGACCGCGACGGCACTTGCTTTGGTCCTGTGCTAAATTACCTCCGGGACCCTTCTGACTTCGAAGATCCAAAAAGCGACGACGCGCGACGAGCTCTCGAAAAAGAAGCACAATACTACCAAATCGAGTCCTTGCAAACAGCATTGCGATACCTGCCGGTTGCCGTCTTCGAAGTACAAACGGGTCATGGTGCTGGTGGAGGAATGGCACAACAAGGAAATGACATTTTGTCACACTTGAGCCGACGACAAAGTGGGGGAGTCGTTGCTCGCTCAGTATCGTCGGCTGATCAAATTTCACAAGGCAGCATGGAGGAAGTTCTCTCATCCATGGTTCAAACCTACTCAAAGACGAAAAGTATTAAAGGTCAGCAACTGAATACTGCTCGTTTGAATGCCGCTTTCTTCAATTGCTCTCAAGGCTCTGCACAACAGCGATCAAACGCTCCTCCTGGTGGTTATACTGCTCATAATAATTCATCAAAATCGAGAACGCTCGTAATGATAGATTTCGGGGATAACCTGGTGTCTATTTCTTCGTTGAATGTTCAACTTAACGTTCAGTATGGTGGCGAAGCCCCTCGATTGAATTGTGTGCTTGCCCTGGTTCCTGACTATGGTGCTACCCCAAACATATTATCTCAGTCCGACCTCAGTCCTCACCACGCGCAGCTAGAGTACTGCATTGAATGCCCAGCAGCAAGCGAAATTATCTGGGCAAGTAAAGTATTCATTATGCTTGAAGTGCTTGACCGTGCTGCCAATGGCGCGATGCAAGGCGCATACCAAGGATTCCACGGCTATAATGATTTCAATGGCCAGAGTAATCCTCTCGTCCAGTTGGGTGGAATCAAGATGTATGGGAGCCTACGGCAGCTTCGAGCCAGTAAATAGGAGATGACATGATGACACTTTCTCTTGATTAATTCAAAAGTTCTCGCTCTTTTAAAATCCTGAATGCCACGAAAATTTCTTTACCTATTTATCGGAGACATACAAACCAAATACCCGAGCGATCTTCGTAGGTGTGCTCCACAGCTGAAACACCAAATACAAATTTCGTCGACCTTTTTACGTCTAAAGTCTTATTTCTTCACGTCTTCACGGGCGCCGTTCATTTTCCTTTAAAACAAAGACATATTAAGCATAAGCTGAAATTGTATTCCAGTTGCCTCACTTCCATGGGTCTGTATCTATTCTGCCGTCATAATTTATTCGCGTAATAACATGGAATAGGAAATTGATGGTTGTTCGGGCTTCAGTGGCGTT
>Ga0307979_1001105_pt1 | contig 19177 bp, 14 predicted proteins | sample OrgLakmetage1058_FD_201833 | JGI IMG/M metagenome (GOLD analysis project Ga0307979, IMG submission 201833) | Saline water microbial communities from Organic Lake, Antarctica - #1058 | ecosystem: Environmental > Aquatic > Non-marine Saline and Alkaline > Saline | place: Antarctica: Organic Lake...
AGCCCGAGATGACGACGATGGCGCGGAGCCATGGTTGGCGCTGGAGCTTGATTCAACCCCCGGGGGCACTACAGCCGCAGCTGCTGCAATCACCGTGCTGCTGAGCCGAGTGCAAGGATGGCAAGCCGCAGGGTGGAACAGTTGCCGTCGTTTTGATAACGAAGCTGTAGAACTGTTTTCAACAGCCGGTGCAGCACTTGTATTCGAGCCATCGGCTGCAATCCCATTACTACGACTGCTAGTGCCACTGCTACCGTCAGCGTCTGGTGCAGCAGCAGGCGCAGCTGCGGTACCTTCGTTGCTTCCCTTAAGCTCAACCACGATTTCACTGTGAGGAGCCAAAGAAGCAGGGGTACTGCTCGCAAGATCACCGTCAATATCGTTTCCATCGTCGTCCAAGCTTGGCACCCGCATTTTCCACCGTTGGCGGGGGTCCGGATACTCGCAGCGGAAGCGCTCGGCTCGATCGACACCATCCCCACCGCGACTGCGGTCATGCCTGCCACTAGCACCTTCTCGACCTCTTCCTCCTCTGCCACCGCTGGAGTAGCCTTCCCAACCGTTGCCTACCGTATGTGTACTTCTAAGTGCAGCGTGCACGAGATCACTGTTCGCGAAAGGGTGCTCCATGGGCGCATCTTTGCCTCTGTCTCCGCGACCGGCGCACGCCGCTGCCGCCAACTGCCACTGAACCAGGTCCTCTGGAGGCAAAGGATGATACGCACGCCATGCCACCAATTTCTGTCTGTTTTCCTCCACTGCCTGCACTCGCGCAACTTTGGCCTTTTGCGCCTCTAGAGCCGCGATCTTGAGCTTCATGGCCTTGGCTTTGGCCAGAGCTTCGGCTGCCGCTTCTCTTGCCGCTCGTTCCGCTTCTTCTTTGGCCTTCTGTGCGGCTTCCAGAGCAGCTGCCTGTGCGGCTTGCGCTTCTCTCGCAGCTGCGTGCTCGGCATCGTAGGCAGCTTGCGCCACAGCGACAGCATCGTTGGCGGCGAGCACTAAGACTTCCCATGCGGCACACGCTGAGATCCAGGCACTGCTGTCGTCGCCACTGCCTCCACCACTGGTAAGACTAACATCAGCGCTAGTGATGATACTCTTCTTGCCATCTTCGACAGTGTAACTACCACCTGCGTCATCAACTGTCGCAGCGGCACCAGCTGATGCTTCAGAGGAGGCCATTGTCGCCGATGCCACCGCGGCCGCAGCAGCAGCTGTTGCTTTGGCTCTGTCCTCTTCGGAAGGCGGTGGCGGCGGTGCTGCGCGCTTCAGTGCCATGGAAGCTTTCACGCAGGCACGTGCCGTCGCCTCGGCCTGCTGCTGCATGCGCTGCTTCTGCTCTTGTCGCTGCTGCTCCTGCTTTTGTTGCTTCTCCTGCTGTTGTTCTCGGGCCAACATCTCCGACCCGTGTAACGACGTCTTGTCTTCTTTCGGGAGATCGAGAGGTGGGAGCGGCGGCGGTGGCGTAGCTTCTTGCAAAGCTTTGAGGGAAAACGATGACGACCTCCATAGAGTGTCGGCTTCTAGCCATCGAGTGGCCAAACTTGCCGCAATCTCCGCTCGCTTCGCTGCGTCGGAGGCTTGGCTAAGCTTAGTTGGGTCTAACGGGAGCAAGTTGGCATCGTTGTCGTTGCCGTGGTCAACCTCTGCACTCGCCACACCTGAGCTGTCGTCGTGTTGGTAGCTGCTGTTCGTGCCATCTCCTTTCTTCGCCTGGCCAGGAACAGCGCATTGAGCAGCCACCATCGCTGACTCTGCACGCGCGAGCGCAGCCGCGGGTCCAAGAGCTAATTCTTCAGTTGCACCATTACCATCACCGGTGGTGGAAGTAGACGTAGCAGCACCATTAGTACTAGCAGTAGTAGTGGAACTCATGCGTGCGTCGTTCAAAGCGCGGGCTTGCGCGAGGCTGATTGCCGCTTTGGTGTGCCGATGCACCAAGTGCTGCCATGCGTCGAGCTTCACGAGGGTGTCTCGCAGATGGCTCAAAGCGTCATCGCGTTCTGCGTCCTGCGCGGCTTCCTGAGAGGCCACTACCATGGGATGACTGGAGACAACTGCATCGGCAGCAAACCCACTGGAAGATCGGTCGGGATCTCGAGCAGCCTCTTCCAGAGAGTTTAGCTGGTTGCCAATCTGGTTCATCACATTCGAAGCAAGGTCCACACATTCCTTGGCCGCTTCTAACCATGCAGCACACGACGGCAAACAGAGCTTCTGTACGGCTGCTCGTGCGTGAGAACCCCGCGAAGCTTCAGCGTCAGCACCTCCACCAGGCACGAGAGCTGCGGCTTCTTCTGCGGTTTTGGCCGCTTTGGCCACACCACTTGCTTTCAATTTGCTCCTGTTGCCACTGCTACTGCTATTGTTGTTACTGCTACTGTTGTGTTCGTTGTCAAAACGGCTGCCGAAACGACTGCTTTTGCTCTCGTTGCTCGCGCTCGTACTATTCGCAGAAATATCTTTTAACGCCACGTCACCGCTGCTGTCGCGACTATTGCTTGGACCACCAAGAGCATCGGAGTGCGCTGTCTCGGCGTCTCTCCATCTCTTCTCAGCCGATTCTTTCATTTCTGCACACTCCGTGAAGGCTCGCCGGTAACCTACCAGGCGCTGTTGCCGCCGCTCCTGCTCCTGCTGCCGCTGTTGCTGTGCGCGATCTCTCGCCCGCTCGCGCTCGAGATGCAAACGCGCGTCGGCCACGGCCTTTTGGGCAGCGGTGGCTAACGCAAGCGCGCCCCCCCCTTCTCCATCCTCATCTTCTCCACCGCCGCCACTGCCAGCGATGCTGCCGCTGCTGCTACTATTAGAGGAGGACGAGGACGAAGTGGTCGATTGAGCAGCAAAGGTAGCTGCAGCAACGGTGCGGTCAGCGTTGGCAAGAAGAGAGGCCAGGGCGTCGCCTCGGCCTACTCCAGGAGACACTTCCACTGCATTGCTCACGTCGCCTGGGTTGATTGGTGGTTACATGTTGTTATGGGTAGTTGCGGACATAGACAACCAACAAGGTGCGCCAGGAAGAAAAAAACAGAGGGGGGTTAAGAGAAAGGTAGTTTCTTTTTTGATTACTCCCGTCAACAAAGAAAAAGAAGTCGGGAAGCAAAAATAGGGCAAAATACCTTGTCGAAGGCCTGCTTTGAGACTAGCAAGTTCTTCTGCAGCGGCGGCTGCGGCGGCCAAGGCAGCCTGCCGGTCGCGCTTGCGCTGCGCTCTTTTCTTGGCGGCTTCTCGACGCCTTTCCAAGGCAGCAACTGCACGAGCGCCCACCTCTCTGTGAATAAGACAACCGCAAAAAAAGAAAGCAGAAAAGAGTGAGACGAAGTAACATTCTTTATTTTTAAAAGAAGGACGAGTCAGAATTGAAAGACGATTTGATACGCTTGGTGTCGATTGATGACGTGTCGGTGAGAAAAGAGTAATTCAAAAACCTACAAACAAGCTATTGTAACATCTTTATAAAACTCACACCCATTTCAGGTATACCTGGGCGAGAAGTACCCCGATGTGTCGACTTCTACCTGGACCCGCACGCCAGCGCCGATCATCGGCCCGCCGCCACTGCTACTCGTCGCGGCAGCCGCCGCCTGAGCCGCCGCCGCAGTTCTCGCCGCCGCCGCCGCGTTCAAAGCCCCCAAATTCGGCCCTGTGCTCGCAGCGACCACCGGCTGAAACCCACCGTTGCTGCTAGATCCCCCCGTAGAGGACGAAAACGACGACGACGATGATGACGCACCCCCAGCCCCGAGGCCGCCGCCCCAACTGAGCACGGTGCCGCGAAGGGCCGCCAGAGCCACGGCGAAGCCTTCGGGCTCGGCGAACTTGGGGGGGGGAATGTAGGGTTGAAACGATAGAAGTAAAGGGCGGTAGAAAGGCATTCAGAGTAGAAATATAGAAAAAAAAATGCTCTGAGACACTCTCACCTGCACATAAGCATCAATGTTGAGGCCACCGAGCCCCAAGGCACCGCTGAGTAAAGAGCCTGAGAAGGAGTACGGGGTGGACGTATCAGGATCAGAGAAAAGAAGTAAAAAAAAACAAGGGAGTAGGAAACATACAACACATTGGTTCAAACCCAAAAAAACGGTAGCATTTTTACAAAATTCTTACCGCCGCCATTTCCGCCGCTCTTTTCCGGCGACTTTGCCGGTTGCACGTCCAGGTTGGCGACGGTTCCAAACCTGCTAAAAGCCCACTGGAGTGTTTTCACGTTGGCTGCGCGCTGCTCCTTTCTCAAGCTGTTCCTCGCCGCTCGTGCTTTGGCGCTGCTGAAGTTATCCACTACAGGGGCGCCACTTCCTGAAGCATTGTCTTCTGCTCCGACACCACCACTGCTGCCGATGTCATTAAAGAGGAGGTTGTCCTCGTCACCACCGTCTTCATCGTCGTCTTCCTCTTCGTCGGCAGTACTGCCCACCAGAGCGGTGTCCACCTCAAACCATTTTGCCGGCAAGCCTCGCACCAGTAGAGTGTCAGGCCGCTCGCCGGGCCCTCGGGTTGTCAGACCCTGGCTTTCACCACCACTGCCACTGCCACCGCCACCACTGCCACCACCGCTGCCATTGCCTTTGGCCGCCCACAGTTTCCGCACGACGGCGACGAGATTCGACCCTGCAGGAGCAGGCGGAGCATCAACGGTCGCGAAAGCGCTCTGCCACTTCCCATCCTGCTCGGCAGCGGAGTCGCCGCGGCTTGCATCGAGTGCGCACTCTGCAAAGTACTTGGATTTGCTCACGGTGACCTAATTATCAACAGGTGGATGCAGAGAGCACAGATTGCGCATTAGAAGAAATTGAAGTTCTGACACTCGATTGCATTTTTTAGGAGAAAGGTAAGCTGTAGGAATATAAGAGTGGGATTGTGGTGCATACAAGTTGGCGGTGGAGCGCATTCTGCATGACTTGCGCTGCCTCTGCCTCAGCGAACACGAGCTTTACTTCGGCCTGCTGCCTAGTCACGGCACTCTCGAGCAACAGCGGCTGATGGCCCGGTGGGCAAAGCGTGCGCAGCACTTTCTTCAACTGTCGTACAAGCATGGCAGTCGAAGTTGATAAGATGACAAGGGTTCTGGAAGGTATGCACTACAACATGGGTGCCAAGATCCATGAAAGCTTTAGTATACTTCAGCCGAAGCGGGTGCATCAATGAGCGATAAACACATAAGGTAAAGATAAAGATAAATCGCAAAAGCTGCTCTGTTGTGCAATAATACACTTGTCGGTGTATGCATTCTTCTTGTATTTTATGGTCTGAGCAGCCCTGATAGCTAAGATGTTGCCTTGCTAGGATTCTTGCTAACCTCCCAATTCGTAGCCGTCATGCGGATCGAAGCCGACGCTGGCGAGAGCACCACTCTGAGACCATACGCTCGCGTCAACACGAGCTCTCGTGATGGAACCCAGTCCCATGGTGACGGAAGAAGGTCCTCAAAGTTGGACATTTTTTCAGTGGTTGACTTCTTATGTGAGGAAAATAGGTGTCTTGTATCAAATTAGGGATAAAGAATAGCAAAATCCGTAAGTATATCTTTACTTGTGTGTAAATACGGGAATCGGGGAATCGTCAGATCGTCAGAACGTTAGAACACGACCCCTCAACTCCTCTCCTATACACCCATCATCCCACCAGATGATTTCAAAACGACACAATAACCGCCCGCTCTTTGCCCTTGGATGAGAAGCTAGCCTGCAGCATTTAGACGCATGGACGCCTTCGTCGACCCAATAACGAAACTGAAAATCAAAAATCCACTCGTGTCATCGATTCTCTTGGAACGTACGATCAAAGGCCGCAATGTCAAGACACTCGCTCGTGTCACTGCTGCGGCGCCAAACTCAGAGACAACAGAAGTAGACACGTGAGTGAATGGAAAGCGTTTGTTAGCGTGTTCGCTTGCAACTATTAAGCCAATTATCTAATAAAAACTAGAATCATGGAAGTTCTCCTTCAGGTTTAGCGGTGAGCTAGCTATGCCCGAAGTTTCTTATTTCCGAGTGCTTTTCGAATTCACTCTCCTTTCATTTTTCTCCCACCACCTTGCTCTTATCGAAACGTCAACTAGGTGTGGGGTGCTCGTCTCAAAGTCATGTGAGCGCAAGACCTCACGCGGCGACCCTTTCTGCGTGTGGCGCCTCTCCGACTTGGCGTGTGCCTCGCAGTGCACCATCACCCTGATGCTATTTGGTGACGCTCAGCAGACCCACGCTGACGTGCGACTCGGCAACGTCCTCCTTTTGCTCGGGGCGAGCCCCATGGAAGAGCGCGAGCCCAGCAGCAGTGGTAGCAATGGCAGAAACAGCGGCAGCACTAGTGGCGATGGACCAAAAATGTCCGTGCGTTGTGCGGAGCCGTGGCAAGTGGTTCGGTTGGGGGAAGCATTGGATTTCGGGATCTGCAAGGGCACTCGCAAGGACGGCTTGAGCTGCAGTATTCCTGTCAATAAGTCTCTCTGTGGCGGGTACGGATGTGTGTTATTTCATATCTCTCACGTCATGCTAGTCCCTCGGGTCAACTTATCCGCTTTTTCCGTGTTGAGATGAAACTTCAAATGAACACCATTCCGAGTACACACTGAGAACTAAAGTGGCACTTTTCCCGTGCCATGTGCGCCTCTGATTTGCACACACTTGACATGTATTTTTTGCGCCCGACTTTGCTGTGCCACCAACTAGGTATTGCCGCTATCATTTGCCACGAGGCCATTCCGCAGTTCCTCCTCCAGCGCCTGGCCTTTCCAACAAGACTAAATTAGGGGCCCTCATGCAAGCCCGCACCACCTCCCGCGCCAACGACAGCAGCAGTGGGAGCAAGAGTACTTCTCTTGGCGGGAAAGGTACTGGCAAAGGCGGCAAGGGTAGCGTACCGGGTTTGATGGGGCAAATCGGAGGTGCGGCGCGAGGAGGTGCCGCCGGCGGAGGGTCACAGGGGGACTTACTCGCTAACCTCATGGCACAGGCACAGCAAGGGAACAGCGGTGCTTTCAGCACTATGGGATGTGGCAGCAGCAGCAGTAGTAGCTTCACCAGTGGTTATTCTGGTAGCAGCAGCGGCCTTCGCACTGGTAATACAGCCGTGGCATCCTCTCGTTTTGGGGGCGCACCAGCAGCGCTTAGTGGCCGTGCCACGACTGCAACTACAAGTACAACTTCAGGGGCTATGCGCAACGCTCGCGCTGGTGCGTATTCTAGTAGTAGTAGTAGTAGTTGTAGTGGTGGCGGGGGTGGTCAGGGCACTGCGGTGTCGCTTCGGCAACAGCAGCTTGAAAACATGGAAGTGCCAGCAGGTAGCAATAGCATACATCGTCAGCCGCACCGGCAGCCACAAGCACAGGCACAGCAATCACAGATGCAGAAAAAGCGACCATTCGGATCAAATGGAGATCCAAATGCCAATGCTGCTGGAGCTGAGTCTAGAGGAAGCGAGAGTGCAGCGGCGAAGCGAGCCCGAACTTTAACCGCAGCAGCAGCTTCTGCATCAGTAGCTACAAAAGGGCCTAGCACCAAAAAGACGAATGCTAAGGACAGTGCAGTTGCGAACGATGATATGGACCCCCTTGGAGCGCTACTGTCGACAGACCAAGAAGATACACGTGCAAAAGCCCCGAAAACTTTGCGTGCGTTTTCTTCTACTACAACTTCTTCATCGGCAATTAGTTCTCGAGATCGTGTAGCAAACAAGCAGCCAATTAGTAGCCAGCGCCCTGCTTTTTCGTCCACCTCATCTGCCTCACTCTCCTCCACACCGAATGCAGACGGATCTTGCCTTGCAGCTGCTCTCGAAGCATCTGAGCCTCCTCGTGTGGTCAACGACGGGAGCTACAGGAACGGGCGGGTGGCGGTGCCCTCTGCGTCGAGTGTGTTTGAGGTCGCTGCCGCCAAGCGTGTAGAAAAACTCAACGAGCGGCTCGCTACTCGTGTAGGACCTGCGCCACCACATTCTGCTTTTGGATCCTCTTCGATGCCTCACTCTTCCAACACCTCATCGACTTCGTCGTCTTCGTCGTCGTCGCACTTCAACGCGGCGGCCATGCGTGCACACCAGCAACAGGAAGCCGCTGCGGCGGTGCAGCTTCAGGCGCGGCGGGCTCTCGAGCAGTCCAATGATCCGTTCAAAAAACACCGAGATGAGTGCCCGGTAGCGGCACTGGCCGCTGTTTCGGGCCAATATCCTACCCTTGGGCTCACCCCACAGGTACCGACTTTGTTTACTCTGTCATTATTTGATGACGACAACATTGAAGGAAGTATACAAGGCCGAGAGATAATTCCTTCTTCTTCTCCTTCCTCGTAATTTTTCCTTCTGTTCTTCTCCTCATCTTAACAGTTTCTCGAGCGCGAACGGTTAGCTATGGCCTCCAGCCACGCACAAGCTGCTGCACTCATGCGCCGAGAGCAAGCTACAACAGCTTCTGGCAGCACATCAGGTGGTGAAGTACGAGGAGTTGCAGGACGAATAGGCAGTAGAAACGACAAAGAAGCCACGGTAGATGGCGGAACGTTGCGTAAACTTCTCGCCGACCGCAAGCAGCAGCAGGCGATGCAAGCAGCACAGGCCAACGGTGCTGGTGCTTCTCTTGCCTTGGCGCTGCGCAACACCAAAACAAGTACATCTACACTGGGTCAACCTCGTATGCAGGGTCAAGCAGCAGCAGCAGCAGCAAGGGCGAGCACAGGAAGACCTGGCCATGGCCCTGCCGTTTCTGGTAGTGTGGGTGGTAATGGCGGAAGGGCGAATGCCAGCAGTAATGGCAGTAATGGCAGCAGCAGCAGCAGCAACGCATTGTCTGGCCTGAACCTCCCCCCTGCGCTCGAAAGTCTGATCAATGTAAAATCCAAGTACGCTAGTGGTGCACAACAAGAGGCTGCAGAGAACTGTGCTGCCTCGTTAGAGTGGCTGGAGGCCAAAGATAACGCTGCCGCCGAGCGCGACAAAATTACCGAAGAAAAATGCCGAGCTTATACCTGCCATACGGTGAGACGATGCTCATAACTGTTCTTTGCGAATTCTTACGTAGCTGCACTCATCTCTTTTCCTTGATCAGCACACCCTTTCTTTTGTAATGACTTTCTTTCCGTGTGTTTCCTTCTCATCTTCACTCCGCTCTGACTATAATTCGCTTCCCCTATTTATATCTCTATTTCCGTGCAGTGTTCTTCCACGACTGCTCATGTCGTGGGGGCGTGCACGCTCGCTGGCCATTCAGTGACTGCCGTGGCAGCGGTGCGGCGCTTTTGGGCGTGTGGGGGGTGCACCACCCGCAAATCCACGGTTTCCCCCCTCCAAGGGGGCCAAGGCTCGGCCATGCGCCCCCCAAAAGCCTGCCGCAAGTGCGCAGAGAAAGGCACGGCCAACGCAGTGTGGAAGCGCTGTGGCGCCGGGAAGGCCACGGGAGGAGCACTCGGCAGTGGGTCTGGCAATACGGGCCTCGTGCTGTCGGTGGCAGAAAGCACGAGCTATCGGGACGTGTGGGGGAGTGGGCTCGATGCGATTTCAGACAAGCACTAAAGATGATTTTCCGATGCCGCATAGAACCAGATTTGAGCTAAGCGCTAAGTACCTTCCCTTGTTTTTGGTTGCTTGTTCGTAGTGATTTTTTTTAAATGTGGCTACAGAAATTCCGAGGAAAGTAGTTACGATTGTGTTGCGGTTACGGTTACGTACTTGCGGCTTAAACACCAGACATCAGAGTGAAATGTTCCACCTATTTGGCCTTCGATAATCTCAATCAATGAGAATAAGGCGCCGTAGAAATGGGGTTGTGTTGTTCCCCATAACCATACCGTTAAGTAATTTGCTAATTGCTATGTAGATATTAAATAGTAACTTGGTTGCGTTTTTGAGACAGGCCCCGAAGGGCCGGAATTAGGGGATTTACAGGTAAAGAAGAAAAGCAAAGCAATAGACTTCTCAACGGGCAATGTACGGCATATACAGGGGATCAAAGCCCCCCTGTAACATCTTCCGGTGAACAACAAATGATGAACGACAAACGGCCAAATAGCGATCTTTGTTGTACTCTCTTTCCTCGTCCTTCCCCTCGGGAATGTGAGAGACCCACGCATAACGGCGCTAGACTAAATCTCTCGGGCGGTCCTTGTAGACCGCCCCTCAAACTGATACTTAATACTCATAGATAGAATTCTATCACTGGGAGCTCGATGCTGAGATCGGCTGGCGCCCGACGCCTGAGAAAAACATTGAGGCGATGCCCTGCTGGGGAAAAAAATTGCCCAGAAAATTGCCTCGTGGACCTGAAACGTGACACACGAACGAGCACTCAGTCCCGCCGACTTGTTCGGAGGAAAGGCGCCAGTTGGAGCCTTAATTTTAATTGGCCTTCTGGACTTCTGGAGCGAATTTGCTAGCGCATGTGCAGCTCAAGTGAATTCTTTATGTGCCTCTGTGACTGCTGTGTACTTGCCTTTCCTTGTTATTGGGGAGAGTATTAACTAGACTAGACTAGACTAGACTAGAGCTCAAACCAGCTTTTAGGAGCGCGTTTCGCAAACATATGGATTCTATGCAACAAATCAAGCAAAAAGGGCACACGCAGTCTAAAAAGGCGCTGGTTCTCATCTTAGGTCTAAGCCAACTGCAGCGCCCATACCAGGTCCCAATTCAACATGTCCGTGTGGGTAGCGCGGAGGCGCAAAGTCATCATCGATATCACCAACGTTGCTGTCATGACCGTCACTTGCACTGCGGAGAGCCTTCAGGGTAGATCCTGTCCGCTGTTGGGCCTGTGGACCGCTACTGCTCACATGGTCATCACGAATTGGTGCGTTGCGCATGAATTTTAAAAGGATTGGCCGTGAGCGAGCCAAACGATCTCGCCACTTCATTGGGTCTGAAATAGGACCGATGTCTTGGTTGTTGCATGCCACTAGAATGTCGCCAGCGCGAAGCAGCGGCCCTGTAACCTGTGGTTTCAACACAGCGGCCACCACTAAGGATCCACCGTTCGCAGCTACGAACTTCATCGTAAAACCGAGATTGACTTGATCGAAAATACGCTCGTGGGTGTAGCGAGCAATTCTTGAGACCTTCGAAGAAACTGCCAATGCAAGCTCTACTTCCTCGGGTGCAATTTCGGTGTTCCACTCAAACATAACTTTGTTTGTAGATGGCGTCGCGGCCATTGGTGAAATCACTGCAGCCGAGCTAATATTGTGGCCCAGTGGTCGCTGCAAGGTGAGACGCAGCGGGCGAAGTGCTGCCATGAGCGAATCTTGGAAAGTTCCCGGGGCACTCACCCAGCCCAGTGAATTTCCATTGCATGCAAGGAGCAAGTCGCCAGCCTGTGGCAAAGTTGAATCCACATCTTGCTCCTGCTGCTGCAGGGGCGCCCCTTCTGTAGTGGAGGTGAACTGCTGCTCTTGTAAATCTGAGGCTTGGCTTTCGGTGGAATCGGCAGCTACTTCAATAATGCCGAGTTCTGCAACGAATCGGAACCGCAAGCCCAGATTCACAGTTGAGAAAATGCAGTCATAAACAGTTCCTCCGCCGTCGTTATAATTGCCTTCGTTGGATGGTTCAGGTGAATGGCCCCAGACATTGTCCAAGAAGCTCGCTAATTGACTGAATTCCAACAAAAGCACAGGTTGATATTCGTCTACCGATGCGGATGCTTCAGCGAGTAAACCGTGAGCAGCTGCAGCACCAGGACTAAGGGCAGAAGAGTCAAGTGACGCATTCTCCTCAGTTCCCGCAGCAGTCTCATTTATCTTTGCAGCAGACTTTCCATCTAAATGTTCATTCTCGATGATTGCTTTGAAGCGTGCCTTCAACTCAAATTCTTCACAATCTTTTAGTGCTTCATTTGACTCACCTCGTGCCACCAAAGCAGCGCGCAAGATTTCTTTGTTCATGGTATCCACTGCAGACACGTGAGCAGTTTTTGCTCGAAAAGAACGTAACTGAGATAACAAGTTATTTTCAGCCGGGCGCCGTCCACGCAATGTAGTCAACGCTACAAGCAATTGAGAAGGCACAGGTAACGTGGCATTACTACCGCGACAACCACCAGCAACGAAAGCTGCAGTTACTTCTGAAGCTACGCCAGCTTCACTGCCGCTTGCATCTACAAGTGTGTCAACACTTTTGCTCTCTACAAGCCCATCGTCCCCATTTTCTTTGCCATCAGTAGGAGTTCCCGTTGCTTCTCCTCCCTTACACGAGCTTTTGGCACCCTCACCCACTGAGACCGATGCCGTAGATGTCGTTGCTGCTCCTGTAGAATCAGTGTGGAGCTGGCCACTTCGTTCATCGGATGACGGTGGAAGATCAGGCAATTCTAAACTCAAGGGCACGCCGAAGTGGTATGCTTGGTGCCTCTCTTCTGCACTCAGCGATTGCGCAGGTAGCCAAGGCTCAGCACGACTCGAGTTGACATTCAGAAAATCCTTAGGCTGGTACTCAGGCGGAGCTTGCTCAAAACCATGACCACCTGCTGCTGACCGCTGAAACCACTGCTGTGTATCTTCAACTTGCTTCTTCTTTTTACGCTTCTTTGACGACGGAGACACTTTTGAGTCCTGTGCACCTTGGAGACTGCTTGCATCAACAATAGCCCCTAGGCTTCCATCGTTTGCTTTTTGAGATGGTGACGCATCCAAAGGTAGTTGTGGCTTGGGACCTCCCGCCGCTAGAGCAGGCACTGCTTCGGTGCCACTACTCCTTTCAGTACCGGATCTGTGGCCCACACCAGAGGTAATACGACCTGAGCTGCTGGTATGTGCAATTGGCAAGCTAACAACGGAGCTGCCACGAGATGCAAGCGCGCGGCGTCCTTCGAAGAGTGGAGACGGCGAGGCAGCTTTGGCATCAGTCGCAGCTGGTATGGGTCCACCAAAGCGGCGGTGAGTCACACTCCTTGCAGCATTGCCTCGGGTATCACCGGCAATCGTGCTTGTAAGGCCACGGCTTTCGACTTCCTCTAATGCCACGTCAGCAGTGGTGCCTGCGCGCAGGTTTCCACTGTGGCTCAGAGGACTTGCGGCACAGGCAATTGCCTTGCCTTTCTCACCGCTGCTACCTTCAGCTTCAGCTTCAGCCGCGCCCAGGAGTGGCAATAAATCAGGACCACGCGTTGGCAGGCTGGTAATCTTGTCGTCGCCTTGAAGCGCCCCTGCGTTGCCAAAATCGACCCAAGCGTCGGAACCTTCAGCCCAAATACTGGTATCTACGGCGCCGCCCTCTAGAACTTTACCAATGCTATTCTGGTTGGACACCAGCCCCATATCGTCCATGCCAGGTCTCAAGGTGAGTGCATTGCTACTGCTTCTCGATTCAAACGCCAATCTAGAAGCAGGAGGCAGTAGTGCTGGAGCAGGATTGTAGTTCTCGGCAAATGCTGCTAAGCGAGCCACGAAAGCATCTCGCTGCTTTCGAAACATGGCCAACAGCGCAGCTTGTTCGTGTGCCCCACTCGCCTCGAGGGCGGCTGCTTCGGCTGCTCGGCTTCGTGAAGCGTCTTGTTCGGACTTGGACGCTTGCTTCACCAGGGTAGCTGCTTGCTTAAAGACTGCAGCTGCGCGGGCGTCCGCGTCCGCTTGAAGTTTGGCTTCAGTAGCCAAGAAGGATGGTTCAGCTGCTGCTACAACTACTGGTGCATCGCTGGAAGGCTTCAAACTATCCTGGCCTTCATGTTCTGCATCACTGTCTACTGCTGCCACTATTGCTGTACTCGTCTTCTTTGCCTTCGCCTTAGTTTTCACCTTCCTCCCTGTAGGGTTAACCAAGAGCGACAGAGGTGGAGGCTCATTCTTGACGCGGCGGCTCTGTCGCGAATACAGCTCATTGGCGGCGTCTTGACACGACTGAATCTCACTCTGCGCGGCAGCCGCTGCCTTCGCGTGCTTGGCTCTCAGATCTTGCAGAGCCCTTGCATGCCGTTGCAAAGCATCTTCAAAGACAGCGGCACGGTTGGCTTCGGCCTTCTCTTCTTTGTGCACCAGAGTGGCAATTTGAGTAGCTTTCGCCGCCCCTAACCCACTGGCCGCTAGTGCTGCCACCCACTCTGAAGGACTGCTTCGAGCGTCGGCGCGGCGCGGCGGCAGCGGCGGCGCCACAAAGGATTTGCCACCCCCCACGGTGAGGCTTCGAGCTTGTGCTGGCGTGGCGCTGCGAGGCCCTTGCGATCGGCCGTTCGCGTACGTAGCTACCATCAGCTGGTGCGTTGCAGGTCGAGGTTTCGCGCGCTCCAGCTCCAGGGGCCGCGCCACGGACCGAATCGACTGCGCCGCCACCAGGCGCCCGCGCGCGCCTCGGGTGACGGAAGCACGAGACGAAGTAGTGGCGGCCGTGCCCACGCGGCTTGGTTGAAGTGGCCAATCGTTGCCGCTGCCTGCACCACAATCACCACCACCATCTCCACTGGTAGGATTATGTGTGGTGGTATTGTTTGTGTTGTGAAAGTCGCTTGTGCTCATTTGGTTCGGGGTGTGAGATTGTTGACGCTGTTCCTCCCGTTGCATGGCGGCTTGAGCAAACGCCAGCAGAGATGGCCCTAGAGGGTTGTCCCCTCTGCTCGTATTGTTGCGAAGCCCGGCTGTGCGCGCTCGTGCCGTTGCCAACGATAAGCGAGTAGCAAGCGGCAAAGGCTGTGGCACATCAACAGCAGCAGGAGTAGAAACACTACCAGCAACACCATCAATATCAGCAGCAGCAGTTCCACGTGGAGCATCTTCAACTCCTGAAAGCGCCCTTGAAGTTTGGATCTCAGCTGACTCCCCACCATTGTTGTCGTTGTTGTCGTCGTTATAGTCAGGCACTGCCAAGATCGCTCCATCCGAAGCCCACAGTGCGCTGCCGGCTGTTGTATTACCATCAAAGAAGTCACTTCCTCCTTCTCGAGTGGTGCTCAAAGGGTTTATGCTTCTGAAATTCGGGCCACTATCGAAATTGCGGCTATTTGAATTGCGTTTGGGCGAGTGTGCAGTAGCCTGGAAGTCTAGAACAGCACTGGCAGCGGCAGAAAAGGCCGACGACGAGGGCAAACCACCACTGGCACCCTTCACGGCAGCTGCCTTGACGCTCGGAGCCAAGCCCATTTCGTCCACACTTTTCAGCCGCTGCGCACTCGTTAATTTGTCCAAGCCACTCCACATGCGGCGGCGCTCGAGGGCGTATTCGCGCGCTACCGCTTGGCGTTGCTTAGCGCCCGACATGAACCACATGTCCACTAACTGCGTTGACGCGAGTAGAGAGTGAGAACAGAAGAGCATGAACGCAAGATAAAGAATTAAAATAGATGCGTGATCTGTAAGGAGATCCTTTAAGAGAGTAAACAAGACTGGTAAAAATAACACTATCTAAACCTTAAATCTTATGCGCAAACTGAGCACAATCCAAACAATCTAACATGCAGCTAGCTCCGTACCTCATCTAAGTCGAGGTAGCCATTGCCGTCGCCATCAAAGTACCGCACCATTTGATTATAACGCTGCCGCTCTGCCACCGCCTGCGTGCGAGCGTAGCCAATCAAATCCTGTTCCCACGCAGACTTGTCTAAATCGGGCTGTTCAAATTGAAGCAGCCGCTCGTCCTTCAGAGGTGCAGCGCGCGCCATCCACGGCGGCCGTTCAGCGCCCAATGGCCATTCTTCCCGCTTAGGAAAACGGCTCGCTCCAGCACCGAAGCGGCCTCGCAGCTCGTTGAGCTTTGTTTCAGTTTTGGCTGAAGGCATCCTAGGTGGCTCGCCCCCCCAGCGGAAAAAGGTATATTGGTATCTCGAGCTACGGAAAAGAAATGGGCGTGGCGTAGATACTTCTATCGAGCAAGCATCGCAGCAGCCCGCTCCGTGCTACTTTGCTTAAAAATGTGTACAGACGCAGCTTCCTTTACGCAGTCTAATTGATGCTCATTAGCAATGGCGCGTTGCGTTACATTTTTCATGCTATACGCTACACTACTGTACTACTGTACTACTGTAAGTATCAAGCCAAGCTATCAAGAGAAAGTGAAAACCCAATCCTTCTAGGACGCGTGGCTTTTTTTCCTTCTTGATTTTGGAAACATACATGTGGAAGCGAAGCCATCATCCATTTCAGCATCATCCTCGAAAACCATGTGGGCCCGCGGCGTGGTATCTGCCCTTCTGGCCCTTACGTTGACTAGTGTAGTAGCTCAAATGGGCTTAGGCTCTGGCAGACGCCAACGGGTATTTTGTTCCTGCGCTATGCTGTTGTTTCTCCAGTGTCTGTCTCGTAAAGTATCTTGTTGCTAACTATTGGCGACTTGCTGCATGCTCAGGACAAAGAACCCGTGCCCGTTATTGAGGACGTCAAGCTCATCAAATGGTGAGAGAACGATTTTTTTGCAATAGTTGTGTCAAGTGCAGTTGTGCTAGAGTTCTGTTAGCTGTACGAATAGCTAGGCTTTTGTAATGACTCGGTAATTGAAACCAACATGGGTTTGATTGATAAAAAACTTTTGCGTCACTGCCCGAACACTAATGACGCCTCTCTACACATCTAACATGGGTATGAAATAGCGACGTGTGCGAAATTGCGATGGACAAGATTTTCTGGGCCGCGGAGGCGAAGCGAAGCGAGGCCGTAAGCGTGTCTGTGTCTCGCACGCCAGGCAGCCCCAAGAAAAAGAAGAGCTCGTTCAGCGAAGAAGACGTCAATGAAGTGGTCAACGAGGTAAAGCTAATTGATCGATAACTGAGGTGCTGCACTGGTACTTTTTTAGGAAGGTTGATTTGAATGGCTAGACCTATCAGTACTTTCTTTCGTGTCCTATATTTGTACTCCGTGTTTTGATTGGTTGCGGCGCCACCCTAACCCTCTCCAGGTGTGCCACCGGCGCAAGAAAGGCGGCGAATGGATCTGGCACACCGACCTTGTTGAGAGCGGCGGTGGCGTGAAGGAGCAAAGGGGCGCCAACTTCCACAAGCCTCTCACGAAAGTGCGGATAGTGCACCTGTTTTGGTTTGGGTGTGTTTGAGGTCTGTGTTTTTGTGAGAAGGCAGTGGCGCAAGAAGGAGGAGGTTCGATGGAGAAATGAGCGTTGCTAGCAGGACTCATAAGAGCACCTCTCGGTTGCGTGCACGTCTCAATCTTTATTTCATGGCTTTTGCGCACGCTTTCCACTACAGGCGGAGAAGAAGTCGGGGCAGCGTTTCTTGCTGGTGGCCAACACCGAAGAGCCGGGGAAGTGGGACCACGAAGCGGTGTCGCTCAAGCGCGCGTGCGAAGAAGTCTTCGACGACATTGACTTGGAAGAGCTCGTGGTGCGTGTGTGTGCGTGTGTGCACGTGTGCGTGCATGCGTGGGGGGAGGGGGTACTCGTTGTTGCTGTATGGTTGTCTGCTTCTTATGCTTCTTCCTTCTGAATTAACTCCGAAGAAATGAAGAGAAGGAATGCTCCAGGAATGACCCCGGAAGCAGGACCTAAAAGAGAACAATTCATTACCTGAAGGTTGAATAAAACAGCGTACGAGCTGAAATTGTTATTCATTTACTTTGATGTCGGTTGAAAAGAAAATATTGTTTTGCCCACCGCCATATATTTTTTAAACAATTTTTCAAATATCTTGTTTGGTGCCGGTGCCCACAAACAGGTGCAAGTGTGGAAAGGCGAGATCACCAGCGCTAAGGCATTGGCGGCGCTGGGGTGCAAGGAGTTGAGCAGCAGTTGCAAGGGGAGCACGCGCAAGGCCATGGCGAAAGCGCGGAAACGCGACGACGCTATCTTTGAGCCCATCGAACGACAACTCTTGGATGTATGATAAACCTTTCTTCTTTTTTTGATATTCATTCTCATTTTGCCAGAATGAAAACGCGCAGGGAATGTTGCCAATTGGCTAGTGGACCGAGGAAGATCAACAAGAGAGAGAAAGAGTCAAACTGTGTGATTCGACCTCTGCATCTGGCTGCTGACTTTATGCGTGGCTGGTTTATCTTCCTTCTTGGCCTGTTTTCGAATGAATATTTCCTTGCTTGAATATTTCCTTGCTTTATTTTGCGTACTCCGATGGCATGGTTGATATGATATTTCTTTACCGCCCAGACGGAGCAAATGATGCAGAACATGGAAGAAGCCGGATCGCCCATGGTGATGCAGTCCCGGGAAGACATCGAGGAAGAAATGAAGGAAATGGCCGACGAGATGGGCATGACCAAGGAAGAGATGGAGGCGATGATGGCCATGGGCGGTGGCGGCGGCGAAGGCATGGACGGCATGGGCGAGCTCTAGTTGCACTGGCGTATTGGAGCAATTATACAAAGGGAACATAAAACAACGATATGTTGCCTTAACGCCGAGATGATATTACTTCTTTAATGTGGGAAATGGAAATGGAAATGGGAAATGGGCGGGTCTACCTGTATACCTCGCAGTGCGCTAGTGCGCAGTGCAAGAAGCCCATCTATTTACTATTCGGGACTTGGGACAACAACTCCGTTGTTAGTGCTAAGTCAATTGCTCCCAACCCGATTGAAAATATAGCAGGAATAATCTGCCCTCCCCAAATGCAATAATCAGAATCCAAAGTGCTATCACTTTTCAGTTTCAGTTACCAAGCTGCATGAGGTCTTTGTTGACGTATTTGGGACATGTCAGTGTCGTATTTGCTATTTTTCTGCCCACGCTTAAGGGAAAGAGAGGTTTTTCCCTGTACCGGTTATCGATGTGTGATGTACGCACCGCACACCGCACAGTCAATTATTGAACACCATGGGTCGAATATTAAGCGCAAACCGTCGATCCACGCCGAGAGGTTAGAGGTTATAGCTTAAGCTAAAACATGCGCGCAGGGATTATATTTAGGACATAAAGTCTTTGATTAGCTTTTTATTTTTAGAGTCCACCGATGCAGAATCGAGTGAACACAGGAAACTTCACTCATTATGAGCAATTGATCAAAAGTAGTGGCTCCATGGGCACTCTAGGCTAATTCAAATTGTGCAAAATGCTTGGCGTCGTGCGCGTCTCCCGGGAGGTGGCCGCACTGCCAAGCAGCAAACTCATTAGTAAGTGCACGCCAGCATCCTCGACCACCGCCAAAATCTCGCACATAGAACTGTAGTCATAAACAAAGGCTGCAGAATTGTCTGCAGTGCCATTTTCAAGCAGAAACAGTGCAGTCTTGGACCTGGCAGCCAAATAGTAAAAAGGTGCCGCAGCTTCATCAGGACAGGGATGTTGGGCTCGCAGCGCCTAAACTCCATTTGAA
>Ga0307979_1001107_pt1 | contig 19137 bp, 14 predicted proteins | sample OrgLakmetage1058_FD_201833 | JGI IMG/M metagenome (GOLD analysis project Ga0307979, IMG submission 201833) | Saline water microbial communities from Organic Lake, Antarctica - #1058 | ecosystem: Environmental > Aquatic > Non-marine Saline and Alkaline > Saline | place: Antarctica: Organic Lake...
CGATTATCATTAAACTGTGGAACTTTGTAAAGCAGATTCACCCTGCTGGCATATATGCTCTACTTCTGGCGGCTGAGTGAAAGGAACTTTGCCATTCGCTAGAGGTTTTATTCTCGCATTGCGAAATCATTTCTCTAGACTTTCCAACAAAATTCGTTCGATAGCCTGGCGTATGCGATAAAGAAATATCCTAGGGGTTATTTGTGCAACGAAAAATCATGGCGGCTGAGACTGAGACCGCGGACGACACTCACGCTGACGGCGGAGATCATGGACATTTCATGGACTTCGGGATCGGCGTCTTCGTGCTGGCGCTCTTCGTAGGGATTTTTTCTCGGTCAGCGGCAGCAGGTGCACGGCTGGTGGAGAAAGATGATTACTTTACGCGCGTCTTCCTCGACATGTTTACGCGCTTCCCGTACACCGTGCTCGTCATGCTCATGGGCTTGATCATCGGCATCGTGTACGAAATCAACCATGACGTGTTTGGGCCTTCGTTAGGCATGTCTATCCACACGTGGTCAGGAGTGAGCGCGGAAGTCATTTTGTTTACGATTTTGCCGATCCTGCTGTTCGAGTCGAGCTTTGCCACGGACGTGCACATCATGCGGCACGAAGCATTGCAGGTTGGCGTGCTGGCAGGACCTGGCGTCATGCTCGCAACTTTCCTTACTGCCTGGCTCTCCTTCAGCTTTGGTTATGATGACTGGGATTGGTAAGTCCCTTGCCTTGATACAGGCTAGTTTTGTGTTGTGTGTCGTTGTTTCAACGAACAAATTTGAGATAGTTGCATGCTTGACTTCGTTATAATGATGCAATTTCCTCAGGTACACCGCGCTGTTGTTTGGGTCTATGTTGAGCGCGACTGACCCGGTGGCGGTGGTGGCGTTGGTGAAGGAACTCGGCATGAATCAGCGCATCGGGACCTTGATCGAAGGCGAAGGCTTGATGAACGACGGAAGCGCCGTCGTGCTCTTCAACGTGTTCCGCGGCGCCCTCATTTCCAAAGGTGGGCTGGTCGCGCACGAAGTAGCGTTCACGGGTCTCCGGCTAGCGCTGGGCGGGCCCCTTGTGGGGATAGCCATTGGCGCCGCCACCTCGTTTTGCCTCGCCAACTTCACCTACAACGACTTGCAGAGCGAAGTGACCCTCACCGTAGTGGGCTGCTACTCGTGCTTCCTGATTGCTGAGGGCACCCCCCTTCACGTGAGTGGAGTGCTTGCGGTGGTCTTTGCGGGCCTCTACTTGTCGTTCTACGGCCGCGGCAACATTTCGGTGCAAGTCGAGCATTCGCTGCACTCGTTTTGGCACTTGGCAGAGTACATCGCCGACACGCTGGTGTTTTTCGTGGCGGGGGTGGTGATGGCGTCCAAAATGATGGCGGACGACATCGACGCCCACGACTGGAAAATGCTCCTGGCGCTCTTTGCGTCGCTGCAGTTCATCCGCGGCTTCGTGGTGTTTCTGTCGTGGCCCGTCCTGAAGCAGGGCTACGGGATCACCTGGCAAGAAGGCGTGGTGCTGACCCTGGGGGGCTTGCGAGGTGCCGTTGGGCTTTCGCTAGCGCTCACGGTGGAAGAGTTCAGTGACGATGCGCTGTCGCGCGCAGTCAAGGACAAAATCGTGAGTGCGCTAGCTAACACCGCTGTGTTTAATTAAAATATATTCCTTTTTTTATTTCAATACTGTAGCTGTAATGAAGCACCGCTTTGGTTGTGCAGAGAGTGTGCGTGCGTCAATACTTTACGCCTACGATTCGTTTCACCTTCGCGCCTCCTTGCCTTCATTGAAACTTCAAAACGGTGCAGGTGTTTCACATGTCGGGCGTGGCGTTTTTGAGCTTGATCTTGAACGGTACCTTCATGCACCACGTAGTCAAAGGGTTTGGGCTGGACCGCGTTTCCAGTGCGGAGTCAGCGCTGTTCGACCACGCTTGCGTGCTGCTCGAGAAACGGCTCGAAAAGTTCGTGGACAAAGAGCTGAAGAGCGACAAGTTCCTGGGAGACGCGGACTATGACGTGGTGTGGCGCTACGTGCCGTGCATGTCGGCGCAGCAGTACTGGGCGCGGATGGAGTCCAAGCGGATGCTCCAAGTCACGGGGGAAAAGAAAACGATGGACGCATTCATGGCCACGAGCCGCGCCGCCACCAAGCAAGCGAGGCTGCAGCACCTGCAAGCGACGTTCGCTGAGAACGGGTCGGGTGCTAGAGATTCCCCCACGGAGACGCAACTGTCGAAGCTGGCCGCTTCTGCTGCCGCTGCCGCCGCCACCGCTGCGGAGTCTGCCTCGGCTTTAGAGTTCGACGACAATTCCTTTGCGCACATGCCTCGACGGCTCCGAAAACACTGGCATGGTCTGCACGCCAAGTACCGTACCCACGCGCTGTGGAAAGCCCTCAAGTACCGCCAAGACGCCCAAACGCCCATCACCGCCAACAACAACAATAGTGCTAAGAACAACCCTGGTGGAAAGGCAGGCAACACCTCGAACTTGACGTCGCCACTGGTGAAAGCTGGTGGCGTGACGTCGCCTACTGCTATCGCGCAACAACTCGACAACAGCAGCAGCGGCAGCACACGGTCGATCAAGCCCGTCACCAACGAGACGCCTCGAGTGAGCTCCATTCGCCGGTCCTTCAAGAAGGACAGTTTCTCGAACCCTGACCCCAATGAAGGTGTTGCGGGGGCGCCGAGTGCCTCTGCTGAGGGTCTGCGGCAGCGGCGCACGGGTGGGCGGGCCAACGTGCAGCACGCAACGCTCGTAAAGGAGCGCGACGAAATGGAGCACATCCTCGAGAAAATGAACGAGCGGGTGCTGGTGTCGGAAGTGGCGGCTTTGCGGGAGCGGCTCCAGCGCCGAGCGGCGGCCAAGCAGAACAACACTGGCGACGACGACGACGACGACGACGGGCCAGGCTCGGATGCTCTGGAAAAAGGACGCACGCGGTTCATGACGGCAGTGCGGGCGCAGTACCAGGCCAACCACCACCGGGGTTTGATGCGCAGCAGCGTCCTGCGCACCTTGCGCGAGTCTGCCGACCAACAGCTCGACCACCCGGCCTTGCCGCTCCACGATTTCGACTCTTTGGCGCCTCGGCTCAAGATGTCGCCCCGGCTGCAGCGCCTCGCGCGCGCGTTTGCGGGGGTGCCGGTGGTGGCAGCCCTGGTCAACCAGGCGGTCATGGTGCACTTAGCGTTCATGATCGAGCTCGCGGCCGAGTTCGTGCGCGCGCACCAGGCGGTGGACGTGCATGCGTTGCTCGACGAGGGGCCCGAGTCCGACGAAGTGGCGGCCGAAAACTTGTCCCAGCTGAGCCGGGTCCACGAGCTGCTCCGTGGCCAGTTGCCGGTGTTTCCCGAAATCACCCATGCGCTCAAGACCCAGATTGCGACCCGCCAGCTGCTCATGTACCACTTGCGGTTGCTCGACGATTTGGTGGAGGAGGGCAGCGTAACCGAGCGCGAGCACGAGGACGCGGTGCATCAGACCGAAGGGATGCTGGTGCGGCTTCATGCGCATCCGTTGACCGAAGCTTTGCCTCAAAAGGTAAGACATAATTAACGTGGGCATCTTTTTGTCTTCTTCTGCCTCTCTCTTTGCCTTCGTCGTGTCTTTGACGCAGATTTCTTGCGCATTACATCTGTGCGTGTCGTTTCTGTGAGCTTGTATGCTGCCCACTTTAACATGTAGGCCTCTTGCCTATCCTCAACTCTCAGGTGGACATGCTGGCGGTGGCCGACTTCATGCGTGGGGTGCCTTCAGCAGAAGTCGAGCGCGTCGCGAGCTTGAGCACTTTCTGCACCGAAGTCTTCGTCGAACCAGGTGTTCCCCTGTTTTTGCGCGGGGAAACGGCGGTGGTGGGTGGGCCCGCGGCGCACAAGCACGGGTTCTTTGTGCTGGTCCGGGGCATCGTGCACCGCTCTGACGACGAAGACGACGACGCCTTTTCGTCGGCGGCCGCTGCGGCGGCTTCGAGCCCTCGCATGGGTTTGCACGGGCACGGCCATGCTCCTTCCACTGCCGCTGCTCCTGATGGCGGCGGCGGCCGCTCCAACGGCTCCTCGTCGGGCGCGCACCACGGGGGCAGCTACATCCCGCGCAAAAACTGGAAGTTCGTGGTGGTGCACCCGGGCTCAACCTTCGGCATGTGCGAGCAGCTCATGGGCGACCACTTCAAGCACGACTTCGTCACCGCCAGCTACTGCCACATGCTTTATGTGGACGCGGCAGCGCTGCTCCAGAAAGCCCGGCGGGAGTCGGAAGCCGCCCGGGCCCTTTTCGGGTCGGCGTTCCGTGCGGTGGCGCTGAAGCTGCTGCCCCCCCTGTTGGGCATCGACAACAACGTGGTGGACCCGCTGAGGCTGGTGGCGGCGCGGGACAATTACAAGGGCTGGAACTCGCAAGTGGTGCTGCGGGGTGGGAGAACGGCTGACAATGGGCGGGCACGCCGGGAACAAGCCGTGGAGATGAGGCACAACGAGCCGGCGTTCTTGGGCCTGCGCGCCCTGGATTCGGCCACCTTCGTGCCAATGGTGCAGGAGGACATTTTGGCGGATGATCGAGTCTGCGACGATTCGGACCCGCACGCGTTTTCGGATTCGGACGACACGGAGCTTATGGTTAGCCGGGACAACAACGACCAGCCGCCGACGCAGCACCAGCACGTGCGCAGAGATTCCGACGCAGGTCTGTCGTCTGCTAGATCCTTTGTGGAGCTGCGTGAGCCGGCTGTCCCGTCGCGGCAAAAGTTTTTCGTGCGCCATCGCTCGTCGATCAATGCGGGGGCCGTCGCGTCTGCGCTGGCGCGGCGCCCGTCGGAAGAAAGCTTGCACGACCACGACTCGGAAGGCAACAGCGCGAACCTGACCCACCACCACGGGAGCAGCCACACCAGTGGTGGCGGGTGGCAGGCCGTGCGAGAAGCGATGCCAATCACTCGTGCCCGAAGCGACACACACACGAATGGCCTGCACCACACCCGCGGCCGCTCCGGCACCACCACCATGGCACCAGCCACCAACCTGGATTCCTCCTCGGGGGGTAATTTGACCAACCACCACGCCGCGGGCGCCTCGGTCAATTACGGCGGCGGGGGCGGCGGCGGTGCAGGTGTGACGTCAGGTGCCGCCTTGCTCCCCAGCACGCAGTGGGTGGCGGAAGTCAGCGCGGCCAAGTGCTACGTGCTCTTGCGGGGACGGGTGCTCGGGCGAGCCCGGCGCAGTACCGCTTCCGTTGAAACCCACGGGTTATTGGACGGCGTCAACGCGCTGGCCTCCAAAGCTCATGGCCTGGAGCACATGTCCCACCAAGAGCTGCTGCAGCTGAAGGAGCTTCTGGACAAGCTGCGGCAGGCGCCCATCACCATGAAGTCGCCCATTGGGGTGGGCATCGTGAATCATTCGGAACCTCTCTCACCAGGACCACCACCGCCACCAGCAGTAGCGGTAGCTGCAGCGGCGGTAGTCAGCGCTCCAGAGCCCTCGCCAGCGTCCACGCTCACTTCTTCCGTAGCGGCCGATTCCTTGCTGCCGGAACCACTCAGCCCGAACTTAGCTGAATTGCCCGTGCCAGTTGGGCTACAGCGGTCAGCGCCGAGCGCCAACAACTCTGGAAGCAACACAGACACAGATGCGAACAAAAGCGAAGCCGTTGATTCTGGTACGGCACCCGTGGCCGAAATGGCAGCCCCGTGCTTCGTCCGGGGAGTGAAAGGGCGGCTTCGCGTGAGCCCACGCACGGTGCTCATGGAGCTGCCGCGCGAGCTCATGGCGGCCAAAGCTGCGCTCCGCATGCTCACCAAACTGCGGCGCAAGCAACACCTCGCGGCGGCCTCGGGCCTAGATGACGACGACGCCATAGGCCATGGCCACGGGGGCCGCAACTTCGATGATTTCGGCCACGACTACTGGGGCGACGGCGACGGCGTAGGCGAGGAAGAAGCCAAGGAAACGGGTTTCGTGGACCTGATGACCACGCTAATCACTGAAATGCGGGTGCGACACGCCTCCACGGGCTCCAACCACGACGGGCAAACGCTTAATGGCGATGGTCAGCTCGTCCTTAATGGCGACGAGGAAGAAGCAAAGCGGGGATCGTCGTACGATGGCACGGACACGTTCAAAGTGTTCTAATGTGTGAACCCCGCCTCAACCACGAGCTTTGAATTTGGCGCTTCTAAGTGGCGCTTATGGCAGGCAGCTAGCTCAATTCCTTGTCCCTGTTCCTTGCCTGTTCCTATGTCCAGGGTGTGTTCATATTGAACTATTTTGGAGTCCCAATATCAACGCGCCAGCTCATTAATCCGAAAAGATGATTATTTTTATGGGTTACGGGTTCTAAGTTCGAACCCGAATCCGAATTCATTCAGGCAAAACCGAAATAGCTCGAACAATGGGTATTATCTCTTCTATGCACCTATGCCTATACCTCAGATCTAGAATGGCCCGCGCTATTCTCTATACCCTTTGTTTCTTGTTATTTGCGATCCAAGTCCGTTGTACGCTGCATATTGTTGGACTAGCATCTAGTCTAGAGTTAATTCTGGTTATTACTTCCTTCGAAACAGAAGAACTTCTTTAGCACGTAGACGCAGAAATCAAAATTTTCAGTGCGACAAATGAGACAGAAACCTCGCTCAGAAGGGCTTTTCAGTGCGCGCCCATCGTGCGATATACTCACCCGCAAATGGGCGAGTCACCATGTCATCGGGAACCCGTTCGCACGCGATTTTGGTGAAGTGCCCCGCTGGCGTCAGGAGCAACTGTTCCACTAGCCGGGGGCTCATACGGTAAGGTGGGCCGTTCCCAACTTCGCCATCTGCAGGATCACCTGGGCCGTCTTTCACTGGAAAGATGAGTGTAACCAATTCGCCCGAACCTGCTTTGAGCAATTTGGCCATTTGGTCAGCCCACTCGAGCCGCCGCTCTGGTGGAATCGCGCACAGGAAAGTGCAATCGTAAACCAAGTCGTACTGGCCTTGATGCGTGAAGAAGTCACCAACTTCACAGGTAGCACCAACACGATCGGCGCCTACTTCTGTGAGATACGAATCACAAGCTGCTTTCGCAGTGGTTGACACTTCAAGCCCAGTCACCGACGCGCAGCCTCCGAGTTGCGCAAGGGCAGCGACTGCGTACCCACGGCCACAACCAGGCACGAAGGCGGTCTTACCTTCTAGGTTATCTAATTTGCCCATGCTTTCAAACCCCGTCGTTTCCTCGCCCTCAGAGGAGCTGCTTTTCGGCAGCAAGGCAAGCAGTGCACTTTCAGCTTTGGCTGCATCGAAAGCTTGGCCCGGGGCTAGACCACCGCTCCACATGCGCTCCCAGCCAGCTCCGTTATCCTGCGACACGAATCACACAGACAACATGGGAATTGTTCACACAACAAGTTGCACATTGAGTCAAGCTCTAGCAATTGCCTGAAACATAATTGTTTTCTGTGAATTCTTCGAGGGGATCTTCTCTGTATCCATGCAGCAAAACATTCTTCAGCAACACAAACCTACGACTCTACTTACCGAATTAGCCGACATTGAAGAAGAAGTCCTAGAACAAGAAGATGCTATGGAAAACCCCAACGATGGTGATGCTAGGATGCAAGGTGTAACGACGATTTTCGTGAGCCTTATCATACACTTTTGAAGTTGTAACTAACTCTTCATTGTCTGCCGCCGGCAGCCTTCATGTATAGCTTTAAGTTTTACGCGCCGTACTTGCCGTTGGGCCGTTGGGAGAACGAATTAATTTTGGTTGCAGAAAAAAGTCCAGGTTTGTTGGGTGAACCTGGAAGCAAGAATTAGAAAATTAGTATTTCAGAATTTAGCGTTTGGTCAAAAATGGCCGCGCTTGATAATCCCACACCTAGAGCAGTTCTAGTTGTCTTGGGAGTTCACAATGCAGATGAATTACGGTGCGCTGCTACTGTTTTCTTCAAAGTATTGTTGTTCGTGCTCATATTGCCACATTGCCGGACGCAATGGGTCCTAACACATATGAGTTGTCTCCGTTGCGTTTTGCCTCCCGTAGACCGTGGATAACTTTGGCGCGAGGTCTCATCGGCTCGAAACAGGGCGCGAAGTGTGCCATCATCACACATGCTCAGTACGTTGCATTCTTCTACAATTTTTGTCTTACTATCAGGCTCTTGATGTTCGAAGTATGCAATCGTAATTAGTCCCCATTATACCATTATTGTAACCATTTTCTGTTGGGAAAACGTCCACCGCTATTCCAGATACGCACCACTTCTAGCCGATGCGGGTGTGCCCTTTTTACATGCAGGGCCCTGCCCATTTGAGGCGCGGAGATCGTTGCCCGAGGGCCGCGCCCTTGACAGCAAAGTGGGCAGTTTGAAAGGCGGTGCCCAGTCCAACGGTTCCGAGAGCTGGGCTTCGAGCGTTTCCACCTTTGCTCAGACAGCACTAGGCTGCTGGCTCCTGGGCCGCCTGCGCCTACTCGAGTATCAACAGCACAAAATTGAGACGCTGCACGCAGCTGACTTAGGCGGCAAGTTAGAAGCGTTCATGGCTGCCTTGTGCCGTGCCTGGTTCAAAGCGGGCCTCGAGGCGCTCCAGAAACTAGGGCAGCTCGGATGGCCCATCGATTTGTGCTTGCTCTGCGGGCCGACCTCCGTCAACGTCTACTCTTCGGTCTGTGACGCACTGCAGCTGCGCTGGGCTGCTGCCGACGAGTCGCCCAACGTGCCCACGAATGCTTTTCAGCCGCCTCGAGGCTTTTCCTACGAGGACAGCAGCTTCGAGAACGACGAGGCCGGCAACAACGACGACGAAGACGACGAGGAAGACGAAGAAAGCAGTGACGGCGAAAGCAGCAGCAGCCGCCACCGCAGAAGACGCGTAAAGAAGCGCGGAGATAATAGTGGCCGTCGATCTTTGCGGCGTTCGATCTGGGACCAACAGCTGGAAGCGTCGTGGGGCTGCCTGTTTCGGGCCGCCATGAACGGGTGCCGCGAAGACGTGTTTCAGGGGGCAGCCAACAACCCGCGCGCGTGCAAATTCAACGCGGGCTCGTTTCGTGACTTGGACGCGCCCGGTGGGGCCAGCGCGTTTCGGCTGTACTTGCTCGAAGCTGGCGTCACGGACTGCGCGACATGCATAGCGCGCAAACAGCACCTCGCGAGCCGCCAGAGCAGCCAAACCAACAGGAGCAAGGCCAGTTTTTCGAAACGACGGAGGAGCGGAGGGTCTGCTTCTGAGGTGACTTGAACTAAGACCTAAAGAAATTCACTGACAATGCTATTAACTGCGCATCAAAACTCGGACACTTTTCGACGAATACCCTGTGCTCTTTGGGACCTCACAAAGCTCATTTTATTCGCAAAACTCATGTTCTCCGTTGGCGCTGTACTCTGCGCACAGTTGAACAAGGATTGCCGTATGCAGCGAGGTTTAGACACATTGGAGCACCCAGCTGGACCTTGGGCCCTCTTAAACCAAGAAGGCTGGCTAGCGGGGCGTGGGGCGGCAGTGCCCATCTTTTTGTTTTACCACCCGGCGCTGTTGCCGAGCCCCAAAGACTGGCCTCCTTCCGTGCGCGTCTGCGGCCCTTTACTCGATGACACCGCACTGCCTGTCGACGTTGCTCTTGGGGCTTTTGCTGGTTCACCTCGTACCAGTGCTACCAGTACTGCACAAGGTGAAGAAATGCACGTGCGCTTTTCGGGGCCTGGTGAGGGGCGCTCTTCTTCTCTTGAGAATGGTGGCAGCAGCCACGGGCGCCCGAGCGAAGCCATGTCGGTGGTCTCAGCCCTTTCCGACGGAAGTGCCTCGGGTGGCTCCATGGCTTCCATCGCAATAGACGCAAGCAGCAACAGCCACAACAGCAGCAGTGGTGCCGCAAGACTGGGTGTTATTGCCCCTGTGTTGCCACCCTTAGTGCATGCTTTCCTGTGCGAGAATTACCGTGGTGGAGGTGGTCGATGGGGCGGCAGTAACAACAGCAGCAGCAGCGGCAGCAGCGGTGGGCGAAGGGGTGGTGCAAAGGGCCCGCTCCGAGGTATGGCTGGAGACACTGTGAGTGGTACAGCAGCAGCGCCTGTGTGTTTCGTGCACTTCGGTGCTGCGTTTGAACGGTGGAGTACTCCATCATCGCGGCAGCGCGTGTTAGGGCAATGCCTAACAGCGAGCCGTCTAGCAGGCTACCGCACCATTCTCGTTCTTGGGGCGAACACCCCGCCGCCGCCTAGCGCAGCTATCGATGGTGTTCACATGAATGGAGGAAACAGTGAAAACAGCAGCAGTCGTGGTAACAACGATAGCAAGAATGCGGGATCTGGTGCCTCTGCCGCGGCGGCAGCCGCAGCCTTGGCACTGTTCGATCCTTCAGCTGCCAAAGTCGGTGGGTCTAAGCTCTCGCTCCCACCGCCGCCGGGCCCTTTGGGTTTCCTCAAAGCATCCCCTGCCGGAGACGGTGGACCATCTGCATGGATCGCAGGCACGGACTGTCTCGTGCTTCGGAGCTTCGGGCCATCTGCCCTCGGAGGCGGGAGCAGGAATGGGAGCAGCAGTGGCCTCGTAGCCTTGCTAGCGCACTGCACCGTGTGCATTGGCCGGGGTGACTCAAGCTCCATATTCGCGTCGCTCGTTGCGGGTACGCCATACCAAGGGGTGGACTTTGGGAGAAGCGACAGCGCAGAAGCGTTCTGGTTGCACCACCTTGACGCCGAGCATCAAGGCCACGACCGGGAGGGAAAAGGTGGCGTTGGTCGCGGAGCAAGTCCTGGTCCACCTCTCAAGGCAGACCCTACGAGTGGCATACACACCAAGGCGTTGGCACGGCTCCTCGCGAGAGCAGCGGATTCTCATGCGTCCTGCCGCCAGCGAGCGCGAGCAGCGTCCGCTGCACTGCGGCAGCCGGTGATGCCTACAGGCAGCGAACACAAGGGCTCGGATTGGGGCGCCACGGACTCCATTGCTGGTGGTGGTGCTGGTGGCGCTTCGGGTACTGATGCTCAAGGCCGTCGAGGTGTGCGAGGCTGGGGGCGGCGGCCGAAAAATACTGCCCCAGTATCAGCATCATCCACCCCAGTTGCTTCATCGCCTCTCGGAAGTATGTCTGGCCCAGTCGCGGCCGTGTTAGCCGTGGTAAGGCCATTAGCGGCAGCGCGGGTGCAACGGGCCAAGAGGTTGCAAGAAAATTTGGAGATTCAGCGCAACAGCCCGCCCCGCCCACGACCAGGCGACGAAAAGGACGACGAAGACGGGAGCAGCGGCAGCGAGTACAGCCACGTGAGCGAGATTAGCAGCGAAGTCGGAGGAAGAGAAGCACCTCTTCAGCGAAGTTCAAGGCATGGTAGATCTCCTGGAAAGCCCACCAAGCCGCCACCAGCTCGGCGCTTCACACCGCCCGACATCCCGGCCAATGCTGAGGCACCACCGCCGCCGCCAAATCAGGATTCACCCGTGCCATTGGCGGCGAAATCGCTAAATTGGGACGGGGAAGACGTCGGCGAGTACGATCAATCCGGTGATGCCGGTGATGAAGGATACAATAATGACGACGAAGGATATTACGACGAGTGGGGTGAATGGGTGAACGGTCAAGCAGACGAATGGTACGAAGGAAGCCCAGAAGACAAGTGGGCGGAAGGGGATTGGGGTGAATACGATAGCAACTGGAATGAAGGGTACTGGGATGACAATGCTGGGGACTGGAATGAAGAGTATTGGGACGATAGTAATGGCTACTATGATGCGGAAGGCTCTTGGGTAGAAAATTATCTTCAGGATGATCCTGAAGCAACACTTAAAGCCGAAGACAGCGCGAAGGAAGAAGAGGCAAAGCTGAGATTGAAAGAAGAAGCTGAGAAGGAAGAAGCTAAGGCGAAAGACATTGCTGAAAAAGAAGCAGCAGAGAAGGAAAAAGCACTATTGAAAGAAGCTGCTGAGAGGGAAATCGCACTGTTGAAAGAAGCAGCTGAAAAAGAGGAAGCTAGGGCTAAAGAGGCTGCTGAGAAGGAAGAAGCTAGGGCTAAGGAGGCAGCTGAAAAGGAAGAAGCTAAGGCTAAGGAGGCAGCTGAGAAGGAAGAAGCTAGGGCTAAGGAGACAGCTGAAAAGGAAGAAGCTAAGGCTAAGGAGGCAGCTGAAAAGGAAGAAGCTAAAGCTAAAAAAGCAGCTGAAAAAGAAGAAGCTAGGGCTAAAGAGGCTGCTGAGAAGGAAGAAGCTAGGGCTAAGGAGGCAGCTGAAAAGGAAGAGGCTAAAAGCAAAAGAGCTGCTGAAAAGGAAGAAGCTAAACTAAAGAAGGCTAAAGAAGCAGCAGAAAAGGAAGAGGCTAAAAGCAAAAGAGTTGCTGAGAAGAAAGAAGCGAAGGCTAAAGAAACTGCTGAAAAGGTAGAAGCGAAGGCCAAACAAGCAGCTGAAAAAGAAGAAGTTAAAGTAAAAAAAGCTGCCGAGAAAGAAGAAGCAAAGGCCAAACAAACAGCTGAAAAGGCAAAAGCCAAAGCCGACAAGGCAGCTTTGAAAAGAGAGGCTGCCGCTGCTAAAGCTAAAGCGTCAACGAAAAATACAGGTCCAGCGAATGAAGATTGGAATTACACGGAAAGCGGTGGTTATTACGATGACGATGGGAATTGGATCGATGATGAGAGCGGCGGATACTGGAATGATGATGGAGCCTGGGTTGAGACTGGCGGTACCGATGATGCAGCTCAAGCAGAAGTAGGAGCAATTAGGTCGGCTGAAGAGGAGAGTACTGCAGTAGTGCAGAAAGGTGCCAGTGGAGACAATGGTCAATGGAAAGGCAATGATGATGATGATCATTCGAACGGTGATTATGATGATCAATGGAATGGTGAAGACGATGGGGCATGGAATGGCGATTATGATGATCAATGGAATGGCGATGAAGGCGGCTACTGGGACGGCAACGAGTGGATTAGTGATGGCAAGGTTTGAGCAGGTGATTATGGCGGCAGCCATCCGCCATGCGGCTGCAACGAGATGACGGTCCCGTCGTTGAGTCCATGGCTCAAAGTTCGTACTTTTAGTACCAAAAAGTTCAAGATATTAGTTTCGACCTCAGGCTTTTCAATTCAGTCCGAAGTTCGTAATTTTTTGTGATAACTGGAGAAAATATTGAGTACCTTTTGTCTCTGCAGGCAAAGCGTGAATCTAAAAAGAATGACCACCTCTGTATGCCACCCGCAGAATGGGCTTGCTTAGCGACTGAATAAACCGAATCTCCCTTTCATATTCATATGCTATGGAATGCACTAAAGCATCTTTGTTGTACTTACCATTCCTAATTGTCCGGATTTGTTAGCTGTTACCTCTCGCAGCTTCGCGATTTGCGCATTCTCCGCGCATAGCGGGGCCAATTCCAAATAGTATATAGTATATAGCATACTAGTATAGGCGCACAGTTGGAAAACTTAATTGGCCTTCTAGAGCGAATATGTCAGCGCATATGCAGCTCAAGTCTCAAGTGTAGTCTTTATGTGCCTCTGACTGTGACTGTGGCCGCGTGTACTTGGCTTTCTTTGTTTTTGGGGAGTATTAACTAGACTAGACTAGACTAGACTATAACAGTATCCCAATCCCCAATTCCAATAAAAATTATGTGGCCCATATCATTGTATGATAACGACGATATCCGCTATTGCCACTTCTTTGAAAAATGCTGACGCAATGTAGCTAGGCAGTATAATAGTTGAATGAATATGGAAAATATGTAACGTTTTCTCGATGTCTACTGCAAGTCGAAACGGTCAAGATTCATTACCTTCGACCAAGCTGCAATGAAGTCTGCTACGAATACTTCGTTGCCGTCGTCGCATGCGTAGTATTCAGCTATCGCCCGAAGCTCTGAGTTGTGGCCGAAAACTAGGTCCACTCGGCTTGCCGACCATTTGATTGCCCCGGTCTTGTAATCTTTCCCAATGTACTCCTCATTAGGGCGCTCTTTTGAAGGCACCCATTTCGTCCTCATGTCAGTGAGGTTCACGAAGAACGCATTATTCAAAGAACCAGGAGTGGCTGTGAGCATGTCTGCAGACGATTGGCCAGCATTGGAGCCAAGTACACGCATGCCTCCCACGAGCACAGCCATTTCGGCCTTGGAAAGCTTCAACATGTGGGCTTTGTCCACGAGCAAGGTTTCTGCTGGCGTTTGGCTGCGCTCGGTGGCTCTCCGCCCATCGTAGTTACGGAACCCGTCAGCAACAGGTTCAAGGACGGCAAATGTTGATGCATCTGTCATTGCCTCGGTAGCATCGGTACGCCCGGGGCTGAATGGAACGGTGACCTTGGTATACCCTGCAGCGTGGGCAGCAGCTTCCACAGCGGCGCTGCCTGCGAGCACAATCAAATCAGCCATTGATATGGGGGGGGCAACAAATTCTGCTTGGACCGTTTGAAGTGCTGCCATCACCTTTTTCAGCTCGGAAGGATTGTTGACCGCCCAATCCTTCTGCGGGGCCAGTCGGATTCGCGCACCATTGGCACCACCTCGGTGGTCCGTACATCGATACGTTGACGCCGATGCCCACGCTGCGCGCACTAAGGCAGCTAGTCCCACACCTTTAGGTTCAACTGATGCAACTGTTATGCAGGCCGCCTTGAGTTTAGCCACGTCAATTGCGCTGAGTTCACCAGCTTGCTCGTCGCGTGGTGGGACAGGGTCTTGCCAAAGTTGAGGCGGGGGGACGAGCGGGCCGAGCAGACGAGAGTGAGGGCCCATGTCGCGATGGGTGAGCTTGTACCAAGCCCGTTGAAATGCATCTGCTAACGCGTCTGGGTTTTCGAGGAACTTTTTAGAAATGTCCTGAATGGAATATGTAAACATCTTGTGAGAACCATCATTAATAATGATGATGCGTATTCTTACTGCCGTTATGAGTATGTCGCTTTGTTGTCATGAAATTTGACAGAACAAGTTTAAACTGTTCGAAAAACATGGAAACTAAGCTACCACGCACCAAATAAGTTGGATCCATCTTGAGAGACATGTCTGTGGTGAACATCATTGGCGCATGCGTTTTGGCGGAATCGTGCGCGTCGGGTACCAAAATGTCCACGGCTTGCTCTTTTGGTGTCCATTGGTAGGCGCCCGCAGGGCTTTTTGTTTTCTCCCAATCATACTTGAAGAGAATCTGGAAATAGCCATGGTCCCATGCAGTTGGCCTATTCGTCCAGGCACCCTCAGGTCCTGCTCCAATGGTATCAGGTCCCTTGCCGGCGCGGAAGGAGTTGCGCCATCCGAGTCCTTGCTCTTCCAATGGTGCAGCTTCAGGTGCAGGTCCAATATATTTGTTTGGGTCTGCTGCGCCGTGTGCTTTGCCAAAAGTGTGCCCGCCCGCGATAAGGGCCACCTCGAATAGTACAGCATGATGGTAAGGTGAGTAATAAAAGTCATCAGCATTCTAGTACTCTTCGCTGGATGAAGTTTCGGACATCTACTGCAGATATGCAGTTATTTCAGACTCACCGTTTCTTCGTCGTTCATTGCCATTCGACCGAATGTTGTTCGAATATCTCGCGCTGCTGCTAATGGGTCAGGATCTCCGCCAGGGCCTTCAGGATTCACATATATCAAGCCCATTTGGGTTGCACCAAGTGGATTCTCGAGTTTATCACCTAGTCCGCCACGATCTGCTGCCATCCAAGTTGACTCTGGGCCCCAGTAAATATCGATTTCAGGTTCCCAAATGTCTTCGCGCCCGAATCCAAACCCAAATGACTCAAGGCCCATCGATTCGATTGCGCAAGTGCCTGAGAAAATCATTAAGTCAGCCCATGAGATCTTTCGTCCGTACTTCTGCTTGATGGGCCAAAGCCTGAATGACCAAGATATCAATAGGTTGAGACAGCAGCGGTAACGGTTAGTGCATTGACACAATACTGACTTCTTTCTTAGTCGTACTTCCTACAAAGCCCCGGTCGCCACCTTCTGATTAGAAATAGATTCGAAAACTTACAGTCGGCGTGCTTTGTCGAGATTTACATTGTCTGGCCATGAGTTGAGAGGTGTAAAGCGTTGGTTGCCAGTTCCTCCACCACCTCGACCGTCCATTATTCGGTATGTTCCTGATGCGTGCCACGCCATACGCACCAAAAATGGACCATAATGACCATAGTCCGCAGGCCACCTGCATGAAAATAATTAAGAAAAATCAGGTAATACTACGATCGATGATGAATCACTCTATAACACAAAGCGATTGAGTTGAGAAACCGCCAAGAGAGTATATTATAACAAAATAGTACCATTCTTGCGATGTTGTCATGAGCTTCATGAGGTCTGCCTTGAGGGCAAGAAGGTCCAACTTGGCAAGTTCTTCAGCATAAGATTTGCTAACAGTTTTGCTGCCTGGCGGCTCTTTGTGCAGAGCACTGAAGTTAAGTTGGTCTGGCCACCAATCTGCTGGTGCAGCCACAGCCTTTTGTGTATGAAACGGGCACTTGTTCATGGTCTCACAGTGATTCCGATGATTAGTTGACACTGTTGACACGCTTTGAGATGCAGGGACCCATTAGAAAACTATCAAATTGTCGTCACAAAGGTTTAACTCTGTTGGAGTTCATACTTACAGAATACGCACGACATAAATTTGAGCATTTCCATAGATGTCACCACACAATTAGCAACACCCATTACCTGAGTTTTACTGTAGCACAATTTCCAGATTGACTGCGTTCAATATGAGGCCCTATTTAGGGCATATTTATGCCTTTGAAGTGTTTTAAACACTTCAAAGGCTATTACTGTGTTCTTATGATGATGTTTCCTGAGGCTATTACTGTGTTCTTATGGCTTCTTGAGTGTCAACTGTCAACACACCCAAAAAGTATCCTCTTCTTTCTACAGTGGTTGCAAATCCAAGATGAATGGGAGGCTGAGTTGACAACAAATAATGTTGCGTGTCAAGGGATTTTGGTTGAATGCTTCCACATAGTTCAGCGTTACTTCGATAAATTCGTAAATCCGAAAGACTTCATGGACAACACCTCATTTCATACAATTTTACAGCGGGCCTTCCTTGTTGGCTAATACATGGAATCACGTTAATCCCACATCCCACCGCGTGATCTCATTCATCATTTTAGTCTCTCCTGTCTTCTCCTCTCTTGTATTCCAACACAATTTGCTTGCTCAATGAACAACATTGGTCAATGCAATTTCTGACCAGCTGGGTACTGTAGCACATTCTCGGCCGAATAGTAGTTGCCCGCAGATGACTTGAGATAAATCGTTGGAGAACGCACTAAAAAGAAATGAAAGAATTTCTTATAAGTTCACAGAGAGGAAGAACACTTCCAAAGACAGTGTGAAGGTTAGACAGACAGAAGACCCAACCCAATCTCAAACTTCCCGAAGAATGGTGGCTAAAAGGTAATCTAGAGAGCAGGTAAACACGAGCGATTCATGCAACACGACAATTACCCAGCCAGACCTGTTCCGAAGGCTGGAGATAAACCTTTTATGTATTGCTATAGTACGGCAGATGGCACTGGACTGTTTCGTTGCCTAGAAGTCTAGTGTCTAGTCTGCTTGTCTGCAGTCGTCTAGTTACTACTCTCCAAATACAAAGAAACACCACTGTGGCAAATAGCACCAGGAAAATGTAACCTTCAGAACATGTCTGACTGGGCTTAGTGTCCTTTTGCGTAATGCAGTTGTAATCGCTTACTCTCGAGGTGTCTTTCAGCCATCAGGCATCAGGAGGTCTGGGAATGGAGTGAGCCTGAGTGAGCCAGCTGTCTTCACTTCGACCTGTCCTTGGCAATGGCGATCCACTCATCGGAATCCTCCGAAATGCCCTTACTACTTAGTGCGTTCTCCAACGTCCACTGCCCCATGTCATCTGTGGACAACCAACCGGTCGAGAATACGATACCCAACCAGCCAGTAGGCGCCACTGCATCTGGCGGAATCCCATATATGGTATATAAGATACCGGCATTTAGAGATCTGAAGAACGGGAATGTCTGTTATAAGCCCCAGTGGGGCTTTTGCGTTGAGTAGCACTAATTTTTAAGGACCCTGCCTCTACTATTCCATTCAGCTATCACCTAGAAGTTATAGAAGGCAGAAGGTAAAAAATATGTTTAGCGCAAGCAAAAAATACAAAGCGGAATGGGTGGATGCTAGCTGCCGTCGGCTTCGCTGGTAGTGCTATCGCCTATGGCCTTTTTTGTACTGCTTTCATCGACGCTTGGCATTTCTGCTGCAGGCGACCTCAAAGGGAGACCAGCGCCTTGCGCCGGCGATGTTGACGGTGCGATAGTGGCCGGTGGGAATATGTCAGCTGCGTACGAGGAAGGCGACAGGCGCCCTCCTGCTCCACTACTGGCGCCGCTGTACGCGCGATTTCGCCCTACACCGAACCTATCCTCACCACCTCCGCCACTGCCGCTGCCATAACTGACGTTGTTGCCGAACGACATTGCATCGGGAGCCGTTAAGTCAGCGCTGGGCGCGCGCGAGCTGCGTACGCTCAGGTTCCCATCGCTGGTTTTCTCGGAGCGCGCCATGACTTCTCGAACGTCGCGAAAGAAATCCCCGACCGCAAAGGTCGACTGTAAAGTCATGCCGTCTTCTTCGTCGGCGGCGAGCGCGCGGACTTTCTTGGCTTTGAAGCCCGGGGTCCATTGGTTGGGTGGGAAAATGTAATAGTGCGCCAGCGACGCAAGCAACATTTCCACGCAGATCAAGAAATCTTGCAAGGCGAACGCCGCCTGCTGGTCCAGGAACCCAACTTGCGCACACAGGGAAATGATGAAGCCTTGCCAAAAGGTGGCAAAGACTACTCCTTTTATGCACATGAACTTGGGCCATGGGTCCACCCACTTGAGCTCTTCGTCGACCTTGTACAAAGCGAATTTACAGAAGGAACAGCAACTTACAACACACGTGAGGCAAGGAGCGTAAGATCTCTGGAGGCTGGCTGAATCACAAGGCATTAATTCTCGGGCACGGAAGGAGCAGAACGAATTTCATACGCGGCATACTACCCATACTTCACACTGTAGCTCTTCTTCCAAAGGGGCTGTGAACAAGAAGAGCACAAAAATCGCGCGCACAAGAAAATAACAACAGCATGGGCTCACATACCGCATGGTAGAAAGACATGAGGCCGTAAAACGCGAGCGCCACGGAAAAGTTGGACGCCACCATCA
>Ga0307979_1001108_pt1 | contig 19110 bp, 15 predicted proteins | sample OrgLakmetage1058_FD_201833 | JGI IMG/M metagenome (GOLD analysis project Ga0307979, IMG submission 201833) | Saline water microbial communities from Organic Lake, Antarctica - #1058 | ecosystem: Environmental > Aquatic > Non-marine Saline and Alkaline > Saline | place: Antarctica: Organic Lake...
TTGGCCGATACGGGGGTGCTTCCTCTGATCTCAGCCTCATTTTGGACCTCGTCGCTCGGGAAATGGCTCGCAAACACACGGCTTTTTACAACATGGGCTATTCAGAAGCCAAAGCCTTGTTCAGACAGAAGCTTGCACGCAAATGGGGTCACGCATTTGTCACGCAATTGCTCGGGGATGGGCGACTCTTCTTCTGGATCGCCTGAGGGACTTCGTTGTAGTCCCCTCCTCTGCGGGCGGAAACTCTTCTTTTGAGCTGCGCTCTCAGAGCATGGAGGAGCGTGCCACTTTGGACCGCTACCATCACTTCCATGGCCACTCGGGCATGTGCGCCTGATTAGCTTCTTCGGTCTAGTTTGCGCTGCTTTGCTTTTCTTCTCTACCTGTTAGTCTCCTAATTCCGGCCCTTCGGGGCCTGTCTCAAAATGACAACAGGAGACGAGAAATAAAACGGAAGTGTCACTTTGGACTATTTCGAATTTTTGTCGAACGGAGAGCGGAGCGGTGCGGTAACCGACGTGCTAGCCTCTCGAAGGAATGGCGCCTCTCCTTGCGCGGTGCATCTTTTGGGGATGGCTTGTGTTAGGCGCTTCAGCATCTGATGATTCAGACTTGTACCGAAAAGTTACGGCTGTGAACACTAGCGAGTGCTTGGACAAAGTTCGCGCGTTACCGCTTAAGGTTTGTGATCGCTTTGCAACACTTGATTACTCCTAGCAACTTTCGGAAGCTAGTTGCTCCGAAAGACTCCTTCCACCACCCTCATTATTGTAAAATGATGTCGTTTCCTCAGGTTTATGAGTTTGCTTACGATACGGTACGAGGGCGGCGGCAGCTGGGCGTGGTAGGGTCAGAGCTTGAGTCCGTTCTTCCAGAAGCTGTCGACGTCGTGCGCTCTCAGGCCTTCAAGAACCCTGACACCTCGCCCGGCGCGCCCGCTTTAGTTAAGGTATTTGCTATCTATTCAAGTATGTGCAAATTACCAGGTTGCTAATTGATCTACGATTTTTTTTTTATATCCTGAGAGGTAAATAGCATGAATCCATACGTTGTAGGGATCTTCTGCCTTTAATTCAATTACACCATTTCATTTCGTCTGCGCGTCAAGCTTTGCTCCTCACTTCTTCCATCTTTTTCATGTCTTGTTCTCTCCTGTTGGTATCGCCCGCAATATCGCTTCCTCCGCCGTGTGCATGTATTAGCTCTCGAACTTTCCGGTGGTGGACAAGAATGTGCTCTTCATGCACAATGTAGGAGCCGTCCAGCATTTGATCGGCGAAATGGCCACGGTGAGAAAGAGAACACGTTTCTCTGTGTGGCCGTGGCATACATTATAACATTATAGGAAAGTATTAGCGTAAATTACTTTCTTCCATTTTCGTCCGTGCGTGCAAGTTGATTCGTGATCGCGCCTACGCGTTCATGCTAAATAGGAACTTTAGATTGCCTTACTATTTCATCATCTCGTGAACGCGATTTCTTTTTATCTCTTGCGTACTAGGTGGATGCCCTAGTAGCAGCGCTGTCAGCACAGGAAGATCGGGCGGCTGAAGCTATCGCACGCCTCGAGGTGCTTCATACTAGTAGGCTTATTGAAAAAAAACGAACAATTACAATTGCTACCAAGTCCGCTAACCAGTTGAATGTTAATTTTCTTCGCGAATTCAAAAAGTGAAGAACCTTCACCTTCAGCACCCCAGTCACTAAGTATATCTCCATTCTCACTAGATCATTTTGACTCGCAGGCCCGCGTGGAAGAAGAAGTGGAAGCTCAAGCCATGGAAGAAGCCAGGCAAGCAGAAGCAGCAACGGTGCTCGCTCGCGCAGAAGTAGCGGCGGCTGTGGCAGCGGCAGAAGAAGAGCGCGCAGCGCTCATCAAACAGGTGCGCTTATATTTGGGTGTCAATTTTTTTTTTTGAGGCGTCAGGCTGCCTTGTTGTTGTTTGCACATGTATTTTAAATGAACATATATGCACCTTATCGTTTGCACGAACCATGCGTACGTCCGCCTGCTTCACTTTCGGTCTCTGTCTCTAATGTGATTATCACTGCTAAGGCTGAAGTCGAGCGCGCTACCGTAGCATTTGAGGCCAAATTGGCCGAAGATCGAGTGGCGAGCGAGGACGCCCGGTTGCGTGCGAGGGCAGCGGAAGCTGCGAGGCTCACCGAAGAAGCCGCCTTGCGAAGCGAAGAACGAAGGCGCGCCACGGAACTAGCGCTGAAAGCCAAACAAATGGAGCAAGACAAGGTAATGAAACCACAAAGTTCAAATTCTGCTTTTCTCTTACTTACTTGTTTTATTTTTTTTTGCTACATAGCCTGACTTTAAGAACGCAGCTTTTATTCCCTCTCTCTCTCTGATGCATACACGCACTAATATAATTGTCCTCTCTCTCCTGCTTACGGTTCGCATTCCAAAGGTGCTGGCCGCAGAGCGCCGCGTGGCTGAGCTTGAGCGCGTGTCAGCTGAAGCCAAAGCCAAAGCGAAAGCTGAGCGCACCAACGAAGACATTGCTCTGAGGGCCATTAAGGTACGGTCTGCAGTAGAATGCATGAGGAGCATATGAACTCTCTGAGTAGGTCCTGCGAAACATTTTGGTACCATGAGGGATATAAACTTGTCCCTTATCTCTTTTACACCGGTGTTTCTGAACCGTATCATCCTACTGCCACCTTTTCTCCTTCTTGCCACTTGCCACTTCCCACCATCTTTGCACCAATTAGGCTCGCGGAGCTGAAGAGCGCCGGCGTTTATTGGAAGCGATTACCTCGGTGTTTACGCACTTGGGCCGTGGAGCCACCAACTTGCTGGCGAGCCCGAAACAGCTGGGCACTTTGCTTGGGTCGGTGCTGGTCGTGGTCGCAGGCGGTTTCTTGGCTCGAGAAGGCGCAGTGCTGGCTCGCCAGGTGAGCGAAGCATCGATGAATGAAGTACAGGAAAGAGGGAGGGAATGGGAGAGGATTTTTGGTGGTGCAAGTAGGGCGATAGAAGCACAAGAGAGTACCAAGATTTATGCTAGTACAGACAGGGCTACGTTAGAAACGGAAGTCAATTATCTATTTTGTCAAGAGTTTCTGAAACGTCCTTTTGTTCTTTCTGCTCCATGATCGTCTTCTTTATTGCGCACACAGTTACTCGAGGCTCGTCTCGGTCGCCCGAAACTCGTTCGAGAAACGAGCCGCGCAACTCGAGGCCTCGCTCTCGGACTCGCTTTGGCACCTTTGGACTTTCTTCAATTTCTGGTCAAGGCCGTGCTGGCCTTCTTAGCCTGGAGCTTAGGACCTCGAAATTGGGTACGACGCTTCCGCCAACTCCACCAAAAAGTGGTTGGCTCAAAGAAAGACGGTAACCAAGGAACGGATGATGCCTCAGACAAGGAGACATCAACGTCATCGTCGTCATCAGCAGCAGCGGTGCGGGCTAATGCTGTGGTGTCACATTTTGCCGACGTGGTGCTTCCAGGCCCGTTGACTGAACGCGTGACTCAGCTCGCAGTGGCCACGCGCAACGCCAAACAAAACCAAGTGCCGTTCCGCCACTTGCTGCTGTACGGACCACCCGGCACGGTAAGGCTCATAGACACGCACATACAGTACTCACTCAGAAGAGAAGATACTTATACGGTTGCTTTAAGTCCCTGTTTTTGATATTGCAACAGACGCTTCCTTTTGAGTGTTGTCACGCCGTTGACCGTTGATCTAATATATGGTGCCAATCCTTCGAATACTGTTCTAATCTCTGCAAACTGTCTCTTCCTTCTCTTTGCATCTCTTCTCACACCTTTGTCCTCTCTACACCTCTCTGATGCTTTCCACCATTTTCTCTACCCCCTAAAAGGGCAAAACCATGGTGGCGCAGCGGCTGGCTCAGGCCTCGGGCATGGACTACGCTTTGATGAGCGGTGGTGACGTGGGGCCTCTCGGAAAAGACGCAGTGACAGAACTGCACGCTCTCTTTCGCTGGGCTCAGGTGTGGAAGATGCTCTGTGATTCTTTTTTGGCTTCGCCCATCTAAATGCTCTGGCATACATTAAAATTCATACTGCTAATGCTAATGCCCTATAGCCTGTCACCACTTTTTTGTACGCAGAATCCTTACCAAACCATATTATTTTAAGCTCTTTCTACTCGATCGTTCCTATATCCTGCTCCTTCACTAATCACGTTCTCTTCTGCATGATTTCTTCTTTTTCTATTATCATATTAGGGCTCTCCCTCGGGCTTGTTGCTATTCATCGACGAAGCCGAAGCTTTCTTAGGGTCTCGCAGCCGGTCGGCCATGTCGGAAGAGCTTCGAAACGCGCTCAATGCCCTCTTGTACCAAACTGGATCGCAGTCCTACAAGTAAGGCAGCATTTCTCGCGCGCCCTCTCTAATTTCGATTTCTACAGCACCATTGATTGCTTTGTAAGCTGACACGGGATATGTCACCTCCCATTCATGGCTCCATCTCTCTGCCTCCCCGTCTGCTTCCTTTTATTGTACGCGCGCACTCGTGTGTGTGATACCACATAGCTTCATGATGGTGCTCGCGACCAACCGCGCCGAAGACCTCGACAGCGCAGTGCTGGACCGCATGGACGAGTCCCTGTACTTGGGCCTGCCCGACGCTGAAAAACGCCAAAGCTTGACGGTGAGAAACAGAAAATGCACAACGACCATACAAAACGGCCTTTCTTTACCCGTGTACTTTTGTACCTTTTCTGTGTTGCATGCAATCTAAGTAGATAGACCTTTTTGATTTTTTTACTTAACGTCTCAGCTCAGATCACTTCTATTACCTTTTTTTTTTCGTATTCCCCTATTTAGACGCAGTATTTCGACGCTTACGTGCACGCTCAAACCGCTGCGGGCCGCCGAGCCCGAGAGCCTCGCTGGCACCCGCGCAAGATTGTCCGGAGCGTATTTGGTCATCGGCTGGCAGATATTGGGCTCCCACCACCTCTCAAAGTCACCTTTGGTCAAGACGCAAAGCCAAGAAAAGCAGGTAGAGACGCGAATAGCGGTGGTGAGACTTCTTTGGAACAACAATTGGAAGCTGAAGAAGCATCCGCGAAGGTGAAAGCGTTGAGTGCAGCAGCTGATCAGCTTGAAGGCTTCAGCGGCCGCGAGATTAGCAAACTCATGATTGCTCTACAGTCGGTACGTGAAACCATCTAGGAACGGGACTGAAAGGGTCAATTTTTAATATTACTAGTACCTCACATTCTCGATTCTTTTTCATATTCTAGAAGCCTCCTCTTGGACTACGCCACCCACATCCACTGTTTCTCGTTCTTGTTCACTCGCCTTTTATCTCCTGTCTCGTCGTCGTGTTGTTTGTCCGTTATGCCCTCGCGCCCAGGTTGCCTTTGGGTCGGCAGAAAATGAGTTGACGGGAGCCATGGTCGCGCAAGTCGTAGCGCGCAAGGTGGAAGAGCACCGGCGCAAAGTAGACATGGTGCAGTACGCGCACGCTAGCCCTACCCACCGGGCTGAACCTGCTGCTAGCGGTAAGATAAGCGCCCCAGGCTCGCCTATGCGGAGCCCCTCGAATAGACCAGCGCATTAGCCAAAAGTGAGCCCAATTGAAAGAGAGAGCACCTCTTCGACTTTTCACCAGCTCACGACAAGTCCACTAGGCTGGTGCGAATAAGAAGCCGAGGCGCCTCGGGTTTGTTTATTTTTTGCACGCATAGGAAGCAAACGACACGGCATCGAACACGGCCGATTCCAATTGCCTACTTATCTCTTATAATTTACAACTAAAGTACGTTATAACTCTTATCCTGAAATTCAATTGGATTGTAATTGCGCATGACGAAGAGAAACGCGATACCCCCCACGCACTTGCCATGGCTAATGGTTCGTGGTAACAAAACCCTGGCGAATTCCCGGCTTTACAAAAATCAGTAATAAAAATAAACCAAGGGAAGTCTATGGTATGGCAGTAAATATACATATCGGAGTGGGCATCACTTCAATGAAATGAAACAATTAACCCCAGTTATGTGAAATGTGAAAGTATTTATACCACTTCGCCTGTTGTTATCCGATTCAAGGAGGTCGTAAAGGGCATGCTTCACAAAGGCAAGCAATTGCGTCTATACCCATACCCGCACAAGAAAGATGATAAATCGGCCTTTGTAAAAAAGCAAAAAGCCACCTGTTCAATCGTCAACGTCCTCAGCTGCACTGAAGGCAGGAGGCGGGCACGTTTTGGAATCCTCTGCTTCTTCTGCCATACTTCTACTCTTAAGAGCAGCCGTGTCAGCATTCTTAATGGAAACTGAAGCACTTTCTGCGCGGTTTTGGTTTAGCGGTTGGTCTGCCTCTTCTCCAAAAAGGCTCGTGTTCGTGTAGTTGGTCACATCGCTGAACCATGGCTTGGCAAAAGTAAAATAGGCCAAGGGTCGCGCCTGCTCTGAGTCATTCGGTAACCCACGGTGTAAGATTCGGTAATCAAAGATGATGGCATCGCCCGGAACCGCAACTCTTTGGCTCTCGATTCCGCTGATTTCAGGAGAAGCTGCAAAAGTAACGGACCTCGCATTAGCATGAGGTGCATCGCCAAATTCAGCGTGGGTACCCGGCCAGAACTGCGTCGGCCCAATGGCTGACGTCAGTGGCACGAGCGGTAAAAATACAGTCAAGCAGTGCGTGGGAAGAGCGGAGCCGCCCGACTCGCTCGACGAAAAGAGGTGCTTGCCGTCTCGGTGGATGCCTTGCACCGCCGAGCCCGGCAACGAGCACACACAACCTGCGTGAATGAGCCGCGCGCTGTTGCCCAGCACGTGACGCACGAATGGCAACCACGGAGCACCTTCTAACAACGCCAGAATTGGCGCGGCACAATCGTCGTTTGGGTCATGCGTAGGCACGACCAAATCGTATCGCCCGGGTGATCGCCGCACCAGCTCGGCTGTTTTCAGACGATGGTCTTCTGCTCCAGCACCTGCATCAGCTGCAACTGCACGTAGAACCCTTAAACGATCTTGCACGAAACCTGCCGCACAGGCTAGCTTTTCATTCCTTACTTCAAATGCATTGGTGCTACCTTTGAGAAGGACCACTCCATTGTCTGCAAACGAAGTCGCAATGGGCTTCCACTCAGGAGACGACACCCTGGTCCCGTTCGATGGTGAGTCAAAGATATGCTGCGATGTATCATTAGCAATGTTGCTAGCTGACCCATCTTCTGCCACGTTATCTCCCCATCGAGCTAAATCCTCTACTTTACTGCTTTCCGCCACCCCTGCCTCTTGCAACTCGCGTTCGCGTTGCTTTCCGCGGGTATTCAAAGCGTGAAACCAAAGCTTTTTCACGAAGAGATCTTGCTGCAAGGATTTGCCGCTGAGTTCAGCCATGCCTTCGAGACCTGGCTTGCACTTTATCTAGTGTCGAATGAATTTGCTTTTGATAATTGTAATTAGGTTCTAGACAAGGGCTCCGCCGCGAAAGTTACCTACCTACTTACAGTAGTAGAACTAGTAATTGCGATGGAGTCGGAGGCAGTACCCATGGCGATACCTTGGTTTTTCTGCAGCTCGCCCTAATTACTCAAAGGAGAAGAAGTATTTTCAAAATAGGACGCAACTATGAAATTTCCGAGTGATTGCCAAGCATCATCGAGCCACCTTCCACTAGCTAGGCTACAGATAACTATGCTCTGTTTCGACAATAATTTTTTGAATTTTTTGCGCGGTTTATTCACTCGGATCTTTGGATCTTTCCGTCTTTTTTGGAGCTTCTCGTTTTATTTCTAGCTAGACTGACTACAACTCTACAACCAGAGCACCAGAGCTAGCGTAGCTCGTTGCTAAGTTCGATGTTACTTAGGCTAAATGTTCGAACTCCTGACATATTATCAATAATCTGACATTGAATTTGAAGCTGTATCTACGTAGTCCTTTTGTCCTATCTGTATTTCGATTAGTTTGACAAGCTGTTTTGTTCTTGTAACCGTTCAATGCGACTGTAAGTAAGTAATGCAGTATCTATTTCAAATTTTAGTGCAATTCGACGTTCCATCGAGTCACCGCACAAGTCATCTTTGTCTGTAGAATCTTCTCTGCTGAAAGAAGCACGACTATCTTTTCTGAAAACGTCTTTGTGCAAACCTCATACATGCACCTTCGAGCTTGAATAGCGCCACCATAAGAAACCGCATGCCTTTTCTACATCGTATCCTATCCTTACTCTCACTAGTCGTTGCTGGCGTGGGGTTTCCAGAATGCACAACTTGGCCGTCAGGGCCACGAACCATTTTGTTAGCTACGGACGCAAGAAATGACGGTGCAGTTATTCTTGCTGGCCTCCTTGACCGCCACCCATGTATTAGCTTTCCGAGCAAAGACGTGCAATCAGCAGCCTCTTTGCCAACGTTGCTAAGCAATCATGATCGGTTGCGAAACGTGTCACTGGTAGGCGCCATCGTGCCAGTTCAAAAGTTATTGGGCCTAAAAAGTGTGCACTCAGAAGTTTCGATTGATTTCGTTATTTTGATTATTCGGCACCCGTTGTTCCAAGCTATTCACAAGTCGATCGGCGACAGCTATTCTACCTTGCGAGCTGCTACAGCACTCTCACAAAACAGAGGCGTTGAAAATCTTTTGGAGCAAGCTTCAGTGGGATCTCCTACGAATTTCGATACTGGTCGGTATTCGCAAAGTACATCCTATGATCAACCATCCCAAGTAAATAGAATGGCTCCCAAATTGCTGCCTCCGAAGCTACTACGCCTCGATTATTGCCGTGTGATGTGTGCAATGGAGACTAGTGTGACTATGAAGATGCCGTCAAGTTCTTTAAGCGTATCGTTTCCAGCTCTCAATGATCTGTACACAAATTTGCTGGGTGTTCGTTACTCGAATAGCGACTCGGCTGTGTGTGACACCTTAAATGGGCTCCGGGTAGTCAGTAAGTCAGAAGTCGAGCGCTTTGCACAGGGCACATCTTCTTCAACTTGGTCTTCTCTTCTCTCTGGGATGAAGCCGTCTAGTTCGGCTTGGGCCAATGCCCAAAGATTCGGCGAATGCAAGTTCGAGCAGTCTACTTTAATGTCTCCACATCTCTTCCACGCGCCAATTGTGTCACACGCTGCCATTGTGGAAAGTGACGGCGAAGATACTTCAACTGAGGCAGCTTATGACATAAGAACAGTGGCAAATGCCCTCTCCCCTGTGCTTCCGCTTGAATTGGCGTGGCGTGCTGTGCTCCTGAACTCATTCACTTCGTCGAAAATATTGAGAGCACACGTCCGATTTCATCTCATCAGGCAGTTTCAATCAATTGTGCAATCAGGCAGCTATCCACCTTCAGCATTATTAAGTTTCGTTGACCAAAGTCTGGCACGAACGAAGTACATGAAAGACATGAAGCACATAGATTGGGCACGTGCTATCCTCAATAGAAATTCTACTACAAAGGTTGGCTACACCCCTTCGCCTAACGTGGCGCACTCATCAACAGCTTCAGATCTATGTGCAGCCTATGTTCGCTCGAGCGTCGATGGCACTGCAGGTCTTCCTCCCGAACAAGTAGACTGGACAGATGCCGCTTCCTCAAGCTTAATTACTTTTAACGATCTCTTTGGCAACCTTCCAGAAGTGCTGGTCTTGCAAGAGGCGCTGCTAAAGTCCGTCAGTAGTGCCAGTGTTATGGACTTCAATCGCCAACGGCGAATGCTGCGAGCGCACCACTCACCTTCAAGGAAGCTTCCACCTCCTCAGGCACAGCCGGGGCCAACTCACCATGGAACAGCTCGTATTGCTATTTGCATGGTTGGAGTGGGTCAAGTTTTGCTGACGAGGCCTGGCCACGCAGCAAGTATGAGGCAAAACTTCATCAACAGCTACGGGGGCGCTGGAAGCCGTGATGGAGAGTCTTCAACAAGCGGTGGTCCAGATGTATTCGTCGTGCTTGTGAAGCCCGACTCAAAATCAGATGAAGCACGATTACAAGAGCAAGTAATGCTTCATTTTGAACCTGTATCTTTTGAATGGCACAACAAATCAGCTGGGATTGACTTTTTATGTCATACAACTTCAGTGCACCAATATCCTAAAATACCTCAGGGTACAAAAGCAGTCGCAAATGAGCACCATTCAAACCAGCTTCGACAATGGGCGCAGTGCATGGACTCAATTATAAAACACGAGTTACTCATGACGTCGAAACGAATTCGCAAGTCGAACATAAGAGTAAATCACGAAAGGGAACCAATTAAAAAATCACTCCACGACATTTTTCGATACGACATCATTATCAAAGCTCGTCCTGATGATATTTGGTTCGGCCCAATTCTACCGTGGTGCAGTTTTCATCGAGACATTGCTTATATAAGTCGACAGGTGAGAACGGTTTGATTTTTTCATCATTACATCTATAAACTTATTGTCACCGCCTTGCGCGTGCCTCATACTCGCTCTTTCAGAAATCTCGTTACAGTGACCAGTTTTTGATTTTGCCACGAGCACTTGCTGGTGATGTTCTGACGATGATCCGCGAAAGCTTCAAAAAGAGAGGATTCGTACAATGTTTTCAACCAGAGGAGACGCCCCAGAATTTTCGGTCAGTGGAGCAAGGTCTAACTCCTCTCATCGTCCTCATGGATTTGAAGTCTCCAAAACCAAATTTTGAAGTGGAGAAATACTTCTGGGAAGACTTCCAGTCGCTAGCCAAGAAGCACCAAACCAAGGTATTGATTGGATTGAAACAAAAGTAATTACTATGGTAAGTTTTTCAATGTATTTGATTTGTTCGTGCCCTCCCAGGTATCCTTGCTTCAACTACCTCGAATTCTAAGCCGGGAAGAATCCTCTGGATCGAAATCGAAGTGCGAGCGATTTTTATGGCAAGTGCCGGTAAGCAAATGCGTTGAGCTTATAAGTGACAAAGAAGGTGCGCTGGGCGCATCGAAAAAAAGGCCGATTTCACCAAACGGCGGATACAACAACCGCATAAACCAAAAGCGCCTTTGAGTACTCTTATTTGAAGGGCAGTGCGCATAATGCATCTAAAATATACTGCACACTATGCCAAATCGCACATAGCCGCGGCATTGCGGAATATTGTATGTTATATGAGGATTGCATATTATATGTTACAAATATAAAACATATCCGAGGTCGCTGCGCGCGCCTTCTCGATTTCGGTCTTTGCTTCTAAAAAGGAGATCCCAGTGAGGACACAATCTAAATCAGTTGGTGGGAACTCACATTCAAACGGATTCTTCAATCGACAGGGAATGAAGTATAGTAGAAGACAACCAAATTACATCACCCTAATGTATCTTACTCCGGCCATAATGTCTGCACGAAGGTGCAAGCACTGAAAGTGTCTGGAAATCTTCGGTATCTCCCTACAACGGGCACGAGCTCAAAAGCCTGCTGAAGCAAATGCGACGCCACGTTGCTCTTGAACCGCGGCGAGGGCGGGTCAAACGGCGACCCGTACCCGTACAGCAAATCTTCCTGGGCTTGTCGAAGGGCCGCTTGCTTCTGGCGCAGCAACGCGGGGTTTTCGATGAGGGCCTGCGGCACGCGGCTCTTGTGCTCGATGAGCTCGTCTTCGTTGATCGACACCGTGAAGCTGTCCCAATCGATCTGTGATTTAAACGGCAAATGGCTGTCGTCGCTAATGATCACCGGCACGCAGCCTGCTGCGAGGGCGTCGTAAATGCGGCGGCTGGTGGAAGTGTCCCCCCGCAAGTGCAAGCAGTACTGGGCTTCGCGGAGCTCCCGCACGTACTGGTGGGACGAGTAATTGGGCACCCGCGCTTGGCGGCGCTGCCGCTCCGTAATGCTGGGGTCAATTAAACCCGTTTGCTCGTCGCTGAACTTGGAAAGGTCTTCCGTGGCGGTGATGCGCGCGTGGGGGATCTCACTGAACGCTTCAAACGCGGCGCGGCGCACCCAAGTGCCTTTGCGCTTGCAGTCGACGCCGTGGAGCATCCCGCCGCGGAAGAAGAAGGTGACGTTGCGGCTCAAGTCTGGCCCGGCTTCCGTGTCGTCGTCTTGGTCTTGCCACGCTGCCAAACGCCGCCTCGCGCCACTACCAGGGCTAGTGGTCAGCACCGCTGGCTCCGCTGCGTCTCTGCCTTTCAGTGTAGACTCTTCTGCGGCTAGCACCCCTAATTCAGTAGTTTGGTTCTTAATTCCACTCGCGCCCGGATTCTTTTGCACTCCGTACGTGACCTCGCCTTCGCCTGCGGCAGCTGCAGCGGCTGCGAAAATACTGTCCTTCACTTCACTGCTCGCCGGAAGCTCAAGCTGACCGGAAAAAGTAGCATTGGCACCGTATTCTCCTCCGCTTTTCTTCTTCCAGCTCGACTTTTTCTGCCAGGATTGCGCTGTTGACGAATCCCCACCGCTGCTACCACTGCTACTACTGCTCTCAGCGCTCTCGCCACCCACAGCAGCGCCTGCACCTGCACCGGTTCCTGTTGAGGTCGCTGCTGCTGCTACCGACCCTGTCCGCTTGCTGCGACGGCCTTGCGCGATCTCTCGGTTCGCCGGCAGCGGCTCCTTGCGCCACCTCGTCATGAGTGCATGGGCCACGTAAGGGACTACCAGCACTTTGTTCCAGTCGCGCGCGAAGTACTCGTCGATGGTCGCCAAAATCGCCGAAGGGCGCATGAGCTTCCACAGGGTGGGGCGGTCGGTTTTCCATTTGCCCCAGGACTTGGCGGCGCCCCACCACGCGCATATCACCAAATGGTCCCGCCCTCCGTGCTTTTTCCAAAAAGGTGACGCTTGCAAGAATTGGAGCAAATCTGCGTTGCGGCTCTCGGCGGTGGACTCCGTGTACACAACTTGCACGGTCCCACCCAAGCCGTCGGGGTGGACCCCCTCGGGGGTTTCCCCCACTTTGGCGGGGGCGGGGGTTTTGCAAGGCTTGTTCAAACTGGCGCTCACGTACGCTTCGATGGGCATCACAAACAAGTCCGCTTCGTTCGGGTCTAGAGTGCGCAACGGGTGGCGCTTGAAGCTTTCGTGGAGCCACATGGAGGCGGTGTTTTGGGCCATTTCGTGGCGGCGTTCGTCCAACCACGGCTCAATCCCAAACTCTGCCACGTAGCAAGTCACCAGGGCCGAGTAATTGAACGCGGGCGCGTCGTACATGTAAAACTTGCGCGACCAGGGGACGGTGGCCTGGAGTTCCGCGGTGTAGTAGTAGCGGCGCGCATGGTGCAGCGGAGCATCGTAGACCAAGCATTCGTCGACTCCACTCAGCATCTTCACCACGTGCTTGCTTTGCGCCTGGGGAAAGCTCAAGTAGTCGGCGGCCGTGCGGTCGTGCAAGAAGCATTTGCCGCCGTGGTGGCTCAGGCTCGAGCACGCTTGGGACTTTTCCAGAGCCGCTTGGCACGCGTCAAAGGCCATGGTGCCCAGCAACTGGCACTCGTCGGTGTGCCCGCCCCGCCCCGCGTAACCCGGCAAAGGCTCCGACAGACGCCCGCAGTACGCGTTCCACCGCGCGTGCATCAAGTCGCGGGGGTAGGCCGACAAAATGCTGGCGTCTTGGCGAGCCACCACGCGCCCACCCACCGACGAGCCCGGCGTGGTTTGCCACTTCGGGAGCAGCTCCTGAGGCTCGCTGTAGTTCAACTGGTGCAAAATGTCGCCGCACTCCTGGTTGATTTCCCGCACCACGCTGGCGGTTAAACCGGGCTCTCCCTTGGCCTTCCCACCGCGCCATTTGTCTACCACCTCTGACGCGTCCCGCCGGGTGGAGTACGGGCCGTCGGCACGCTTGGCTTCGGTGTTTTCTTTCACCCAACTCGCAATGCTCGGCGACACGGTGCCCAAGTTGGCCCAGGTGTAAATCCGTTGCGTCCAAGGCAGCGGGTCGAGGGCCACTTCTTCGAATTTCACGCGCTTGAACTTGTAAAACTGCCAATATGGGCGGCCTTCTAAAGTGGCCAAGTAGGTAGCAATGCCCCTAAGCGTGGCGCGGTAGCCCTGACACATCGGCTGCACGCATGCCCGCGCGCCGCTCACGCTGCCACTAATACTAACACTACTACTACTCTCGCCACCTGCCTGGCTGCTCAGCAGCCGCCGACCGCCACTTGTGGTGGAGGATTTGGCGGTTTCCCCACAAAAGGCTTCGAGCGCGAGCCGAGAATAGAGCACTGCTCTAGGGTCTCGAACCAAGTGCAGCACCTTCACTTCCGAGTACAAGAGGTTGTCAGGGACCCCGCGCGCGAACCTAATTTCTTTGATGACACGGAAGGACTGTTTGCACACTCCAACGGCATGCGCGTGGGCCATTTGGAGCGCTGGCGAATCAACATTCAGCTTGTCACCCACGCCGCCGGTACTGCTAGCACCACCCCCAGCCTCTTTGTTCTTCTTCCATTCTTCGCGCTTCCACGCAGCCAGCACCCGCCTAGAACCACCACTATTGCCACCGTTGTGTGCTTCTTTCATTTTGGTGAAATTAGCAGCAACCTGGCGAAGGACGCGGCTCTTAGAGACTGCGGTTTTGTCCTGGAGGAGCATGGCGAGCTCTGACGGCGTGAAGGCGCAATCGAACAACGCACGCGTAAGCTTGGTGCACGCTGAGATGGCGAGCCAAGTGTTGAAGGTATCGTACTGCGCCCCGCGAAACTTCAGAGCGCGACAGGGCTCGTACAAATACATCACGGATGGATGCAGGTTCAGTACTTGCCCCACGAAGGTCGACCCTGACCGCCCCTCCGTGGTAAGCAATATTTTAGTTCCTAATTTTGGCCCAGCCGGTGCTGCCGCAGCAACCGCTGCAGCTTCAGCAATTGCAGGCGCCGGATCTACGGCAACTGCGCAGGAACTAGCGGCCAAAGCAGCCGCTAGCCACTTTCCACAACCCATTTTCACGATGGGGTGTCGGCGGTTGTGACAAACAACTCGGGTACTCGGTTGTCAAATAATTTTGACCCTGTAAAATCAACACTGCCTGATGCCTGATTTCACTTCTGGCTCCGGCTAAAGCTTATTACTACAGTAGCTAAAGTGAAGAAAAAAGCTCTTGAGCTCTTGAGCTAATAGCCTCTAGTAGCTAAATTTGGTACGAAACGATGTTTGATCCAGCTGCTCTCGGAGCCGCTAGAGCATCACAATCAGCCCAACGTCGCGTAGCTGAGGTAGGCCTTATTGCTACTCATCTTTTATGCTTTTTAGCAGGGGCTTCCCACGTCAAAACCTTTTACTCGCACTTTGCAGACATTAGTAAGCTTTGCAAATAAAAGTGAGCAATACATGCATGACCAAGCTGAGCTCTAACGCCATTTCTTCATGACTATGCCAGTGGGCTGCTGCAGCCCTGGCTCCACTATCTGCATCCTTGCCAGACCCTACTGCCCGGCTCTCAGTAAGGGAGGTCAAATGCACGGACCCGGCTTGTGCCACTCCAGAGGGCATGGAAATATTGATCACGCTAGCGGCTGCGGGGTGGAGCGCTACGGACAAAATCCTGCAAACGGCTGTCAAGTGCGAGCGCAGCGAAGTTGAGGCTGTGGTGGCGTCGCTCTGCGCTGGAGCCGGGCCTCGGGCGACGGCTGCTGCGGCCCGACGGCAAGTGGAGGCGGAAGCTTCTGCAACCAGTGCACAGGCAGCAGGCGCCAGTAGTAGCAGCGGTAGCCTGCAGGTGCCCTCAAAGAGCACACCATTGCCAATGAGCACCGAAGCCTTTGCAGTGCGCGTGCTCACTCGTTTGAACGACGAGTTCCCGGCAGCAGAAAACCGATTGAGCGCCCTCCGCGTTCTCGAAGCTGCCATGAAAATGGAACAGGACAAGCTTTTGCAACCGAGTTCATCAGCGCCGGGAAGCGAGGATGGAGCCGCTGCATCCTCCTCAGCAGGTACGCCTAGTGACACGACATTTGTGCCAACAACGGCAGGTGCTGCTTCTGCCGCTGCATCGGCACCTACTAGTGCCGCAGCCGCGGCAGCTCCCACGGCGTCTGTTTCAAGAGGTGGAAAGCCCGTCGTGATGCCTGAACTCGGTCTCGGAGGAGGCAGCAAACTCTTGGAAAAAGATGGGGATGAAGCGGCCGACATGGGTCGTCACACGGGCGGCCGCGGCGGCGGTATTAGTTGCCCGTGCTGCAACCCTGATGACCCCCAATTTATGGTAGACAAAATGCTCATGATGTAGAGAAGCGTGAGCTCGAGCCGACATGCGCAATGCCGCGCTTGGCTCATTTCCTCTGTCCTGGAACTGCACGGGCAATTCAGTTTGGGGCAGCCCCTGTTTTTGTTTTGTTGTTGGGGTCCGTTGGGAAGTACTTTCCAAAACTAATATCTTCCAAATGGCAAATAACAAGCAACAAATATGACCAAAGATCCAAATTCGAAAGTAAGAAGCGCGACTCCCCACTGAGCCATACTTTATCTTAGTTTTGGCAATAGAATTGCAAGTGGCTTATAGGATGCGAGAATTCCAATGGGAGGCAAGTGGAAGATGTCCACTATCTTCTATGATTATTCTTCGAACAGCCTTCGAGGTCCTTCGAAATCCCCTTCGTCTTCTTTTGCGACCCAGGGCATAGTGTAAGCATGATTATCAGTACACAGGTACTTCAAACTTCAGAAACAGAGCTAGTCCACTTGCAACTTTTCTGAGCCCCTCTCCCGACTCCCGAAGAGGGACTGGATTTGGCAACTAGCAGACAGGGCACCACCTAGCCGCCATCTACGGATTCATCCGGGCTAGACAGAAAGGCGAGCTCGGGGTTCGTATCACCACCATTAAGCTGCCATCTCCACGTCGTGATCATGAACCATCATGGCGTAACTTAACTTGCGTACACTTGTGCGTGAAAGTGAAACGCAAATACGAACACGAGAAAGCTGGTACCCAATCCTCGATAATCAAATCGAACAAATCTTCGATTGAAAAGATGGGGAAGTTGATGTTCCGGGTTCTGATAGCCTAACAAGGGGCAACGTTTAGAGCACGAAGAGGCTACCAGCAGCAGACACAAAGAACTAGAACAATCGATGATTACGCGAATGCACACCACGGGTGCCTTATCACTTCTCGTGCAGTTGTCTATTATCGTTTCCGACCTTCATCTAGCGTCTGCATTCCAAAGTAGCTTCCTGTTACATTCTGCCCCAAAGTCAGCGCAATTTCTCACGCAGCAAATAATTCAAGGTAAACAAAGTTCAAATAAAAAACGTGTTCCGCTCCACGCTAACCATGCAACCACGACGACCGAGGAATGGCCTCCTTCTGTACAACGGCACACGCACACTTTTCAAGGCCGCGAATGTGCTTATCTGCACGTGGAAGCCACTTCAGAAGCGGGTGCAGCGCGACCACCACTCTTACTACTACATCCTGTAGGTATTGGCATCAGCTCTTGGTTTTGGCAGCGCTTTGTGGTGAGCTGGGCAGCGCACTCACACGGAGGCTCAGCTGTGGTTGTGCCGGATTTGCTCGGCTGTGGCGCTTCACCGTGGTCGACTAGCAAAGGCCAAGCGACGGCAGAAGGAACGAACCAAGCCAATAAGTCTATCGAGAAACTAGTTAGTGGTTTGATGATGCCTGACGTTTACGTAGCACAGTGCGAAGCTTTGCTTGACGCATTAGCTATTGCTGAGGCGAATGGGAGCGATCGAGCTGATCATACTTCCTGGGCTGTGTTAGTTCAGGTGCTCAACTCCCTCATTCGACCTTTAGCAGTGTTGTTCCAATTAATAATTATGATCAATGAATCATCAGCTAGGAATGCTTTGTTTTGTTCGTAGTACATGTTATTTTGCATGTAATCACGTGATTAATGCATTGGTTAGGGAGGGCTCTCACCCGTGGGCATTCTTCTGGCTGCAGCGAACCAGGAGCGCGTCAGCCACCTAGGACTCTTGAGCCCTCCTAGCTGGGAGGTAGGTGTTGCCTAAATTAGAATTTCCAGCCCATTCCCCACGATCCCAAATTCAAGTATTGTTTGTCATTAAATTAATTCATTTCAAGGAGAATTGGGGATGAGTACTCGGAATAGTTAGTATTTTATTTTATAGATCAACTGCTCTTTTGATATTGAGAAATCCGTAAAACATTACGCAATTTGCTTTTCATTGATATGCTGCTATTTAGACCCTCCGTAATGAATTGCCGTTGGGCGAGGCCCAAGCCAACTTTGAACGGCTTAACGCTTTACCTAAATGGGCATTTCGGGCGCTTGCGTCGCGGCCCATTGTGAATTTGTCCAGCCGACTCTTCCTCTTTGCTTCTTCAAATGAACGCGACAACAATATCGGTGGTGGAGACATTGTTGCGGCTGCCGCTGATGCAATTTTATCGGAAGCCAAGTGGTTAGATTCTGCATGCCATGAAGCGCAAAACTACGAAACGCGGCACGCGATTTGGCGGTGAGACTCTTGAAGGGAAAGGGTAGCACAGGGGGGTGAAGCAAAGGCTTTAGATTTACTTTGATACCGTTGCCTATTCATGCACCATGTTCATTCACCTAAGCTGTATTCCTCTTTGTCACTTTTGCGCTCCGCGCCTAATTGCGCTTGAAGGTTCAACGCTGGCTTTTGCGACGTGCCCAGTCTTGAAGATGAGCTAAAAAACGGCGTGCCTCAGCCTACCTGAGTATTTGTCGGAGAGCAAGCAACAGGAGGTGAGCCTGAGGGGGGGGGAACGAGCAAAGAAGCTGCGGCTTGCTTCGAAGAGGTCATGCAAAATGCAAAAGCGGTACTTGTGCCAGAAGCAAAACGGTTGCTGCCGTGGCAAAACCCGGAAGCTGTTGTAGATGCTCTTGCGGACTTCTTAGGAAATGCCTGAGAACAAATTGGAGCTAGAAGTGAGAAGTAACGGCAAATGAGTTACTTTCCTTTCGCTTTCTCCTTGTGTCGTATTGCATCTGGACATTTATAATGCGCATAAATCACAAGCACGCTCGAGATCCCATTAAACCCCTTCATGTCAGCCTTCGCCAATTACAAAGAGAAGGGGCCAATGTGGTGGTTTACTCGGCACTCGGCGACTGTTTCATGGTGTTCTGGAAACAGGGATATCTAGGCCGTGCCTTGCTTGCGTATTTTGCGACTGAGTGGTAGAATGGGCTCGCCCGCTTAGGTACTAGTCTTCCAATAGGATTTAAAACCCTCGGCAACTCGCTATCTCTGTGTTCCTACC
>Ga0307979_1001109_pt1 | contig 19106 bp, 19 predicted proteins | sample OrgLakmetage1058_FD_201833 | JGI IMG/M metagenome (GOLD analysis project Ga0307979, IMG submission 201833) | Saline water microbial communities from Organic Lake, Antarctica - #1058 | ecosystem: Environmental > Aquatic > Non-marine Saline and Alkaline > Saline | place: Antarctica: Organic Lake...
CCTATCTGCGCGTTCCAGAAGGCTCTATCTGGCGTCTTCCCTCCGAACAACTGTACCCACACTTACAAAAGATTATAATCCCCAATTGATAAGTTGTTTAATGGAAATAAAAGAAGGTTCTTATTATTCCAGCAATTTGTATTGTGCCATTGTACCAGTAGTCCCGTGGAATTAAAGGAGCCGAGAAGCGGGGAGATAGAAGAGCCCGAAATATTGCCCCTCTACCTGCTCTCAAAATCACATTGAGAGTTAAGTCCTGAGGACCTTAGAGGCACCTAAGCAATACAATAGCCGGCTTTCCTCTGGCAGTCTCAAGGCCTGTGCCATCCATTGCCTTTCTCGAAACAAACTATTCAGCGTATGCTGCATCAAAATCCTGCATCAACCAGCATAGACATGGTTCTTTCAACATCCTCAATCGTGTTGTAGTGCGCGAGAGAAAAGCGCAACACCCCATCTCCTAAGGGATCCGACACTCCTAAAGCCTCCAATAATCGTGGCGCCAGAAAAGAGCCATGCCGGCAAACAATCTGGAGAATGGAACAAGGGTACACGAAAGCAGACAAACAGTGGGCCACTTCAGAATTGAAGTGCGCACCTTATTTCGAAAGTGGTAATTATTGGGTTATTTGACATTGCTGTTTGTTAGTCACCTCGTGTTCTTACCTTGGATTCTCGAGCGAAGTCACACAAGTCGCTTGCCTTGAGCTTAGAGTGGATCAGCGATACAGTGGGCACTCGCCCCTATGTGAGGCAGAAGAATTGTCCAAAACTGGTTTTAAGAAAGTACAAGACTAGCATTGAGATGAACTTTGCGATGAAGAAATCAATTACTCTCCACAGAAAGAAAAAAATGAAACATGTATCATCTCTACATTGACTGACCTGCATGTCTGGTCTCCCTAAAATTCGCACGTGAGGCCGTGACGCGAGAAATTGCAGCAGTAGGGATGCAGGAGCTCCTTCACACGCTGAAATGCGCTTGTACGCAGCTTCCACCTATGAAGTAAGGGCATAGATAATTTTAAAATTCACTACACCAGGTTATTGAATAAGAAAATGAAAAGCCTCTGCAAGAACGATACGTAAGCAATACAATACCGTGGCCCGAGTGAGAGGAGGCTGGGAAGAGGGCTGCAAGGTCGCACAGTCAGCTACATGTGAAGCCTTTACCGCTGCCACCGCCATTTTAGTCGAAACTGCCTCCTTAGTTGCGGTGCATAATCCTCCATTGCCACTTAATCTGGCTTCACTCCGCGCGCACAACGCAGATGAATACCCCCTTGATTCTGAAGGCAGCGGTAAAGTTATTGCCGAAGGAGGGCGCCAATTGGCCAATTCTATGAAATAATTGCCGAGGCCTGCCAGACCTGCGGCGGCTTCCTATAATATACATGTGTAATCGTTGAGGCACTCGTATGAATGCACAATACAGCGATCGAAGACCTTCCGCTTTCATTCTCTGAAACATGTTGAGACAAACGGAATCAGACAAGAACCTACGGGGCTACGCTAGATAACCACTGACCTGATTCATGGTGCCAAGTTCCCAGCGCACGTTGCCTTTGTTCTCAGAGTCCACGAAAGGGTGGTTTGGGGCATAGTCCTGCATGGACTCGAAAGCTCTCCTTGTCCCGTAAAGCACAGCACAATGCGGGCCAAATGCCTTATAGCAACTGAATGCATACCTTTTGAAATCACAAGCAATCAGGCAAACAAATCCTGTCACCAACATAGCACTCAAAGACAGTGGTTAACACAATCCACTACTAATGCCGACCCTAAAATCTCCTAAGATGCATCTCCCTCTTTCTAGCTCACCAGTCGCAGCCAATAGCTTGAACATTTGGTGCTTTGTGAGGCACGTAAGCCACACCGTCTACTGCAACGTGAGCAGCTCCTCCTGACGCTTCGCGCACGATTGTGGTCGCAGCAGTGACGTCAAACACTGAGCCTAAAATGTTGCTCACGTGCGTCAGAGCCGCCAGGCGAGTTTTGGGTCCCACTAATGCTTTAAGGGTATCAAGGGAAGGTGGGTCACCGCCGCTAGACTGAGACGAGGATACGGAGGAGTCGAAACGCCACCATTTTACTGTGGCTCCACTCGCCTCTGCGGCCCATAGCCACGGCGCAATGTGAGCCTCGTGAGACCTTAAGAGAGAGAAAAAAATCGTTAGAAAAATACGCATGCATTCAGGGATGCTTTAAGAAGATAATTTGGTGCTTATTGTTGGATGAGCGCTCAAACGTGCCATTCGCAAACGATGATTTCATCTCCTGGCTGGAGGGTGTGCGCGTAGGCACCAGCAATCGATCGGAAGAGCTCAGAAGCAGAGGACCCTAATACTATATTAGACGAGTCCTCAGCATTGAGCATGGCTTCTGCTACATTACGGGCAGCTGCTACATGTTTTGGACCGAGCTCGCTCCGCCATCGCACCGCGAGAGCTTCGCTGCACGCGTCGACTACTGCTTGTGGCACCTGAGAGCCGCCGGCATTTTCGAGAAACACCCACTGTTCGCCGCCATACTATTTTGCAAGAGAACACCATATTCAGTGCTTAGTACAGCCAGGTGGCAACGCTGGTAGTTTATCAACCGGAGGGTACAACCTTTCGCACACAAAAAAAACTCACCTCTTTCGGAGCTCGCTGAGCAGCATAAAAAGGAAATTGAGAGCGTGAAAAAGAACGAAAAGCCGCGTCAGTCTCTGTGTCTTCAATCTCACTTCCTTGAGAAGCTTTTCTTGGTTGTATAGTGCCGTGCAGCTGAGAGGAACAAATGTCTAGCGTGGGCGAGTAGAAACCGTCGGTACCAAGGAGAAGCAGGAGGAGAGCATGGAGAGCCGTAGTCATTTGGCTAGTAGAGAAGCCTAGATCAGAGTGATCATGCCTGGACTCTGCATTGACTCAGCAGGTTTGGTGCTCTCTTAAGGGAGATCAGCCGAAACGCAAGCGTAGCCCACGCTAGTGAAACAAGCCCATGCCGGCGGAGACGACTCGGCGCGGCGCTCAAAATGTTTGTATCTATTACTGTATTGTATCTTTTGATCTAATATAATAATACCTGCCAGCTGGTGATGAGAAATGAAAGACTTCTTCCAACAACTAAAACTAAAAAATTGGCTGGAGTCTCGAGTCTCGAGCATTTAGCCACACGGCAGGCAGGCTAGAAGCGAGACAAATAGAGCATGTCGGGCTTGGGGAGCGGATCGCATCTTTCTAGAGATTTCTTTGAGCTTGTGAAAGCTATTGGAGAGTCAAAGTCAAAGCAAGAAGAGGACCGCATCGTGTCGGATGAAGTCGTTCGCCTCAAGAAAAAGATCCCTGAGGCTGGCCTCTCGAAGAAGACCCTCAAGGAGTTGTTGGTGCGCCTTGTGTACGTGGAAATGCTGGGTCATGACGGCAGCTTTGGCTACATTAAGGCGGTAGAACTCTGCGCGTCGACTAACCTAATCCAAAAGCGTGTCGGGTAAGTTGGGAGCAATATGCATATTGTAGCATGCTGGCCTTTCTATCGAGTGTTCCAGAGAACACCCAATAGCTCTTACATTGACAATGCACATGTGTCACAGGTACCTCGCTGCGGCACTAGTGCTATCCCCGCAGCACGACTTTCGGTTCATGCTGGTGAATCAGCTGCAGCGTGACATGGCCTCCGGCAACCAATTGGAAGTGTGGGCAGCCCTCACTGCTTTGCCGAAACTGGTTACCGCTGACATGGTGCCTGCGGTGCTAGGGGAAGTGGTGAAACTACTAGCTCACAAGGCCGAAAACTTGCGCAAGAAAGCCATCATGTGCGTGCACCGCTGCCACCAGCTCAGCCCCGAGTCGGTGAGCCATCTCGTGCCCATGGTCCGGCGGGCCTTGTGCGACCGCGACCCTGCTGTGATGGGCGCCACCGTGTGCTTGCTTCACGACTTCGCCTTGGTGCAGCCGCAGAAGTTCAAAGATTTGGTCCCCTCGTTTGTGTCCATTTTGAAGCAAATCACCGAGCATCGCCTGCCCCGCGAGTTTGACTACCACCGGATGCCGGCGCCCTGGATTCAGCTCCGGCTCTTGCGCGTGCTGGCCCTTCTCGGCCATGGGGACCAATCAGCTTCCGAAGGCATGTACGAAATTCTCATTGACGTGATGCGCCGCGCCGACACGGGCATCAACGTGGGCTATGCAGTGCTTTACGAGTGCGTGCGCACCATCACGCACATTTACCCCAACCCCACCCTGCTAGACGCGGCCGCTGCTGCCATTGCAAGGTTCGTGAAATCGGAAAACCACAACTTGAAGTACCTTGGCATTACTGGGCTCGCCGAGATCGTGAAAGATCACCCGAAGTATGCCGCAGAGCACCAGCTCGTGGTGATTGAATGCTTGGAAGACCCAGATGAAACGCTGAAGCGCAAGACCTTGAACTTGCTGTACCGTATGATCAACCCGGTGAATGTGGAGTTTATCGTGGCGAAGTTGCTGGCCTTTCTGGAGGCTGCCAGCGACGACCACCTGAAAAAGGAACTGGTCTCGAACATTACAACATCAGCAGAGCGCTTTGCTCCTTCGAATGCTTGGTAAATATAAGCACCGTAGCATGATGCCGTCCAATTTGTTTTCATTTTCTCGTGTTTTTCTTCTTCTCCTTTGTGGGTGTAATTTCTTGCGGGCCTATTTCACGCATACCGCCATCGTTCTACACATCCCAGGTACGTGCGCACAGTCACCCGGGTGTTGGAAGTGGCGCCAGCGGGCACGGTGCAGGATGACGTGGCCTCCAACCTGATGGTGCTGATTGCCGAGGGCTCGGGCGACGACGACGACGAGATGGACCGACTCCTGCGCTGCGAGTCGGTCGCGCACCTCACCGAGCTTCTGGTGCTGGAGACCGACAACGACGCCCAATTTAACAGCCACGAGGGTGCAAGCGACGAGGTGGTCGACCAACCGCGGAAGCACGAGCCCATGCCCCCGATGCTCCTGCAAATTGTGGCGTGGGTGCTAGGGGAATACGGCGCACTCATTGTGGACACGGTGCGTGAGTTATTGATTTGGTTATCAACAGAGCACGCAAGGGCGAGTATTTCACATTTTTTCAATGCTGTTGCCTAATTTTACTTCCTGTAGCTCTTTTAGCTGATGGCTCATCTCTTTATTCTTCCCAAATGCTTCCTGCCTCTCCTTGTGCGCATGTATATTGCAGGACATGGCGGAGATTTGCCCTTTGCCCTCGCTCATCGATCGTCTCTGCGCTGTGGCCGAACAAGCCGCGCTAAATGCCGACACGCGCGCCTTCTTCATCTCCGCCCTTCTCAAACTCTGCGCTCAGGTTGATACTAGAATGCGCACACGCACCTCACTGCTCTTATTTCATCCACTAACTGTATCGTTCTTCTTTTGCTGATGCTCCTGTGTAACTCTGCCTTTGCTTTATACTCTAGACGGGCACATGCTCGTCCCGCACTGCAGCGCTGGTGGAGTTGTACAGTTGCTCGTCCGATTTGAACGTCCAGCAGCGGTGCCTTGAGTTTCACGCTCTTTTGTCGCATGCTTCCATGATGCAAACGGTAAGGGTGTTATGGATATTTTTCTTTTTGTTTGTATTCTCAAGGCACCCTTTCTGATCCATCGATGTTTCCTTCCCTTCATTCATTCTCTACTTCACTTAATACTTCTGCGATTTGCTGTGCATCAGGTGCTTCCTGTAGACGCTTCCTGCGAGGACCTCGACGAGGACGGCAGCCTCTCCTTCCTCGACACCTATGTCGCTCAAGCCATCGCGGACGGCGCGCAGCCCTATGTAGCCCCAGAAGACCGCGTCGACTACAGCGAAGATGCCTCATCCAGCGCTAGCAGCAACAGTGGCCTCAAATACGATGCTTATGCGGCTCCCTCAGCGCCTCCTACTGGTGGCGGCACCCTCGCCGCTTCCCTTGGTGGCAGCAGTGGTGGTGGCAGCGGTGGTGGCACTGGGGCCGCTTCGGCCAGTGGTGCTGGAATGAACGCAGGTGGCAATCAACTGGGCGTGAAGAAGGCCAACGCTTTCGGTGGCAAGCCGCTCGGCGCCGCAGCGGGACCCTGGGGAGCTCCGCAACCCCCTCTGCCGACCCCCACGCCGCCTCCAGCAGCAGCAGCAGCGCAAGTGGTCGCTCCCACCGCACCGCCTCCGCCAGTAGCCACAGCCGCACCTGTTGCCGAAGAGCCTCCGAAACCGAAAGAAATGTCCGAGCGTGAGAAGCAAGCGGCGATGTTGTTCGGTGGTATCGGCAGTGGTGCTGGTGCGAGCAGTGACACGGGCCGGCGAGTAGGAGCACGCGCGCGAGGCGCTGCACAGAAACCAGCGGTAGTGGTGCCCTCCACGGCTGCTGCTGCTACATCCTCTGCTACTATCGTCGACTCTGCGCCGGCGGAAGCTTTCACAGTAGCGTCGACGGAGGCAGCGTCGCCTGTTGACCTCTTGAACTTTGACGCCCCGCCGCCAGAAGCATCGCAAAACCACGCAGCCCCCGACCTGTTTGGCCTTTCCGATTTGACCATATCGACGCCCACCCCTGTAGCCGCAACAACTCCGCCTGCTGCACCTCCACCGCAGCCACAACCATCCGTTGACCCTTTTGCCGCTGCAGGTTTGGCCGTGAGCCCTTCTCCTGTCGCTAGTGGTGTAGTATGGCAGGGTGTTTCTGTAGTGCCCCTGCAGCTCACCACCCCCGCTTTTGGGGGGAAATGGACGGGCATGGCGGCCTCGGAGAAGCGCGTGCAAACAAATCTGCCAGGTGCGAGTCTCAAGAGTAATAGCTGGTAGCTGAGCATAGCAGGAAGGCAATTAATTTCTTCCTTTTGATGCCTTATCTCTTTCTCATACATACTCCAGTTATCTATCTTCTACGCTTGATTGTTTCTGACTTCCTTCCTCCGCATTCTCTCTCTTATTTTCCTATGCTACAGCGTCAGCCCGCTCGGCCGAGGACGTTGGGAAGCGAGTGGCCAGTGTGGGGTTGCACACCATCGAGGTCATCGCCAAAACCAATGAAGTCATTCTCGCCGGCCAGCACGGTCCGAATGTCGTGGTTTGCGTGCATGCGAAAGTAGCGCCGGGGGGCACGGCTGCCATCACTGTGCGGAGCTCGGACCCGGACCTCTCGCAAGCAGCATGCTCGTGCATTGCAGCGGCTGTGCAAGCGTCGTGAGTGAGGGTTCTCGGTTCGTGACTTGCCAGTAATCAAGAGCTCTAATACCCGGAGTGCCATTTGCTAGTTGCTAGTTGGACCTTCGTCATTGATTCATGGAACGAAACTGGGTGGCGTATTAAGCCCTTGACTAAGCTCCCCAGTTAGCACGTCCTTAGGCCAAAAAAGGAAGTGGAAGCGCCGGCTGTATAGAGTATAGTAGCGAAATTATTTCCCATGGCATTGGTACTGGTGTTATAAATTATTCGGAATTTTGGGGTTTTAAGGCTATGGGAAATGGAAATGGTTCTTTTGCGCCCTATTTCCCCCCTTTCCTGAGTCAATTCAAAATTTTATTGGGTGTTATCGGATTTTCTTTTTATCCCATAGCTGGGGCCCATCACCCTAAATCCAGCTCTTTGTCTTTCCCGGCACTCCTCTGCTTCTCCTTGTCATGGATTTGCGATACGCCTGAGCCCACGTCAGGGGAGTCGTGCGCTTCGTGGTTTCCGGAGATGGCCCACTGCGAGGCAGCGATAAGCTCACACGGCTGTCGATTGGCTGGAAAGACAAGCCGCTACCTGCCGGGACACCGCTCGGCCGTGACACAGAGCTTCCTCGCTGGGGTCGACCATAAGACGATGCATGGTTCTCCACATTATATTGAGGAAAGTTCCGCACCTGAGGTACCATGTAATAGTCTCGTGTGCTCTCCAATGAAGGCGTGTTCGAATACAGAGAAGGTCCCTCATCAGGCACCACTGAAGCCATCGGTATACCGGGAGGAGTGAGGCGGCCTGAAGGTGCTGCGTTATCATTGTTGGTATTCGTTGTGCTCGAACTACTGGCCTCAGGATAGTTAACGTCAGTAATAGAAGCTGGAGCAGGTGGAGAAGGAGGCGGAGAGTGCACGGCTCGGCGCGTCAATTTCTTCACGGGAGGTGCCAGGGCCTCTGCAGTCGCAAATGCCATGGGAAACAAAGGAGGTGCCGGTGGCATCGATCGACTCCGATTGCGCGGTGGCGAAGGCACTGACAGCAATGGGTGGTGATAGCGCGTCATAGACAACCGTCTGGCTTCCAGTGATTCTGGATCATCATTTTTAAAGGGAATGGTCGGATATGACGATGCCTTCCCGACAGGCGCAGTAGCAGCTGCAGAAGCACTTGCACTTGCAGAGGCCGTATTTTTAGGCGCGCGCAAGTGTTGGGAAGGCTTCTTAGGTGGGATACTGAGAGTGGCCGCAACCTGCATGAGAGCGGCGCCCCACACTGCCAAATGGCGAAAGCGTTTAGGAGCAATCTTAACGGTCTTGTAGCCAGGAACCTTCACGACGAGCGCGAAACCTGTAGAGGCCCCGGAGCACTCCTCGAAGTCCACGTCACAGCCTTTGCCCTTGAAGTCCAGCACTTGAACTACAGGGTGCGGCGACAACTCGTCTTCTGGCGCAGCTTCACCATGAAGCCGCCCCGAGCTAAAGTAGGTCGTGGACCAGAGGGCACCGTCCGTGAGGGATAAGAAAGTATCTGCCCAATCCTTGCTGGTATCGCTTGATAAGACTTGGACGCTCACGAGATGAGCGCAGCAGTTGGCTGAGAGGCCACTTTCAATGCGCTTGAGGCACAATTCTCGAGCTTCGCGCGTTAGTTGTTCCACAGTGACTTGTTTATCAACAGACGAAGCCTCAGAGCCCTCCTGAAGGCTGATGTTTTCGTCTGCGGTGGATGATGCAGATGATCCTGCCGGGGAATGATAAGCATCCTTCTCAGACGACGATGCTACAGATGAGCCTGTCGGCGATGTGTTGGCATTCTCCGCAGTAGCCTCCGCAGTACTCTCTTGAGATTTACCGTTGTTGGCAGTTGACTCAGCGTTCCCGGCTGTGGTTTGAGCAAATCTGAGGATGAGGTCTTTGCCGCGGCTTGCCACCTCAGACCGTTGGGGTTCCACATCTTTGCCACCCTGGGAAAAGAAATTTTCAGTACCATTCGAACCATTTCGAGCATCGCCATACCCAGTGCTGCTTGGTGCACCATCATCGAACGAATTGGCGGCAGATTCTTGTTGCGCGCTTTCTTCGATCTTCATGCCAAGCGTGTCGAAGTAAATCGCACGCTTCATGTCACGCACCTAGGCCCGAGCATTAAACATTATTGAAACGTTAAACTGAAAATTAAGATATGATTAAGGTATTGGGAAAAGTCGGGATAACATAATTGAACGCACCTGAGAGCCTTCGTGCTTGGCGCGTTCGGAGAAAATGAGCTGAAGTTTTCCAAGCGCATCCGTCATTGAATTGGCCTTATGTTCGTATTCTGTTTGCAAGGCTTTGAAATGCGCAAACTGTTCTGCGCATACTTTGGCGCCGCGTCGCGCCAGCAACTGTTGCCGCGCCATTTCTTGCGTCACGTACACGTTGGGCTCCAAAGTAGGGTCCAGAACAAACTCGGGCATGTCTAAGGAATGGCGGAAGGTACTGGGTTCTTGCAGCGGGCGCGGATGCCACGACGATGTAGGCGTCGCACGTGTATTGACTGACGAGTCGGGCGATAAGGTAGTTGTTGCTGAATACGCTGGTGTTACCGAGTTAGTCCCCATCTCAGGAAACCTTACCTCTTCAGGAAATGTATCCACCTCGTCGAACTTCTCCACGTCAGGCTTTTTCACTTCTTGAAGCTTCTCAGGGGTTGCTAAAACATCCTCAGCAATTCCAGGCACCGGTCTGTTGGCTTCAACTTCAGGCACAAATCTTTTCCGGCCCCTGGAATCACCCGTTTGCAGCGGTTGCGGCGAAAAGAAAGGGCGAGCCTGAGCCGCAGCGACCTTGGCAGCTGACGCTTGGAGGCGAGCGGCTGTGCTGTTTGAGAGGCCACTGAGGTGCTTCGGTCCAATGTCCCCGACCCAAGCCCGAGGCGGCGTACCCATCGAATAGGCAGCTTGGCTATTGTCATTGTCATTTGCAGGAGGCGTGTGAATAGCTGCTTCTGAGCCAGCGTCCGAGGAGTTGCTGGGAGCGGCAACAGTAGCAGATGACCCTAGAGCGCCACCACCCTGTGGTAGGGATGTGCTCCTCGTGAGGTCGCCTATAATCTGCGGTGGGGCACTAGGAGGTTCAGACCCGAGCAGCGAAGCACTAGCTGTCTTACGTAACTTTCCCTGAGGAGAACCAAATATCTGTGTGGGCTCGCCTTTCTCAGCAGTGGCTACAGAGTTGCAAGTGCTGCAGAGTCCATTGGGAGCGAGCAAATACTTCGGGCTAGGACAGCCCGGTGTTAAGCACCCGCCAGCAGGCAAAATCACACCTCGAGGGAAAGAGTCACTGCGAGGGGACGATTGCATTGAGTCGCCATTGGCAGATCGAGTTAAGGAGTCTTCGCGTTGCAACATGGCTGGTAATGCTTGAGAAAGAGACCGGGGTTTTGAACCTGACCGCTTTTCTTGAAGCGCGAGCACCTGCCATCGAAGCATAGCCTTATTGTTGCCAGAGCTAGCAGATGCAGGTGATTGCGGTGGCACACCAGCAGCAATATTCGATGGTGGGGGCTCTAGTGGTGGTGGTGGCGGTGGCGGTATAGACTCCTCAAGGTCTTCTGATGAGTTAAAAGGTGACGGCATCTCTTCTGCCTTTTCGAAACGTTTCGGGCTTCGGACGCTGCCAGCAGGGGAAGGCACAGGTGCTGAAGGAGTATCGTCGGCCACTGGAGGTTTCGACTCTGGAGGTGGGAGACTTCGATCAGATTGCTGGGCCGCAACGGCTTTTTTCGCGGCAAGCGCTGCAGCTTTCGCAGCCATGGCGGCCTTGAAACCAACTAATGGCTTCCCAGTGGGCGCACTCTCAGCATTCTCTCTTACCATGTTCGTTCAGCTTGGATCGAGAAGAGAATCAAGCCAATCTGCAAAACATCGGTGGAGTACTTTGGTCGATAGGTTCGACGTGTGGGGTTTAATTACCGTGGCCTCTTGAGTTGACAACAACTTTTGAGCTTCACACAACATACAGATCTGTACACACAACCAGCAGGCAATTCCTTTCTCATTTTTTTCTCACCTCCGTTGGTGATATGTTTGCTCTAATTTAGTAATTTCCGGCTGTGACTTTGAGTTGTGAGAAGTGAGAAATTATTGCTCCCGACGCAACGAGCCGAGAAATGACGAACGACGAGGTCACGAAAACGTTTGCTTTACGTCTGTCTCCCGCCCCATCTTGCCTCATCACTTGGAGGTTTGAGAAAGTCTTTACGGTTTCCAGCACCTACTCTCAGCACTCTAAACTGATGCTGCAGAGAAGACAGCCAGGTTGATTGCCCGTTTGAATCGAGATAGGTGTTGGTTAGCGCAGCTGAGCGACTTCTAAAGATACTAAGCGTGAAATCCCGAAATCCGAGACGAGATAGACTGGGAAGGTTCCTCTCGAGTACTGAATCTCGTCATGACTAGCGTGAGCGGCGCCAATTTCGTCGGGGAATGTGAAGTGAAAGCCCTTTGTGTCAAATTCATTTTCATTTAGCTACTAGTAGTGTCTCACCCTATGGCTATGATTGACTTCAACGAGTTGCACGCGTTGGTCTTGCGCGCGCCGGCTGGCTCCGTGGTTGCCGTCTCCTTTCTAGACGGCGTGAGCCTAGTGCTTCACGCGCCTTCTGTAGGCCAACGCAGCGACGTTGAGGATCCTAGCGTTTCTTTCACTCGTCTATCCTCTATTCTTCGCACCGCGGCTCCTGGCACCGCCGCCCGTATTGCATTTCCAGATGGGCTTAATTTATCTGTCTCGACCAACTCACGCGGGCGCCTGCATCAAGCGCCTGACGAAGCGCCAGCGCCCACGCTAGCGCCAGAAGCTGTAGACGCCTTGAATTTGGCTCCGCCAATTGTTCCTCTTGCTTCTCAGGCAGCTGCTCCTCCGGCAGAGGCTGCGCCCTCCACTGCACCTGAGAAGGAAGTCCTCGTTCCCAATGCCACACCAGCTCAGCCTAAAGAGCCGCCTCCGCCGCCTCTAATCTCATCCACGTCCAACTCGCCTGACCAAGGCAAGCGGGTCGAGCGCCGACCAAGATTTGGCGAGCGGCCCGTTGTGGGAACTGTGCGAGGCTTAGAAGCAGCAACTAATAGTACGTCACTTGCGTCAGGACCAGGTGAAGTAGCATCTTCGTCGTCATCGTCGTCGTCTCTGCCATTAGGAGCCTCGGAGCCGTCGACGCCAGCCACGCCTTTGAGAGCGTCACATCGTCACACCTCATTGTCGCCGACAGGGAGGAGGTCGCACCGGAAGCTTCACCAAATCCCGCGCGAGGTTTGTTTGACATTCGTGATTGTATTGGGATGTCTGTATGTGTCCTTTCAAACAACCCGCTCATGGGAAAATGGCATATTGTACTTGATTTCTTGCCTCTTTCCAATTCTTATGCTGTTTATGACCCTGTTTAAAATTTTCTGCACAACTTCGACGTATGCTTATTCCAGGAGCGCCGCGCGATGCTTCAAGCTGCCAAGTCAGCCCACGAAAGCAGTTCATGGAACGGCCGCGCGAGGTCCCTCTCCAGTGACGTGGCGAGCCTCGAGACCCGGCAAAGGCGAGGCAATCAGCAGCAACGAACTGCCGTTACAGGCAATGGAATGCCTACTAGTGCGGAGCCGCTTCACCGAGGTGGTCAAAGGCACCGGTCTTGGGCTGTGGCGGACTTTCAGCAGCAAGAGGAGGAAAGCGATATATTGGACACGAGCAGCGACCATGTTACACCGAGCAGACGGAAGCCTCGGCATTTGCGAGCACGCAACAGTCACCGCGACTCGAACCGCCATTCGCTGAGTAGCGACTCCACATCTTTTACTGTGTCTTCCGAAGCCCAGAGGGAAGCGTTGAGTGCAGTCACTCGCCTGGCAGCAGCCATTGACTCGCGCCGATTGGAGTCCCAAGCGACCTTGAACTCTGGTAGTACTACTCTTCGTGGGATGGGGCCCAGCCCAGTAGACAAGGCAGTTCCTGAGCACGCGGAAAGAGCATCAGACCTTGGCGTGCGGCCAAAGGAAGAGCTCAATGAAGCACAGCAGCAGCCGCTCCATGGCAGTTATCCTCCATGTCACTTGCAGCCCTCAAGCTCCAATGCCTCATCCATCGGACCCATCCATTCGACCCACCAGGCCCCCAATCCATTCGAAGCCCTCGCCGCCGCCGCCAACCAATCAGCTGCGCCGAGGCCAGCGTCGCCTCCTTCCTGGCCGGAGCCAGCATCGGAAGCAGGTGTGCAAGATGGTGATGACGAGGCATCGCCTGATAGCGTTGAGATTGATCGTGCAGCTGAAGAGAGCACCTTTGTTGTGAAGGGTAGCACTGACACGTCCCCTGAGACACCTGTATGGCGACGAGCAGCTGAATATTGGGCCCGGCAGCTCACGTCCCCTGATGGCGAATCTCATGACCATGACACAAGCGAAGCCTTCAATCAACCCGGAGAAGTGCCGCGACAGAGGTCGCCTACTGCTTCAGCAGCAGCAATCAGTAGCAAAGAATCAGGAGAAGATAGGCCTTCACCTTCTGAAACACAGCAGTTAGCTATGGGTGGTCCACCTATTGTAGGAGCTCGACAGCGCATCCGTTCAACTACCGCGCCTGCCCCTGCTCCTACCACTGCTCCTGCTGCCGCAAGCAACACATCGTCCCCGCCAGTACCCTCTGGGCTAGCAGGATTCGCGGTGTGGGCACCGTCAATGAACGCTCAACCGAAGAGCCCCGCGAAAGTGCTTCGCGTGTCTCCACAGCCTCCAAACGCCCTGCGTCCAACCCCCGAGCGCCCCGCGAAAAGAGCTTCTCGCTTCTACGGCGATGCAGCTGTGGCGTCACCCCCACTGCAAGCGATGCGAAATAATGGCCACAATCCTTTTGAGAAATCGTCGCTTGACCACTCGCCTTTGACATCACCGTTTGAGTCTCCGGTTCCTATCACAAAAAATAGTCCTCATCGAATGGAGCCACCCATAGCACTCGATGCTGCTGTTGCTGCTGCCCGATCGCCTCGCAGATCGATGTCGTCGAACGATGTGGTATTAGCAGCCGCGAAGAAGCTTGAAGAAGAGGCCACTGTATGTGCCATCCGCGGTGAAGCAGCAACAGCAGCTTCTAATAAGGAGTCAGCGATGGGTGGGCCCCCAGTGACGTCCCCTTCCTCGCACCGCGCATCAGCACAGGGGCAACTCCATCATGAAATTTTTGTGGTGCAATTCACACGAAACGTTGGTGGTCGCGAGGCTTGTACTGAAAACTCGCACAAAATGACCTCAGACCAACTTTCCGAACATCCCGTAGGCGCTAGTTCATCTCCACAGAAGTGGGACTCGTTTCAGACGGCGGGCGAGGCCTCTTTACAACAAGATCACCCAGAAAGCCCGCAATTCACCGAAGAGCACATGCTCGCAATCAGCCGGTGTATCGAAAACTTGACGCCTCAGGAAGCGCTTCGGATCCATAACAACAGCGTGACCAATCGCGACGAAGATGGCATTGATTATGGCAGTGATGAGATGTTCAAACAGAGCGCCGAGCTTTCATTCAAGTCAAACCGGACCACCAACACGGAGGACGCCATCCAAGACCAAAACGAGGAGTGGTGGGCGCGGGGGCCATGGTACGTGTGAATCACGAGATGCGAATCACGAAACGCTAAGCACGTCTCGACGTGCCGACGTCCCTTTGCCCTTTGCCCTTTGCCGAGGGTAGGCCATTGATCTTAGCCTTGTGCCATCTAAATAGGCCTTTTCGCGATTGTAGTTGATTTTGAGATAACGATATACTGGGAAAACATTAATGCGACACACCAAGTTAGCAAGTTATACCAATACCTGCCACCTACCAAGCAATACGAACACCCACGTCACACGTCACCAGATTCCAGGTTTAGGTTTAAGTTGAAGTGTAAGTTGAGGCTTAAGTCACCAGACGCTGACCAGGCGCAGCGCTGCTTGTTGCCGTTCCCATATTCAAGCAAGAGTGATATGTTTTTTAATCTCCCTTATCACTCGGCCATCGTCAGAAATGAACTATAAATATTTTTGATAGGGAGCGGGAGCGGGAGGTGGATACATCGGAAAAAGAAAAACAAATCTACTAGGGGAAGCAGTTCGTGTCCCCATGGTTCGTTGGTTTCCGTGAAGTGGCTTGCGATAATGGTGTGTGGGTGAGCTAAGCGGGCACGCGATGTTTTGTTTTTTAATACATTCGCGCGTGGCGGTGTTGCTGGAGTTGGTTCATGGCGCGGGCGAGGGCGCCCGAGTCGAGGGACTTGAGGATGCGGTAAAACTTCACCACTTCCACCGTGATGTATACTTCGCACAAAGCCAGCACCACGGCCCACAAAACCTGCGTGTCCGTCTGGGCCGCAAAGATCGCAGCGATGTAAATCACGCACTGCACGGCTTTGAAGACAAGGTACACCATGACGTGGCAAGGATTCAAATTGTTGGCGCCGTAGTAGCCGTAAAGCGGCCCAATGAGGAGCAGAAGCCCCCACCACGACAAACTGCTGAAAATCGACAACACCACTAAAAACAAGTCAAGTATCGCGAAGCACGACACCCAGCTGCGGGAGCGAAGAAGCTTTTCGGCATACGCCAGGTCTTCGCCGGAGGCTGCCTCTACCGAATACTGCTGGTGTTGCGGGGCGGCGATAGCTTGCACAGAGGTGTAGTTCAGGCCGGCTTCGCCCACTTCAACCGCCTGCGCCACGATGATGTCATTTTTAGCCCGAGGCACGCTAACTTGGATGGTGTCACCAGCTTGCACCCCTTGGGGCACCTGAATCACTACCTGGAGCACGCGTGAACCAAACAGGTGAGAATGAAGTATTCCCCCCTCCCCCCTCTCCAACACCAACAACTTTCTAGAATTAGAACGTTAAGAAACATGGGGCATATTGCTGATGATGATTGAAGCGTGGACATAACATGCGGTCGTTTAATCAGCTCTGAGAGAACTCGGGTATTCTCTCAATATTCACGCTCCGCCTCTAACCTGAGCGCCATTATGGATTACGGCCATGGTTGTGCCTGGCTCTAACCCAGGGGGGATTTGAACTGGAATGATATCATGCTCTTGCGAAGACATGCTAGAAGCTCAATATTTGGCTCCAAGTGCCACTTTTTGTTGGTGCGCGCAACGTATATAGAGTGAATATGATGAGTTTTTGCTCCAAGGAAGCTCCTTTCCTCATCAGGCAGTGTGGCAGTGAGTTGGCAGAACAGTTGCCGTAAGAATCTCAGAATAGTTTGTGATTGGAAGGAAATGCCGATGAGTTCAGAATTCAGAACATCAGATCAGATCTGTAGTTGTCTAACCAAAGGTTAAACAGCGCCACGATGGGAGCAGAGACAAGAAGGAGCTGACGAGGACTGATTGCGTCTTACAATGCATGCTATGAACATTCACAATTTGTGAACCTTCTACCAAGATCTCAGCACCATCGTGCTGCTGTATATTAACTTAGTCAGGGATAATATAGCGAACCGTGGTCGACCTATACGTCAGCACATCCAACTACATATAGTAGCTAGCTGCAGACTCTGGCCTAGCACACTCAAGGCAACTTCATAGTAACGTATTTAAATTAAATTGCAGTCGGATCATTTGATAAAGATGGCCAGTCAGCCCCAAGCACTTCTTGGAAAGAAGAGCCGAGGCCCCGAACCACTCGCAGGCAAAGCAAAAATCATGGCAGCGCAACGGGGCAGTCGACTTGTTGAAGCAGTCGTGTGGCGGCCCTCGTGTATGCCCCGTGCTGGTGAGCCTACTGGAGCCGATTTCGTGTTAGGGAAGGCCAAGCTAGTGGCACGATCTAAAATGATCGAGGACGATGCCTTTGTGGCGCTAGCGGCGCCGCCGAAAGTGCTCTTTGATTCCGCAGTTGGGAAACTGGCACACTATGATGGCGAAGTCCGCGAGGAAGGGTTCAACGTTCTGACATCATTGGCCTCGGAAGGAAGCCACGCGCTGAGCTGCGAAGCGCGCTACTACTGTGGCGGTATTTTGGGGGGCATTAAAATCTTTCCGCGTATTCTCTATCTTCTTTCCTCGTCTTGGCCCTGTTTACTTGACAGTCTGTTTTACCCTGTATGACAACGACAGAATGCTACTTGAATGGCCGTGGTTGTCTTCGAGACCCTGTGAAAGCAGCGAGGTGGTTTGCGACAGTGCGTCCCGTGGCATGGCCCGTTGGGCTAGTGCACTCCCCCAACAACGCCCAGGCACAGGCTCAGTTCTTGCTCGGTGACCTCTACGAATACGGGGGCATTGGCTCCGGTGCCACGCAAGCGGTGGGGGGCGGGGTCTTTCGCCCCGATCCTCACAAGGCTCTAGGCTGGTATGCTCGCGCTGCGATGCGAGGCCATCCACTGGCCGCGCTGTCGTGTGGGGAGATGCTCGCCCAATCAGGAGGGCGCTGCGCTCGGAACCCGGGGGTCAACTTCGAGACGATGGGGGCGCACCAAGCGAGACGCATCGCCAAAGCAGGGAGTGCAGTGGCAGTGCAGCGCGAGGGGTGGCGGTTGGCGTATTCAACCGATGCGACGAACCCCCCCGAGCACATTGATACCGCAGCCCGGCGCGCGCGGTCGTACTTCGAGGAAGTGCTGCAATTGACCGGGCCAAACCCGCCGGCAGACCGCGAGAAGTTGCACTGGGAAAAGCACTGGAAAGCCAAATTGGCCAATCAAAAGTTGGCCGAACTCGCCTTGAAACCGCTGCCTTCAACTCAAGCTCTTGCTAACGGCATAAATACGCCTACGCCTATGGCCACGGCGCGAAGTTCCAGTAGCCGGCAGCAGCAGCGGCCAGTACCCAATGTCACCACACCCGTGACGGGCGGCGGAGGCCCAGCCGATTGGCCGCAGTACCGCTGCCGGGCTTACCTTGGGCTGGCTACTCTAGCGCAGGTGCGGATGATTGTCAACTCTCTCTCAAGTGATTTCTGTTTGTATTGATCGAAAAGGCTTCTTTTTGCTTCTTGAAGCTTTGTCATACCTGGAGATTTACTCGTATCCTTAATTTTTCTCTCACCTTTGCTCGCAGGAGGGCTTAGGAACCACCGGCCCGCCGTCTATGCCTCGCGCTTTTCGGTACTTGATCGAGGCGCTCAAGGCAGTCAATGACACTAGAGCGCTTGAATTGCTGAGCTACGATGACGCTACAGCAGGGAGAAGCAGTCGTCATCTAGGCTACCAGACCACCGCCGGCAGCCACCACAGCGAAGAACCTCAGGCAGGTGCCACCAATGTGCTTTTTTCCGTGGCGCTGTGCTACCATTTCGGGCGAGGTATTGCTCAGGACTTAAGCACGGCGCAGCGTTTGTACAAGGAGTTCTTAAGACGAGGCATTGAGGATGCGAGCGTGGATGAGGTAGCATCCCATCCTCCGTGGCGAGGGCTATGCCAACAGCTCAAAATGCACGCCGAGCAGCTTGAGGAGCGCCAGGGTGCCTACTTCTCGAAAGCTGCGGCACTGCTAGAGAGCTAAGAGCTAAAGGGCGTTTTCTGGTTCTACTGGGTATGGTTGATTTTCATGGTCGATGGAGCTCGGCTGCGTACACGAATTATATTTGGCAATAAAGCATTTTTTTGATAAAATTTACTGAACTCGATGCCCGTTATCTACGGTGGAGCTATTGTTATTATGATAGAATTACAATTTCAATGAGCCATTTGAATTGCTGACCTAGGAAATCCAGAGGCCAAAGAAATAAATTCGGTATATTCCTACCTTGCTTTTAATCCAGTTCAATAAAAATCACAAGCACCTTAAAGATGTAAGATATATAGGTCCTTTATGATAGGAGGGGCTAAGTAAAAGCGGCTATAGAAATGAACTCGAACTAATACAAACCCAAATGGCACAGAAGCCAATGCTGCGGGCAGAAGTGGGAATGCGCGTGCGTTGCGCAAACAAAGCAAGTGCGGAATGATTCAGGAGGGA
>Ga0307979_1001110_pt1 | contig 19105 bp, 25 predicted proteins | sample OrgLakmetage1058_FD_201833 | JGI IMG/M metagenome (GOLD analysis project Ga0307979, IMG submission 201833) | Saline water microbial communities from Organic Lake, Antarctica - #1058 | ecosystem: Environmental > Aquatic > Non-marine Saline and Alkaline > Saline | place: Antarctica: Organic Lake...
TGACAAGCTGCGCACGGTGTTCGAAGAGATGGATGCTGATGGCGAGTTAACGTTGGACATAAATGAAATGACCCCTTTCTTCGAGTACACCTTCCAGAAGGTATTTGACTTGAAACTCAGCAAAGAGCAACAGGAGCAACTCTTTCACTTGATGGACTTGGACGGCGACACCGAATTGGGCTTCGCGGAATTTGTAATGTTCGTTGTGGTCATCAAACAAATCGAAGAAAAAGCAGAACGCGACCCAATGTTTGCAGCTGCGGCCTTTCCCAAGAGTTTTTCCACCAAAAAGATGGCCGCTGCCGCAGCGTCAGGTGGTGGTGCCGTGAAAGCATTGCCAGGGTCTCTAGACGCGAAGTTGAACGCTCGCAACAAGCTAGGCGACAAAGGTCGAGTAGGGAGCACCCCAGAAGAGCGACAACTCGACGCTGGGCGATCCCTGCCTGAAGTGGTGGCACTGGCTATTGACAGCCAACGGATCGCCGATCGAGTGCTTCGAGACAAGCGCGGCGAGGTACTTGGGTGGTCTGTCACCCCCGATCCCGCGTCATTCCGACGTGCTCTTCTTTTAGCTATTGAGACATAAGTGCATCCCTCAAAAGAAAGTATCTTGCCTCCATTCTCAACTACTGTTCCATATTGCACCCCTTTTGCTTGGTAGGCGAATGAAGTAGTTGGCGGCTTGCTGGATCGCCTCACACTGGAGCTGATAGGAGCTGTCCTAGGTGGCCCGGAAACGGTGGCTCTCGCTCAAGCGCAAGCCGAGCAGCAACGCAAGGCCCAAAAGTCGATGCGACAAAAACCCTCAGCCAGCGGCCCTTCCTCGCAGCGAACCACCCGTCCACCGTCTCCCAACGAAACTAGCCATGAGCTGAAGGTGCACCACTTGCCGAATCAAGACCTCGCTCTTCGCCCTGGGAACAACCCCTCGGGCCAACCCACTCATTATCGTCCACCACCGCCACTGCCACCTCCGACTGATCCGGTAGGCCCTGAAGTCAACTTTGAACTGTCCGCCGCAGCCGCAGCAGTGGCGGCCGAGGAGGCCTGGCAGCCTCGGCAACAGAACAGCGCAAGCGTGAAGAAGTACAGCGCTGCCGCCGCGGCGCACCCTTCGGGCCGACCAGTCACCCATGTCGGGGGTCTCTTCACCGAGGCCTCGGTGGCGGGCATTGCGCCGATGCCGGGTGTGGTCGCAGCCAAGGGACAAGAATGGGACGAGGTGAATGGCGCAGGGGCGGCGGCGGCGTGGCGGAAAGTGGTGAAAATGGCGCGCACCGACCCGACGGGATGGATTCGGAGCACGGAGGTCCTGACTGGAAGAATATTTTTGTTCTAACTTTTCTTCTTACATTCTAACTTTCTTCCTTTGCTTTACAATATACGGATAGATATTGAGTTCGTGTGCGCATTTCATTTTTTAGGACGTCGTTTGACAATGTTTTGTTTGCTTGCCTTGTGTCCTTTTTTACACAGGTCATGTTCCTGCAACTCGACAAAAACCGAGACGGAGAAGTGGACATTCTCGAGTTGGCTTCCGGTCTAAAAACCCTCCATGTAACCCTGACGCAGGAGCAACTCTTGGCCTTCCGAGATGACATGGATGTCGGCAAGAACGGCGCTGTCTCTTTGGATGAGTTTCTGATGGCCGTTAAAGTGCGCATGAAGCTTCAAGCCACGATTGATGCGTCCGATCCTAATGTGGCCAAAACTGACGCTGCCTGGACGGCGGTGCTAAAAGGGGCAGAAAAGAATCCAGGGGCGTGGGCTGAGCGGGTCGGGAACATGTTTTCAAAGTTTGACGCAGATGGCAGTGGTACCATCGATATAAAAGAGCTAGGCTCAGGTTTAGCCTCCCTCGGAGTGGTTTTGGACTCTTCGCAGTTGCGAGCTTTTCGAGAAGACATTGACTTCGACGGCGATGGCGAAATTTCTCTGCCTGAGTTCTTGATGGCAGTGCGACAACACGAACGGCTCAAGGAACAAGCCAAGTCTTCGGGCAAGAATGCTCCGGGCAGCGGCATTGCGATGATCGACACCTTTGACGACTTGGAGTTGGATGCGTTCAACCGAGCCTCCAATGAAGCTTTTGCTAAGATCATTGCGATCGCGTCCTCCGACCCCAAAGGGTGGAAAAAATCGGTGGCCAAAGTCTTTGCCACTTTTGACCGCGACGGCAGCCGACAGGTATCCTTTTTTGTTTCTTTAAAGAATTTGCTTTCTTTAGTATAATGTTAGACACCAAACGAGTGTCCCAAGAGTTGAACAAAGTGATTCATGCTCTCTTATATCATGACCACTTCTTGTTTTCACTTCCAGATTGACGTTTCGGAATTGGCGGCGGGTTTGAAGAGCTTCGGTGTGTCGATGACGTCAGCACAATTGGTGGCGTTTCGGGACGAGATCGACACCGACGGAGACTTTCGCATTTCATTGGCGGAGTTTGAGGAAGGAGTACGGCTGCGGCAAGAGGGCATTCTCGAATCACCCGTGGCTTTACGCAACCGCGCTCGCCTGGCAGATGCTGCGTGGGTTCAGGTAGGGTGTACTAGGTGTGCGCGTGTGGGGAAGTCACGTTTATTTGAGATGCACCTTATTATTGCCTTGTCACCACGTAGTGATGGTTTCTTTCTATGGCACAACCTTGTACAGTTTTCTACTTCATTATTACCACGTTCACGGTATTGTTCGCATAACATTTTTGGTTTTTCTAACACCTCATAGGTGGTGTCCTCGGCAGCCAAAGATCCGATCAAATGGGCCTCCAGCTTGCCGCAAGTCTTTGCCGATTTGGACTTGGACCAGTCCGGTACCATCGACACCTATGAGCTCGCCAACGCCTTGCCACGCTTGAACGTGATCCTGTCGCCGCCGGAGCTCAAGGCCTTTGCAAGGAGCCTGGACACCAACCGAGACGGCGTGATCAGCTATGACGAGTTCGAAAAAGCAGTGCACGACCGCATGCCGATTCGCCCCAATGCCGAAGCCAAGGCCGTGAAAGCTGCAGCCAAAGAAGCAAAGGAAGTGGTGAAGAAAACCACTGCCCCGCGGAAGATCACCAACGGTGCAGTGAAGCCGCTGACGAAGGCCAGCGACAAGAAGCGAGCGTGGGCGGTGATCATTGAGACGGCAGCTGCGAACCCTACCAACTTCGACCAAAGCATCGACGAGCTATTTGCGAACGCTGAAGCCAACGAGAACGACGAGGTATACTTCCTCAGATTGCAAATCCAAAATCGAACGAATTTGCTCAGAGAGGGGCGCAACTCAGTACTTTTCTGCCCATCGCGTGACGAATGATGCTGTCCGTTCTGTTCTCACCTCTCTCTATCTCCATTGTATTCTCGATTTGTATGATTTAGGTCAACACTTCGGACGTCACCAAGGGGATTCGCGAGTTGGGCATTCAGCTCTCGCCCAAAGAATTGAATGCTTTGCGCGATGACCTCAACGCCATCTTCGACGGAAAGGTGCGTGATCGTCTGCCAAGATGAGTTTTTTTCTTGAATGTCGTGACGATGTGAAGATCCAGTTTACGAGCTCCTCCGTAGGCACCCCTCTCTCCTCATTCACTCATCGACACAAATGCATGGGTATTTTACATTACCTCTTCTCCCGCCAATCAGTTGTCGCGCGAAGAGTTCAGAAACGTGCTGGAGCTCCGCCGCCCTGAAATCGGCAAGGACGTGAGCTTATGGCATTCTATTCTAGCGCTCATCAGCGACAAGTCGGACGAGTGGCAAGATTCGGTGGAGGCGATGTTTACAGGCTTTGATGAGGACGGCGACGGGCAAATCACGGTGCTCGAGTTCATGCGCGGCCTGAAGGCGATTGGAGTGGAGATTCAGAGCTCGGATCAAGTGGTAGCGTTTGCGCGAGAGATTGACGCTGATGGCGATGGCGAGGTGGGCACACGGATTCGAGATGGCGAAAGATACGAAGCGGCTGCCTTTCCTTCGTCCTTTCATAATCTACTCTTGTTTTCAATGATGATCGTGGCAGGTCCTTAAAAATTCACATGAGTAATCTCTCTGAACTCAGTTTATTTTCCCTTTTCTATATCTACCAACACCATCTATGAACAGGTGAGTTTGGAAGAGTTTACCAACGCGGTCGAGCAGCGAAAGCCTCGTAAACTCGAACAAGACACTCGGGGCGACTCCCTCTCTGGCAGCAACGCCTGGTCTACTATATTAGCGAAGATTGATGAAAACCCCCAGGCCTGGCAGCGCAGCGTGCAAGTGTTGTTCCGCACCTTCGATCGCGACGGCAGCGGGCAGGTAGATGTGTCGGAGCTAGCGGCGGGGTTGAAGAGCATGGGATTGGATTTAGCTCCAGATATGGTGATGGCGCTGCGAGACGAGCTGGATGCGGTGAGATGGCAATATAATACATGAGTGGTATATTCTTTGTTGCTTTGCCCTCTCTTTTCCTTACTATTTCCTTTGTATTGATCTTCAATGTGGTGACGAGTACATTTCATGTTTTTTTCGCGTATTTTCAGGACTCCAACGGCGCAGTCTCCATGCAAGAGTTCGAAGACGCGATTCAGAAGCGTAAACCTAAGGGTTCCGCAGGAGACGCGGCCTGGGAGGCGATCCTCAGAGCCGTCTCAGAAGACCCCAAAGTGTGGACGCGCAGCGTGGAGATGCTCTTTCTGTCGTTCGACCGCGACGGCAGCGGGGAAGTGAATGTTTCGGAGCTGGGCAAAGGATTAACCCCTCTGGGGGTGCATCTGACCAAGTCTCAATTGGTGGCCCTGATCAAGGAACTTGACACAAACGGCAGCGGGACCATATCCTTGGCTGAATTCACCAAAGCGGTAAAAAGCCATCAGCAGACAGCGGCGGCGGCGGCAGCTGCAGAGAAGGAAGAGGAGGCAAGTAAGAACAGCGCAGGGAAGAATGGTGCGGAGTCTGCATGGAATGCCTTGTTGGAAGCTGCCAGCGGAAACGAGAAAACCTGGACCCGCAAGATTGAAGCCTTGTTCTTGGCGTTTGATCGTGACGGCAACGGGAACGTCGACATTGCAGAATTGGCGGCGGGTTTCAAATCGAGCTTCAATCTGGCGCTAGCACCGGAGCAAGTAAAAGGTTTGAGTGCTGATTTGGACCAAAATGGCGACGGCACGATTAATCTCGAGGAGTTCATGCGAGCAGTCAACGAGAAACGAGGAGGAGGAAATGGGCGCATTTTAATCGGCTCGAACAGCGATGTGAGCAGCGGCAGCGGTGGTGGCAACAAGACCAAGGGAGGTGACGAGAAAAAGCCAGCTAACGGCGTGAAGCCATTGCCAGGCAGTCGAGCAGCCGGAGGGCCGGGCATTGTGGCGTCGCGGCGCGGGGATGGGAATGGAGGCCCCAAGGAGAAGGCGCTGGACGAAGCTTGGGGCAAAATCTTAGGCGTCATCGATGAAGACCCCAAGGTGAGGGATGCAAGCAAATAGGATGAATTTTAAGAACACATGTATTGTTTGGCGCCCCAGCCTTTGTTTTGCTCTCTCATCCTCTTTCACGACCTTTCAACTCATTCTTGCATGTACTTCCTATCAAACTCTCCTCAGGTCTGGGCCCGTTCGATCAAGATGCTCTTCTTGTCCTTTGACGCGGACGGCAGCGGTGAGATTGACATCAATGAACTAGCCTCTGGCCTCTCAAGCTTTGGAGTGCGATTCAACCAACAGCAATTGGTGGCTTTTCGGGATGACATCAGCGGCGGTGAGTACAACTAACTGCCCAAATGAATCTGGACGAGGAAATTATTTGCTTGCTTTGAGCGTTCTTTTTCTTCCTCTTCTTCTTTTTGTGACGCGACTCCTCTCCTCTCATTTCAATGTTCTTTTCGTGCTCTCCCCTCCGTATAGGCCGCACCAACATTACGCTGCCCCTCTTTTTGGAAGCGGTCAAGCGCCGCCAAGCCCTTGGTCGCATGAGCGCCACTCGGAGTGCAAGCGATGACGGTTAGAGAGGGAGGGTAGCGCTACGGATGACTCGGCAGAGTATAGGGAGGAGGAAGCGCTACGGATGACTCGACAGAAGATAACGAAGAGAAAAGAGACTGGTATTGCGCTGTGCGCCTGTACTAATCGTCTTGAAACTAACCTCCTATCTATCGTCGCCTTTTTTTTGTGTAGGCCAGTACATTGCGTACACCAAGAAAGGGCAGATGAGCGATGGTAGCACGGGCAGCAGCGGCTACAAGAAGCCTTCAACTGCGACATCGAGCAAGCCTCAGCGCACGCCCTCTCTTGATGCCTTGCTACAAGGAGATGACTCAGCGCATTCGTCGGCCAGCAAAAACAGTGGCGGTGGTCGCACGCAAGCGCTCTTTACGAAACCTCGAGATGATGCCAAGACCAGTGGTATGCTTTCTCCTGGATAAAATTCAGCACATTGCGACTTCTTACATTTCGCCAATAGTCTCACCTTTCCTACTCTCTTAAATTCGCCTATCTCTTCGACCTGTGATTTCGCCTACAGGAGCGGGCGCGCAGAGGTCCGACGGCCGGTACCGCAAAGCAGCGAATTATTAAAAAAAGAACTCGAATTTGGATCCGGCTGTTGCTGTGAGTAAGTAGACATTCGTGCACTCGAGCATGGCGGTGCATTTGCTTATGAGTGCGCCTTTTTTCCACCAATGGCAATAGCCGAGTTGTATGAAATGGATATGCACGCGTGGAATGCGAATGGCAAATAGAAACAAGCTTGCTTCTTGTGTTGCGCAGTAAAGTGCCGTATCTCGGATTCTAGATAACACATTATGCATTATAGCGCGTTTTGCTTTTATCCTTTGGGGTTCAAAGGCGTTTCTGAAGCCCGTGCCCTACGCCCTACTATGCTCACAAAGTTTAGTTCGCTGGGAGTTTAGAGCTGGGTCTAAGCGGGCCTTGTTTTGGTTAGATTACAAGATAGGCAGATAGGGGGTTTGGAGCGCGTCTAGTCTAGACGTCTTGGGCTTAAAGCTTGCGTGTGGGTGTTGGTGTTGGCCGTCAGAACACATATCTATTTATCTAGTCCAGTCTAGTTAATACTCTCCCAAAAACAAAGAAAGACAAGTACAAAGCAGTCACAGAGGCACATTAAGAATGCACTTGAGCTGCAAATGCGCTAGCGAATTCGCTCCAGAAGGCCAATTAAGGCTCCAACTGGCGCCTTTCCTCCGAACAAGTCGGCGGGACTGAGTGCATATCTATTTATCTATATCAATATTAGATTAGATTAGATTAGATTATACTCCCCAATTGCAAAGAAACAAAAACAAATAGCATAAAGCTGCGTTTTGATGAATCCTCCAGAACAAGTCTGACTGGGCTGAGTGTCCTTTTGCGCAATGAAATATTCATCTTCACTCTCATGAACCCTGTAGGATCAATTCTCGGAAGGAGGCATAGGTTTCGAGTACGTCCGTGATCTCTACTCCGACCAATCTTCTGCTATGGCACGCCATTCCTTGAAGTTGGCCGGTAGTCCTTTGCACTTTAGAGCCTTCTTCAATGTCCGACCCCATGTCATCTCAGGACATCCATCCGGCCTTGAGTGTGCTACCCAGCCAGTAAGCAACTGCCGCGGCGCCCGAGTCATAGGCATCCCCTAGAATAACCAATCATAATCATAATTTTCTTCATGCACGTACAAGTACAAGTACAACACCAGAAGAGTGTGCTTGACTCCAAACTAAAACTAGCTGACGCCAACACCAACGTTAAAAAAAAGAAGTGCTCGTGTGTGGTGTGTGGCTTCTAAACTCAGGCACAAGTGATCATTAAATGTAAAACTATAGGCAAAACGCGACCTCTCTATGTCTGCCTTGATAGCTTAACCCAAGAAAGGCCGGTGCATTCGCAATAGAAAAAAAACTTTCCACTCTACAATTCCGCCACGTCATTTGGTTTGTCTTGATTTCAAATGATAGTCTTTGTTGTTCCATTCCAAGTAGCGTGCATCTCCCGTGAGTGACGCAAGTTCGCGGTTGTGAGACGCAAACCATCTTTACCAAAAAAAAACGAAAGAGGAGGCAACAAGTAAGGGTAAAGGGAGCGAAATCACTGGCGAGACATGCAACTCGATTGATGGAGCAATACTCAAATCACCTTCGATAAAGGCCTAAGCACAAGGCCCCGTGCTCTCGCATGATGGCGCTGCGCCGTTTCTTCTTGAGCACAGCAGCTGCTACGGCAGCACTGGTTGCTCCTCCAGGGATTTTGCTACTACTGCCAGCAATTGCTGTTGCAGTCGCTGTTTCACTCCCTTTCGATGATGAAGCACTACTTGATGCAGTGCTTTCTGGATTTAGTTGCGAGGAAGATTCTTGTTGCAGACCCGCAGCTGCAAGGAGGGACGGCATGGCTGTTTTGGAGAGGTCTAAATGCGTCAGCACTTTCTTTAAGACCTCTTTCGATGCTTCGACAGCAGCTCCTGAAGAAGTTGGCGAAGAGGAGGAACGATGCGTTGCTGTTTCACAAACACCAGAATAGAAAGTGCGAATGTCAGAAGTAGCAATTTAGTACTAGTAAAAAATGACCGAAGTCTCGAATGATCATAAAAGCACAAAAAGACTGAAATGCAAATGAAGCTTGATTATAACAATAGGTACCTGTTGAGGGGTCTTGTTCGAAGAACGCCAGTAAGCTTGCTACGTCATCCTCAGGTAAGAGGAGCAAAGAGCGCGGTGAGCCCGCCCACCATATCTATGGTAGGAGGACGGAATAGTTGTTAAAGGAAGCGTAATGCACAACATGGACAGAAAAAGGAAAATAAAATATATTCGGTGAAGCGAGTAAGAACAGGACAAAAAAACACCCTCAAACACATGCTAGTGACGTGCGTATTCAAGCAAACAAATGAGTGAGGACCCTCATTACCTCTGCCGCGCGTGCATAAAGGCCGCCTCCAGGCCATCCGCCCTCCAAAAGCTCTTCTTCTTTGTTCACAAGAGCACTGCTGCCACCTGAGCCTTTCTGTTTGTTGTTCGTGCTTCCTTTGGTAGAAGGTAAACCATCTCTGCTGTTTGTATCACCACCTCCGAAAGCGCACCGCAGCACCTTCGACGCCGCATAACACATGCATCATTTGAGAGTTGCAACCATACATACTAGTGATTGACCCTGAAAATCCTACAGTTCCCCACCTCGCTCGGCTCGGCATTCCAATCGGTGCGTGGCCAGTCCGCCGGCATGCCTACATGTAAGCTTCCAACCCCCTTTTCTGGTGTCACTTTCCCTCCTGTCGATTCTGCAGACCCCCCTGCGGCTGCTGCTGCTCCAGCCTCAACTGCTGTATCTATTGCTGATGCTGGTGCTCCCACGCATGCATCAAAAGCAGCTAGCTGCGACTTGGCACCCTCAATTAGCCGCTCGGGTAAGTCTCGAGGAAGGTAGAAGCCCGTACCGGGAGCGAGAGTGGCAGCGTGAGCAGTTAAAATTGCGTCCAAGAGTGCCTGACCACATGCATGATAGATCACCATGGATGAGCAGGAAAAATTGTGCGCCTTACGACATATCATGACTCGTTGCGCCTCAAATAACGTTTACTTTTCTTACCGAGGCTGCAACCCAAGAAGGGTCGCGAAGAACTGCAACCACCTACTTGTCATTAGAATAGAACATAAAGAAAAAGTGGTGTAAACGTCGTAAAGAAGTCGCACATAGGTCACATAAACTCAAAAAGTAACGTTCGAAGGCATATAATATCCCTGCACCTTTAGCCGGCTGCCCCCTTGTGCAGCATGTAACATCTCCGGTAAGAGTGGCCGCAGAGGTGACAATCCACTACCCTTCGAGCCAACTGTAGGTGAGCGCGTTGTTACAAGCCGAGTGAGCATTGAAGGCGCTGCTTCCCCAAAGAAGCGCTGACGGCCTCCTAGGTTGTAGGCTCGTTGGACTGCCTTAGAAGCATTGCTGAACCTCATTAAGGCATGGCTAGAATGAAAGTGGGTTTAAAGGAGAGAACGAAGAGGAAAAACGAATATTTATCGATTTGACGTCTTGAAGATTTATGGTTCAAACATCATGTAAGAGTAAACGTATTAAAAAAAAAAACAATTCACCTCGTAGCAGAGACTGCTCGTGTAATCGACGAAGTATTGTTGTGGGCTCCTGCAGAACTAGTAGTACTATGCAACCACCATTGCGGATACAGCATGGTATCACCACTGCTTGAAGGCTCCGTAGGGACCACCTTGCAAAAAAGAAGCAACCGGTACACGTTTAGTTGGTAATCAAGTGCTCGTTTGAACTTTCAATGCATGGATATTGGTACTTGCCACTTGCATGCAAAAGTGAGCAATCTTTTAAGCTAAAAAATCTCAAGACGCACCTCTGGGTGTTGTTCTAAGAGGCGCAAAAGCGCCACGGATCGTAGGTTTGGGCCCGCGATGTAAAAATACGGTAAACATTTAAGCCCTTTACCAACTGCCGCTGCTGAGACCCCAACAGACGCAGATGCGCCAGGAGGTGGAAGTCCTGAAGATGGACCTGAATTTGCCGCAAAGAGCCTGCGCGAGTGGCCTAATATGAGAGGGCGTGCAACGCTACTAGCGCTGCTGGAGCTGATTGTGGTGCCACCACTGCTGCTACTACCGCTGTGGCGTTGGTTGAGGTGTTGATTAGGATACCAGCAAGGAGCTTTGAACTTTGCCGTATGGTTCGCAGGCACAGCATCTAAGCCAAGATTGCGCCAGGCGAATGATACTTCTACATGTGCACGGCTGAGATACAAGTGACGCGCAGCGCGCCCCAACCCCAAATTAGGGCTGCCTAATATAAAGCTACTCCTGAAAGTGTGTTCATGAGCACTGTCATGTTTCTTGCCATCCGTATTCAGAACATAGTTATTACTCAAGCCTCGAGCGTCATTGCTGCCACTGCTGCTGCTGCCATCTGACGCGTGTTGTGGATGCCCTGCCGCCTTCGAGTCTGAAGGTTTTTGTGTCGCTAATCGAGCAGCCAAATGCGACGCTTCCAAAGCCTTGGTTTCCCATTGTTTCGCTTCTCGACGGGCCTCCACTAAATTCTCGCGAGCTTCGATAGCCTTTCGTTCAAAGTAGTTATGATTCAAAGCAAAACAAGCAGAACAGTAGGCCAACAAATAATAAGTATTTTAGCAAAAACAAGTTTATCAGAATAGTGTACAAAATAAAATAATAAACAAATAATTCAAAGATATCTTTCACCTGCCCTAACAGCCGCGCACTCGTCTCAGCCAGAAGAGCGGCTTCGGTCTCAGCTCTCGATCGCGCTGCTTCTGCGGCGGTCAGTCGCAACCCAATTTCACCCACAGCATCTGCGTACCTACTCATAGGAGTTCGAACGACATATAAATGGACTGATGTGGTGGAATGACGAAAGGTAAGTAAGGCGGGGGATAAAAACAGAGGTTCAGTTCTCAAGACGCATCGCATTCATATAGCAGAGAGGCACGAGCTCTTTACCTTTGCGCCGTGTCGTTCTGCGCGCCACTGTTACGATGGCCACTCAACAATAATAGTGACAGGGTGCCGTTTTTGCCTTCACCCCCGATGTTCGCAGCACTTGATGCGAAACGGTGGAGCAATTCAGCATTGTACTTTGACAGCTCGTGAGTTGGTGAAGCAACGCGATCATCGTCTCTTGCTGAGAAAGCATCTTCTCTTTCTGCTTGTCTATTCTCGGTTCTTGCTATTACACTATTGGCTTTTTCAATAACTTCTGCAGTGCCAACTCCGACGTCGAGTTCAGAGCTTCCTACTGATGCATTAATACCTCTGTTGCTGCTATCGATCGAGATTGGTGGTACTCCTGCTGGTGATGATGCCAAAGGTCTGGAAGGAGCCGTGCCGATAATCGGGGGCGTGCTAACGACCGGCATTTTTGGTATGTCGTGCTCCGCTTTATCTAATACCTCCGGCTTATGAGTGGCTGCATCGAGGGTGCTGGAGTCACTTACTGCGGTGTCGCTCGAAGTATCATATTCTGACCCTAGACGAGCTTCCTGGTCGAGTGGTGTTGTTGAAAGGGTCTCAGAAATTGCAACTTCAGGGTCTTCAGGTCTGTCCAAATCTGAGGATTCTCCATTTACACTGTCTCGCACTACAGATTTACTTTTGTCGTCCACGGCAGCATCAGCGGTGTCAGTAGTTCTGGCGGATTCTAACGGTATCTTTGTAGCAGGAAGTGATAATTGAGAAGTATTATCAATGGCCGTTGTTTCTATGGCGGAAGTAATCGATGAACTTTTACTACCACTTTCTCCGAGGGACGCAGTCCAAAGCGCTCGGCCATTGGAACACTATTTTCATTGCAACAATAGATACAAATCAAGAACCCATATTCGAAGATGAGTTTTCAAATGAGGTTATCAATTTTGCGTTACAGCGCGAGGAAGAACTACCCCGTATGAAAGTGCTTCTCGTACCTCATTCAAGAGCGAGTGGCGCAATGTTTCTACTTTGGCCTCGAGCTGTGCTATCACTTCAATTTGGCCATTGACTTCACTTGACTTGCTTCTGCCACTCTCGTGGTCCTCAGGTGCTGCTTGAGGGCACTTCTGCCGGCTCGCTAGCTCACGTTCGAGTTCTTCGATTCGCAACTGCAAAACGGGAACCGTTCCCTGAGATACAAGTAAAGGAGTTTAATGATACTGTAACCGTCTCTGGCTTTGTGTTAGATGCTTCACCTTGATCTCTTTTCGTACTGATAGCAAGCAACAGACAATAACCTAAGAGAACTGAATGCATCATGCCCCCAGAGAAAATATACAGTGGCACGGAATGGGTCACTTTCACACCACTCTGACGTAGTGAGTATCTTGAGTTCTCTAGCTACGGGCGTATGCACCAGACTCGATCTCACCGTGTTCCCCTGAAACGTGACGTGAGTGCTGAGGAACGACATAGAAACCAAGCACAAAGCCACCACGACCACCGCAATATTGCGACCATGAAACATGATTTAGTTCACCGGGGCAAGAATGCGGTTAACCCGAATTAAGCTGCGTGCTATTCTCTCTACGTAGCTAACCAACTACGACTAATACCCCCTCGTAAAGATGGGCTCATAATCTAGGCTATGTCCTTTAGATAACCTTGCAGCCTAGGTGCCCAATTGCTTAGACATATAGATTTTAGATGGGCTGCTGCTAAAATTCTAGCTGCGCGCTTCACGCTACTGCTGCGCTGTTTCTTCGCGCCACCATGGAACTCGGCTCAGGTCAGGCAACTCGTACAGTACTCTACGTACACTTTACTTTTTGTCAGGTATGCACAGACCCCATAATTCAATGATACCTTCTATGTAAGGTCAATGCCGAGCTCCGAGCTCCGAGCTCCTGAGCACGTGAGCACGAGCAAGCTCACCATCTTAATCAACTACTTGCTGCTCGCAGCTACGGCGTGCTAACAACTCTCGGCCAGGAGCAACTCGATAGCTGCAGCTCATTGTGGCATCGTAACGGCTACCTCATGGAGCAAACTAGGCTGCTGCACGGAAAGCCTGCATCCTCGCCTGAGTTGAATTCGCGGTCTGTGCTTCCGACAGCCGAACAGCTAGAAGAATCTGCTATCTTGGCTCACTGGTGAGATGTCGCTCTTCCTTTATGACCCAACTCCTATCAAGTACTACGGTTTGACTATCTCTATCACGTAAATAGATTCCTAACAAGCCCTCGCTGTGTGCTCTATATTCCATCATCATCTTCACTACCATTTTCCTAAGCCTGCGTTTTACATCTCTTTTTCTTTTTTTAACAGTCAGTTGGGTGTTCGGGCAGTGCTAGCACCCCTCATCGGAACTTACCTCTACTTTTGGTCTGGCCTCGGGCTGACTGTTATCTTGAGTCTCCTACGCTGCCTTCTCGTCGTTTCACCAAGTATGTTCCTTTTCAATTACTGAAATTGGGCCTAGCATGAACAAACATGAAGACCTTGCATAACTTAATGCCTCGTGCACTCTCTCTTCTGGTGTGTGTGCTCAGGCCGTTTGCCTCCATGGTTGTGCGTGATTCCATTGCTGCTTGGCTGCGCGCTCGGCTTTTTCACGCCCCTGCGGTCTTTCAATCGACTTCGCGTGTTTCTCTTCGTGCCACCTCCGCCTGAAGCTCACCTCTCTCGCGCCGTAAGTGCCAGTTTCGTCATGCTTCCGCCGTGCAAATATCAATGAAATGGTTCAAAAAGTTGTGCATTGTAGCCTTATCGTTTCCATCTGCTTGTTCACATTATCTAGTTACTGCTTATCTCTCGTCCTCACACACCATTTCTCTTTTACTGCATCTTTGAATTTCGCTTCCTTCATCAAGGCCTTTGCGTCGTCTCGTCGTGAAAAGATTCCCTTTGCGCTCTTGTGGCTGCGGTTCAGCGCTCAAGCAGCAGCTGGCAGCCTAGCCGTGGTTTTCAGCGCAGTGCTGCTTGCGTCCCACTTTGAACAGGTTCGGACTAATTGTCACTTAAGATCTGGGGAGTTGTGTTGACGAGAGATTGGGTAGCTCTCAAGGGTGCTTCTTGTTGTTTACGGCATTTCTAAGAATATTCTTCTTCTCGTTGCTTTGCTTTAGGCCAGCTCGGTGAACCTGTCAATAGCGCTAGCCCCCGTCGCGGTGTTTGCCACACTTAACGTGTTTCACGGCCTTTTGTGCAAGGGAGGCTCATGGCTTCGTCTCTTTGCCGCATGCGCTGCTCTTGCTCAGGTATATTGGAGGAGTAAACTCCTCTTTAGCCCCTCGATTAGTCTATGCCCTGTCCTCTTTTAGAAGCTCCGCGTATTTTCTACAATAAATGTCCCATCTGACCCTTCTTTGTTTACATCTCTCTTCTTTGTAGCTCTGGCTGTTGGCTGCTCCTACGACCACCTCCGACCCCACCACTCATCTCAAATCTTGGAACCAGCGCCTTCTGCCTTCTTTTGTGATGCTTGCTCTGGTATCATGCATGCTCTTGCGGCACCTTTTCGTCTACCACTCGTGGCACATGAGCACCGGCAGCAGTGGCAGTAATGGCTTCGTGTCGTCCATTACATGTGTGCAAGACGCTGCGCATCGCATGCGCGCCTTATCGCCACCACAAGCATGCGTAGGGTGGACTTATCTCATTGGAGCATTGCTTTCTTTAGCGGGCCTTTATTGCCTTGCTCTTGCGCTGGACAAGGATGATCATAATGGCGGCACCAGCGACAGCAGCAACAGCAACAATGGCAGGTGGCACGCTGCATCCACTGCTTGTGTGCTGTTGTTGAGCAGCGGTGGAGCCCTGTTTGTGGTTGGGGGCTGGGCAGCGGTGGTGCGGTGGGCAGCAGCACTGGAGGTCTATACAGGGGACCAAGATCCTTTACCGGTGTACCAGGATGCCGAGAGCGGCGAATGGGGGGTGCCGGGGGAAGAACCCCTCTGTATCGAAGGAGGAGGCGATGCTGGTGTGGAGGGCTGCGGCCCTGCCACAGGTGGCTGCGGGATCCAGCCTCTGCAGCAGGGTGGCGGTGACTACACCAGCTGCTGCGGGTGCACGGACCCGAGCTGCCTGGCGCCACATGTAGAGGGAGCGGTCCACTGGTGGCGCACGGCCATTGTCGGGTGAGCGCATGGTGTAGAGTACACTTACCTCTTTTTGGCGATTCCACAATGTTCTATGTGTTTTGAAAATCGTCCATTCTCTGCTTGTTACTCCCCTTTGACACGTCGCGTTCGGATTGCTTCTCTCACCTGGAAGCGTTGTATGATTTATGTTTCTGTAAACCTTCTCGGATTCATGCACACATGCCCATAGATGGGCGCCAGAATTGGAGGAAGCGCCGCTCTTAGGCCCTCATCCGACCCGCTTCAGTTACCCTCAGGTTCGTTCAATTACCCTCCTCTGCTGCTTACGTGTGAGATCCGTCTATGCATAATTTTGACGCACCGCGTTTACTCATGTGCATTTGAAATGGATGCTTGCATTGGCGCAATGAAAATATTTTAGCATTTTTATGCTTTCGACTCCTGTCTTTTTGTCCGCCTGCCTTCTATTTTGCGACAGACCAATGATTTCTCTCTGCGTCAACCATCACGTAGCTTTGGGGGTGCCAACTATTTCGGAACCTCTTTTGCTGGCAGCAACCCTAACAGTAGTGCGCGCCCCCCCCCACATCCCAATGCTACTGATCGAGGAGGCAACAGCGCAGCAGCAGTGTCCGCCCGAACAGCACTGGGGCGTGCTGCCGGTGGGCTTCCTCTCGATGGGCACGGCCAAGCGCCGTTAAGGGGGTCATACCAACGAAGCGGGGGCGATGTCCGTATCTAGTTACCTTGCTATCTAGTTCAGTTATTCCGACCAGCGACTCTTGAAGTGCGATACAATGGAAGTGCATGGATTTAAACAGGAGCTAGTAGAGTATTTTGGATTAGGTTAGATCAGATTGGATTAGATTAGAATTCCCTATAGCGAAGAAACACCTCAAAACAGAAAAAAGATAAAGCCCTTCAGGCGAATGGGGCTGGCAAGCCTTCGCTAGAACGGCCGCCATGCACCGAGGACACGGCGGATAATATTAAAAGTGCGCATCGAAATGACCCAATTGACATCGAATTCATAGCAAGTGACTGCATTTCAACCTTTGCAGCACTATTCTTGTTTCGTAACATGGTTTGGGACGGCATCGTCTAGTCCGGTCAGTAAAAGCTGCACGTGACTAGCGTCCATGGCGTTTGGTGGAAGATATATGGGTTTAGCTCTATGATAGGGAGGGGCCGCTAGGCCACAAGCGGCCCGCTTGCATGTTGCTGTCTGTATTTTTGAGGGGTGGGGGCTTTTCTTTTCACTGCCACTCTGCGGACGAGGAAGGAGTTCCTGTCCCGTCAGAGCCTTTTATGGCTCAGGGGCAGAACAATAAGCACCTTGCGCGCTAAAAGGCGCTCTTTGGCCTCTGCCGAGTGGACCTTGCGTTCCGCATGTCACGAGCTTCTTTGCTCGCGCGCCTTCCTCTTGGTTGTTCTGCGGAGTGTGCAACACCCACAAATTCCTCGCTTTTTGCAAATTTTTCGAGGAATTTGGCCAATGCCCCTCTCCCTCCTGAATCATTCCGCACTTGCTTTGTTTGCGCAACGCACGCGCATTCCCACTTCTGCCCGCAGGATTGGTTTCTGTGCCATTTGGGTTTGTATTAGTCCGAGGTCGCACGTGATCGTGCTCTTCCTTTGGGCCGCTCGCATTCATGGCACAAGCTTCGGAGAATCTGGTGTAGGTATAGCTAATAGCCTATTGTGCCGCTTGTCTTTTGCGCGCTACGATCATTCTATACTTTGGGAATATACAACACGACCTGTTTCGTGGCTTCACCGGTAAATGTACCCCGGCTTCGAGATTTTGCTTGCGCGATCGCCAACGGGATCATAAAAGACGTTAAAAAGTGCCAATCAGATGGTCTTAATGGTACCGTACCCGCAACCAGTTCGACTAAAAGATCATGCGTCGTAGGCCTCATCGCCCTGGCAAGAGGGATGTTGCAGCGCCTGACTCCGTGCGCGCCGGATTTGTGTGGATTCAAACGCATGCGGCCCTTGGTGGAATTCTTTGTCTGCTTCGCATTTAATTCAGCCGTTGACCGCGAGGGCCATTATTAATGGACTTGTCTTTGGCACCCGTTTTGCCATCTCTGATATCTATCGATGCACGCACACCTTCCTGCCTCATGCTCTTGAGTGTCTTTATGTACTTCATTTGCCTTTAAGTCGTCTTTGTACCGTATTGTACTTAGAATTTTTCCAGATGTGCCACCTCGCTCAGAAATATATCGCAAAAAAATCGCTACACTAATGTTTTTTGGTTCTCTCAATAAACAGCGACAATATGGTTTTACTAGACCTAATATGGTCTAAAGAAAGCGCACTCAAGATTCCTCTGCTAGGTGGATTGATGGGCGCGCGTTTATGTAGACTCCAATGGTGCCCGGAATACACAAAAAAACGGCAAATCTAAAAAGGCACGGCCGAAGGCCAAAGTTGCCAATGAGCCGGGTAGGAAACGAACCAATTTGCGCAGCTTGTCTCATAATTATCATTTCTTGGAATCGGGCGCCTCTTTGTTGTCGCACTCTAGGCTCAATTCAAAGGGTGAAACCCATGAGCGCTGTGTGCCATTTTGCCGAGGTGGCCACACTGCCAAGCAGCAGATCCACTATTCGATGCACGTCTACGGCCTCGACCACCGCAAAAATATCACAGTCGCAAATATACTCATCGATAGAAGGGACAACGATGTCTGCGGTGTCATTTTTCAACCGGATCAGCGCGGCCTTGAACCCAGCGACCAAATAGTGAAAATGCGCAGCAGCGTGCGGCGGCCAATCTCGTAATAGACATAGTCAAGGGCATCGCATCTGCGAACATGACCGTACATATGGCTTCAGACGCTGTCATAAGTCACTCAGGTGACCGTGAGGGCGCACATGGCCACCTCGGGCGTTTTTGCCTGAGAGAGCGCGGAAAAGTTGGAATCAAAGAACTGCAAAAGTGATAATAATAACGTCCGCTCAGGATTACGCGAGACAGCAGGGCTTTTACGACATATACCATGGATTTAATACAGCGCGAGACTTCAATGCGAGCAGCTTACAGCGAGCGCACGGGCCTACAGAAGCATGCCCGTCGCCGGAAGTGGCACCATTCTTTGCAGGCATCTCGCAAAGGGTTTCTATAGCGGTGGACAAAAAAAATGGGCCGATCCATGAAAGCGTTGAGTCGTTAAGATAACATATGCGCGCAATATTGGGCTTCATCGTTATGCTATCGTCGTCAAGCGACGCTTTGCTCAAAATGTTGCAGCCATGGGCGTGTACAATCTCATTAGCGACACCGATACCGTTCAGGTTACAGGGGTCGGTTTGGTGACTCCGTTATAGCTCACACGGGTACACGGGAAAAGTTTTCCAGAATGGGGATGGTTGCTACAGACGTTTTTTTTGCTCTAGAGCAATGGGGATAGAGACTTATGTTGCAATTTTCTAAAGTTAAGCTTTCTGACTGTTTCCACGTAGACTCCTGCTTTTTTTTTTGCATCGGTGCAAAGACTGCATAGAACCGTTATTCCTGGGGTACGTCATGTGCACGCTTGAGAGTCTTCTTCGCCCAAACCAACTAGCGCGCGTTCAAACCAACGCTTCCGCGCCATC
>Ga0307979_1001111_pt1 | contig 19099 bp, 19 predicted proteins | sample OrgLakmetage1058_FD_201833 | JGI IMG/M metagenome (GOLD analysis project Ga0307979, IMG submission 201833) | Saline water microbial communities from Organic Lake, Antarctica - #1058 | ecosystem: Environmental > Aquatic > Non-marine Saline and Alkaline > Saline | place: Antarctica: Organic Lake...
TATTAAAAAGTGCTGCAGTTGGCTGTGCCCAGCTGTTCGCGATATGGGTGCTCAAAACGCGAAGCGCCTCGCCAAATGCCACTCGGCAAACCGCACGAACTCGTGGCTCGTTATCAGGACACACAAAGGGCCCACATAAGTGGGGTCCAGGGTGGCGCGTTCAATTGAACTAGATTGATAAACTATACTCTGCCAATCGCATTAGCGATAGCAATAGCACAGTATAATACGCTAGTATGATGTAGCACAGTGCTACGAACTAGTATTTCGAGAAACCTTAAGAACTAGTATTTTCTTGGAGGAGTCCTGTTCTCATGATGAAGCCTGAATGGGCTTGCTACTTGCCAAAGGACTTTTTGAAGAGCTACTTTACGCATGTATGATTTCTAAGCCTCCCAAAGGGTGTCTAGATTAAGTAACTATCATGCAGGGTTGCGTCAAAAGAACCTCCTGAGCCGGACTGAAAGCCAGCCTCGGGGTTCACGTGTCTATCGGAAGCGGTTTCTTCGTTGTAATCATTGGGAGCACGGGTGTTGAAATTCCTTCTACGGGCCCCGAGGGGCCAGAGTTAGATGGCCAATGGGCAAAAAAGGATTACAATACAGCAGATTGTAGTATTGTCATGGACATGGGACTAATTGAGCACACATGCCTGAGCGGCAATTGTCGGAATGCGATTCCTAATTGCGGCCGACATCTTCAACCAACCACTGAGCACCACGCTCGCACGGCGAGCAGGATGCGAATAGACCAAGCCAAGGGCTCAAACAAGGGGACTTCGGAAAGTTCCAAGAGAACAATTACTCTACACACAAGAGTGCTGCCAGAGAGAGCACTAATATATACACAATAGAGTGTATTTACAAAAGACAAAGCACCAAAAGCCAAAAGCCACAACCACGGAGTTGTCACAAAAATGCGCTGACGTTACACCAAACGGGCCGCTAGGGCCCGCACTGCTTTGCTAATAATAGTACCAAGCCACCCAGTCAATTTCCCCATACGAGAGCAATGACACATGATAGTAGTAGTAGCGTAATAGCGGTCCAAAGAGGTCGCTTCTTCCACAGCCAAATAGTTCTGAACACCCGACCTGATGTCTGCTACCTGCGTCCTATGTGGCAGCCGTAACAATAGGTTCTCGGATTTTTCGTATGCCCCTGGACAACGAATTCGACTGCTCTCCGCTCTGTTAGTAGTTCCTTAATCAAATCCCTTCTCGAGTTACGAGTTAGTACGGGGCATGGGGTTCAGAAAGGAATAGCAGCAAGGAGCCTTATCTCTTCTTCTTCGGCCGGAGCCAAAGCGCCTCCCTTTATCACTTATTCGTGATACATTTCAGTGCCAGTTAAGTGACGTATGTCAAACCCTTAAGATTTCAGCTCTAGTGACTCATCAGAAGTAGACCAGGCCTTGCACCTCCGTGTCAAGCAAGGCCATTACATTTCGGCGTTTGGGCGCACCTAGGTTTTGTTTACTCCTTATTAAAAGCTGAATGGGTTCGTCTAATATGCCTCTGCCTCTTAAATGAAGCCAACGCTGCACCAAGGCGGGAGCATCAGTTGCAAGTTGTTACAGTGTACTCAAATTGCATGACAGTCTTGCGCTGCATTGAGGCCATGCGCACTATCTACCCAAAATGACTCCCAGACTGATCGCTACCACAACCAATCCGCCCACGCTACCAGAGAGTAATCTGTATCAAGCGTCGTATCGTAGCCAAATTCCAGCCGGTCTTTGGCGCATGCCAATAGATAGCTCAATAACAATTTGATACTGTGGCCTACGAAGGCCAACACATTTCGCAAACACATAATAAGATGGTGAAGATCGGAGGAAGTATGCATAAGTATTGTAAATTTCAACTCCGCAATCACTTTGAAAGCAACTGTGTTGACCTTTGGTGTCTGTCCACTCTGGAAGCCAAGAAGCAGTGTACTCACAATGCCAACGCCAGAGAATGTGCTACGACCGGCGACTCAGACTAAAGCAAACATATTAGGAAGCATGCCTAGGACCCGAAAGTTAACACAGCAGTGCGGTCGTGATAATAAGCCATTGGATGCTTAGTCGCACGTGGCGGAGAGCGATACAACAGCGTGTTGGAGCTTGTGAAGGCAGGTACTCGGTGCACCATTTTCTAGTTTTCTGTTTTTTTTTGGTGGAGAAATCCGTTCGACACCCGATCCTGAATATCCTGAAAGGATCTCTTCTCGGACGCTTCCGTGATAATTCTGAGAGGCTACAAAACAGAGTCAACCTTGCAGCTCGGCGGCAATGTTCATCGTGTACATTCAAGCGCTACATAGTGCATTAAAAATAAGCCTAATTTGAATCAATGGCAGCACTTTCTAGCACCCAAGACGCGCCAGGTGATGAATCGCTTGTCTTCAGAGCACACTTCGACGACGAGGGCGTGTATTTCTATCAGGCCTACAACGATGACATAGCTAACTGGGCTCTCACAAATCAGCGGTTCGGAGGACCGAAATTCAATGCAACTCGAATGACTTGGATCAAACCATCCTTTGCGTGGGTGCTTTATCGATCTGGATACGGCGGAAAGCACAACCAGTATCGAGTGCTCAAGGTGAAAATGACGCATGAGGCAGTCGCCAATCTCCTGAGCCAATGCCAGTGCAAAGAGGGCGGCGGTGGGGCAAAAGGCCGAATTCAGTGGGACCCTGAGCGTGATGTAATGTCGGCGGAAAACAAGGAACCTCGCCGCATGCTTCGTGAGCGATCTATTCAGATTGGACTCAAAGGTTCTCTTTCCGAGTTTTACGTCCAGAGCGTAATCTCAATCGAAGATGTTACTGATCTTTCGCATCAAGTTGGTGAAGCACATCGCAGTAAAGACGTCGGTGGTCTGATGGCTATAATCAAGGATGAGCTGCCTCATGAGAGGCCATATCAGCCCCATTGCACGCCGGAAGTTTTGCGCCGAATTGGAATCCTACCTGGGGAAACCTCAAAATTTGTTAGAGGGCTAGGAATTGGGAAGGCAGTGTGTGCGAAGTCCAAGTAATGAGCTTGCAACTCGGCAGCTGCGTTGAATATTTGCTTAGTCCTTAGCCCTGGCTGTTTTGTCTGTGTCTGTGGTTAAGCCATTGTCCAAGAAAAAAACTGAGGCAATATACCCTTGACCGTGGGTGGTGATAAATATTGAATGAATAGGGCCCTTTCCAAGAGGAAGATTATAGGGTTCTGTAAAGTCCGATAAAAATTACCGCAATGCTAAGCTAAGGGAATAATGGCATTTATATTAATTACCGGGTCTATAATGGGTGTTTTGATTTAGGGCAAATATCAGCAGGGAGAATCGTGATACCTAAATGGTTTTCCAGATCCATAGATCCATATGTAAACAAAGAACACAAAAAGTATAAGCAGAAGGCCATCTAAGGTTTCTCTACGGGCGTTGCCACGCGCTTTTGTCCACGCCAGCATATACACGCGGTGGAAGGCGGCGCAAGAAACCAGGCCTCGGTTCCTTGAAACCCGCAATTCCTAGAGGCTTCACCGCACTGCCGGTCCCTGTAGAGGGCTCCAACCCTTGGCATCCTCGCAAATCCATGAGGTCCAAATACGGAGCCAAGGGCTCACTGCTGTAGCTCTCGCCATTCGAACGCAACGGTGCCAATGGAGCTGCATGGTCTGCGGCACCCTTGGCGGTGCTCTTCAAGTCGATGCTGCCAAAATTGCCACTCGTGCCCACAGCGTTTCTCAGAGCCGGCACAGATCTCGATGACGTGAGAGCAAAAGGTTTCAAAGTTGAAAGAGGCGGTGTCGGTTCACCTCCTAGCAAGCTACTTCCAGCGACCGTGCTGTTCGTTCCAGAAGTTCCCGATGCACCACCACCGCTGCTGCTACTGCCACTTTCGCTTAAAGTACTTCCAGGAATGTTTCCCACGCTTGAAATGTCTCCGGGGTACCATGACGGTTGCACGCCTCCTCGGGCACCCGGTACTGAAGGATGGTTGCTTGGGTGTATGTCCACTGAAGTGGTTGGCCGCCCCGATAGATTGACATTCCGAGCATTCTCTAGCATCTCATGCTCCATTGCGTCTTCGTCATCGTCGTCGTTAGTTCCCAAGGCTGTAGTCTCTGCTGCATCCGCGGACAGCTGACGTGGGCCCAAGCCAGTTGCTCGCAGTGGTTGCTGCAGTTGGTTCAACATTTTCGCGTGCTTGATGCGTTTCGACGCCAATTTGAGCGCTGTGGTGCGCCGGTGAGGTGGCTCTACACCGTGCGCTAACATCCTGGCATTGACCAGCTTGCAGTAAGGGAGCCGCAATTCCAGGAGGCGAGGGCAGCACAAGACGAACCGAAGCACTGCCGGGGTCGTTAACTGGCGACAATGGTCAAGGGCAAGGGACCTCAAGTGAGGGAAACGGCCAGTGCAACTCGCAAGCCCTTTGTCGGTTAATAGAGTCCAACAAGAACAGTCCAAGAATTGTAATAAGTGCTGGCGCTGCCCAAGAAGAATTAGGGTAGCATCTGTAAGACGATGGCAATGTGCTAAATTTACGTCCCGTAAATTGATCGCAGCTCGGAGTGGAAGGAGTGCACTGGTCGTAGGGTGGAATAGACAAATAAATGAGGAACATGAAGTGAGACGAGGACAACGATGAAGGTAAGTGAATTTCATGAGATGAGCGACAAGAAAAGAATCTTCACAATTGCACATGTATATCATTACCTGTCCACTAGGTTGTGGCAGCCCGACAAATTGATGCACGTCAAAGGTGCAAACGGCGTTTTCGCAGCTGGCAGAGCCTGCGGCAACAGCACGGGGGCTAAACTACCTCTGTCGCTGCTGCTGCTGTCACTAGCGCTATCCGTGCCAAACCCACCGTTATAGCCTCCAGCTGCTACCGATTCCGTCGAAGAAGAAACTGACGCGCCACCACTAAACTCCTCCGACTCGTTGTTATTGTCGTAGCCCTCGCTAGCAGCAGCACTAGCAGCTGAGCCACTACTAGAAGAATGCCTCGCGAAAAAGAATTCACCACTCTGACCACTTGCATCTCTAGTGGTGCTGCTGCTGCTGCTGCTGCTGCTGCTGCTGCTTCCGCTGCTGCTGCTACCACTGCTCACTGAGGAGCCCATGTTAGCCCCGCGGCGAGGTCTCGAACCCGGTGACGGCGGCGGTAGTGGCAGGTGAAGGTCTACTGCAACGTCTCCCAATGTCGTCACGAGGTGGCAGTCCCGCAACGAAAACGTGTGCAGAGACGACGCGCCGGCTTGGAGCAACAGGTGAGCCATTTCCTGGCCCGTGAATTTAAGAAAGGCCAGGGTGCACATGCGCAAATGCTTGCAATGCACTCCTACGGCGGTGACCGCAGCTCCCGTTAAGCGAGGGCAACCGGAGACGTCCACCACCTTCAAATGCTGGCAAGAGGCTACGATCGCCGTCAATCCTTCGTCATCCAAATTCGGCAATTCTTTGAGCAGCAGCACCTCTAAGTTGCTGAGGTGGTTGGCAATCCCATGGAAACAGCTCGCGTCGAGCTGAATGCAGTTGGTGAGATCCAGCACACGAAGCCCGGAGAGCGGTAAAACCTGGCAGCGTTTAAAAAAAAGGTACTGGTTGTTGGACAGAGGAGGGATTTCTATGATAGGAGACGTAGATTATGACGACGCAATTTTAGAGAGAGAGTACGAAAGAAAGAACAAGAGGCTGAAAGTAGCATGTGCTTGTCTTTTCGTGTTTGGAAGAGAGAAGAAAAATATAAATATAAGGGCAAAAGAGTGCACGTACCTTAGCATGGAAGTCGTCGGGCGTCAAATCGGTTCGATTCACCAGCCCGCAAGTCACTAGCGACCGCACCGAGTGCTCAAGAGCCCCAAGCAGGAAAGTACGTGAGCAGTTGTGGAACACTGGCAATAGGGTGTGCACCGCCCTACAGGCTCCCGCAAAGTAAAATACCCCATGCCAGGTGGTCGAGCAGACCGAGCACGCTACCCGCTCTAAAAAACCCAAGTGATCCACGAGGGCACTCAAAATGGTCTCTTCTCTGAAAGAGCCCCCCAGGCCACCTGCCAAACCGCTGCTACTGCTACTGCTGCTGTTGCTGTTGTTGACGAGAGTTGAGTGACCGGAGCCGCCCACGCAGGTGCCAACCCTGTTTCCATTTCCACTTTGACTTGGAATTGCGGTGCGAGTGGAAAGACTGCCTTGGTCTGTTGACATTGGAGCACTACTCGCAGTGCTGCTGCTTATGCCCTTCTCCAAGGACATTGCGCTGGTCGTAGTGCTAGTGTTGGAGCTGCTACTCGAGCTACTACTGGAGCCGCTGCCAGAGCTGCCAGGACTGGTGCTAGCAGCGGAGAAGCTGCTGAGACCGCCGCGAGGCCGTTTCGCTTGTGCTTCTTTTGCCGTTCTCTTGTGCTCGACCGTGCGGCTGTCCTTGTCCTTCGCCGTGCGTTTGCTGTAATGTTTCGCCCCGCTGGCTTGTGTCAAGTCCACGATCGTCCAAGCCCGCTGGTTCCCCTTGCTGGCTGCACTCGCCGCGGCTGCCGCGGCATAGCGAGAATGACCCCAACGCCAACTCCGAAAGTTGCGCCCTTTCTCTGGGCTGCTGCCACAACCGTCGCTGTACTCTGCCGCGCCCGAATAGTCGCCACAGCGAAAAGCTCGGTATTTGAGGCGCCAGTCGACCATTGCTGCTGAATCCATCCCTGGCACTACCGCAGGTGCTAAGGTGACCTCCCGTCGCGGCTTTTTCTGCAAAAGCTCCGGAGGTAAAGTGCCGCCGAACTCGAGGGCGTCGTTGACCGCCGCCGCAGAAGTAGTGGCCACCAATGGAGGTGGGGCAGTTTTAGGGTGGTTGGCATCGTCGTCGTCTTTCGGGGCATGCGCCGCTAAGGAAGGTCGCAGCGCAGCGGCCCCGGAACAAAACGCTAGACTCGGCCCAGACGATGCCCATTCCCACCCGCCTCGGCCGCCGCGCCGTGCTCCTACCACAGCCGCTGATCGACCACCGCCGCTGCTGCCGCCATTGTTCAACTGCCCGTTTGCCCCTTGATCGCGGTGCGCTTCCGGGTGGGCGCTGCGCTGGAGCGCGAGTGGTGGGCTTTGCTTCCACAAAAACTCGAGAGTGGTGAAGCGAATGTCTTCGTACTGTGTGCCAAGAGTGAGAAAGGGATTGAAAGCAACAAACACGCGCACAAGTGTTAAGCGTACATATATGCATGTGGTGTACGTGAGGTATGCTGCTATTGACATTCAAAGAATTGAAAAATACGCTTATCACATGTGACGAACCTCGTTAAAGGTAGCAACATGCACTTCATTCCTTGGTGAAGCCACTGCAATGCGGAGCTCTTTCGTGATCAAGGGCGCAGGATCACTGAAAATTGAATTTAGAGAGCCTGCAGGCAAGAAGAGCGGCCGGACTAAGAGCTCTCCTAGCTGAGCTGCGCACCGCCGTTGCAACTCTTGCGGCAGCCTGTGATTGTATGCTAATGGCATCGCTTCCCCTAGCGGAGGGCCATAAACTGCGTCGACGATGCGAAACATAGGGCCCTCGGCAACATCCGCCGCAATGTTCGGCGCGGGTGTGAGATTAGGTTCCCACATTTAAATACTTCCTCTGAAGAAAAAAAATATCCTTCGGGCTAATTGCTATGGGAATATTCTTCAAGTTCGAATGCTTTTTGGGAACTCAAGCTGCGTCAACTACTGATCAAGGACTACTCGCGAATCGCTTTCTACGCCACGGATTTGTTGTATATTAAGAAGCTCTTGAGAAATGTAGTCCTTCTGGAAGTTTTTTTAACTAGGCTAAAGCTCCTCGTATCGTTCGACTATATTGTACGCAGAGCTTCTGACTTCCGCCATCCGCCATTCATGTTATGTTGACATGTTGAACGATAGCTTTACAGGGTTGATATATAGAAAAGTTCAGGGGCATGAATGCAAGAAAGAAAAGCCGATGATGCGATGATGACTGGAAACCGCTGTGTTGAAGACCGAAAACGATTTTTCAAAACGTCATACTTTCGTCAACTTCGAACACGATCCAACGAATGACGTATCCAGAATAATTTCATGTAGCAGCATGACGTGAGCTACAGTAATAACTGTGGTTTGCGCAGCAGTAGACACTTCCAGGGCAACGAGTACACACGCGCTCTCAAGCGCAAGTGCCTCTTCGTTCTTCTGCATATTATATTTCTCAGCTGATCTTAGAGAGCACCCGTGCTGCGCACCGTAAGATCTTTCCCAAATCTTCGTGATATCCAAGCCCAACGACAAAACACTCATAATGACATCTTTACCTGGAGATTCTCTTGTGGAGCAACCGCCGCGCGCGCCGCCTGCAAATTTGACCATTGACCTAAAAGCAATGAGTGCACCTCCTCTCGTATGCACGCCCGACGGCCGTAGCACCTTCAAGGTCAGTTGGATCTCCCTTTTTGAGAAATCCCCAAAAAGATGTGTGACGCTGAGAGTGCATCGCTGACATTTGCAATTTCTGTCGTGGTTGACCCTGTGACTTTGTGCGCCCTCTCCACTGCGCACACCACATGTGCGCTGTATATCATAACAAAGAATGTGCATAATCATACGAGTGTTGACCAACGTTCGCCGTGCGAGTGAACGGATGTTCGGTATTTGACTTCACCCGCTGCATGTGCAGAGAATCTTTTATGAAATCTTTCCACCTTTGGACTCCTCTTAATTGCCGCCCAACCCCGCCTCAACCCTCTTTCTCTCTCTTTTCCATCGTCTTCTTTACAGCGCAAGATGTACACGGGCTCAGAAGGTGACGTGTGGGCGGCCCTGCGCCGACCTGACCCTCCCAGCCATGCTTCTCCCCTCAGCTGCCTCGATGCTCCCTGTCCAAGCCCGGAAGCTGACCTCCTCGACAGCGACGCCCATCCCGAGTGGGTGGCGGTGAAAGTGATTCCCGCTAACTCCCCTTGTCAGCGCACCTACATGCAGCTGGAGCCTCTGTGGCCTCGCCTGTGCGCCCATCCCCATGTGGCCAGGGTCCACGAGGCCACTTCCGAGTTTTTCTCAAGTGCAAGCTCAACCACTGCCGCGCCCGCGGTGTCTCCGCCCACGGGTGTGCCGCAATCTCCTGTGGGCAGCGCGCATTCCATCCATTCCCCCGCTTCATCAACCTCAACTCATCCATGTTCTGGTGGAAGCAGCGACCCTCATCACCCCTTCTTCCCCACTGCCCACAGCGGCCGGTATTTTCTCACCCAACGCTTGTACGACGGAGATCTGCACCAGGCCATCACTTTCTGCAACGACAGCAGCGCGCAGGGGCCTTTGGGCTTCGGGGAGCCTCTGTGCGCGCGGTTGTTCCTGCAGCTGGCGTCGGCTCTCGCCCACTGCCACGCTTTAGGGGTCTACCATCGGGACGTGAAGCTGGAGAACGTGTTTTTGGATCGCCAAACGCGCGAATGCTTTTTGGGCGATTTCGGCGAGGCCCGAGTGGTGACTCCACACCACCACCACCGTAACATCAGCTGCGGAGCTCGAGATGGTGCTTCCGCGCAATCCGCTGCATCGATTTCAAGCGCAGCAGTGCCCACTATTTCAACCTCTGTGGTGGTGCCAGCGGCCGCATGCGAAATCGAGCCGAGTTCAGCTTGCAGCAGCGAAGCAGGACCCTTGGATGCGGCAACAGCTGGAAGCAGCAGCAGCAGGTCTTCAGCGAGGGACCATACCGCAAGAGAGGCAGAGCTTGCGTCTTTGGCGGCTGCCGATGTGGGTGGGCTGGGAGTCGTGTTGTACTGCATGGTCACTGGCCATTCTCCGCGAAGGTTCCACCCTCACCAGGGCAGCGCTGCCACCTCCGGAGACGAGAAGCAAGGAAGATCTCAGCTGTGGACCCCTTCGCACTTGAGCCCTTCGTTGGTGAACTTGCTGGAGCAGCTCCTCGTGGCTGACCCGTTGCAACGGCCGTCACTGGAACAGGTTTTGCACCACCCGTGGTTAACACTGCCCAAGTTGAGCCCCTCAACAGCAACAACACTGTCGTCCGAGGAAGAGGTGACCGCCCCGCAGGAGGAGCACCACGAGGAGTCTAGGCAAAGGGCGATTCCTGTCGCAGGCCCCAGTCTGAAGCGCGCACGAGTGGAGACCCGAGTCGAGCCGCGTTTGACCACTGCATCATTAGGAACCAAGCCTTTAGTGGAAGATGACATAGAAGACGAAGAGGAGAAAGACGCTGAAATTGCTTCAACCAGGTCGCATGCACCTGAGCCGGAGGAACCATCTCCACGCATGCGGCGCGCTGTGACAGACGAAAGCAATCTCGCTGCTCAGGAAAGGTCGCAATTATCGTCGTCAGCCGCCTCTTCAAGAACAGAAACAAGTAGAACAGAACCTAAGCGCAGATGCGTGATCACCATTGACGCGCAGGAAGGCCCCCATCCTTGATTGATCTGCAGCTTGGTGCTTTGAACCTTCTCTGCCCTGACCCCTAGTGCAATGAATTAATTTTTCTGTCTTACCTACCCTATGTTAAGATTCACGCACGTAATTACGCGGGAATCACGCGGAAAGTGAAATTTATGCCAATCAGACGTGATTTCCGTCACGGGAATCGGTTCAGATTAGACTGACGTCACCATGGAATCTACTCGAAATTCTCAGTAACATTTCGCACTTGTCTGTATGCGCACAACCATGGTCCATGGCGATGAACACTACAGCTGAAGGGGCGCACGCACAAGGCGGGAGGAAAGGGCGCGAAGAGAGAAAGAGAGAATAAAGATAAAGGCAAGCGCACCACACACGAAACTTGAAGACACGACGACCCCCCACCACCAAAAAGAACACCGATTCCCCCGTATTTACCGTATATTTGAGGACGATACCGCATATATACCGCACGTGATTCCCACGTAAATGCCGCGTAAATACCGCGTGAAGTGAATTTTTGAGACCTCGCGCGTGATTCCCGCGGGTACGTGAATCGCAACCTTGTACCTACCTTTAACTTAACCTCAAAATTTCAAAAAGCAAGATCCAAGTGTTATGCTTCTTCCTTGAAGTACACCAGGGAATTTACGGTACTTCATAATGACTCCTACAGCTCTTTAAAGCGGGTTTCTCTTGTGGTGTCTCTCGTTTCTCGTTTCTCGTTTCCCTTGTGGTTTCTCGTTTCTCGCGGAGTCGAGAATATGATTGATATGTTCCTTCTTCTAAATTAGAAATGAACCACACAAATCAAAAAATCGAAACCAGCAAAGAATTATACGGGCCGTGCGAAGTACAAACAGCCAACCGGCCGAGATCCGTGTCCGGTGCCGAGGTGCTTTTTCTAGCGCGGTTTCGGTTTCTTGACCTAATTGCCAGCTGAAGCGCCACGATCAGCGAAGTCAGCGTGATCTCTCTCATCGTTGTCTATATTTGTTCGTTTTGTTGTTTCTTCATGATGATTTGATGATCTTCTGGGGCTTGCGTGTCGTCAGTCGTCATCAAAGCTAAAAATGTCGGAGACTTCGTCTCTATTGCTGAGCGATTACGCTCGACGCTCGGCGCCAGTTTTGGCTGCAGGCATTGCAGTGGGGACATGCTTCGGGATCTGGCTGTCGACCCTGAAGTTAAGCGATGCTGAGTCCAATCACGATGAGACAACGGATATGAGGACGGTGCACTCAAGGCCGACGGAGCTTGATAGATCTACCGGGTTTGCAACAGAAAGAACAACAGCACCGTCGAAGTCATCGCAGCCTAAGGCACTTGATATCGAAGATATGATTGCTAGAATGCCTAAGGTATTCTCAACTTTATCTTTTCTACTGTTGGTCTTGTCTTGGGTAACACCACATGAGATGGAAAGTGGATTTTGACAGGAACATCTGCATGCCTCATTCTGCAACTAGTGTATTGCATGCGGCGATCGATCCATGAGCTTACACTAATGATGTATGCCCTATTTACCTAGGTCGAACTCCATGTGCACCTCGATGGCGCCTTCGACGAGCTTGCCGTGTTCGCTGAGGTTGGTGATTATTGCTGTATTGAACAGTGCCCCTTTTCCCACGCCGCTCTTCTTGCTCCTATACCTCCACGAAGTAGAAGAGAATCTTCCTCGACAAAGTGAACCATTCTATTTTTTTATGTATCAACTTTCAAAAGGCAAAAGCGCTGCAGGATGCAGGCCTAACCGCTGAAGTGTTGCCCGAGCAAGTAACGCTCTTTGGTGAGACCTTTCCGGTGCGGAAGGCGGTTGAGACCTGCGCTACAGGGTCGGACTTCAAGCGACTTGCCAGCTGCAAAGGGAAGCGGTCTTTGCACGCCATGTTCCGCTGCTTTGAAGTGTTTTTACCGGTGGTGCGAGGCCGCTTGAGCTTGATTGAGGAACTCGCGTTTCGGTTCGTGGAGCGCCAAGCTGCGCAGTCCGTGGTTTACACTGAGGTAATTACTACTAAGTAAATGTTCTTGCCTACATAGACTTGGTATGTTCACTTGGAACTCCTTCATCTGCTTCGTTACTTTTTCAGTCGTTCTCATTCGCATTGTGTCCCTTTTCTTAGGTCCGATATTCTCCTCAGCTGCTCGCTGATGGTGGGTTGTTGGTTCAGCAGAGCCCTAATGAAGAAGAAGACGCAGCGTCTGTGCCCATCCCGAGATCGGAGCACGCGTCATCGCCCAATCAACAATGGCCACTTCGCCGACAAGTAACGACATTCCCTTTAAGCTTTCATTTTACACTTCTTTGCTAGATTTGCCTGTAATTTTTGCGGGTTCTACTGTTGTTGCCGTTAGTCGTACTTCCTCCTGCTCTATGGATGTTTGTACAACTTCTCAAAGGTGTCCGCAGAAGACGTGTACGAAGCTGTCACACGAGGCTTGCGGCGCGGCGAAGCGAAGTTTGGCGTGAAAGTGAACCAAATCTTTTGCCTCTTGGCGTTTCGGCCGGACTGGGCGGTAGGCGAGTGTGCGGGTGTAAACATGTAGAAAAGATGAAGTGTCGTTTTAGTCCTCCACTTGCACTTGATAGGGCATGTTGTTATTGTTGGCATCGCGTGTTACGTATACTTGTCCCTATTTGCATTTTGGCGGCGACTGGACGTTAATGACGTTCATCTTTCCTGCAGGCGGATGTGGTGCGCTTAGCTGCCAAGTACCGAGCAAGCAGCCCTTGTGCCGTCGTTGGTGTGGACGTGGCAGGAGGCGAAGAATGGATCGCCAAACCTCCTGCCCCTGTAGGCAAAGGTGGTGACAACGATCAAGAAGACGAAAGCACTAGTGACTTGCACACCCGGTGCGCTGACGCCTTGACCGAAGCCAGGAAGATTGGGTTGAACATTACCCTACATGCAGGGGAAGACACCGGCGCTGCCAACGTGGGTGCTGCCATTTTTGATCATGGAGCCTCTCGTATCGGGCACGGGTATGCACTTTATTCATGCACTGTGCAGCTAGTTGAGCAAGGTTTTTGTTTACTTGTTAGGACAACTACTTCATTGTCTCATTTTCGTCTTGGTTATACCCCAGGTACCACCTGATCGACGACCCAAACCTGCTTGCTTCGGCCATTGCCAGAGGGGTGCACTTTGAGTGCTGTCCCACCAGCAGTTTTGAGACGGGAGGCTGGAGCGGGCAAGCATCCGATGCGATGAATTGGAGCCAGCATCCGATGGTGAACCTATTGAAGGCCGGGGCATCGGTGGGCGTGAACAGCGATGATCCTGCGGTCTTTGCGACGAGCTTGCGTGATGAGCTGGTGCTCTGTGCTACGACACCTGTGACCAATGGCATCAAGCACAACAAGCCTGGACTCAATCACTCATCAACCACGGGCAAATCCTTGAGCTTAGAGCAAAAAAACGCTACTACTGCTAAAGGAGCAGCAGTGCCATCAGCGCCAACTGCTGCTGCTTTCCCTGAAGGAGGCATGGGATTAAAGCTGTCAGACTTGCACCGCATGACTATGATGGCAGCTGAGGCGGCTTTCCTGCCACCCAATGAGAAAGCAGCACTGCGCAAGTCCCTGGAAGAGAGTTTCCGTAGAGCTGATTTGGCCTGAACTGGAAGAAGTTGAGTTAAAAGTTGGAACACAAAAAGCCGATGCTCAATATGTCATCCATTTCGTTGTTGGTGTAATCTGACTTGAGGTATAGTTTAATAACAACCCAACGATAATCTCCGAATACAAAAAAATCCCTAAAACTCAGTGACAGACATAGGAATGTGAAACGTACAAAGCTCGTTGTTTATAGCCTTCGCGAGAGTTCCCTCCTGCCTTATGCACCTGCTTTAGCAATTGGATATACCTAGGACCCTGCGCGGTAAGTAGATTGTAGTGCCTATAGTCCACTTACTAGAGGTGGGCTGGTGAACCCCATCCACCAACACAAGAACGCCGTGGTCGAGATTAATTAGTGGATAAAAAAGAGTTGTCGTGAGGTGCAAGTGCACTCACGTCATTGGTATCTCAGGCAAAAAGCCCGTAGTTTTTTACCCTATATCTCCCTGTGGTTCACTGCTCCTGAGCGGAAGCGTCGGTACGTATGCCGTGCCTTCCTCTAGAATTATTTACTTTGTTACTGTTACTCAAAACTCTCAAGGAGGTGGAGGTGCCTTTCGGTATAAGATATGATAAGGCATCACATATTTTGGGCATTTGGGATTGAAGTGAGTCTGCTATCTGGCCCTTATCGCCCTGCCTCATTATCGGCCTGCCATTGCCAGTGGTGACACACACACATCGACCTCCTTTGAAATTCCCTTGCCCTTACATGAGACTCTCATGTATGAGAGCGAGCGTTTTCCAACGCACTAATCCCAGACCATAGCGCGAATGCGCATGAGCCAGGCGCTAGGGCAGTTGTTAACCAGCTGGTGTAGTACTCTTGGCTGAATTGCTGCCCAGACATGACATCCGGTAGGGCGCTGGGTGGCGCTATAAAAAGAAAGAGTATTTCTAAGTAAATAGATGTGCATTTAATGTGTGCATCGCTACTATTGCCAAGGACATGCCGAAGTGGAAAAAAAACATACTTACCCCAATCTCAGCCCTCCTGATGTCAGATGACTGAAGGCTGGCGGGCCAGAGCAATTAAATGCGATTTATTTACGCAAAAAGGGATCTAATTCATTCAGACTTGCATTGAAGCATGAACTTTTCTCCTAGTTACTGCTCAGAGGGGAATTTTGTACTTGGGATTACCACCCAGACTTTCAGTTGATATCATGGACATGCGTTCCGTGGCAGAGGGTAGGTCGAAGTGGAGATCGCGGTCGAACTCGAAGCCTGGACTTCCTCCTGATAATTTCATTCTACAGGGCCATGAGAGCAAAAGATGAAAATGCGTTCTACGAGAGAACACTTAGCAGTCAGACTTGGCTTGCAGTATAAGCTCCGTACTGCTCGTTGATGTCACTTTGGAAACTTAACCTATTTATGCGACTCCAGAAAAGGGCATGCACGAAATTTCTTCGCGGAATAGGCAGCTAGGCGGCATCTGTGATCGTCTGTGGCTACCGTATTTGGTTTCTTGACCGGGATGCCGGGACTTGAGAAAAATTGGCTACACAAGATTCTTTACTCGGAATTTTATGCCCGAAACGAACCGATGTAAAGGTAATTGCAGTTTATGCTTCAAAGACGCGAGTAATTGATGGGTTCTTATCACGATGTGTTGGCTACTATTCATTCGTTGACACACTGCTCATATATCATTATCCTCAATCAAAACTTCACTAGTGCGTCGTGCCCACGCCGCCGTGAAAGATTCCCAGTTCAATGCTTTCTACTAATTCTGCTGCCACGAAGAATATCGTCAATAGGTGAAACTATCTTTTTGAATATAGCGAGTAAGCCATTTACTCGAAGGAATCTCTTGAACGTCCGACATCTGCGATTCACACGCACGTCGAATAAGACACATGATTGCTTATAAACTCCGGAAATTAACACCTCCCGTTTTTTCGACTCTCTCGTTGTGGAATAATTCAGTGTCGAAGAGGTAGTTGCGTCCGCTGACGAGTTGCTTTTCGTTTGCTCAACACGTTTGGGTGCAGTGCTTACACAAGACCACATCCTTAAGTCCGACCATTTCCCGAGCGGCCGTGACACAAAGCTTCCAGTTCAACTCCCTGGGGCGCCGAACTTTCGCCAAGTAAATTTTACAATTAGATTGTGTAATATAATCTGACTCAAGCACGCTCCCTGATATTTCCTTTACATTTTTTTTAAGTTGTCGGCCAGTTTTTTTTCAAAAAATAAAGCCCGGCGGTTCGGAATTTTATATGTCTAGCACGAGATCATTGTGAAGCCAAAAAATGTCATGTGCTAATCTCTAAGAGATCATGCTTGAGTTTGTGCAGTCTCAACTGATCTTTTCTCTCTGTCTCATTTGATTTTCACTCCCACACATGAATCAGGCCGCGGCGGAGCCTCGTGTCTATGGCACGGGGCAGCCCAGCAAGGAAGGCGTGCTTGAGGTGGTACGCCACTTGATGAGCACCGCCGACACCAAACATGTGACTTGGGTCAACATGCGCCAGGTAAGTAGAGGAATGAAAGTGGAAGAAGAGAGCAGTGCGAGAGAGACAAAACTTGAACCCACGCCCTAGCTGTAAGCTAGCTAGCCAATCATCCAATCGTCGCCTGCCGTACCAAAAAAAATCATCCACTCCCATTCTTGCTATCGTTTCTCTTTGCCAGGTGTCTTTGAAGTTTATTTTTATTACAGTACTATTCAATTATTACTCACATACATTCCTGTGCATGCTTGCATGCAAATCGTTTTTTTTTTCAGGAAGCATTCGTGTACATCAATGGCACTCCATACTGCCTCAAGCAACGCCTGGCCCCCTTTTCGAACCTCGAAGCGCCAGGCACCACTGCTGACCAGGCAAGCACGTAGATGTGTATTTTACTTTCATGAAATGAGTAGATACTCTCAAAGTTAACTGTACTTAATCGCAGAACAAACGCTTGTTGCGTCTCTCAGGCTGGATCCTGGTTATTGATGCTGCTCATTGAGTGTTCTTGCGCTCCTTCACCACTTTCCATTCCCTCCCACCACATGTATAATTCCTGTAATTTGCTATAATATCAATTTTTTTCATGCCTTTCCCCTTAACAGGTGCGTCAACGAGAGCAGCACTTGAAGGCGGAAGTTCTGCGCGAAGCCCAGCGGTTCGGTGGTAAAGTGATGCTGCACGGAGAGCGGTCTTGCGAAGGCGAGCTGGCGGCATGGGGCGAAGTATACGCATTTTGGGAACCTGTAGACGTGGCCAACCCGAAGAGCGTGCAAACGGTTGACGAAGTGTTTGCAGACGCTCAGCAAGCAATTTTAAACGAAGCAAAAACAACGGTGGCTGCAGAGGGAGGCGGCGGTAATGATGCAGTTTTACCTCACCTCGAGCTGGTGCGCGTGCCAGTGATGGACGAGCGCGCACCTTCCCCCATTGACCTCGATGACGTCACCAAAGCAGTGACGGGCAAACTTCAAGGTGAACCCACTTCAACGTCGCTCTTCTCTTCGTCTTCCTCGTCTTCCTCGAGTAAGTCCACCATGCCTTCGTCTGAACGGCGGTGGGTGTTCAACTGCCAGCTGGGCCGCGGCCGGACCACTACAGGGATGGTGACGGCTTCCATGCTCCTCAAAGCATACGCCAGGCAACAAGTGCGAATTGCTTTGCCCACGGTACGAGCAAGAGATACCGCTGCTGCATACAAGATCTAGTTAAGTTCAGTGACAGTGCTCGGACGAACAGTACTAGTGTCCTTACTTTCTTCACTATCCTTCAATTTATCTTCACTGCTCCCTCTTTCTCACTTTACTCACTTTCTCTCTTGGTTTAACAATCAGGGGTCCAGCCCCACAATAGTCCCACGCGGCGGCGGTGGCTCTAGTCCAGCGACAGTCGCTGCCCTCCGCGTGCTGCGCAACAGCAGCACCAGCAGTGTGGACGAGTCAACATCCAAACCATCCTCTTCGCCCACTGGAGCAGCACCTGCTGTTGCGTCTACGTCGTTCACTCTCTCACTGGCCGACCAAGCATGTGCGCCCTTGGGTTGCTTTCTAGCGCACGAAGGCGTGCCTGCGATGCAACTCCTGAAAGAAGCGTGCGAGAGCTGCGGGCGGATTCAAAACTTGCAAGAAGCGGTGGAGACCCGCCATAGCCGTGCAGGAGGGCATGCCACGCAAGCTCGAGCAATGCTCGACGACCTCCTGCGTGTCTCAACTTCTTCACCTTCCACAGCAGTAAGCGGTGAAGATCCTCAGCCGAAGCGCATCAAGCTGACGCAAGCAGACGAAGCGGCACGGGCAAAGAAGTGTGCCGAAGATGTGGACTCCACTGCCAAGAAAGTTGCGAAATTTAGTGCGAAGCAAACGGCAGAGATGGAGCTGGCGCACCACTATCTGGCTCGCTATGCTCACCTGCTATGCTATGCCAACTATGTCTTGGACGACGAGTGCTCTCCTTCTGTAAAGAACGCCACAAGCAGCAGCGGCTATGAGAAGTGGCTTCGCGAACATCCACAAGCCTGGGAGCTCTTCAAGGCACTTCATGCACTTCGCCTTCCTGAACCAGCCCCTTCAAGAGTTTAGAATGCCCTTTTCTTATATTTCAAAGTTTGTTTGTATTTGAGTTATTTGAGAGACGGCCTCATGTGTTATGTGGTTATGTGAGTAATACGTTGCATGAACATGGATGTATGGAAGTCTAGAGGTAAGGGTGTAGAATGTAGAAAGTTGAAAGCCGGCAGATACGGGAATATTCGGTTATCTGAGATGGGTAAATGTATTCCTCGCTGCCGTTTTCGTATCTTTATGGGCTTCCAGTGTTTTTTTGCTCTTTGCTAAAATGAAGAAGCCCTTTTGTTTTGTGCTTGCGTCCGCCGCTTTAGCATTTAGCAACTGCTCAGCAACACAAACACTAGCAACGAGTAACTAGTAAGTTAGTAAGCCACAAGGCCACAGGGAGACACGTAGATAAAAAAGGAAGCGATTGACCCGGTTCGGGTAATTATTACCAAGGATATCGAACTCGAACTCGAACTAATACAAACCCAAATGGCACAGAAGCCAATGCTGCGGGCAGAAGTGGGAATGCGCGTGCGTTGCGCAAACAAAGCAAGTGCGGAATGATTCAGGAGGGAGA
>Ga0307979_1001117_pt1 | contig 19065 bp, 23 predicted proteins | sample OrgLakmetage1058_FD_201833 | JGI IMG/M metagenome (GOLD analysis project Ga0307979, IMG submission 201833) | Saline water microbial communities from Organic Lake, Antarctica - #1058 | ecosystem: Environmental > Aquatic > Non-marine Saline and Alkaline > Saline | place: Antarctica: Organic Lake...
ACTTGCTTTGTTTGCGCAACGCACGCGCATTCCCACTTCTGCCCGCAGCATTGGCTTCTGTGCCATTTGGGTTTGTATTAGTTCGAGTTCGAGTTCGAGTATATACCGTAGGTCAATTTTCCATATATATATATGGGTTGAGCCATCCCTAGCTAGTAGTACGAGTAGTATCTAATCTACTAGCTTCAGCTTCAGTACTGTAGAGTGTAGAGTACTTCTCGTAACTATCCTAAGATCTCAAGATCTATCCACCACGCGTACACACACTCTCTCCACTCCACCAGCAGAAAAAGTGTGGAGCTTGAGAGCTTGAGCCCGAGCTACCAATGAAAGCTCTTCAGAATCTTTAAGTGCAGTGCCTCGAGTTAGGCTACAAGCATCAGAAGTGTACATAGTAGACTGTATTTGATTTCTGTAGAGAGCCACATACATTATTTTTCAAACAATATCTCAAAATGAGTCGCCACAGGAACATGCGAGCCGAAGTGGAAGGCTCAGAGTATTACGAGGACCAAACTTGGGAAGACGACAACTACGAAGATGACTTCATCGAACGCCGCATCGACATGAACGATGGCTGGCATTACACGAAAGACGAATTCATTGAGTGCTACGGTGGTACCTTTCAGTGGGATGCTGCGAAAGTGTGGAAGCACCCTGCTACAAAGCGTGCTGAGGAGAAAGCTGCGAAGAAGGCAAAAGACAAGGCAAAGAATAGCGATGCGGCAGCATCAAGCAACGCTGCAGCTCAGCAAAACAGTCGAGCTGCCACAGCAGCAGCAGCAGCAGCAGCAGCACCTGCTGTAGCACCAGCGTCAGCGCAAGCTCCGTCCTCTGCCTGTGGGACATGCACCTTTGTCAACGCTGCCTACCGCACCAAATGCGAAATGTGCGACACCCCGCTCGTCCAACCAGCAGCATCTCCCCGGCCCTCCATAACTGATGCAGCGGCCGCTACATCTACCTCAGTGGCGCTTTCACAACTACATGTCACCGAGTCTGCTTCGAATGCTTCACCTGCACCAGCACAACCACCACCGCCGCTAGTGCCACTACCGCCCGCGCCAGTGCTGTCGCTAGATGCACCGGGCTTAAAGGGTGACCCAAGGGTCGAAGCAGCCCTCGAATGGGCCAGCGTGGAGGATGCATCGTTTGTGGCGCGCGAGTTGACTGCAGAAGGGGTGGACCTGGACCTTCTCTTGGACGCCTCCAGGTGCACAGAATGATGCTGCCTTCTTTGATTTAGGGTTGTTTAGTCTTTGAGTGCACGAATAGCCATAGGAAGGAAGGAAGGAAGGTGCTAGCATGATATGCCTTTGCTAAAGTCTTTTTTTTTTTGAATTTATATGCGTCTTTCTCTTTGCACTCTCTTGCAAATGAGAGAAATTATCCAAAATCCTCCTCCACTCACCTCCCTACTCGTATATACAGGGACGATTTGTTGGAGCTGGGCATGCATCCGCGGTCCATCGATTGCTTTCACGGTGCTCTGGCTGCCAAGCCAGACAGCCGCGAGGAAGTGCTGGCCGTGGCCGCTGTGGCGGAAGCGGCTGCAGCCGCTAGTGCGGCGGCTGAAGCAACGACCAATAGCAATGCAGGCGGCGGAGGCGCTGAAGGAGGAGGTGGAGGAGCTAGGGTAAGCACTCTGACATCCGCTGCCAATACTACTGCTGCTGCTTCGAGTTTTAGCAAGGAAAGAGCCGCTCAGCCAACGCCAGCAGCAACCGCAGCAGCCGCCTCGAGCAATCGCAGCACGGCTAGTGGCACCCCCTCCAGCGGCAGTGGTAGTCTCTCGGGAGAAGCTGCGGTAGAAGCAGCCTTACTGCTCAAAGACCGCAGCTGGTGCCGCCCCCAACGGCCGACCGCCGCCGAAGCTGCTTCGCTTGCTACAGGGGGCGGTCTTTACGGTGGCAGCGGCGCTGCTGCCAGCAGCGGTGGAGAGGATTTGGCCAATCAGCGCACTGCACTTAGCATGGTACGAAAAGAGTGAATACCTTAAGAGCTCCTCCTCTTCATATCCCCCATTATTTTCCGTCATATGTTTTGCCGGCAATAATACAAAAATGCAGAAGTACAGTTTCGCTTTCTCTTGCTACTCTAACGCTCTACCGTACACCTCCTCTCTCGCCTCTCCCCCCATTTTTTTTACCCCCTTAAGGTGGTGGTGGGCCACGTGGACGCGGGCAAGTCCACTCTCATGGTACAACGAACGTATTAAACGCGAACAATCTAGCCCTTTGAACACTCGCATGACGCTTTTCTGGATCCTAAGCATTACAGCTTTTCTCAGTCTTTTACGGCTCAATCATCCATCCTCCTATGCTCTTATCTCCTCTCATCGTCTGCTTCTCTTTCCCTTTTTTTCTCCTCTTTCCTTATCTGCTGCAGGGGCAACTTCTCGTGGCTACTGGAGCGGTGCCGTCGCGCACTTTGCACAAGCACAAGCAAGAGGCCGCCGCCATGGGGAAAGCTTCTTTCTATTTGGCGTGGGTGATGGACGAGGACACTTCGGAGCGGGCCCATGGCGTTACGATTGACGTGGCCCAAAAAAAGTTCACCACGCCGACCAAGGAAGTGACGGTGCTCGATTCCCCAGGGCATGCTGATTTCGTGCCAAGGATGATTGGTGAGATACCATTTGGTTGAATAATTTTCAAAGAACACTGAAAGGTCGATTTTGCCTTCGAGCTTCCGAAAAGAAATTTGAAGCAGAAGACTGCAAGACTGAAAATGTGTGAAGCACAACAAGGGAGACATCTTTACCTTGCTGGCTTCTGAAGTTTACCCATCTTTCATCTCATTCTTTTTGCGAATGTGTGTGCGTGTTTGCGTTTGTGCGCTATTTCTTTTTCGGCAGCGGGCGCCGTGGCCGCTGACGTGGGCTTGTTGGTAGTGGCGGCCCCAGAGGGGGAGTTTGAGGCGGGCTTTGGGGGTGGGGGGCAGACCAAAGAGCACGCCATGCTGCTCAAGTCCTTGGGAGTCACCCAAGTCTTAGTAGCCATCAACAAAATGGACGCTACAAGCCCACCCTTCAGCCGCGCGCGCTTCGACGAAATTGCGAGCCAATTGAAGGAGTATTTGGTGGCAGTGTGCAAGTTCAAAGCCAGCAAAGTGCGCATCTTGCCCGTGGCTGCATTCAGCGGCGACAACGTGGCCGTGTGCGATGCTGCCTCCCCGCTTCACATGTGGACTTCGGAAGCAGACGAGGACGGTTGTGGCAGTGGCGATTTTCCAACTCTGGTAAGTAAAGAGAGCAAATCATACGCGTTCATATTATTATACTTTGGTTATGCCATAGGATTCAGGTCGCAGTTATTTCACATCGCTTTTCATCTGCTCCTACTCATCTCTCTCTTTGCACTTTGTGCCTTGTTCTGCTCTAATATAATTCAATCAGGTGTCGGCCATCGACTCGTTTGAGGCGATTGGGCGCCCCACTGTCAAGCCCTTGCGAATTCTAATCTCGGACGTGGCGCCGTCTTCGCGGAACGTGCTGGTGTCTGGCCAGGTACAAGAGAATGAATCTCAAAGCGTGCATGTTACTTTGATGGATGTTTTTTTTCTTCTCAATTTGGGAGCGATTTGTTTCCTATTGCTCTTCCAGCACCCTTGATTTGTTCCTTGCTTGTCCTGGCCCTGCTATTCGCACACAATAACAATACTATTACATGTGTGCGCAGGTGGTTTCCGGCTCGGTAGACGTTGGCCAGCCGTTGCTGCTGCGACCCGCTAACGATCGCGCAGTCGTGAAGGCGCTCTACGGTCTTGCGTCCGCATCTAGTGGCACAAGTAGTGGTAGCAGTGGCAGTGGCAGTAGCGGAGCACCGAAAGCTTACGCGGAAGCTGGCGATGGCGTAAGAAAATAGCCCGGTGTTTTGAACATGAGTTGTTGTTTTTATTACCCGTCGTTGTGATTGCTTCACGGCGGCTCCTATGTGATGATTAAAATGGTTCATTTGTCTTCTCTTGGCTCCTTGTGCGTATATCCTCTCAGGTTTCCATGCTGTTGGAAGGCCTTCAAGACGCCAGTCGCGTCAAAGTCGGCGACGTGCTCTGCTCCCTCGTGTCACCGCCGCCAGCAGCAGCGGAGGAAGGTGAAGAAAAAAGTGGCGGAAAAGAAGGAGAAGCACGGGGCAGTCAGATGGTTGCTCAGGGTGGGGAAGTGCCGGTGCCGGTAGCTCGTCGCATCGCCGCGCGAGTGACGACCTTTGACTCACTAGCGGTGCCTTTCATCAAGGGCGCGCAAGTGCGTCGTCGTATAACTGAAGTGGCGTACTAGTAACAGGAATCGAAAAGCTTATTGTGACTTCGTGCCTGTTGAGAATGAGGATACGTTGACGTGTATCAGAGGATTATTGGCGGACCCTTTACTACCCAGAGAAAACTACTCCTGTCTATTCTTCGTGCGCAACTTCTCCAAAACTTATTATACTGATTACTTCCATTTCACCTTTCTTTAGGTTACGCTGCACTTAGGCCAGTCGGAAGTAGCTGCTAATGTGATTCACTTGGTGTCGTTGCTCGACTCGAAAGGGGAAGTGCGCTCGCACAAACCGCGGGCCATCTCGTCTGGGTGAGAAAAAGAAAGTGTGATATCGTGCCCTGACTTATGGGGCCCCTGATATTTGGCGTCAAATGTAAACACTGCTTCCCCTTCGCATTCTCCTTCTTGTATTGGTATTGATCCTACCCACGCCGCATTGAAAAGATCTATCAAGCCCTCATTTCTTTCGCCGTGCCTTCTTCCTCTTCCCATTTACAGTTGCGGCGCAGTCGTGCACTTGCGCTTTGAAAAGCCCCTCTGCGTGGAGACTCACGCCGATTGTAAGGCTCTAGGCCGTTTCGTGCTTCGCCAGCGCGGTGCCACTGTAGCGGCCGGCCTGGTGACGGAAATCCTGTGATTGATGGTGAGATCTGCCCTTGTGGCTTTACCGCGGACCTTGGCTATTGACTGAATATTGATAGGGCGGTCTTAGGTCATTTATGTATGTGTCTATACTAACACATTTCAAGGCAAGGCAGTGTAAAATTTGCCACTTCCATTCCTTCCAATAACACTTAAGGCTAACGCCAACGGGATACACGCATGCCCGTGCCTGATTCAGATTCAAATTCAAATGATTATTATATTTGACAATGGACTTATCCTGCGTAGGAAATAGCGGAATTCGTACTGTGGCGATATACTTTTTTCGTTATAAGTTATAAGTAGCAAGACGCAAATCTTCAAAAACACCCCCAGCGGCGTTTCGTTCAGTTCAGGCCGCACGAAGAATTCATGGGGTCTGGTCTAGACTTAGAATCACAAGGAAATGTAGTTCTAGCTCGGTAGCGGCTAGCTACATTCCTAAAATCCGTAATCGAAATCAAATAAAGCCACTTCCATTTAACGAAGAGGCTCCACTGTACGTTGAAAGAAAGATCGCAATCTCGCTCTCAGCATTTCCAGCTGTCCACCAGGTACTTTTCGGGGTTTTGCCACGGAATCACGCGCAGGCCACGGGTGTTGCTGTGGTAGCTCAATCCTTCACCCTGTAAAAGTTCGTGGCTGCCTACGGCCGCTTTTGATTGCTGGAGGTCGTTCCTTGCCTTGCGATCTAGCCCTTTTCGTAAAAGTTCGTTCTTGCCCTTTTCGCAAGTCGCAGTGGGCTCCGAGTCACCTACGGCCCAAATCAGGTCGGCCCATGGAGACAAGACGGTGGTTTGGTCGGAAGCTAAGCCGTGATAGGCGAGGTTCCCGGTGCCGGCAACCGCTCGAGTGAAGCCCAAGCTTAAAGTCCCGCTGCTGGTGGTGGTATTCGCGTCTCCTCGGCTTCCAGCAGCAGGATCAGGAGTAAAAGTAGCCGAATAATTGAACACTTCTAGCGCGGACTCTGGTGGGTCGGGCACCTGCGAGGTAGACGACGAGCAGAACTGAAGTAGAAAATAAAGAAGCGCCATAAAGAGCAGCTTGAGTGCACTAGTAGTGTAGAATACCTGAACGACAAAAAGGCAACAACAAAACAATAAATGCATGATTGTTTTTTGTACCTGAGGCGGCCCAGTGTACAGGGATGCGTAAAGGATCTGCACGTCACCGCTCCCAAAGCCCTAGGACCATAAAAACACGCGCAAATGATGCGTTTCAGAAAATGCAGACATAATATGACGACACGAGGATAATTCCAGAGATACACCAAAGAAGTAGTCCATATGCGTGAGGCGTAAAAATCCTCGAGGTATACTTGTGTAAAAAAAACACTAAATCGACATTCAGTCCATACAGTGAATAGAAGAAAAGAAAGAAAACCTTGGGGGGGGCATTTCCCATCTGTGCTATGCCAGTAAACACTTACCGCCACGATGTCAGCGCCTGCCATGCCAAAGGTGTTGCCTCGGCCTGTGTCTAGCGGGTCAAGCCAGGTTGGGTCCGTGTGGCGACTCTGGGGCCGAAACCCAATGGCGATCTAATGTAATACAGTGGCGCAAAAGAATAAGTTGAAGCTAGGCACAACACAAAGGAAGGACTATAGAGGAGAGAAAGAGAAGGATAATTAAAGCTACTCTTTTCCCGGTGTTTTGAACTCATATTTGAAAGGATGTGAAATCATCTCGCGCACCCAAGAATCAGACGAAGGTACCGATGCTGTCACTGAAACATCGAGCCAAAAGCTGCCTGATAAAGCATAGGAGGTATTCAAGGTGAGGTGAGTGCAAATGCCTCGAAGGTAAAAGAAATCTCCCCACCCCCAATGATTTAGAATTGTAGTGGATTTCGATGCATTCAACAATTAAAAAAAGTGAATCATTGAGTTGGATTTGGAAATGATTCGTTTTTGAAATTGCTCCTTCGCCCAGCGCAGCGCTCACCCTGCTCTTTCCCTGCTTCCGAGGAGCGCCGCAGAGACCACGCCAGTTGGTAGTTGGTAGCCCCGTTCAGCACGTAGCAATGGTTGAAGTCACCGCTGCGCTGTTTCTTCGCACCTTTAACCTGAACTTCTCCGTCTAACACCCCTGCTTCCATTGCTTTTCCGTCAACATTCTGGGCAAGACCGCTGCTGCTGCTCGGAGGAGTGTGCAAATGCGCTGGAGGTTTGCTTTGGCGTCGCAGGAAAGGGCAACTGCTGCTGCCACTGGAGGTGAAGCCATCACCACTCATTGATGAGCTATGGCGATCGAAGTCATGAGAGTGGTGGTGGTCATCGGGCGTGGCTTCTGCAGGTAGGTTCATATTGGTTTGAGAATCGTCGAAATCGACAGGCACATTCGCGGTCCCATTGAAATTGCACGAAAAATTGGCGCCATGAGATGGCCTGCACAAGCAGAGATTACATGAATGAATGAATGAATGAATGAATGAAGGAAGGAATGAAGGAATGAATGATGGAATATATGGATAAAAATATAATATGGCACGGACAGTGGAGTAGATAATGGTTTAAAGGTTCAGGAAAACAGCAGAAGAGCTCGAGGGGATACTTCAAAACGAAGAAAAAAGATTAGATGCTCCTCGGGGCGGCGAACATTTCCTATCTCTCCTGAGATAAAGCTGAACAACCACCTCCGACTAACCAGTCAGTTTGGTTGAGAACCGGCGGCGGCCCCACTCTCGTCATCGCAACGGACAAATGGCGACTGTGGGTGTGGCCAGGGGAACCGCTGGTGCTCATGATGGATTGAAGATATGGCGTGGACATTGATGACGCAGTTTTCTTGTTCGAAGAGAGACCTGGGTTGCAGTTGCTAGCACCACCAAAACTGTTGTTGCTGTCCTCATCGTTGTCGTACATTAACGCTAAAGTCCAATTGGCGCAGTTGCATTTTTTGCAGCCCGTGGGGAACGAACCCCCACTGCGGTTCTTGAGGTCGGACCCTTGAGTGTCGAGGCACCTTTAGGTATAAGTACGGCGAGGAAAAAGAAAAGGTAAGAAAGCAGTCAATAACGCGGCCAAATAGAGGGGGGGGAATACATTAATTTCGTTTATAGCCGAAAAGGTGTTCAGCAGGAGGCGGCGTGAGGAGAAGTACGTGACAAAGTAGCGTTGTCCCTAGAAACGACTCATTCGAGATGGAATACAAGGGTCAGAGTCCCTCTAAAAATCATAACAGGAATGCAAGGCCATACTACTGACCACGTAACATGGGTGTCGGACTGCGATTCTACTGCAAAGTCGTCGGGATAAATTATGCCCGCCTTCGTTTTAACGAGTGCGAAAAGAATGAAGCACACGTGCAAACAAAAATGCCGAAGTTAACAAAATAAATTCGAAACGAAGATATGCATATGTGTAAAAAATGAAACGAAATGCTTATTGTGCTGCCTCCCTCTATATCTTCCACTCCGCCTCTCCGCAACTCCAGAAATACAATTTGCCCTTCTCAAGAGAGGGCCGTATGATATCTATCTCATCTCCTCACTTGTTCAGGAAAATTTGAAAAGTTGTTGAGCTGCCCACAATACCAAAGCTCCCCCGCATTTTCTGACGTTCCCTCAACGTAAAAGCGCTGCCAACCCATGAGCAAACCTCCGTACCTAACAAGGGGGTACAACCGTGATTGATTTCTTGATGCAGTCACAAAAGGTCTGAATTAATCGACTTTCTCGTAAGAAGCTAAATTTTTTCGCTCCTAGACCCACAAAATTAAAAGACACAAACTTATGAACTTCGTTACTCACAACAAATTATTATCAATCAGGAAATCGCCGTTGTCTGCTTGGCTGATGCCAACACGGTACTCGTCTTCGGCCTGAAAGGGCCCTAAAGGTGTGTCATCTGGAATGCCAGCCCAAGTACCCAGCATGGACGACGGAAGCTCAAAAGTTGAAACCTCAGACCGCACCATCACGATTTGAAGGCAGCAGACCAGAGCAAGAAGGAGCGCTAACATCGCGAACTTTTCTCATTTCAAGAAAATTCACGCATCGCATCCCGTTTGCACCAAACGATCTGTTGTATCAAGCAGGGATGCTCCAAAAGATAGGTAAAAGGCCGAAAAAGGTTTGCTCGACCAAAATTGGCTCGACCTTTTATTTTCAAAAGCTTTTTTGAACACCCTGTAAAAGGTGTTACTCGGGCATGTGCGCCTGATTAGCTTCTTAGGTCTAGTTTGCGCTGCTTTGCTTTTCTTCTCTACCTGTTCGTCTTCTAATTCCGGTCCTTCGGGGCCTGTCTCAAAAGGTGTCGAATGTTGGAGTGTCGAGTAGTCCAACAGCACCGTTGTTCATACCTGTAAGCTCTCTCGGTCTTCGCATTTAAGAGTACACCTACAACGGAGAGCACAGCATCGTAACAACCACTCGTGAAAAGAAATTATTTGACATGTCCATCTCTTAGAACCTTCTTTGTTCGATAGGGCGAAGGAAGTTGACAAAGAACTCGAACTCGAACTAATACAAACCCAAATGACACAGAAGCCAATGCTGCGGGCAGAAGTGTACGCGCGTGCGTTGCGCGCAAGTCAAAATCGTAAAGAGGATAGTGTGTAGAGGGCAGGAAGCATAGTCGTTTCTGCGTCTGTTTCTGCATTGAAGAGAGCGCGCCGTTGTTCAGTCTCTTGGGCACGCCGCGCCAGGAAGCTCCGCTTCTCCTCTGGTGTACAAAGATGACTGCGTAGTCTCATGATCAGCGTGTCGGGCCTGATGCTCCAACGTGTCCATCGCGCTAGCGTCGCGATTAAGACGTAAGCGCCTCTCCAACGATGCATAAAACGTGCAAAGTAATTCAAGAAGCAAAACATAGGCTTAAGCTCTCTATCGGTCTTCTGCGCGTGTCATGTACGTCAGCATCGTAGCTCCCAAATCATACACGGCACTGTAGAAGTTTGTAAACGCTGTCTCGCGTCGCTGTTCGTGCTGTGGTTTGAATATTTTTGAGTTCCAAATTAGAGCAACCTTTTGGGTGTTTAAAAGGTCTGACGGCACTTTCAAAAGGTAAAAGGTCCAGAAACCGACCTTTTGGAGCATCCCTGGTATCAAGGGGATCATTACTTGGTTGTATTAGAGTAGCGAAATGTTACGTACCCGATTTGGCACCATTTCTTCTCCACGCTGTGTCTGGAAAACAGAAAATCTCGACACAACATGGCAGGAAATCTCGTAGGACAAAAGGTGCGCCTCTTCCTTCACTGCTTCGTGCATCGTCCACCACTATATTCAATTATTCTGTTTGCACTATTTCACAATTTGTTGTGAGCAGGTACCCGACTTTGAGCTTCTGCCCGTGGATGGCGGTGAAGCCATCATGCTCCATGCGCTACTCGCACAGGTACCGCCAGTCTTGACGTATCCTTTATACCGAAACGGCGAGGGCAGTTTCGAAACGTTAATGCAATCTTTCCCATGCGATTCCATAGGGAAAACCTGTGGTCCTCGACATCTACGCTGAATGGTGAGGGGGTTGTCACCCGGCCGCTGATGAGATGGAGTCTCTGGTAAGATTTAGATCGCAAGGTATCTTGGTGAAATTTCAGAAGACTGAAAATGAAATGTTTCTGATGCTTAAGCAAACAAATCTAGGCTATCAGATACTGGTAAATATGGGAGTCGTACAGCTAAGTTTTCTTTTATATGCTTTTCTTTCTGTTGTTTTCTAACGGCAGGCCGGGGCTAACGAGCACGCAGTCTTCGTGCTCGTAAATTGCGCAGGGCCAGGCGGTGCTTCAGGCTTTGCGAACCAGCACAAGATCTCCAAGTGCCTTCATTTCCATCAGGTGTATATGTGGTGCTTGTGACACCATGAATTCTTCTATTCAAATGGGTAGTGTAGTAACTGAGTAGTAGAGACGACGAATGCGCACTAGTTTATCTGATTGAAACTATCGTTCAAGTGACATTCCTCCAAAATGGCTATAACCACTTGGCCTTAGCTCATCGTTTATTTTGATATCTACTCAACAGGAAAGTATTCCAGCTGAATTCGGGCTTAAGTACATCCCTCACAAAGTTGTGATCCGTGCCGACGGTACTGTGGTAAAGAACTACGACTTTTCGGGCACCTCCCTGGGAGACGAAGTCGCGAAACTCAAGTAAAATATGCCTACGCTTCACCTGGAGTGGATTGTGGGCTTTGACAACTTCCCTGCTTATAACAACTGGAATCGACCGACTTCATTGCGCTTCTTATGACGGGGCCCTTTCTCTTTCCAAATGCACTGAGCTGCTTCAGCAGCGAGCTCAGCGCAGATCAATTAGAAGGGCCATCTGAAACACCAAAACGCACCGATGAGGAGATCTGATTTCACACTTAGGTAATAAAAGTCCACTACCTGACTTGTGTGGTTTTCTAGATACACAAGGGCTTAAAACTTGAACTCGCGTACTCCAGGTGAGATCCAATTTTATTATATGATTTATGATTATAATATTTTATTACTCCTTTACATATACCTATATCCCATAAAGATTTCAATTCCAATTCAAATAGTAGAGCAGACGGAGAACTAAGCACCCTTTCCTCGAGTAGCTAGCGAAGATTCCGAAGAGAGCGGGAGAACAAACAATCAAAAGGGGATGCCAGCTGAGATACGGCCATATTCTTCGGTGCCCCTCAGAGAACACCGGGGCTTTGAATTTCACTACATCCACTCACGGGAAGAATATAGCGAAGTGTAATAAGTGACAAGTAGAATAAGTAGTTGCTGGATTCCACTATTTCGTTTCTCAGTGGGTGTAAACAGGTGAAGCTCTTGTGATTAAACGATCCTCAGCAGCCAGCGCTTGGCGCAAATACTTCGGTAGGCTAAACATGCTGCGGTGAGTGATCTCATCGAAATGCTTGAGGCGACTCGTATTCGTTCTCGATTCCAACCTTGCTCTCAGTTCCTCCGACAGAATTTCAACAAAAGTCTGACCAGATAGTTTGAGTTCGTGATCAGTGAGACTGGAGCCCAGGGCAGCAGAAGCATCAAAGGCTAAGGTAAAGCCCCATGAAGACCCAAAACTTGGCACATCAGCAGTGTAAGGAAGCGAGTGGTCAAACACTGTCGATAAAGTCTTGCTAATAGCCGTGAAGCAGTCCTTGTGATTCAACAAGCCAGCAGGGCCAGCCTGCGTGACGAACACGCCTCCAGGCCGCAGCTTGCGTTTGGCTAGCTGGTAAAACTCTCGAGTATAAAGCTGGACTCCGGGACCAGCTTCCACAGGGTCTGCAATGTCCATGACAATGATGTCAAAAGTGCCCGTCTCTGCATCGCTACGATTCAGCCATGCAAATGCATCGCTGTAATGTAATTTTAATCGAGAATCGTGAAAATAGCCATCACTCCAAGTTGGTAAATGGGCCAGCGACGTATCGACCACCATTTTGTCCAATTCAACCATCACCACTTCTTCTAGAGAGGCATGGTGAAGCAATTCGCGAGCGGTAGCCAACTCACCTCCACCGCCGATGAAAGCGCGTTTTGCAGGAAAATCCCCAGCACTGCCTAAAGACCAGCCCACGGCCAGCATTGCAGGGTGCACTAAGGATTCGTGGTATATCCATTCGTCTCGGGCCGTGCTCTGAGTTGAGGAATCTAACAACAAGGAAGTCCCAAACGCTGCAGTGTCAATCACTTGAATGTGCTGAAATTTAGATCGGGCATTGAATGAAATGGACAATAGTTCAGACTCCCATATGAGTGTATCTGTAGTTTCGTCTCTATAGCGAAACCCGGAAGTCGCGAGTGGCTTATCGAATTCTGTAGCCGAGTCGCACGTTTGCTGAGATAACGCTAGCGTGAAACCAATCGCTGTGCAAGTAGCAGTAACAAGAAGGTGTAACATCCTTTATGAGAGTTCGACAGCACACCCTCCTTCTCTTGATCCAGTTGCTTGCACGCACAACTTAATTAATCTGAACAGCTGTTTACTACAATAGCTTCAGAGTTTTTTAAAAGTTGAATTACTTCAGAATGTCAGGAGCTCTGGCCAGCAAATCTAACAAACAGGCAAATCTAGCTAGCAAAGGTTACGAAAGTAATTTAGCGTCTTGTTTAGCTCTTACTACGCTGAGACGCTGAGACGCTTACGAATGAGACTACTGCTATGCTTCGAGAACAGATAGACCATCGTCGGGGAAAGGAAAAAGATCCAAAGATCCAAAGCCGGAAGATACTGTACAGCAGCAGCAGCACGCCTGCACCAATAATGACATGTTTACCACAAGTAACCACAACACAACAAGCATCCTACTTCTCGAGCTGTAGCTGTGTGTCATCGATAACCTGAGTAGACTGAGTTGATAGAATATTCAGCAGAGCTTCATCCTTGTCCTTTTAAGACTTTGAGGCGTTAGTTGTGTTAGTTATTAAATTAATTAGTTATTTCTTCGTTATTACGAGGATGCACACTTTTACTCGTAGCCTGCTCGCCGTCATCCTGACCCTTCATGCTCAGTTCGTGACGCCAGCTCAGAATGTAGAAGCGGAGCACCACTGCCAGGTGATTCAAAATAAATGGAAATTGCAACTGAGACTGCACCATTCTTAGTCGTCTGAACGAGCTTAGGTTTTCCGATGGCCAAATGTTGCAGCCATGCTTGGTCTCAATTTGGTATCATACCTACGTAGTATTCAGCTTGCCGTTCTCTGCTTGTGCATTGTTTCCATCTCACGCTCGAAAAAAAGAATATCTAAGTTGAATTTATGTGTGCTTATCAATTTCACAGGCTTTCCTGACGTCGTCTAGGACGGCTCCCATAGCCTCAAATGCCGTGCGACTCATAGATGACGACAACGCAGCCGAAGTTTGGTGCCGGCAAGTGTTAGAGGACCCAGACCTACCTCCGGCGATCAAGGGCGTGGTGATGGAAGGCTTAGTGCACTTGTTCGAAGCTCACACGAAGCTGGGGCTAGCGGATCGTCAAGCTGATGCCTACGCCATGCACCAGGTACATGGAGATAGTGTGTGTGGACGACGGAGGGTGATCGGTCGAAGAAGATACGTTCATTTTCCTGCAGCAATTTCTAAATTTCGTTCGAAGTCAGAAAAGAAAAGTCGCTTAGGAAGCAACTCCTCCAGATTTCTTATTTGTAATGCTCGTTTGTCATTGAACAGAACATGGTCATGGAGTTTCCCGACGTTGCCAAGTTCCTGCGCAAGGCCGCGCAGTACGCTGCCTACACCGTAGGCGACCCCGAGGCCGCTCGCGTTGCTTTGAAAGCCCGTTTGGGAGACGTGCGCCGAGAGACCGAAGAAGAGCAGGAAGAAGCCGCAGCTGCCGAAGCGCTCCTCGCAGACCTTGATGCGAAAGTGGCCCGTGAGGAAGGGTCAGACTCTGCAGCTGCCAAGGGAGAAGAAGAGACCTCGCCAGGGCAACCACCTTCCTCAGATGAACTCTAAAGCATGCTGCTAAATAACTGTGTTTCCCCTTCTAACGATCGCATTCAATTCAGCTCCACTTTGAAGCACCTTGCGGCACATGCCATTGCACACTTCGGTCTTCTTTATGCCGCGTTCTACTTCACTTCCATTCAAACTTGCTCCTCGCTGCCTCGCGACGCCCATTTCAAGGTGTATCGTGTATCGACATGGGCATCGACATAAAAGCACCTTCGTTGATCGTGTGCGCCGCTGCAGTGAACTGATGTATTTCTCCATACACAACTTTTGGTTCGCCGTGGCGGTGCTGCTCTGATTTAGCTCACACGATTCTTACATGGCTTATTGTATCATTGAGTCCTCTGTTCTCTTTGTATATTGTATTCGAGGATCGAATAACAATATAACAAATAAGAGAATTTAGCTCGTAAGCTATAGCATTCTTATACAAAAGACAAATGACGAAGGCTCAGCTGGCCCTTTAGTCTTAACTGAATTGAAAAGCAAAGCAAACAGAGATCGAACGTCGCCATTTATGCGGTGTCTCAGGCGGCCCTTCTTTCTGCCTTGCTCTTTAAAAAGGAGAAGTAAGGGCCCCGTCATATCGAGCACAAGCCGCGAGTTCGATTCCAATCCGCGTGGCCGTACAAGCTGGCCTCACTCATCACTCTGAGGGCGAAGATCCGTGCATTCAAGGAGTGTCAGAAGTCCAGTAAGTTATTTTATTCTTTATATTCGAATTACTTGAGCTTCGCGACTTCGTCTCCCAGTGAAGTGCCCGAAAAATCGAAGTTTTTCACGACAGTGCCATCGGCACGAATCACAACTTTGTGAGGAATGTACTTCAGCCCAAACTCGGCTGGAATACTTTCCTGTTGAGTAGATATCAAAATGAACAATGAGCTGAGGCCAAGTAGTTATAGCCATCTTTGATGAATGCCAAAGGAACGATAATTTCAATCAGATAAACTACTAGTAGTGTGCATTCGTCGTCACTAGTACTACTCAGTTCTGTACTTCCTATTTGAATAGAAAAATTATAGGTATCCCAAGCACCACATGCACACCTGATGGAAATGAAGGCACTTGGAGATCTTGTGCTGGTTCGCGAAGCCTGAAGCTCCGCCTGGCCCTGCGCAATTTACGAGCACGAAGACTGCGTGCTCGTTAGCCCCGGCCTGCCGTTTCCAATCAAGAGAGAGAGAGATTAAAAAAAGCACAAATTGACAACATGAAAAGCTTCCACATAATCACCTATAGATTTCAAGCGATTCCTAAAATTCAACTCCTTCTGGTCTCCTAGTTGAAGCCTCGCGATGTCAACGACTGTTCCTACCAGATATTCCATCTCGTCAGCGGCCGGGTGACAATCCCCTCACCAATCAGCGTAGATGTCGAGGATGACGGGTTTGCCCTGCACACGGAAATAATGGACGCAAGAAACTCTTAGGAATTGGTGAATTTCTTTCTTTCTCCTCATCGTTCTCATCCAGCCTTCAAGAAAGCGTGTATCCTAGTACCTGCGTTAGTAACCCATAAAGCGTGATGACTTCACCGCCGTCGTCCAAGGGAAGAAGCTCGAAGTCTGGCACCTTCAAAATTAAGAAGACCAATCATAGCACTATACTTAGGCTCGTAGTGCCATGACACACAATTATTGCTGAGTACGTGTTAAGATCATGCCTTTTAGAGAAGAGACATTACCTGAGCAAGCAACCCATGGAGTTTGATGGAACTGCCGCCATTCAAAGGTTGAGACTCGAAGTCCAACGCCTGCTCAAACAGATCAGTATAATGTTTTAAATAGTTTGAGCGTTAGGATGGACGATTTGTAGAGCAAATCAAGACTAGTGACTTACCTTTTGTCACGAGAGATTTTCTGCCATTGTTTCTTTCAGTTCCAGCAGCCCGCAGCACCTCCTTCCTTGAAATTTGAGCACTGTACTGTTCGCTAATGTGATACAGGAATGGTGCCTTCTTCATCACGGCAGAAAAATTAAGCAGAAAGCAATAAAGCAGCAAACAAGCTTGGCTAGCTTCTGTATGTAAAGAAGTAATGGCCTCATAAGATGAGGGCTCATGCTACCAGAATATCGTCTGCTTTTGCTGTTTGCACTATCCTAGGTTTGTAAGTACTAATTTTTGTTGACTTATACCTCAATTATGTGTGCTCACTTACTAAACCCACGTACGAGCTAGCATTCGGCAAGTCGTGGGATTAGTCTTACCATCAGTTCAATTGTGTCTTGGGTCAAAACACATCGCCTGCTCATTCCTGGCCAGTCCTAGAAAAGAATTAGTTAGTTCGAGCGACCCGCATTTTTTTCTTGCCATTCACTGCTACCTATGCTTTCCTCGCGTGAAGCAGGCGCAGTACAAGCTGCTATGCCCAGAGTACCAACCGGAACTCTAGCTTCGGGTGCAGACATTCCTGTTCTAGGGTTTGGAACGGGCACAGCTTGGTTTCACAATACGCGAGGCGAAAGCGCTCTCTCAGAAGCTCTTCACGACGCTCTCAATGCTGGATTTCGTCACATTGGTGCGCTTATTCACGTGTCTTCCTGACAATATATGATCCTGAAGGCCTCTCGCAACCGGAGCCATCTCCTCTTCATCTTTGCCCGTGTATACTGCACACGTGTGACGGCAGATGAGGCAGAAATGTACGGCAATGAACTTGTCACAGGCGCTGCACTTTCGGAGTGGCTGACCCACCACGCGCCAGCGGGAACGACTCGGAAAGACATCTTTGTGACGTCCAAAGCGTTTCAATGCATCGATGCACCTGGCGGAATAGCAGCTGGGTGCCGGCGCTCGCTCGAGAACCTGCGGCTCACATACTTTGACTTGTACCTCCTCCATGCGCCCTTCGACAGAGGTTGGACAACACCTTTTGCTTTTGTGCCGTCAACTTTCATTCACCTTTTTTTTTAGTATGCTTTTAATTCATAGTAGAACTTGGGTCTTTATTTCGATTGTTTTCAATCAACCAATTGACATGTCCAATTGATACTGCATTATGCGCATATTCGCAAAGCACTCTTAGCCATCACCAACACACACAAGTCAAGCAATCTCATGTCAACACCGTTAACATACAGATGGGAAGCCTTTCGCGACCCCTTTAGCCGAGCAATGGCGAGCTATGGAGCAACTGGTGCGCGATGGCTTAGTGCGAGCCATTGGGGTCTCCAACTTCCGGTCAAGGGACCTCAAGGCTTTGCATGAGTCTTTAGCAGAAGAGCAGCAGCAGCAGCAGCAGGAGCCTAAGGAATCCGCTGCCGATCTTTCCACCGGTGACGCAAGCTGTGCCCCTGCTGCTCCTTTAGACCGCATTCCACCCTGTATTCCACCCTGTGTGAACCAAGTCGAGCGGCACTTGTTGTTGCAGCAGCCAAACCTGATGGAGACTTGCAAGCAGATGAACATGGTGGTGGGTGCCTACTCGCCGCTCGTGCCCTTGACGCATCCTCTGGCCCACACGCACCCGATGCACCCAGCACCGGTGATGGCGGCAGCGCAGGCGATCGGCGACGCGCACGGGGGGAAGTCCACAGCTGCGGTGCTGCTGGCCTGGAGCCGACAGAGCGGCTGCGTGACGGTAAGATAATAAAGGAGTTTAATAATAAAAGTCACTATTAAGTTGCTTGCGCGTGTGCGCGCTCGTCTGAGTCTGAGTCGCAGTCAAACATACCTACAGTTTTGAATCATGGAGACACAGCACACGAACTCTGTACACATACTCAACATTTTTGTTATGGCGCTTGCTTAGATCACCACGTCTGGCAAACGCGAACGAATGGAGGACGCACTAACCAGCTGCTCTTTGGAACTGAGTGACAGCGAAATGGTGAGCTTACACGCTGCTGCTGACGAATGCCCCCAGCTGCGGTCTTTCTGGAGCAAAATTGACGTTGAATGGGACTAGACATGAAAGATAAAAGTAATCAAGTAGGAAGTGGTTCGAAGTGGGATCGCAACGCCCACAACCGCCCAGGTTGGGTAGAAATTTGCTGATGCATTGCGGGGTTCCGCTTTTCAGTGTTCAATTCGCTCCAGAGTACAGAGAGTACACTCCAAAAATTGAATCAACTACTAAAGGAAGTAACATATAACAACAAAACTAGCACCTGGTTCCGCAAGAAAGTTTGTAAGTTTACCAGCTATACCATTTTTATTTTTTTGAATTAACCAAAATAAAAATTTCTTAGGTCTAAGACTTAAGACCAGTTCCCGTTCCCGTTCCTCGTTCGTTTGAAGGGGTCCTTCGGCATTAATACCGCTGCGAACACCACTCTTTTGTGAGTCCAAACTTAATTATCTATAAGAAAAGTGCCGTGCCGTGCCATATACCAAGTGCCTAGCTACTAGCTAGCATTGACCGAACCAAGTGTAAGCTCCGACTTCCCCCCCTCCTCCCATCTCTGACACGCCTGTCGAGGCCTTCGGTGTAGGGGTCAAGAAGGTTCAGAAAGTGATCATGGACGAAAGGCATGTACTGATGAATGCCGACATTCTCCGTCGCGTTAGAGAATTACCTTTTGATGACCCCCGTCGCAAAGCTCTCCTTGAAATTCTGCACAATGAGTTCGCCACCAACCTCTTGACGGGCCTCCCGGTGCAGGGCGTGCTCTTCAAGCCAGCAAAATGGAAAGAACATGTTAGCGTTTACATGGGACTACCTCCTCCGGAAACTCGCAAGTCTGTGAACCAGCATATCATCATCAAAGGCGTTATCAGAGGAAAAGTAGACTTACATGCCAACAACTTACTGAATTCTCATTACG
>Ga0307979_1001119_pt1 | contig 19052 bp, 14 predicted proteins | sample OrgLakmetage1058_FD_201833 | JGI IMG/M metagenome (GOLD analysis project Ga0307979, IMG submission 201833) | Saline water microbial communities from Organic Lake, Antarctica - #1058 | ecosystem: Environmental > Aquatic > Non-marine Saline and Alkaline > Saline | place: Antarctica: Organic Lake...
CCAAAGGCCTTGGAGGCTTTCTTGATTCGAGCATCCACATCGTGGTGATCAGATAGGTCGCGGTGAAGAAGTGACCCTAGGTAGACGAAGGACTGAGTGAAGCTGACCGTGCCCCCACAATCCAAAAAGAGGTCTCAAGTGTCGCCAGCCTCGTACTCATCATTCCGCGCCGGGCAGTACATGGCCTCCGTCTTGCCCTTTTTGCCCGGTGATCCAACATGCATAATGAGGCCGAAGAGGCGCAAGTGCTCGTATATGGCATTGTTGGTAGCGGCAAGTAGACCTTCGCGAGAGGAGGGAGGTAAAGCTGCATCGTCAGCGTATAGCGACGCCCAAAAACTGAATTCGAATTCGCCCTCGTTCGTCCAATCTGAGCCAGAAACATGCCCACCATTTCTACCCTCTGTCTTCGTGTTGGTTCGATACTTTAACTTCACATCCGCTGGCATGGCCTTCTCCAGGGACTCCAGACAAGCTTGCATGACCAAATGGAAGAGCGTCGGGCTCAAAGGACACCCTTGCTTCACGCCAACAGTACAGGGTACTTCCACGGGTCCACGGGCTCGCCGTTCAGGTCGAAGGTCACCTTCAGGTCCACGTTCATGCGCTTAATGACGTGAATGAGGTGACCTGGTACACCCATCTTGGCTAGCACTGCCCAAAGCACGTCCCGCGGCACTGAGTCAAACGCCTTGACCAGGTCTACAAATAACACCCACGACTCTTGACCGTGTTCCCGCCGCTTCTTCAGCGCTTGGCGAATGCAGAAGCTCCCATCTGCACAGCCCTGTCCACTCGAGAAGCCATTCTGTTCCTCAATGCCTATTTCCTTCAGCAGCCGTTGCAACCGACTATTGATGATCATCGACAAAATTTTGGAAGCTGCATCCAGAAGCATAATCCCACGCCAATTGTTCAAATCCCGCAAGTCGCCCTTCTTCGGGAGCATCTTCAATCGCATTCGAGCAAACTCTTGCAGAAGTGCCGTCACTGGGGCCGGCGCCTCAGCCCCAACTTGGTCTGTTGTGGCAACACTGGCATCAACGCGCAATGAGTCCGGAAAGATCTGAAGATAGCCCTTTTCTAGATCATGGGCCAAATCTCCTGGCCAGGCACCGAGTGCGATGGCTTCTGCATGCATCACAGCCGAGCAATAAGCTGAATATCGAGCCTCCGAGGCCGAGCCGTGCCGCTTGGGATTTTTGCGTTGCCATTGGCACCGCCACCCGTGCTTCTTCGCCCCAGCAACAAGGTCCTTGCTGAGCAAAACTGCAGCAGCACTGTTCGGTGGCGGTTCTGGAGGGGGTAGGTCAGGCGGTGGCTCTGGTGGTGGCGCAGGGTCAGGGCGACCATCCTCGAAAATATCGGCCACCAGGCGGTGAAGCAGGCCCAAGGTCACAGCGTTGTCCGCACACGCTGCCAGCAGCTCCACTGGCACCTGATTGGATGTAGGTTTGCCCGACTTGGCCTTTTGCAAAGCCGCCGTCAGCTCCACCAATTCAATGGGATCGTCGAGCTCCTTGCGTACGGATCGCTGAGAAACAGCTGAGATGGCTGCACCCGAACCAGGAGAACGCCCATGGCCATTGTTGAACAGCTGAGAGTAATGAGCTTGAGCCGCTGCCGCATTCTCCGCAGGCGTCAAACCAAGGTTTCCATCTTCGTCACGGAAATTCTGAATGGGCACCGCCGTCACTCCTGGCACTCCCCCTTGATTAATGTCGCGCACCAAGCCCCAGTAGGCGCCCTCGCCGTGTCCTGCCATCGCCAATTTATCCGCACTGTATTTTGCCTTGCAGCCCGAACAGCTTGCTTCAAGGTTTTCATCGCTGCCTTCGCCGCCGCTTTCAAACCCAAATCGCGCGAGTTACGCTTAAAGACAGCCCGTGCCAAATTGCGCCCAACTACCAGCACCATCAGCTGTTCCTGAAACGCTGCAAACCAACTCTGATGCCTTCTCTCTCACACTCCGCACGTCTCTAGGGCTACAGCAGGCAAAATGTTCCGCCAAGCCTCTGCTCGCTCCTCGAATGTAGCATCAACCCTAACCCCCCTGTCAGCAACTACTCCCTTCAATTCCTTGGTGAATACATCATGAAAGTGCACCCTGCCTCTGACACGGTTGAGTTTACCAGCACAGTCGATGGGGCCATGCGCAAGGCCTTCAATATATGTCTTAGTGTCGATCTCCTAGATGCATTAGGGCATACATGTTCTTATGCCCTTGACCCGTCTCTCACTCACGTAGAGCTCCGCTTCGGGAGCGTGTGGGTGCTTCAATTCGTCCTTTGAGCCACCGACCCCACTTCCTTAGCTGCCTTTGCAACTGCCTTCCTCTGCTGCTTGACTCCACCGGCCCTGATGGCTCAAAGACAAAAGGCTTCTTCCTTAACCTCGTAAACATCCTTGGTAAGAACTCCTTCGATGCCGACAAAGATTCCACGCGCTATTCAACCTTCCTTCAGTCGGGCAGCCTCGTTGCTTCTGATTTCAAGGCCGAGTACTTTAAACATAAAGACATCCCCGAAGACCTTTGTCTCAAGAACCCGCCTCATCCAAGCGACAGCGCCGACTCCCCCCCCCCCTCCTCCAATCCTTGACACACCTGTCGAGGCCTTCGGTGTGGTCGTCAAGAAGGATTAGAAAATCATCATGGACTAGCAAAGCTCTCCTTGAAATTCTGTACAATGAGTTCGCCACCAACTTTTTGACGGGTCTCCCAGTGGAGGGCGTGCTCTTCAAGCCAGCAAAATGGAAAGAGCAAGTTAGCGTTTACATGGGACTACCTCCTCCGGAAACACGCAAGTCTGTGAACCAGCATATCATCATCATAGTTAGGCGTTATCTGAGGAAAATTAGACTTGCATGCGAGCGACTTACTGAACTCTCATTACGCCACTGGAGGAGGCACATCTCTCAACCACAACACGACCCCGGGCAACGTCGAAATGGGCTTACACAACGCCGGGGTTCTTTACAAGTCCACTGGATCTACTAATGGACAAGGCGCCAGGGGAATCTTCCAGCGACAAATACCTAAAAACCTGAGCGGCTCTTCAATCAAAGATACAAACAAAATCATACCAGATCTTGTGATAAGAACATCTCATTTGTCAGGTAGCAATGGTGCGGATTGTGACTTAGACAGTGCAGACCTAAATGTGGACTTTAAGACTCTACAGTCTACAAGGCACAAGGCCTCTCACACTACGACATCCCCTCTACTACTCCCGGGGCACTTTGGAGAAACGGCAAAAGCTGTCAACAAAGATTACCACGATCGCACTAAGAAGCCCGACTTCGAACTACATGGCACGCAGGAAGACCAGAAAGGCCAAATAGAGAGCGAACTCAATGAGTACGGCCACAGCGGTCGTGTTCTTGCCCCAGTCATCGGCCGATACGGGGGTGCTTCCTCTGACCTCAGCCTCATCTTGGACCTCGTCGCTCCGGAAATGGCTCGCGAACACACGGCGTCCAACAACATGGGCTTTTCGGAAGCCAAAGCTTTGTTCAGACAGAAGCTTACACGCAAATGGGGTCACGCAATTGCTCGGGGATGGGCGACTCTTCTTCTGGATCGCCTGAGGGACTTCGTTGCGTTGTAGTCCCCTCCTCTGCGGGCGGAAGCACTTCTTTTGAGCTGCACTCTCAGAGCACGGAGGAGCGTGCCACTTCGGACCGCTACCACCACTTCCATGGCCACTCGGGCACGTGCACCTGATTAGCTTCTTAGGTTTGGTTTGCGCTGCTTTGCTTTTCTTCTCTACCTGTTAGCCTTCTAATTGCGACCCCTCGGGGCCTGTCTCAAAAACCTGATGGAAATGCAGCATTTTTGAATTAAGAGTTCATTCAGTTGGTTTCTCTTTACTTGAATGTTAAGTAGTAGCGTAGTACGAGTACCGACATTTTCAGGATATCAAAAAGTACCAGTCTCGGATATGAAACGTCTAGGTCTTCTCGACTTCTGTCTGGAAGTACTGGTAGCGAAGTCCTCCAGAAAATCTGGATCGCATTACAGGTACATACTGTAGTTTCGGGTGTTAAGAAGTTGCCACGTTAGGAGTCTGAGGCTCAAGATTTGGTACTTCTCGTGTTGGAAATCGAATTCATTCTTGTACTGCAGTACCAGTAATCGCCAAGAGCGCGAGGGTTGAGGGCAATTTTTTCCCTTCTTATTATTACCCGGAACTACCTGTATTCGTGTACTGTACTTACTTTAATCCCTGTAACCAGGCAAAGTCGAACTCGAACTCGAACTAATACAAACCCAAATGACACAGAAGCCAATGCTGCGGGCAGAAGTGTACGCGCGTGCGTTGCGCGCAAGTCATAATCGTAAATAGGAAGTGTGTAGAGGCGAGGAAGTTTGAACCCCCTCCCCAGCAAAGTACACGTGTCACGTGCCGTTATTTTCTCTGTCAATACTTCACAGCCCCAGCTCGGTCTGGCGGACTTATACTTCTCAATATCTACTTCCCGCGCAAGCTCCTTATTGTGTAGACATGGCGTGGCGGCGGCGGCGACTGCAGTGCTGAACGCATTTGGCATGCTCACTATTGCACGTGCCAATACAGAATAAGCAGCACAGCAGCACTGTACTGCAGCGGCGTGCGCGCCGCCACGCCACGATCAACGTAGTTGATTTCAGTGACGTGGCAAGGTTTCAGAACATGGTTGATGTCAGTGACGTGGCAACGTGTCAGAACATACGTAAGGTGTCAGAACATATGTACCCAGATAAAAATGTGATGTGACACACAGACAGACAGACAGACAGACATTTTTCAGTGAGAGCAGTTTTGAGATGCCGGTACTAAACATCAAACAACGTTGATCTATTTACCCCCTGTAATCGCTCCGGTTAACCGACAACAACGCAACAACCCAACAACCGAGAAACCTCTTCATCTCTTCATCCGCGAACTGCCAGCCCTAGGCTAGCTAGTCCGTCTTCCCATCTCGTAAGCTTAGTATAATTGCGCAAGCATCGGCGCTATTCGAGAATTATGTCCACTACCACATCTAGTGTTGTAAAGATCGAATTTGAGGCTCTCCTAGCGCGAGTGTCGGCAGCGCTACCAGAAGCACAAGGCATCCGAGCCTCCGTAGTAGCGCGGCTTACGAAGCTCTGGGAGGACCCCAAAGAGGGCTCGCTTGCCGGTTCGCTCGGCCAAGCTGCTTGCTCAATCAGTGCCGATGATGCTCGGCAAGCCATATTCTTTCCAGGGCCTTCGTGGGCTGCTCGGTACCCCGAGCTTTTACGCAGCCCTCCTGCCGACGCGGACGAGAAGCATCCTCAGTTCAGCGTTCAAATTGAATTCACTACCATGCTATACCTTGTACACGTTCCCTACAGCGCATGGGCCGATTTCGCAGAACCATTTATTCTAGCAGGTACGTTGGCACTTATTAGTGGGCAATCTCAAACACAGCTCACGTTACGTCAGCTACTGTAATAACCTAGAAAGAATTCAGTATTAATTGCGGACCTGCTGCTAGCGCAGGCCTAGGTGCTACAGTTAGGGGCGTTGCTTCCATCTTACGTTCCAACAGTTTATAGGATGACCCTGTTCTATCTTCCGGCAGGTGGTTTAGAGGCGCTAGCTGGCATGCTCGAGCATCCAAACCTTTACTTGCGCGGGCAGGTGGTGGATGCGCTGCACCAGCTCAGCGGCGGCGACCTCCAGGCCAAAGCTGCGAGCACTGGAGGCTTCGACTGGTGGGACACCGCGTCAAGCACGAGCAGCACAGAGTCTTCGAAAATGGCGCTCCACGCTAAAATGCTGGCGCTTCGCGAGTGTGAAGCTTGGCTGCCTGGACTTGTGGCGAACGCAGAACCTTCGAACTCGTACCCAGGTGATGATGATTGAAAACACGTAATTAACATTTCTTTCATGCCTGTGATTTGTCAAGTCTAGTGGATTTATACAATGCTTAAGACGTTAATGATGTTTTGCAATTTGTATCATCGTTGATTATATTGATGTTTTTTTCCTAAGAGCTGAGCATCTGTCATGACGGACCCCCTCTCTCGAACCTTCCCGCCACTCTTTTTCTTCTTCTGGGTTCGTGTTAGGCGGGCCTACGGCGTGCCTCCAGCTGCTCGCCTTCTGGCTCAGCTGGGTCCGCACCCTGTATAGCCCTTCCCTTCAGCTCAAGCTCGGCCGCACTCTGCGCGCAGCCCTCTTCAATTGGGGTGAATCCTCGTCGTCGTCAGCAGCTGGAAGCACCAAGAACAACGGCGCAGGGACCACTGCCGAGTACGGAGTGGATTCGGTTGATCCCGAGGCGACACCCGAAACTCTCTTGTCGCTTCGTACTCAATTGGTTGCAGACTTGGGCACTCCCGACCCGATTGAGGGCGCGGAGAACTTGGCGCTCGGGTTGGACGGAAGCAAGTGGGTGCAAGGCCTGAAGCCGGGGGTTGCCCTCGGCCTTGTGCACCAATCAAATGGCGCCAGCGCTCAGGAAAAGAAGGAAACGCTGGACGAGGGTGTGCTTGAGATTGACAGTGACGGTGGATTTGACCTGAGCGCAACTCCGCTGCCAAAGCCACCGTCTAAAGCTGCTGCTACTGCGCCTGCTGGCGGAGCTAAACCTGCAGCGGATGTAGGTGCGCCCCTGCCACCGCCGCCGCCTCGGGACTTTTCTATCTTAGCTTCTGACCCAGCACCCGTGTCGGCGCGCGCGGCAGGCAATGCAGCGTTTGGTGCTGGATCGTATCGTAAAGCCCTAGAACACTACGCGGCTGCCCTCGGCGAGCTTGACAAAGAACCGGAAAGCACCAAGAAAGAGAAAGGAAAGGAGAAGAAAGAAATTGATACGCTCGCGCGTGACCGAGCCACCTTGCACTGCAATTGCGCCAACTCGTACTGGAACCTGTTCAAGCATGCAGAAGAGAAGGTGGAAGGCAAAGCAGGGAAAGCAAATGAGGACTCGGATTGCGATGAAGCAGCTAGCGCTCCTGAAGACCTCTTAGCCCAATGCTTGACGAGCGCGGAAGCTGCCGTGCGCGCTGACCCCACGTACTTCAAAGCCCACTACAGGGTGGCGGCTTGCCTGGAGCAGCGGGCCGCTTCCTCCCTTGAGCGGGTAAACTCTGAAATGGCCAACCACTCCAGTTGTGTTCGGGCCACCGCCGACTTGCACGCGGCCATTGCTGCTGCTTCGGAAGCGGTGAAGTGGAGCTCCCCCGATGCGCTGAACTCGTCTTCTTCTTTGTCTTCTTCTTCGACTACTTCTACCTCGAAATCAGCCAAGGGCTCCCCTAAGAAGGCCAACAAGGGAAGCACTCCAGCGACGACAGCGGCAGCGCGGTGTGCAGCAGCAGCAGGCCGAGCCGCGGCAGAAAAGCTCCTCGTGCGCGCCATGGAAACGCTCGCAATGGTGCGGTCCAATGACGTCACAACAACGACAACGACGACTGTAAACGCTCCATCGATAACTCCGAAGTCTATCTTCGATTTGGAATCAGGCTTGGTCAATTCTCGAGGCAGTCCTGCGGTGGAAGATGCAGGTGCAGCAGCGTCTGCTACCGCAGCAGCCACTACGGCAGCCGCTGCCGCCGCCTCTGCCGAGTCGCGGGCCAGGGAGCGAGTGGAGCGAGAAGCAGACGTACTCGCCAAAATCTTGCGCCGCAAGGACGCCCGTGACAAGCATGACTACATGGCACCCCCACCCAGTTCTTCGGATAAATCAGAGGAAACCAATGCGGATAATGCTGTGCCTCCTGTGGCTTCTGGGTTCCTGAACGTTGACGCGGCCGACGCTGAGGCTAGTAGCGAAGGAGCTGCCCCTGAGGCTTCCGATGGAGACAGCACAGCGGGCGGAGTGCTCTCTACTCGAGAGGATGCCACCGCAGTCAGCGGGGCATTAGTGCCTGCGGAACCAACTGAAAAGGCGCCTAGGAAACCGTGGACTGATGCTGTCGTGAATGCGATGCTTGGCGAAGAAGAAGCAAGCGAGCTGGCGCGGGCGATGGAATTAGGCGCCAAGGACGAAGACAGCGACGACGATGACGTGGTGGCGAGGCGCCGCGCGGCCAAGCTCAAACAGTCCAACGGTAAACACGGCGACAGCAGCAAGAGTAGCACCAGTGCTAACAGTCGCCACCGCAGCCCGCTGGAAGTGGTGCTCGGAGATCCACCCAATCCCCCGGTACAGGCGGAAGAGAAGGCCCCTCAGAACCCGAAGCCTGTCGCGCCCTTGGATGCTGAGGCAGTGGCTGCGGCCGCCAACGAGCTCTTTACGGGATCTGGCAAGAAGAGCAAACCGCGGAAGGCGACCGGCTCTCAAGCAGACAGACCAACTAACAAAGGGTCGAAAGTTGGTGTGGACAAGGGCAAAGCTGGCAAGGAGCACAAGCGCCAGCTTGATGACCTTCGCCGGCTCGCTGGAAGCGCTTCGAACATGTCATTCGAGTAAAGAAGATTAGACTTTGGCATAATTTTAGGAGGGCATAGGTGATGGGTTTGTTCCTTGTTCCATCTGCTTTGTGGTATTTTGGCGTGTGTAATACACTCCTACTAAGTATTTGCTGCTTTCGAAGGAAGTCTCTGAGCACCAGCCCAGATATTAAAGCCAAAGGTTACATGGCAATTGCGAAATACGAGACATGGAAGGTGAATTGGTTTGATTTTTAGTCTAATAAGCTCAAATTTTGTATGCATGGGACTAGACTATGACTAGCGGGAAAATCAGAAAATGCAAATACTTTACTTCTTCCAAGATCCTGTGAAATCCGCAGCATTTCCGCAGTTTCAGTGCTTGATTGAGCGGGGCTGTGGAAGCAGATGACGAAGAAGTTAGAGGCTGTTAGGAGTTAAAAGTAAGTTAGAATTTTGAGTTTGAGTTTGAGACGAGAACAAAGCCGTGTTATTTTTGAATAATATTATATTAGTTTTCGGCAGTTTGACGTTGGTGCGTTGGCACATTGGCACGCGAATCCGTCTTTCAGTAGGTTGGCCCGATTGTTCGTCGCGGCCATGAGCGAGAACCGGCCGCCAAGCCCTGAATATGACGATGACAGTGTTACATCAGCATCCAGCACCCCTCCGCAGCCTCCTCCTTTTTCACCCGTCAGTGGGCCGTCGTACGACTTAATTGAATCCAAGCAGCCCGCACCCGACGCAGTGCTCATGGCAAATAACAGTTTGGACGCCAAAAATTCCATTCCAAGCACTGCTTCGGAATACGTAAGTATATTGTATAATTTGTGTCTTACTACTGATCCTGTCAAGCCTGACCATTTGTCCTTTCTCTATGGTCTATACTAGGCCCTCGATGTTGACGATGCTGCTGCGCGAAACTGCAGCTTTGACGACAAAGGCAGCAACGATCTCGACGAAAGTGACGAGGACGGCGACAACGTAGCTGACTACGGTGTAGTTCCAGCGGAAGACGGTGGGGCCTTCGACGGCACAACTCCTAGCACCTCTCACCGAAAGCTCGCGGTGCGGTTTGGCGCGGAGACTCCGTTAGACTACATCCCGAGGCCCCACGGCAGCCACGAAGACGACGACGACGCCGCTGCGCTCATCGAAGAAGAAGAAGAATTTGGTCTTGTTGGCACCACGCCTTCCACTGCGCACCGCAACGCCGGTGGGTTCAATCGCTTCGGCACGGCCAGCCTGCCTTCCAGCCCTACTAGTGGCGACAGCATTGCAGTAAACGAGCTCAGCGGAGGTGATGCGTCGTACGATACTGCTGCAATAAGCGGTGCTGAGAGCAGTTTAGGAGACGGCTTGATTGGAACTACACCTAGCACTTCACACCGATACGCAAGCATGCCCAATGGGATTCGTTTTGGGGCTGAAACACCTCTCGGCCCTGTGGGTCTGTCAGCAGAAGGTCTCCGTGGAAACGACGAAAATAACGCACGCGAAAACCTTGAAGACGACACAGATGTCTCCCCAAAAGAAGAAACCGAAAAGGAGTTTGGCCTCGTCGGTACCACGCCCAACACGTCGCACCGGAAAGCCGGCATTCGCTTCGCCAGTGGGGCTGAAACCCCTTTGGCAGTGGGGGGGTCGGTCTCGGAGCAGCTGGCGTTTGCCGTAGGCATGGAGCAGGAGGACGAAGACGGCGCCATGCTCGCGAGCCCACCCCCAGGAGGGGGAATGGAGGGCCTGTCGGGCCCACTGCAGGCCACACCTCTGCGCACGTCGAGGCCTTCGCCAGGGTATGCGCCCCTGAGCACGGGCTCCGGAGGCCACCGGCAGCGCATGGGAACGGCACCGGGGGAACCGTCGCCGTTTGACAGCGGAGGCGAAGACGACGACGAGGATGAAGAGAACGAGGAAGGAAGCATTGGTGACGACGGTATAGACCGTGACGATGGAGGTGATTTCGATGACGACGATTTTGAAGATAGTTTTGATGACAGAGAGGAAGAAGAGGAGGAAGAAGAGGACTCAAGAAAAGAACAAGATATTATCGGTTATGATGATGACCACGGTGCGAAACAAGGCGCAACAGAAATTAAAGATGACGAAGTTGACGACGACGACGACGAAGAGCTTACAGAAGAGCAGCGTCTTATGGCGGAAGAGCTTGGAATGTTCAGCCTGTTGAATCAAGATCCCAATGCTGGGTTGTCCCCCTCTTCTGGCAGATCTTTCGGTGAAGAGGCGAATCACGCCTTGAACAAACACTACAAGGCTCAGCAAGCAAAGAAAGCAACTGCTGAAGGTGTGCTAGGACAATTGGACTTCGGCGCAGTCTCAGAGAAAGTGTTTGCAGTGCGGTCGTGGTCAGGTCGGCGCAAATTCGAAGCTTCCTGGGACGAAACGACCGGCGAATTCATCGACGGCATGCCAGAAGCAATTCCACAGCCGCTCCTCGCTGGCAGTGTTGCGCCTATTGGCTCGTCGGAGTTTCCTCAAGGAGGGTGGGCAGGAGACCGCTGGACGTCGCCAGTGCCACCGCCTTCTTCCATGTTAGCACAGCAAGGCAATTACAGCAGCAACAAGAAAGATGCCCAGGAAGCAATGGACCATGTCAACAACCACAACAGCAGCAAGAGAACGTTGCAGTTTGACGAGCGGCAGCAGCCCACCACCAGTCCTATGACGTCACCCCGCAAGCTTCGGCTGCCGCTGGGTGACGTGTCCACGATGAACAACAACGGTTTGGCAGGAGTCAATAGCAAACACAAGACCAGAGCGCCTCCTAGTGGTGGAGACCTCGGATGGTCCAACTTCAACCGTTCGCCCAATCACCGAAGTGAACATGATGATGATCACGAGGAAGGGGCACATGTAAGGCAACAGCGCAACGACTGGCGAGGCCATGGCTCAGAAGAAGACGAGGATGAGGAGGATGATATTGAAGAAGAGGACGAGGAAGAGGAAGGAGAGGAGGAAGAATTCTTTGATGATGAAAGAGGTGGCGCTGGAGCTGAGCTCGAGGCTACCAACCGCCAAAAGGAGTTGCTCTATGAGATGGCGGAGCAAAAGCGGCGATTGCGCGAAGAAGCAGAAGCAAAAGCGCAGCGGCACGCGGAAAGGAAGCGGCGACAGACTGAAATGCTGCTGGAGCGAGCGCGCGCGCGGCGTGCAGGCACTCTGGTGGAGGAGTCAGACCCTTCTGCTTCTGGTGGAGTGGATCGACAAGACGGCGGCAAAGGCAAATTGGGCCAGAAAAAGAAAAGCGGCAAGAACTTGCCAGTGGAAGCTGCGCTCACAGCTGAGGAAATGGCTGCACAATTGGCCGCAGAAGAGGCCGACAGAGAAGCGAACAAATTGCGGGCCAAGGAGATGAGAAAAGCGGCCAAACAGCACTTGGCGCTGATGGTGGCGGCGCGCAAGGCCGAAGCTGAAGAACTGGCCCTCAAGGAACAGGCCGAGATGGAGCGAAAAGCTGCGGTCAAGGAGAAAGGCTTGAAGCTAGCACGCGCGCGGCGGGCACAGCGCAACGGCGCAAACAACAACAACTCTACTGAAGGCGGCCATAGCAACGATCCGGACGATCAAGCAGCCAATCACGGCGAAGAAACGCCGCGGGGCTCTGGCGTGTCTGCGGTGCGTGCTGCCAAGGCTGCTGCCAACTCCGGTGGGGGATCTTCGAATGGTTCTGGCAGCAAGGGTGCTCACGGAGCAGTTAGTGGTGCCTCGAATGGTGCCACGGGTGCGGTGCCCGAGGCAGAGCTGACTGCAGAAGAGAAGGAAGAAAAGAAGCAGCGGTGGCGGGACATGAAGGCAGCCAAGGCCCGGCACCAAGACATGCTCAAGGCCATGGCCGAAGAGGCCCGCAAAAAGCAAAGCGAAGAAGACGCAATGGCGGCCAGGCTAGCCAAAAGGGCTAACCTCATGCGAGCGCGCATTTTGGCCGAGGCCGCTGAGCGCAAACAACAGCGCGAGTTAGAAGTAGGGGCTTCATCAGGACCTGCTGCAAGCAACGGCAGCGGTGGCAGTAGTCAAGACGCAGAGGCAGCAGCGAAGGCGGCAGCTGCAGCGAAGCAGCAATACGCGCGTGCCGCGGCGAAAAGAGCAGCCCGTGCCGCTGCCGAAGAGGCAGCCAAGGGTGTGAAAGGTGGCGGTGATGATGGCAGCAGTGACGACGACGACGACGACGACGATGATGATGATGATGGTGCTAAAGGAGCATCTAAGAAGAAAGCAACCTCCAGCGAGAAGCGTCAAGCAGCCGCTGCATCAGCAGTGGGGTCACGCCTTCACGCAGCTCGGTTGAAGAAAGCAGGCGGGCCGAATGCTGCGAACGTAGGGCTGGTGGGCGCAAGGGACTTCGAAGACTGGAAGCGCAAGCACGGCGTGCCTGCGGACGGGAAAGTCTTTGGCTTGACGGGGTGGTATCCTTGCGTGAAAGAAGCACTCCTGTCAAGAGGGTGGCACTTCAACCCGGACCGGGAATCGTTCTTTTTTGACCTCAAGTGGACCCTCAAGTCCAACGAACTGAAGCAAGAACAGCTGCAACCATGGCAGCTTACCAACCACTTCCTGAAGAACACCGCCATCACCACCAAAGTGGGGCTCTTGAAGTCGTTGCGAGAATTGAGCTGGTTAGCGCCCGTGAATCCGGACGCTATCTACCCTCGCAGCTATGACTTGAACTCCAACACTGACATGCAAAGCTTTCTGGACGATTACCGCTGCACGGCGGCGCAAGGCATGCTCAAGGAGGTGGTCGCTGCGTGCCGCAAAGAGCATTGGAGCAACGCGGGCTACGCCACCGGCAAACAATTCAGCGCCCCCTTTGACGTCAAGGACTTTGATGTCGACGTTCAAGTGAACATGGGCGCATTGACGGTTGCTTTGAATGTCTGCGAACGAGCCGCTTACCCTTTGCTCAATGACGATGCTTACTTAGATGGGGGTAGTAAGGTGCAACTTTTGGAGCCTTGCACGGAAGTCGAGTGGGAAGTCCTGGGTTATGCCAGTCGTCAGGCCTACGCAGCTGAAGTGCAAAAGAAAGGGCTACCAACCGACAATGATGACAACGGCGATGACGTGGACAATGACGCAGAGCTCACAGAGGCGGGGAAAAAGAGCAAGAAAAAGCGCTTGGCCGCGGCAGCAGCGGCAGGACCCAGTTTACCTCGACCGGTGTTTTGCGCCTGGGACAAGGGCGCGGTGCTAGTGGCGGGCTCTGTTCCTAGACCGGTCGATGGGTTTCTGCGCCACACTGAGCGCGACGTGCAGGCCAAGCAACAAAAGCAAGCCGGCGACAGCAAGCCAGTCTCCGAGCGAGAACTGCAGAAAGCCGCCGAGGCCAAGGAAGCCGAACGCAGCAAGTTGCGCGAAGCCTGCTGCAACCCCACCTCTAGTGTGGCCGCGGTGGGGAGCTCAATTCTGGCGCGTTGTGTTGCGGTGCTAGCCACTCTCGACGAGCAGTCGCCGCAGTGCGCGCTCAACGGGCGCTTTGAGACAAAAAACTTGTGGATCGTGAAGCCCAGCGCCAAGAGCCGAGGCCGCGGGATTCAAACTTTTCGCGATTTGGACAAGCTGCTGGAGTACGTAGGGGTTACCGATACCGCCCAGTCGTCAACTTTGTGGGTGGTACAAAAGTACATGGAGAACCCCTTGTTAGTAGCCAAAAGGAAGTTTGACATTCGTCAATGGGTGTTGGTGACTGACTGGAATCCCCTCACGATATATTTCTACAACGACTGCTACGCGCGTTTTGCCGCTGCCCCATACGAAGACAACGACGCGGCGCTCGAAAACGAACACGTGCACTTGGTCAACAATTCCGTCGCCAAAAACAGCGAAGACTTCCACGCCTCGGTGACCGCCGAAAACGGCGAGCCGATCCAGGACTGCATGTGGACCAAGGACCAAATCGCGGCGTACATGAAGTTTCAAGCCAAAGAGCGGGGCTTGTTCAAGGGCCACGACGCGCGCCTGAAGGAAGTGCGCGCTCGTGCTGCCCGCGCTCACCACTCAGGCAAGCAACAACAAGAAGGACATGGTGCTCTAGGCGCAGCAGGAGCTGGCAGTGAAGAAGAAGAGGAAGCACCGTTACCAGCGGTGGACAAGTCGCAAGGCGAAGACGTGTTTGCCACGCGTTGCTACGCGAAAATGCGTGACATTGCTAAGTGCGCGCTGATGACGGCGCAAGGCCAGGTGGAGCACCGCAAGTGCAGCTGGGAGCTCTACGGCTACGACTACATGTTCGACGACGACTTCAAGCCGTGGCTCATTGAAATTAACAGCAGCCCGGCCTGCGACTACTCTACCCTGGTAACCGAGGCCTTCGTGCCCCGCGCGCTGGAGGACGTGATCAAAGTAGTCGTGGATTTACGAGAATGGGAGACCAAAGGCGGCGACGGAAGGCAGGGTAAGAAAGCGAAGGAAGCAGCAGGTGCTCGGCCAGACACCGGTGGCTGGGAGCCCATTTACAAAGGGCAGTATTTGGAGACCCAGAAGACGGCCCTCGGGACTGATTTAGCAGTGGTGGGGGCGCCGCTGCTGCAGCGGAGGCCAGGCGGGCATTCGTTCACTTTACAGGGGAGGAAGGTCAACGATGCGGAGTATGCACAACCGGTGCCAGCGCCGACAGACCAAGGCTCTGACGACGAACCAGATTTCTGCTCCACCACGAGTGCAACGACTCAGTCCAATCGCACACTGGAACAACCACAACAACAGCAGCAGCCGCGGTCATCAAAGTTAACGCAGCCGAGCAGTGGTAAAAACGATAAGAGTGGCAAACCCAAAATCGACGGCAGCACCATTAAGAGCAGCAGCGAAGGCAGCAGTAATACAGATACCGCCAATATTTCAGGTAAAAAATCAAACGAAGATGACGATGATGACGACGACGATGAAAGTGAAAGTGACGAAGATAATGGCGCAGCAGCACCTAAGAATGATGCTGCAAATGCCACAACGAAGGCAGAGTCTTCAACCGCATCGGTCGTCAAGCCTCGCCCAACTTCTACAGGAAAACCACGGTTTACTATGAAGCATTTAGCCGCTGCGCAGCAGGCTCCAGCAGGGCCGTTGGAAGGAGAGACGAACGACGAAGCAAGATCATCTGAGAGCCAAGCGCCGTCTGCTCCTTTTACTAGTGCTGACGCCGTAACGCCGGAAGTTAATCTGCCCACTGACGATTCCCCTGCCCCCGATGAAGCAGCATCTATTGATTTTGACGACATTTGATATTTCTGTATATTTTTAATCCATGATAAGTGTGCTGTGATCTCATTTCAGGCATTACACGGACTTCAGCACATCCGCATAGCAATTTATTGGTAATATCAAGAGCCAGAAGGAAGCCAAATCTCGTGGAATATCCGTATAAGATTTTGTACCTATATAAGAGACATCAAACATAAAACACCACACCACACCAGGCCCCTAAATGAAGTGTGGGCTTAACTGCGTAGCACTTCCAGGGAATTCTTCTATTCCCAGCATCCCAATGCGCAGAGCCCGGGGCGTAGTGAATTTTGAGACAAACGCTAACGCTATTTTTCTTTTTTAATGGCTTTAGGAGTTCATGGGAGACACAATTTCTAATTGAGCATGCTTCAATCTTATATTACTTCGCACGTAAACGCAAAGTAAATAGGCCGACGGGCCGTTTCCCACCGGGACCATTGACCTGTGAAGTGTTACACAGCACGCATGTGAGCACGGAACTGGTACTCAAAGAAGCCGAAGACATCGCACGGTATTTGAAAGGAACCCTGAAATTCCTTCGCAATTTCTCATTGTTCTCCAACTTGATCAACTTTATAACGACTCCACACTACTTATTACTCTTTATGAATATCATGTCCTCAAAACAATTACAGAAAAATGCATCACCAACCTCTCGAACTCCGTGAGTCTCAATGTTGAAGTTTGCTGCTGTTGCAGCGGAGAGGAAAGTATCCAGGGCTGACCGTTGCTCATTTGCCACCAGCACCTGAGGAGAAAGAATATTTTAGTTAAGCCAAAAGAGCTCTTTCAATGCTTAGGTTTAAGATAGTTAGGAATATGCTTCATGTATTACAGCCAGGTTGCCTTGTTAAAGTCTCCTTCGAGATTGTCTTTGGCCTACAGTATACCTGAGTGTGCCCTGGAGTAACGACCTCAAGGAGGCTCTTGAGAAGGGGCTGTACCGAGGGGGAAGCATAACAGCAGTCTGCACACAGCACCAGATCCCAGGAGCCACCTGCTGTACCATCATTATTTGCCGCTGATATCGAGGCACTGTTCTCAGCCGTTGCTGGTTCACTTGAGCTTGACGCAGCAATGGCATCATTTGATTGGCCAGCTGAACCACTAGGAGAAGAATTGATGCCTCCTGTAGGGGGAGGCCGCAGTGAAGGTGGAGGCGCTTGCACCCAGTCATAATCCACTGCAGCCAACCCTGTCGCCGTTGCTGTTGTTGAAGAAGAAGTACCACAAGAATTGGCCCCAAAGTTAAGATCAAGGTTTGCCACTAAAAGTGAAAGTGCATCAGCTTTGTCGGTTGCCACTACTTGTGAAGCTCCTAACCTCTTGGCTACGACTGCAGCAAGGCCTACACCACTACCCAGCTCGAGCACTCGTAATCCTGCAAGTCCTTGACTTTCTGAGGCAACACCACCATGGCCTCCGATGTTACCGCTGTGGTTTTCCGTAGTTGTCATACCAGGCGTGAGTGGTGGCGTGACAGTGGTTTCGCCGTCATATACTGGTAATGATGGCGACGGGCTATCGAGCACTTTAGCTGCCAGTGAAAGGTTGTAGCGTTCATGCAAATAACCTACCATGGCCAGAGCAGACGCCCATAAATCACCACTCACGCGCCCTCCCGCTTCGTCTAGTGCTAGATTGACCAGTGGCAATTTGTTGGAACCGTGCCATCCCACACGCACTTCACACTGCGGCACTGGCTGCGATACAGCAGCATTAGCAGCAGAACCAGGTGACGCTCGGCTTCCTATTTCTGGAGCGACGGATCGGAACTGTACGTCTCCCCAGCCGTCCGCTGAGGTCCAGACATCCTTGGGATTGGGTTTACCTTTTCCTACGATGTTTTTCTCATTACTGCCATTTTCAATACCCCTGTCGCTGCTATCATCGCAACGGCGGACCTCCCACAGCTCAATGTCATCTGCCCTGTAAAGAAGGTCGTGCTCAGCCAACGGTATCTTGTGCTTCACTAGTCCTGCTTCAGTGGCAAGCTCTTCGAATTTCACTCGTGGATCAAAGCTAGGGTAGGTGCGGTGCTCGTAGGACATCAATATTACTGGTCCGCTCACGTCGCCAGTCATACTGAAGGCTGTCTTTCCGCTGCTTTTATCTTCACCCGGCGATGAGCCATCAATAGGCTGAGCGAGAGGTTTTGTAATGTCGCACAGGGCAGCCACTAGTGGTTCGATCGGGTAAAGCTTGGGTAAGACGCAATCGCTCACTAACACAACGTCAAACGGCAAGTTGTCCTTGAAGTGTTCCACTGCACCGCCCCAGTCATAAGTGCACACAATTACTCGCTCGCGCAGCGACTTCTGTTTCATTTCAGCATCTCCCTGCTGAGGAGGCCGTGTTACGGAGATGCTAGCGGCAGTGGCAGCTGCTGCAGTGTCGGCTCGTGCTACGTTTTCTTCCATTAAAAAATGAAGCTGGGCCTGGTCAGTCACTACCACTGAGTCAGCGCCCAATAGAGCTGCTGCTAGACCTGCTACACCGGTGCCGCTACCCAAGTCCATCACTTTTAGGCCTCGCATGCCGCCTGCGCTTAGCGGGTAGCGACGCTCAAGATACTTGGACAGCACGTGTGCAGCAGGCCATACGGTGGCCCCTGTGCCGAGGCCGCTGAGCTCTCCTTGCTTGAGTTGTTGCACGCGTAATTCGGTACCAGCCACCTATATATTGGCGAATTATGAATACCTTTACCGAAATTCACTGCATAATAAGATGCAAGTCTGCATCTAGCTAGGTGAGCATCTTTTGGTAAGCTGGAGCTAACTAGCAAGCTGTAGAATGAACAACAAACATGCAGCACTAGCAAAACAAAAACAAAAAGTACAATTTAGGCAACGTAGCTCACTTCGAGAGGGTACTCTGAAGAGTGCAAGTGTGCGTGCCGCCACTCGAGTGCCATCATTCGCGCCTGGAGAGCTGTTGGCGCTCGATCAGCTCGTCTCAAACGCTGTTGTGCTGCGCCTTGCGAGAGCAAGTCTGCAATCGATGGGCGTGCCTGAGCTTCCGACATCAATGGTCAATTTGTTGGCCCGAAACCTTTGCTTACTCGAGCCGCGTAAGGGTGGCGTCCAAGCTCTTGATTACTGCCCAGCTGCCCAGCCAAGCTCTTACTTATTAGAGGCTTTCACGGATCTGAAATTTCACTAACAAAATATTTCACTAACAAATTCATGGACTGATCGTATCTCAAGTCTCAAGAACCAGTTCAATGGTTGTGCAGTTCTGTAGTACCGTAGTACTGCGAGATCAGTCCATGAATTTGTTAGTGAAATTTCACTATTACTATAAGGGAAATCACAGATTTTTCTCGGCGCCGCGAAAAAAACAAGCAAAGCTAACGTGTTTTCTGAAACAAGCAAAGCTAACGTGTTTTCTGAGCACCCTTCGGGTTGCTCAGGTATCTCATGTGCA
>Ga0307979_1001120_pt1 | contig 19050 bp, 20 predicted proteins | sample OrgLakmetage1058_FD_201833 | JGI IMG/M metagenome (GOLD analysis project Ga0307979, IMG submission 201833) | Saline water microbial communities from Organic Lake, Antarctica - #1058 | ecosystem: Environmental > Aquatic > Non-marine Saline and Alkaline > Saline | place: Antarctica: Organic Lake...
CGCGATCCACCGATGCAGCAGGCGCATCGGGAGCAGGAAAATCAGGCACGTCAGCTAACGAGGATGAGGTTAAGGACGACGACGACGATGACGACAGCAGTCCAGAAGCCGTTGCTGCAACCGCGGACGAACTAGGCCGCTGCTTAGTCGATGACCTGAGCCGCCGTTGCCCGCCGGGCCAGCTGCGCCGCTCGCAGGCCGAACTCGCCATCGGTGGCACGGCCCTTGCCCTCCGCACGCTGCACGCTTTACATGTGGCCGATGACGCTCGAGCGTCCGCTGGTGTTGCCCTCTTGCCTCCTCTACCCTCTGCCACCGTAACTTCAGAATCTGCAACAGCAACGCAACCGGCGGCATCTGGAGCTTCTCAGAACGGCAAGAAGGGAAAGAAGAGGCCAGCAGCTGCCGCCGAAGATGAGGATAACGGCGACGATGGTGAAGACACCAATGGCTCAGAGGAGGTGGCAACGGCTACGGATGGACGGCAGTCGGACTCTTTGGCTGCTGCGCTGCAGGCTGCCCTGGGCGACTACATGTGCAACAAAAGCGCGAGCAAGTCGTCCGCACTTGGCACCGCTGCGGAAGGGCCGAGCAGCAATGGCAACAACAGTGGCGGTGGCAGCAGCAGCGGTGGTGGTCGGGGTTTGTTTGACACGGCACTCGCTCGTCACCGCCCCTTAGCGCTCGCATGCTTGCTGCCCGATTTGCCGCGCTATGCCCAGGGTGCTGCCTGCACTCCTTTCCTCCGAGGCGACGCATTCCGCCTCTTGGGCGCTTGTTATCGCAAGCCCAAGAGCGACGCCACTGCTGCTGCTGCATCTACCGAGGGGGGAGCTGGTACAGCAGGCCTTGTCTCTGTGGCTTCGGAGGTGTTGGCTGCCGCTGCCGCCGCCCTCGAAGCCGTGCTCGCTGACGTGCAGGCAGGAGGAGACGGAGGCGGCGGCGGCGGCGGTGGTGGTGGTGGAGATGCCCCGCGCTGGAATAGCAAAGCGCAAAAGCGGGTGCGACCTGCGCTAGACTGCGCATGCGCGGTGCTCTCAAGCGGCCATTATACCCTTACCACACTGGATCCTGCACCACCTAACGGTAAAAGCAAAGCCAAAACGCCGGCCAAGGAAGGCCGCAGCGCTAGCGTAGACCTTACCACATCCGCCGCCGCTGCATCCGCTGCGGGTGCCCGGCTAGCGCTCGCTGCTCAGAGAGTGAGGGACGTTGCTCTTGCTCAAGCCGTGCAGCAGGGCTGCGGGAAAGTGCTGTCGTTGCTTGTTGGCCTCGGTGTGACTCCTCCTCCTCCGACAGAGACCGAGTCAGCAGCAGCAGCGGCAGCGGCAGGAGGCTCCGATGGGAAAGCACCCAAAGAGGCGAACGAAACACCCAAAGCCAAGGGCGAAGCTCAGCCGGCGCCCAAGGACACAACCAAGGCAGATAAGAAGCGAGCAGCAATGGCCGCGGCTGCGCGGGCGGCTGTGGCAGGTGCTGACGCAGCCAACGCCGCAGCTGCTGCAGCAGCAGCAGCAGCAGCAACGGCAGCGAAAGCAGCAGTTGCGAATCCTGAAGCTTCAGCGGTGGCTCAGCAGGAGGAAGTGATTTCCGAGAAGGCCAAAACACCGTCGAAGCGGCCAAAGACCCCTGCCAAAGATAAAGCTGCACTTCTCGAGGCAGCGGGTGACGCGGCTCAATCAAAGACACCGAAATCCGCCAAAAAGCAAAGGACATAGAAGAGAGGCGCAGGGCATAGGAGCAAATGCGTTGAATTAAAGTACCTTATTATTTATATTTCTCGCGACAACGACAATATATTACAAATATATTCAAATATTGATCCATAGGGAATTATCAGAATCAGCACCCATTAAAGCTAGGTACTTGTGTGTTAGAAGGCCCCGAGTAAAACAATATAGTTTAGCTATAACTATAACTATAACTTCAAGCTTCAACTTCAACTCCGCTAAGATAGCCCCTACGTCCCTACGTGCCCTACGTGGATCGAAAATCAGGCCCTACCCACGGAGCCATTACGACCTTTCCATCTTCTCGAACTGTTACTGATGCTAGTGAGAGCGCGCGAGGGGCAGGACCGCGGAGCACTTTACCGTCTCCGCTGTAGCGGCTCCCGTGGCAAGGGCACGCGAAACCGCTCACGCCAGCAGCAGCACTTTCGTAGTCTAGCGCAACCAGACAACCGAGGTGAGTGCACTCAGCTTTCAACGCATACGCAGCTAGCTGCGGACCACGGCTATCGCCGCTACTGCCGTCACCGCTGCTAGAGCTAGAGCTGCCAGGCTGAATGAGCAAGAAGTGGGGCTCGCCACCGGGTCCCAGCACTAGGTCTGCTTTGTAGGGCGCAGGATGGGCAGCAAGCCATTTCGAAGCAACCACTTCAGCGCCACTGCGATCGGTGGCAATGATCGAGCCGTCACCCTTCGCTGAGACTTCATGTGGAGCACCTGCTACGAAAGCAACCGCCCGAGAGGCAGCAAGAAGGCCGGGTCCGAGCATTACTGTACGACGGCCAACTGAGTGCTCTGATGATGATGATTGAGAAATGAGCTTAGGTGACCACGGTAATGATAACCCAGTCACGGTGCCTAGTATCCACCCAAACGCCGCAAGATGAAGAGCACATAGCACTCGAATCATTGTGTCTGAGTAGAACAAATATGATATCTGGCCACAATTTTTAAAAAGTGGCGCGCGTCAGCTCTACGAGTACACCAGATGACGAAGATGATAGAATCGTAAGTGAATCTTCTATGCAATGCGTGAGGTGATTGAAATAGGATGTCCTACACTGGCGACTTGACAAACGACAGATAGGTCCCACGGGCAAAAAACTACGTCGAAGCTGAAGAGATGAATGAAAACGAGAACACGTCCGTCATCCGTCATCATGGATTGGAATCATCAAACCTCGTCGCGGCAACGATGACTGCAGCGGCGCGGGTGCGCCGCGCCACGATCAACGAAAGTGTTTTTTATGTCAAAACCCATGTCGATACACCTTGAAATGGGCGTCGTGAGGGAGCGCGGAGCAAGTTTGAATAGAAGTGGAGTAAAATGTGGCATAAGGAGGTTCGAAAAGCGTAATGGTATGTTTTGATGGGTTCTTCAAAGTGGAGCTGCATTGAAGGCGGTCGTTGGAGGGGAAAGTGCAAGAAGTGCCAGAGGGTGTACAGTTTGAGATGGTCTCGAAGTGCACACACTTTCTTCGAATCGTCACTCCGTACCTTTATATCATTGTCACCAATGCAGCTCGAATTGAAACCATCAAACTGTAGATGTTACGCTAAGTGTCTTACTTCTTGATGGTACCCTTTGTCGTCGTTCAAGGTCTTTGTTACTCCTCCGCGTTGTTCGTTGATGACAAAGTACCACATGTCATCGTGCCGAACTATGTATGTTGTCACACTGCTTGTGCTCTACCTTCTCGACCTCTTAAACACTGTGGTGATATCACACCTGCAAGGCGATAGTGTAAGCACGCAGTCTTACATCGAGATGGTATTATTTGAAAGTTTGAATGCTGACAGGAGTTGACCTGTGGAAACTACAGAACATGCATGTAACATTACCCAGAAAAAAATGTGATGTGACGGACAGACAAAGGGACATTTTCCTTGGTAGGCACTTTTCGGTCACGTCGGTACAAAATATCACCTCTTCGTTGATCTATTGCTGTTATATATATATGTCATTAAAATGACTCGAATAATCTACTTTAACGAAAAAATAACGCAAGCGGCGTCGAGTATGATCCACCTGATGGCAGTCGGGATTTGGATTTGGGGTTCCTCGTTCCTCTTCCCTCAGGCTTTAATTCCAGTGAATTCCGGTTGGTAGGGCTTATTGGCAATTGGTGTGCGCCCCCTCTTCGCGGCTCCCAAGGCCGCCGTGGGAGTTTTCTCCTTAGGGGTGCTTAAGGCCCACACTTGTTGAATTCCTTTGTGCTAGCCTTCTAATTCCGGCCCCTCGGGGCCTGTATCAAAAAATTTGTGCCATTTTCTGTAGCTTTTACGTGCTACTAAGCACCAGGTGTAGTAAGGCGAATTCCCATTGATTGACCATTAGCGGTGCCTACAAAGCCCCAAAATTCAATCATGCTTTCTATAATGTCCGCCGCATTGGCTTCTGTAGTTCGAGTTCGAGTTTGCTGTTACATATATATATGTCATGAAAATGACTCGAATAATCTACTTTAACGAAAATTATTGTGCCATTTTCTGTAGCTTTTACGTACTATCTGTAGTACTACAACAGTAATCTTATGCCGTTTCTGTAGCAACTCCAATGTCACCCTCTCAGCTCCTTGTCGGACCAGTTCAAAGAAAGCAAGTACACAAGGGAGTATGCTGCACCTAAGGCCCGCCAAGAAGAAGGGAACCTTGAAAAGGGATTTCAGGAAATCAGACGAAATTGGGAAAGCCACAGGTTGTAGGTTTCTCCGTTATTGCTGGTATTGCTATAGGCCTGAACTAGTAGCTAGTGAGTACATGTCATTACAAGAAAAAATATGTTATAATACCAACTTACTTTATATGGCACCCTGCTCTTTTGGTTTCATAATTGCCGTGCAACACCCGCCATCGCCATCTCTATTTCTATTTGCAAACGGCTGAATCGCGAGGTCGGGCTCGTTCTGTGCATTTGAACTGCCTCTGTATAGCAGACCGCTTAAAACTAAAAATGAGAATCAGGCGAAGTATTATGCGCTATATCTGTAGTGCACGTACTTCTAATTGTACTTGTCTGAGCCTAGTCGTCTATCGTCGCAATGTACAGAGAACAGAGAACAAGAGAATGATACAGCAGAGAAAAAAGCAAAGTCCAGCACAAAGACTGAAACCCGTGCGCATCACGAATCTTTGGTGGCTTTCTTTTGAGCTTTCTTTGCTTTCAAAAGCTCTCGACGAAGTCCAAAATTCGATGTAAGCAAGTAAAGTAATACCATAGCTGTAAGCATCGTCTCTACTATTACAACTGTGCGAGTAATGCAGTTAGTGGATACATCCATGTCACTTTTCAAGCCTCCTTTAAGACACATGCAAAGGTGTTCTGGATCAGAATACATTTCTGCGGCTTCAATATGTGAGACAGGAAGCACCCCCTTGATGTGAACGTTGACCCAATTGTGCATGTCCACCAGGCGCCGGAACAAACTTAAGCCTGTTTCGGTATGGTTGAACATGTCCTCTGCATTTGTGGCAAAGTGATGGGCACACTGGTGGCACGGGATGAAGTAGGGCCATGCTTTTTGAAGGTACTCAGTAAGAATATGCCTCTCTTCGTCAGTAGGGTACATTGGAACTTTAAGAATGCTCCAGAGATGCAGTGGCACCCAGAACATTGCGCCCCATGATGGGGGCCCTCGAACTTGAACATTTGACAGTGCATACAATAATTCCTCGTCACCAGAGCTCAATGTCGCATTTCCTTTCGATTGAAAGTATTCTCGTGCATAAAGAAATAGGGGAGCAGATTCCATTTTCTGAAGCCGGAGAGGGAAAAATGTGCCACACGAGTCGCGTTCTTTCGTCTGGTTCTACGGTCGTCAGTCGTTGGATCCATTCCTAACATGTACTCCTTGTGCTTGCCTTTCTCAAGAAGTTTGAGCGTAGATTAGAATAGACAGATCACACTTCCCCTGTGTGTAGGAAGACAATGGCAAAAAAAAGGCATGCTTTCAGAGTTTACAATTTTCACATGAGGTATGTATGTGCGTACTCCAGAAGGTCTTCTCTTATCTGGCGTCTTTCCTATGGGCAAGAAGCATAGCCAGCACTTCTGTCTATCAACTCTCATCCTCTAACAGCCTCGTTATCCTTGGTCAATCAGTATTTCGGGCTCGGTCTTTGTGGCGAAGCATATGGGCGAAGGTGCGGGTTGTGGATATCGTTTGAATATATCTACCTCCCTCCCATTTGAACTCTTGAGCGCAACACGCAACAGGAGTGAGAGTTCTAACACGAGAGAAATAGCGCACTGGCTCGAAGTAAATCTTCGGTACGTGGCGAACTACGAGTCCCATTTCCTGCTACAGAATGTGTAGAACCATACTTACGTTTATCGGGCATACATTTCATTCAAGGTTACTTCAAGTAATTTTGCGCTTATCACCTCTAAAATGACTACAAAATTTCGCACGTCAACGGCATTTCCTCTGCACTATAATTTAGGGAGCTGCAGCAACGTAGCTCTCGCGGTGGGCTTTCATGGCCGCGTTATACTTCTGAGAGCAAGCCTGAAGGGCAGCGTTCGCAGCGGTTTTGCGTGCCGTGAAGTCCGCAGCTTGGGCGAGTTCCTTTTCACCATTGCCTTGCTCCAGGGCGCGGCCTTCTCCAGTCATGCACGCGCTGATTTCCGACAAAATCGGGTTGGCTTCTACCAGCTGTTCCGTGAACAGCTCAATGCGGCGAGCGTGGTAAGCAACCCCTTTCTGGTCGCCGCTGTTGGCGCAGGCTCGCTTGTCATTCATGGCTTTCGAAACCTTTTGATAGTTAAAAATAACAACAAGACATGCACTTGTCAGTCGTAAAAGCGTTCGAGGATGAAAAACTGGACCTTGAACTGAAGAAAAGAACATCACACATCGCACAAAGAAGTTCTTAAAGCAGCAATAAAAACGCGGCCCTGCAATAGAAGCGTGAACAACAACAACAGCTCAAGGCTCGTCTAAAAGTGATTGCGTTGGCCAAAAGAGGAGTACTAGTTGGTACATGCTGGCACTAGAGCACATGGCCCAAAGACATAAATCCACTACACGACTCTCCAGGCAGCACAGCTACGCGCTACTACAATATGGCACGGCAGCCAGCAGCAACGCACCTCAATGCTGAGAAAGAGCGTCAGAAAGTTGCGAATGCCGAACCCGCCGCAGCCCGGGCGAATCTGGCTGGACGCGCCCCCGGGCTTCGGGGCGGCGCACAGGCGCTGAATGAACTCGAGGAAAGGAGCTTCGGTGCCGGGCTTCTTTTGCAGCACCGTGGAGGTGAAAATTTGCATCAGCACGTCGTCGCCTTGCACGTCCACCTGCGAGTCACATGAACACCACAAAAAAGAAAGAAAGACAATGGAAAACAAGAAGGAAAAAAACATGGCTCTTTTAGGCAATGATTGCGTGGTATCACAGAAAGACAGCATAATTGCTGCAGACGCTCTTCTACAGATCCGCAGAACATCATTTTGAATATATTTTAGGCAATGATTGCGTGGTATCACAGAAAGACAGCATAATTGCTGCAGACGCTCTTCTACAGATCCGCCGAACATCATTTTGAATATATTTTACGCAATGATTGCGTGGTATCACAGAAAGACAGCATAATTGCTGCAGACGCTCTTCTACAGATCCGCAGAACATCATTTTGAATATATTTTAGGCAATGATTGCGTGGTATCACAGAAAGACAGCATAATTGCTGCAGACGCTCTTCTACAGATCCGCAGAACATCATTTTGAATCTGCTCCAATTATTTCCCTTACCAGCAGAGCGTTGCGCACAATCGCCAAGTACTGGTCTTCGGTGATGGCGTCGCCGAGGAGCGCGTAAATGTTCACGTAAGTGGAGCGACGCACCTATGCAATACAGAGGGGTGAAAGGCAGAAAGAAGACGTTAAAAAGCAGAGATTTGTTTCTACACACGCGTGCGTAGATATACACCCAAACACGCGTATCTTCGTTGATATACCATGCGCTCCAAACACACAATCACATTCGCACACGCGCCCCAAACGCACGCACGACATCTCAACGCACCGTGGCAATGGCGGCGTCTTGCTGCTTGGCATTGTCGAAAGCCACTGGTTGAAGCGCTGCTTTCAGAAGGTCGGAGCCGCCAGTACCCACGCACTTCAGGTCCACCTACAGGGTGCATGCAAAAGAGAGGAACATTAAAGGAAAAAGAGGAGAAACGTGCATCATCCTTTAAAGTTTTTTTTTAAATCTGTATCTTTGATCTACATGTATTCTACTACTGTTTTATACGTGCTTCCTGTTTTTGCCCTGTCTTTCTTACCGCGCCAGCGTCGTCCATGAGGCTTGCGTCGACCAGCGCTTTGAGCACGCTCGCAGCTTGTTCTGGCGATAGCCCTGGCCCCGACCCATCGCTGGCTTGTTGGAGCGCCGCGGCTGAGAGTAGGCCGTAGTAGGTTCGGGGAATCTTCAGGAAGGAGAACCCGCCCCCGGTGATGGCGCGGAAGTCGTTGACCCGCTGCACGAGGTCGGGGAGAGACACCACACGGCTCGCCACGTGCTGTGGTATATATTAGAGAGAGTCCAACGAACAGAGAGGAAGTTAAGAAAGAATTTTGTAAAGATCATTGTCATCGAGCAATAGAGGAGTCAAGGAGCAAGTTTGAAGGCGGTATACAAGGATCCATGCATGCGCGTTGCATCCCTCTTAAGTGCAGGCTCAGCGTGCGCAACTACAAGTACTTAATCCAAGAATTACCTGCACGCCCTGGCCCAATTCTTCGAGGAACCAGTGCACGTGCCCCACCGGCGATAGCGCGTTGTTGATGGGCAAGAAGATTTGGCCCGTGTCGGCGAGGGCGACCTTGGGGTCGTGGGTCGCCAAGGAGGACGCGTTGCCAGTGACCGTAGACTCAATTTGCGCTTCGCCCGCGGCGACCACGCCAGCGTTGAAGTCGACCTGTTAAAAAAAAAAGAAGAAGAGTTGTTACTTAGTTACGCGCACAAGAACACCAATATATATTTTTAAAAAAACTTACGACTATTTTCTTCTTCCTGTTGAGCTATTACAAGGCGTGTCAATCTAGTACCAAGCAAATGCTGTACAGGGTGTCACCCTCCCCCCCACCTTCGGCCCCCACCTTCGGCCCTTACCTTGGGGGTGAAGCCAAGGCAGTCTTCCAAGGTGGTTAAGAACCCCTCGCGGTCAATCACATTCGAGACCCAGTGGTCCGCATACGCCGCCGTGCCACTCTTGTCATAGGTGGCTTCAACCCCCACCAAGCCTGGCAACGGTAAAGCTGTAGTGTTTCCACTGGTGGCTGGCCTCTCCACGAAGCGCAAAGTGGTTCCGCGGTCCGCTACCTTGCTGCCGCTGTCGCTAGCAGTGGCAGGCAAGTAGTACGCGTAGCACTCAAGCACCTTAATGGTATATAGAAAACGAAAAAAACAAAACGAATGAATACCACCACCGAAAGGCATATTCAACAAGAATTGGTGTACGGGAAGATTCTGTAAAAAGAAAAGGCAAGTAAAGAAGTCTTTCAGCTGATAGAGTGTTCGAAGCGTGTGCCTGCACGACCTTAAACAGTAAACATGCTGCATACCTTCGTTTGCACGCCGCCTTCTTCGTAGATCGCAACAGCGGCTTCAGGAGACGAAGTCCCCCCCACCAGCAGAGCCGGGTGCTTGGTCAGGTAATTGGCGTGCACCTTCTCGATCCCGCCAGGCGGTAAAGCAAACCCGAGGGTGGCCACCCCTTGCCCGTTGCCCCGGTGCGCCTCGGCAAAACGTGTCAAGTTGGCAAGGGCGAAATGCGCGATAGACACTTCGCTTTCGGTTGTCTTAATGCGCTTGGCAGCTGGCGCTTGAGCTGACTCCGCAGCTGCACCGTCATTGGCAGCAGAAGCAGCAGAGGATGGCGCCGTCACCACAAACTTGACTCCGAGTGGGTCGTTGGTGGCCAAGAGAAGCGAATAAGTGCCTTCGCCCACGTGTTGGCCAGTGACGCGCCACCCCAAGCCAAGCAAGAGCTGCTCGACGAGGTCTTGGCCGTGCGAGACGTAGGTCTGAAGATTAGATGGGGAAGGAGGAGGAAGTGGCGGGAAAAGTTCACAAGCGTGTCATGAGTAGGCAAATTTGAGGAAGTAGCTCAATGTACGATAAAGGATCAATCAAACATAAACGCATAAAGAGGAAGAGGATGCTTTATTAGCAGAAGAATAAATTTGAGTTCAGATAATTCAAAGTCAAAGAGCAAGCATACTTATTGACGAACAAAGTTGCATAGCTTTCCCCACGCATGCCTACATGTCTAAGAAGAGACAGCGCTCAAGTGCAGCTGTCATTATAGTTGCGTGGTTAATTACCTCGGGATCAAGAGACTCTGATCCTGATTTCAGCCACAGAGCTCGTAAGTCGGTGAGGTCACGTTGGCCATCGGGTCCGATTGCCTTTCCACTGCAGAGGAAGAAAGAAATAGTGCGTTCAAAGGTGAGCAGCGGAAGAGAGCAAGAGAACTTGAAATCGAAGGTTTAATGCAGTAATTTGAGGTAAGCTATCTTTGGTGTATGTTCGACTGTAGTATTAATTCCTTGTGCTATAGGAGTCACTTCGGCTGGTCGACCTCTAGCTACTCAAAGTAACCTTCAAAAGTCTCCGCCGGAACTTGCTGCACTATTCTCTCTTTTCCTGTGTGAATCGAGCGTACCTTTTGGCAGCCTCGTCAGTGAAGGAGTTCAAGCGCTGCTCGATTGCTTTGTAGTGAGCTAAGGGCTTAAGAGCATCGACAAAGAAGTGCAAGTGGTCGTAGTGGATGTCCGTCGGGCTCGCCATTTTAGAAAAGATCCAAGCGAGCGAGGTAGGTGTCAGTCAGGGATGCTCCAAAAGGTCAGTTTCCGGACCTTTTACCTTTTAAAAGTGCCGTCGGACCTTTTAAAAACCCAAAAGGTTGCTCTAATTTGGAACTAAAAAATATGTACACCTCAGCACGAACAACTCGAACTAATACAAACCCAAATGACACAGAAGCCAATGCTGCGGGCAGAAGTGTACGCGCATGCGATGCGCGCAAGTCAAAATCGTAAAGAGGAAGTACAGCGAGACAGCGTGTGCGAAGTACAGTGCCGTGTATGATTTGGGAGCTTCGATGTTGGCGTGCTCTGACGCGCAGAAGCGCGCAAGAGACATCAAGCCTCCGTTCTGCTTCTTGATTACTTCAAATGTTTTAGTCATCGTTGGAGAGACGCTTACGTATTAATCGCGACGCTAGTGCGATGGACAAACGCTGGAGCATCAAGGTCCGACACGCTGATCAAGATACTACGCCTCATCTTTGTCACCTTCCATCGCCCTATCGAACAATGGCGATGCAAGGAGATGGACATGACAAACAAATCTTTTCACGAGAGGCTGTTACGATGCTGTGCTTTCCTTTGTAAGTGTAGACCGAGAGGGCTTATTACAAGTATGAACAACGATGCATGCTTGCTGTTGGACTACTCGGCACTCCAAAATTCGACACCTTTTACAGGGTGTTCAAAAAAGCTTTTGAAAATAAAAGGTCGAGCAAACCTTTTGGCCTTATACCTTTTGGAGCATGCACGCAAATTACTCAAAATCACCGCCAGCTTCTAGCTTTTTTAGTAGTAAGCTTAAAAGAGCAGTTGCTTGTAGACTGGTTGAGTAGAAATAAGAAGCTGGCGGAACTTTTGGGCTAGTGAAGCGCTGATGTCTTCGCTCCAGGCCGCTGTGATAAGCGATGACGAGCTGGCACAAATTAAATCAGACTACGTCCGAGATGGTGAGCTGAATTGGGCACACAATCGATGATAAAACTCAGCGAAGCGATGAACATCTCTAGCTAGGTAGCCTTGACGTTCCTAAGCTTACCTAAATGTATTGATATTCATGAATAAGACATGCTATCAGCATTTGATCACGTTTACTTTAATATTCAATTTGCTGGCAGGGTTTTGTTACGTACGAGGAGCGGTACCACAGGCAGCTGTGGACGCACTTGTCGACGACTTATGGAGGCAGGCGGCAGTGAAAACAAGTACCCAATGGAACGGTGCGTAATTTCATGCTTTAGACCTAAGAATGTTGAGATCTGCTTCGACGTTTTTCGGTGTGCACGCATACTATTAAATTTACAGCCGAGTCCTACTGCCTTCACTGTCTCCTCCACCAATCTCCCACAGGTCTAAAAAAGAACGAGCCGTCAACTTATCCAAGGCAGTGGCCACTACTTTCCGTGTCCTTGTTTCCAGACCCAAGCGAGCTCTGGAAACCATTATGCGAATCTCCAAAGCTTGGTGCTGCCCTCGATGCACTTTTAGGTGCTGGCAAATGGGAATGCCCTCAAGAAAAGTGCGTGCGAGCCCTGCCGCGTGTTCATTAATTCTAACATTGAACCCTTATCTATTAGATGGTGGCATACTCAAATTTTACATTGGTTCATTTCTCCCTCTCTCTCTTTCTCTCTCTCTCTCTCTCTCACACATTTTGGCCTGCTCTACTAGGTATCACTTATACTTTCCTCTCAAGCTCCCAGAGCCTTTGCCCGATAATGATGACGACAACGACAAAAGCAGTGCTGCCACCACTGCACTACCACACCCACCAGAAGTTGCTGCTGCTCCAGAACGTGCAAACCCAGAGCAACTTCGAGAGTGTAGTGGCCGCAAACCACATGTGGCCACCTGCGACTCCCGCGGGCGGGCGCACTACGGCTGGCACGTGGACTTGGGGAAGCATTTCGGCGATCGAGGCTTGGGAGGCTCAAGGACACTGGCTAGCAACGACTATTCGGCGGCTGTAGTAAGCGTTAAGTGAGAGCACTCATAGCCCCGAGATTCTACAGACACCCTTGAGAGGGAGAGAGACTAAGGGAGAAGCCATGTTTGACCAATTTTGTGGATTTTTTTTAATGAATGCGTGATTTGGTTTTAAACCATTTTTGACCCCCTCGTCAATCCTACGCATGATCTACTAGAACACTTGCACTAATGCGTCTTTCATGCACAAACTTCATTTTTATTTTCTGTTTGCTTTGTGTCTGTTGCGATGGGCTCCCCATCTTCGTCTCGTCAGGTTCTCTTCGTGCTAAGCGACACGGGCTTCGGCGAAGGGGGCACCACCTTTCTGCGAGGCGGGCCTCGAGTCGTCGCAGCGGCACTCGGGGAAAGAGGCGAAATGACACACGCCGAATTACTCAAGTAAAGTATCGGTGCTACTATATCATTTCATTTTCTTTAAATGCATTTTGGTGTTGTAACGTTTGTTTTCGCGTGCAAACCACTCATTTCACTGCTTCTCCAATGTTGTCTATTCTGTTGCAGTTTTTTTCCTCTGAAACATTGCGATACTTTTGTGTTCAAAAAAAAATTAATTCATAATTTATTTTCCCTCTCTCTCTCATATTTGCTCTCCCTCTCACACAGGTACTGCAACGACTATTTGAACACCAAAGTGAGCGACGGCGGCATAAAACTGCCACTCTTCGAACCAGAAGCTAACGATGTTATCGGAGATGGGCGCATTCACAGCTACACGGGCTTGCGTGGCGATGCGTTCATTTTTCACCCGTGGGCCATGCACAGGTTTGTCCTTCCTTAGTGTATTGGCACAAAGATTAGGAGTGACAAGGCCAGAAAATAAACGCTTGGAATCTGTCACCCGTGTAATATTTTGTCCTTCGCATCTCTTGTTTTTGCCTGCTTCCGCGTGCTTCCTCCGCCTTCATTGTTGCATCTTCTTTCTCTTCTTTTCACTACATGTAATATTAGCCCCGCACGCAATTATACCGACGCGCAGCGCGTGCGCTTCATGGGCAACGCGACTGTGCACTACAAAGTACGTAGCGGCCCACAATCATGGCGATGCTCTGCTGAAAAGAGAAAAAGAAAGGGGGTCGCGTGATTGTCATGGAACACAACGTTCTCTCGTTGCATGCCGATTCAATTTTGATTTCCCTTTAAGACTAAGTTTTAATTCTTCGTACCATTTTCAATCCATTTAGGCGGGTGCTTTTCGACCTTGGTTCACGCCAGAAACGGCCAACGATTGCAACGACCTCGCCGCTGCGCCCTTCGCTGCACATGTAGCAGACGCGCGGGCCATGGCGATCAGACAAAGAGAATCAGAGGCAGCAGCAGCTGCAGCAGAGGCTAAAGCTAACGCCAATGCCAAAGCCAACCTTACGGAAAACAGTAATTCCGGTACTTCAGTTAGTTCCAATGAGAAGCCTGGGCCAGAGAATATGATGAAGCCCTGGCATAGGAAGAAAATCTCGGTTGCATAACCTCTCAGCTCAAATTTTACTTCGAATTGAGAAGAGATGTTTATAATTTTTGTTTCTAAATAAATAGGGCAGTGGGACATTATGATAAGTGCAGTCCATCTTCGGGCCCGCCATATCGACCTTATCGAAACAAGGTGGCATATTCCGCTTTCTAGAGCTAAAACGTATCAATTTTTGGCGATTTGAGACTCCTAATAGCTAATAGCTCGGCGGAGAAACACTTGTCACGAAAATCAACTATCAAAACGAATGTTTTCGATTAATTATGATGACTAGGAATTTCTTATGACTTGAAACGTAATGATTATCGGCAGCTGCTGCATACGGCCATAAAATCTAAAGCACAAAGATCCTCAATTCCATTAGCAACTGCAGCGGCGCGGGGGCGCCGCGCCACGATCAACGAAGGTTTTTTTATGTCGATACCGTTCTCGATTCTCGATACCTTGAAATGGATGTCGTGAGGGAGCGAGAAGGAAGTTTGAATGGAAGTGAAGTAGAGGGTGGCGCGAAGAAGGTCGAAATGCGCAATGTCATGTCGCGCAAGAACCTTCGAAGTGGGGCTGCATTGGAGGCGATCGTTAAAAGGGGAAGTGCAAGAAGTGTCAGAAGGGTTACAGTTTGAGATGGTGCCGAAGTGTAACCCTTTGTTTCAGTCGTCAGTACTTTGTGACTGTCGTCACCAATGTTGCTGTGTATGTCTTTCTTCCCGGTGATTTTTTGTGCCCTTGTTCAATCTCTTTGTTAGTCGTCGGCGTTGTATTCTCTTTGTTAGTCGTCGGCGATGTTCGTTGATGAATGAGAGAGAAGGACTCGCCATCGTGTTACACACGTTATGCTCTACCTTGCCGACCTTCCAAGCAACTGACGCGCAACACTTCGCACGACCTCGCGGTATCCTCGTCGTCGCTCAACCTTCAAACTATCAAGCTCTCCACAGCGCACATCATGGTTGATCTCACCTAGTGCTGCACAGCGCTACAGAACTATGATTAGGAGAACGTACAAACGCTATCGCCATGTCATAAGTCACACATAAGTCACACATGTGAGGCCATAGTGTAAGCATGCGGAGCTATGTTAAGCACGTGCTAGCATATGGCAACGTGTCAGAACAAGCTCGCAAGGATTTTGGTGCCTGTGATGTAGCAGAGTGACTGACTGACGGACACACAGCACTTTTGGGATGCCGGTACATAACATCAACTATGTATGTTGTCACACTGCTTGCGCTCGACCTTCTCGACCCCTTCTATGAACGCCGTGGTGATATCAAACTTTTGAGACGTTTGTGTAAGCACGCAGCCTACCATGAAGATGTCATTTTATAGGCCCGACGGACCCAAAATGTTTAATTTTCAGTGGTTTCCGATTCCAATTTTTATTTCCGTAATGGTTTCTATCGACCACGGAAAGAGGAAAACAAGCGCAGTTTCATCAAAAACGACTCGGATAAGCACCCTATAGGGGCCATCAAAGATGAAAATTTCCTAAAGCTGCGGTTTTAAAAATAATAGCTCTAATATAATAAACGTACACTACAAAACGAAAATATCATGCTCAGATTCAAGGCAAGTTGCGCCTTCGCTTCCTGAGGGATGCGCCATAGCTCCCGAATGAGCCGCTGGCAAAAGATCTAAGCACGTCAGAAATTGCTATAAAGATCAACTTGATAACGAGAAGGTGCATCGCTGCCGAAATTTTTTGCTTGGGAGAGCTAGGAAGGTCTTAGTCCACGTCGAAGCCCGTACAATCACACCCGCATGAGCATCGGCGTCTTCGTACCATCACACGGCAGGGATGTTCACAAGTGCGAAGCCACATTTTCAACCTATACAATACAAGAAGCTGTTCTAGCGGTTTATTTTGGCACATTTTGAGTACCATACTGTCTGTGTGAGGTTTAGGAGCCTGGGGCTGTTGCTGAATTTTTGCACCTGGAAAGCCCACAACATAGTACATAAATATGGCGAACTTGATACGAAACGCCGTCAGATTTGAGTTCAAGATTTCCTGAACAAATCGATTTACATTCTTAGCTTTTCGTTTTCTTTCAATTTGCGCTTTCAATGCGGTGACTAGTAGGAGCACGGAGAGCTCATCGATGGCACGGCTGTCACTCTGTGCACGAGCGCAATGGCGATTAACGATGGACGAATTGCCAAACGCACTTACTTTCTCACAGCAGCTCAAAGATGCTGCCAATTTTTGCTGCATATACAGTCTGCAATTGCGGGGCTAGTTGCTAGCTCGTTGGGCTCAGTGATATGGCAGGCGCGAACGCGCACAACGGTTGCAAATCAACGCCGCCGCGGTACCCACACAGTGCAAATGCGAGAAAATATTCTTCGTGTTGAAGTTCACGAATACCTAGCTTGGAGCTAGTGGCAACTAGAGATGAGCTAAAGTTCTTCAAATAGCATGGACAGCTATCTTCAGGTTGTATCGCTGCAATCGCTGCTGTGGCTAACAGGCGCACCGGGTGTCAATGCAAATGCACGCCACAGCTCCTGATGAATCTACGAGGTAAGTGACGAAAAGCGGATGTCTCAGAGCCAATAATACAGTCGCGCTCTGTACTAGAGCCATAATTTAGCAGCATGCTTAAGCACGATTGGCGTGCGTGGTGTAACGCACTTGATTTGTGCTTGCGAGGTGGTTGTTGCAGTTTGCTGCTCAGTGAGTTACACGGGGGTCCGCTGCGCACTCCGCGCAGTGCCACGGACAATGGCACCTAGTATAATGATTCAATTGACGCCATAATCGAAGTCTTCGCGCTTCTCTTCGTAGAAGTATTTCTTGTTGATGCTGTAGACAAATACCGATACAAATCCGATTCATGCGAGGACCAACTCCAACTCCAACAACCAACAAGTAACAAAGCACGTGAGTGCCCTTTGGGTGCGGTGAATCTCGGGGTGTCCGCGTTATCTATACCCACGGTAAAAGAGAAATATCCCTTCCCCATCTGAGACTCGGGCCGTATGACGTATGAACTCCGCCGGATACTGCGTATTGCGCTGTCTAGATGTCCAGGGTCTAGGTTCCAAATTATTGCTTATATTGTTATATCTCAGAAACCAAGTGGCTAAAAACAAAAGCAACAGGGAGGCCAGATCAGGGCCTTAGTTAGCTAGAGAAAGCGGACAAACATAGCGCATTGAAGCCATTTACCACTTCCAGAGCATCGGGGTTGATCTTAACCACCTCTCTATGAGGATCCCACCGCAAAAAGTGAGCGACAGCAAGAAATTTCAGCCCCAAGGCACTACAATTGCGATGCCGCTCGTAACACTTTGTAAGGCTACTCACCGCTGCTGAGTTGACTTTATGCAACAAATGCTGATACCACCACTATGGCAGCTTCAGCCGTTGGAGTTGCCTTGGCTGCGGCCGCACCAATGTGCGACTGCGTGCCACTGCCATAACGCAGCAAAATCGGCGGCTGCCGCAATAAGTGGTAGCTCAACAGCTGGCAAAGGCCCTCGTGATCCTCGTTATTTGATCTTTTTATTATAAAGCTAAGCGTAGATCAAGGCCAACCAGTTTCGAGCTCTTGGACTTTTCGCTCTAAGGCTGCCAAACGAGGTCCTTTCTAGGTTCCTTTGGCACGGACATCTTTTAAGCCTCGAGACCACCAAGTCCTAGCTTCCAATACCTATTTCATACAATTTTGAGGGTATCTTAGCTCAAACGCTTGATTCGGCAAATGCAGTAGCGATGATTGTCGACGATTCTAGCCACAAGCTGGAAAGTACAAGTGTCTCGACTGAGCAAAGAACAGTTTCATAGTAGAAAAAGTCGGCAACCGTAGCGAAGAACGCCTCCATACTCAAGACAAACGGCTCATTTGATCTGAAATAGTAAATAAAATGTAATCAGCAGCTAAAGTGCGTGCGAAAATCTACGTTGGGCACATATGGTAGCCTAAAGAGTAAAAAAGACAAAGACGGGCCATGAGCGGAAGCAGAACATATTCACATAGGTAAGTGGATATATAAACACTAAGAGCCTCCCTGAAGACATGAGCGCAAAGAGATAATGAATATCAACTCATTCATGCTTAAGCCTTCCAGTGAATCTTACATTTAGGGTCTCTAGCTGGCGCTTTGTTGACTCTTCGAAAGCAATGTCACAACCATCAACAACATACCCCAATTGTGAGATCCCGCGAGCACAACCGCACGGGGCTTATCGAAAATCGCGGCAGAAAAGACCTTTACTTTTAGAAACTAAATTTGTTCAAGTGAATCGGGAAGTATTTTGTTCTTACCTCGCGTCCTAAAGACACTCGCCCCCGAGAGCTACATTTCAACTGTTTTTTTTTTCATTTCGTGTGTGGGGACTAGGGTCACAGTCGAAACATCAAAACGAAACCAAATCAGAAACAAACATGGTTTTAGCGCCGGTTTTGTTTCTCTGAAACAAACTTCGTCCTGCGTCCGGGCGTTTCCCCGTTTCGCGAAACGAAACGAAGGTACAGGTCGCCCGGTTTGTTTCGATGTCTTCGCTTAATCCGTGTTTTTGTATCGCCCCATGCCCCCCCTACGGGCAGGCCTTGGCAAGAGGCGGGGTTGTCCTACGTGACTTAAAAAGGGCCAGCTCGAAAACTGGTTAACTCTTAATGTGAATCAGCCCTCAAAATATCCTTCTTGATCTCTTTTGAAATGATACAGGCCCCGAAGAGCCGGAATTAGAAGGCTAGCACAAAGGAATTCAACAGGTGTGGGCCTTAAGCACCCCTAAGGAGAAAACTCCCACGGCGGCCTTGAGAGCCGCGAAGAGGGGGCGTACACCAATTGCCAATAGACCCTACCAACCGGAATTCACCGGAATTAAAGCCTGAGGGAAGAGGAACGAGAACTCTTTTGAAATCCCCTCGAGGGGTTTTGAAAAATATTGTAGTGGATTTACGGAACTCCCCCCGAGGAGGTCTGGAATGAAGTCCGTTTCGTTTCGGCTTGCTGTACAGAAACATGATAAATATGTTGCGTTTGTTTCACCTCGAGAAACGAAACGCCCCCAATAATCCCATCTCTCGGTGTGTTTCATTTCGAA
>Ga0307979_1001121_pt1 | contig 19036 bp, 1 predicted proteins | sample OrgLakmetage1058_FD_201833 | JGI IMG/M metagenome (GOLD analysis project Ga0307979, IMG submission 201833) | Saline water microbial communities from Organic Lake, Antarctica - #1058 | ecosystem: Environmental > Aquatic > Non-marine Saline and Alkaline > Saline | place: Antarctica: Organic Lake...
CCTGCGCTTGGGTCTCCATCTCGCATTGGCGGGGGCATGGGTGGTGTCGGTGGTGGGTTGCGCGAAGGCATGAAGGTGGAAGCTCGATACCGAGGTAAGAGTCGGTACTACACCGGCGTGATCAAGCGTGCGAACCGCGACGGAACGTATGACATCGACTATGACGACGGCGAGAAAGAGATGTTCGTCGCAGAGGAGCTGGTTCGGTCGCTGGAGACTTCTCAATCATGTGGGCTTGCTTTTGGAGGCGATTGTATATCTGATCTCGATATCAATTGTAATATCGGCGACCGAGTTGAAGCTCTTTTTAGGGGTAAGGGATCGAAATGGTTTCCTGGACGGGTCTCACGTGTGAATCGTAATGGCACTTATGACATCGACTACGACGACGAGGATCATGAATCGGATGCTCTGCCGAACCACATTCGATTACTAAATAGCACATCGGTACTTGGGCAATCTCACAATCATAACGCTCGCCTCGGGATGGGTGAATCGAAAGATCCTCTTCCTGGTAGACTAAGCAACCTGAGTCCCCGCGATTCGCACACTCGCGTGGACCCCAGAAATGATAATCTTATCGAGGGCACTCGAGTAGAATTCCGCATTGAGGGGCGGTCGGGGTTCATTGGAGGCATTATCGCTCGTGCCAGGAGCGACGGCACCTTTGATATTGAGTTAGCCAACGGCGAGATCGAGAAGTACGTGGAGCCTGCTTTTATACGCTCTCTCGAGCGCATGAGCCTCAGCCGGGCCCGAAAAGATGACCCTGACTTTGGGGCTGCTCGACCCGCTCAGGTCGTCTTCCCAGAAGGTCATCGGGTCGCCGTTGGTCTCCCCGTCATGGCGCGTGTGCTACGAGTGAGCCGCGATGGTCGCTCGGTTGATGTCCAATTTTACGATGACGATCGTACAGAGAAAAATGTCGATATTGCACGCTTGGCCGGAGCTGAAGGGAAGGCCGCTCTGAGTGCCCTTCGTGTGGGTGACGAGGTCGAGGCCAATTATCGTGGCCGCGGGAAGTACTATCCGGGCATTGTTAGCGCTCTAGAAAGAGACGACACCTTTGAGATTCGTTACAAGGACGGCGACCGCGAAGATGGAGTGAATCGAGATCAGATTAAGTCTCTGAGCGACCTGGAGCTCGCGAGCGGCGACCCTTACCGTGAACGGCCAGAGCTCCGCACGGGCGCTATCATCGATGTGAGGCGCTGGTATCCTGGCCGAGTGCTGCGTGCGCCGCGGCGAGCAGGTGGAGCATACGACGTGAAGTTAGTGTCTGAGGCATCGGGGCTGCGGCCGTCAGTAGCGGAGGCCTTGGGCATCGAAGCAGCGTGGGTGCGAGGCGATCCAGATGCCGTGCGGCGGGCTGAAGTCCTCACTGAGACTGCACGGCGCAGTGGTGCTGAGGCTGCAGGAGGTGGCGCATTTGCGGTGGGCCAGGGCGTGGAGGCATGCTGGCGGCGCAGGTCTCGTGGTGGGAAACCGAGCCGCACCGAGGATTGGGCAGCAGCTCAGGTCACCAAGCGGCACCCTGACGGGACCTACACCGTCATGTATTTGACCGACGACCAAGGGCTCGGTGACGTGGAGGACGATGTTCCTGAAGATGCGATACGAGCCGACCTCGTGCTCAGTGCGAGCGATGCTTTGAGGAAGCCGCGACCTGGAGACCGCTGCGAAGTGCGCGCTGCTGTGGCCCAAGCTGGCGGCCGTGCGCCATCGATCTCTGCAACATGGCGCGGTGAAACACTGGCCCGCGATTTGGGGCGAGAAGAAAGCAAGGGTGGCAGTGCTATGGAAGAGGAAAGCAAGGGTGGCGAGGGCAAAGAAGGCACGCCTCGACCACCTGAAAACGAGAACAGTGCAACAGTGCGGGACCCAGGGGAGAGAACCAGCGGTTTGTCAACCGCTCTTGCGACCGAAGCAGCTGGACCGTGGTGGTTCGGGGAAGTGCAGAACGTGCACTCTGATGGGACGGTAGATGTTCTTCTCGATGCAAGAGACGAAGGCTGGGGCGAGGCTGCTTCCCGAGTGGACGGCAAACTTATGAATTTGGTTTGGGGTGATGACGCTCGCTTCCCGCGACGAAAGCGATCTCGGTCATGGCAGAGCCTCGAGCACATGGCCCTTGCCTTGTGGGAACGCCGGGGCAGTTTTGGGAAGGCGCCGTCGGTGAAGGCTCTGCTTTCGGAAGCCGACGAGTTGACCCGATGCGAGAAGCTTTTAGGCGGCGATGAAATGGACCGTTTGCGGCGCGCTTTTGATCGGGCTGATGTCGGCCGCGATGGCGTCATCGATGCGTCCGATGCGCTGGTGTCCTTTGCCCAGCTCGGTCGACGCGCCCTCAAGTCGGATTTGGCCACTTGGCTGGCTGCGAGACCTCATCCAACGTCAAGGCGCCGGCAAGGCCTAGACTTTCTCGAGTTTGTGAAGGCGTTCGCGGGAGTCTTTTTCGCTCGGCCGGAAGACAAGACAGGGCCCGACGCATCAACGCTCCCTGGGAGCAAAGCGAATGCTACTCTCATGTCAGGCACGGCGAACGCGCACGGTCGACTGTCAGTGCTCATGGAAGCCACTGCGAACGGTGGCCACGGCGGCGCCCTTGCGTACGGTGGCGACGAAGCGGCGGAGCTCGAGCGGTGGGCCCAGAAGCTCGGCCGGAAGCAATTTGCTGCGCTCGAAGAAGTGTTCCGTGCGCGCGCCACGCCTGTGCGGTCAGGGCGGCTGGGCCTTCGGGTGCGCGACTTGCGGCCCTCAATGGTGGACTTAGGCTACGACTGTTCGCCCAACACCCTCACGACTTGGCTGGCCTCGTTAGACCTCCACGCAGGTGACGCTTTGTCCTTGCCCGAATTCGCTTACGCGTTCTTCTCCCTATTCATCGATCCTGATGGCCGCATGCCCGAATACGCTGTTGGGAGCTACTCGGGTCCCATGGGCCGCTCGACCAACGGCGACGCAGCAAGCCTGGCCCTGCGGCAAGCGACACACCGCGACATGACAGGGCCAAGGCGGCTCGACGGTGGGCTCCTGCCCATGGCAGAGGTAGCAGCGCTGGTGTTTCAGGAGGACGCGTTCACCGGCACCCCGGACCAGCATGCGCGGCTGGTGCGGCGGTGCGCCATAGGGCGGAGCGACGACCAGGTGCTGCTCCTGAACCGCGCTCGGGATGCCTTCGAAGCTCTTGACAAAGATGCTGACGGCGAGATTCAAGCTAACGAGACCACTGACTGGCTCTTGCGCCTTGGAATTCAACGCGTGGAAAAAGAACTTGGCAACCGTGCCAGCGGTGGCGGGGGCAAGAACGCGAAGACCCCACTTTCATCGATGGTGGAAGAGTTCGTGTCGAGCAGGACAGGAGGCGGCGAACAAGGTCACGTTACTAATCCTGCAACCTCAACGGTGTTCTTGCCTGAGCTGATTGTGGCGTTTGGTTTCCTACTGGAGGCCGCGGGAAATGATCGGAAGCCGACGGTAGCAGCGGCCTTTGCCATGCTTCGACTGCACGCCTCTCAACCTGACACCAAAGTTTGCGCCGAGACCGTGCTTCGGTACTTGGACAATATGCTGCGAACTCCGCGCGACCAGCGGCTTTGGAAAGTGTCGGCAACGAATTCGGCGTACCAGGCGCGGGTGGGGCGGCATCGAGGTGGGCCGGAGCTTATGGCAGCGGTGGGCTTCAGCGAGTCCGCCAACAAGGCAAGCGCCTTGAATGAAGCTGCAGAGTGGCTCGTGCTCGAGGGGACCGCCAACGCCAAGGCCGAAAAAAAGGGCCTGCCTTCAGCGCAGCTAGAGGTGCTGGCTGAACGGCGGAGTGAGGTGGAAGCTGAGATGGCTGCTCTTGAAGGCGCTCCCTCTGTAGGCGCAGCAGTGCGCGCGTGTCGAGCTGGCGGTGCGAGCTTGAGAGAAGTGCAGGCAGCCGTGGCTACGGTGCTGCTTTTGCTAAGCAACGTGCTGAAGAACCCCAAAGACCCTCGCGTGTTTCGCGTCAAGACCAAGAACGCTCGCTTCGCCACCTCAGTAGGGCGTCTGGCTGGTGGCATCGCACTCATGGAAGCTGCTGGTTTCGTGCTTGTCGATGGTGGAGCGGCCCTCGAAGTTCTGCCCCTGGGAGCCCCTAAGGTAGCTGCGAATAAGAATGGCGACCATCAGGAGCCATCCAATGCCTCGTTCAAGTTTCCGTCCCTGGATTCCGAGACCGAAGCATTCCTGTACCGTCGCAAGGCAGACCTAGAGGCTGTAGCATTGGACCTTGAAAATGACTCGGAAGCGCACCAAGGCGTGTATCAAAGCGACTCCACAAGAGCTCAACTTGACGCAAGCGACGCATTGACGAGCGCGAAGGCCCGGGGTCAAGGTGTGAGCAGTGGAAAACTTCAGCCAGGGGACGTCGCCAAAGGCCATCGCTTAGGTGGAGCACCCAAACCCAAGGCAGCTAAATCGAAAATGCCGACCAAAGACCAAAAATATTTGACCCAGAAAAATGGCAAAGAAACTGCGCCTTCTTCTGCTTCGGCATTATTGCAGGAGCAGGTCTCGGCGTTCATGAAGGGCAAAACCGAGGCGCAAATGGCCCAGTTAAGCATGCTTAAAGCTGCTTTCCTCAGCCTCGATGTGAATGGTGACGGGTTCATTGATGCGTCCGACCTCCAGCACAAGTGGCGACTCAGCGGGCAAGACGCCTCGGAAAGGCGTGCGGTGGCGTGGGTGCGAGCGCGCGACATGAACGCCGACAATCGCGTGGCCTTTGACGAGTTCGTGGCTTCCTTCGCTGCTCAGCTGGCGCCTTCGGACAAGGGATGGGAAAAAGAGTGCGGCACTGCGAATGCCCTTCTCATAGAAGACGGGGATGAAGTAGGTGCAACAGCGGTGCAGAAAGCGGTAGGCGCCCTACGGCTCCGAGCCTCGCTGCCCGAGTGTGTGTCGTGCTTGAGCCTCGCCATTGATCTCTTGGCACGCGCTGTCGCGAGCCCCGCTGTGCATTCGCATTGGCGCATAGACTTATCGCAGGCCGACGTGCACAGGCGCCTGGGTCGCTTCAATGAAGGCGTGGCACTCCTCCGAGCGCTCGGCTTTGAGCCCGAAGCCAACGGCAGCATCATGGCGCTGCGAGACCCGAAAGGGGCCAAGTGGCTTGCGCTGCCACCTGAGCGAGTTGCTGCCCTTAAAATGGGCATCGCGTCCCTTGAAGCTCAAATGCGCGGCCTCGAGCAACCTGACGTGGCGGACGTGCAGGCCGTAGCAGCGGCAGTGGCGGCGCTGCGCGACAAGAAGGGGAGCGCAGCGGGGTGGGCGAAAGCTATCAAAGCTATTCTCGACATCGTGGAAAATATTCTGAAAGAGGAGGCTGATGCTGCTCGCGAGGGCCGACCTGGCGATCCAAGGCATCGAACTTTGAGCACTGACGCAGCGGCGTTCACCTCGAAGATAGGTCCAGTGGACGGCGGGCTCGAGCTCCTCGTGGCTCTCGGCTTTCGGGAAGCGTCAGGCGGAGGTGCCCTGCATTTGCCACGCGGTTTTGACCTCCAGCTCCTGAGAGCGCGTGCTGTCGAGCTCAAGGCAGGGCTCAGCTGGCTCGCCAGAGGCGCGCACGCGGAGAAAAACAACGCGTCAGCGATGAAAGAGACCCAAGCCAAGAAGATTCAAGAAGATAAAGCAGCTGTGAAGGCGAAAGGGAATTCCGAGGCCGCTCAAGCTGCAGCGGCCGCTGCCAAATCTCAAGAAGCGCAAAGCGAAAAGGCGAAGCAATCTAGTGCAGCTCTTTTGTTTGAGCAGCGAAAGCGGCGCGAAGTGGAGAAAGTGTTGAGTGAAAAGGAGCGCGAGGCCGCCATGCTGCGCAAAAAGCTGGCTTTGCGCGATGCTGCGGAGTTTTCCGAGCTCTCGATGCGCGACGTTGTGACCCTCATGCGCATGGAGCCCAAGGAGCGAAGCACCGTGTCGCGCATGGCGAAAGCTCTGGGGGTCACCTCAAGCTTCTTAGACGCGCGCGCGGCAGAACCACAACCACCCCCAGACAACACCTTAGCGCAACGCACTACCAGTATTGCTCCAGCCAAGAAAGCCACGAGCGCAGGATTGGAGAAGAAAACTGCGACAGGTGTAAAGACGATGCTATCGGCTGACGCGGTGGCTGGTGCTACGAAAGTAGACGTTGCTTCTTCAACGGGTTTCTTGGTAGGGTACAAGCTTCGTGTGGGCGAGAAAGGCCGCGCAGAGGATCGCTTGATCACTGGCTTCGGGAGCCTCTGCTTCCTCGAACCGTTGCAACACGCGCATGTGGCTGGCGAGCCTGTGATCATGCTCAAGCCTTCTGTGCAGGAGAAGAAGTACTTCGAATCACGCGCCATCAGAGACTTCCTCATCCATCGCGTCCTCACCCCCATGGTGGCAAAAGCCGCGAATGAGGGCCAGCGCGTGCTCGATGCCAGAAAGCGCCAAGCATCCTTTGAAGTGCGACCCATCGAAAAGCACGTCTTTTGCGTGCAGCCCACGAGCATGAAACTCCTGCCAGGCACCTCTTCGCCAGCCAGTGCGTCTTCCAGCAAGCAATCGGGCGGCGACAGCGGAAGTTTGGTTGAGCTCCCTACCCTAGGGCAGGTGCTGGTCGCATCACCATCTGCGCCTTCAGGCATTGCCGTAGCCCGCGAAGGATACCCGCTGCATAAGCTTCGCCGCTTCTTTGATGCCGCGAAAGGCAGCGGTGGGGCTGAAGAGGATGCAGTCTCGATAACCGCCCTTGAGTGTGCTCTAGGTGACGCAAGAGGGCGATACCTCTTGGGCATAAGCTCGTCATCAGCGGGCTTGTTTATGGACCTCAAAGCAGCGATCGGCAACGATGGCGAGGATTCAAGTGCCGTGGTGCCGTGGCCTGCCTTTCTCGCCTTCTTTTGCCCTGAGCTTGTGGCACCGCAGCACACAACCGGCCTTGATCTCGATGCAGCTCAGCGCGACTCCGGCCTCCATCGGGAGGAAATCGCCGACCTTGCCGCCGTCTTCGTCGCCCTTCGAAACGCTGACCCTCATGCTAGAGGTGGTGACGGAATATCGATTCCAGACGTGACAGTGGCATCGATGGAGCTTGATGGCGAGACTGTTACTGAGCAGCAAGTTAAAGATTTTCTGGCCGCTTCTTCGGACACAACCACCAACAACGGCCACGCGCAGCGCGTTTCGTTCACGAAATTTGCGTTATTCCGCAAGGTAGCAGTGCCTCGCGGCGGCTATCGAGGTATGGGTGGCTGGCGCAGGAGTGCTCGAGCTCGACTCATAGACCTCTTTGTTGAGCTCGCTCGGCGACCTGGCAGCACTGACCGCGGCAGCGACGGCGCGTGCGACCCCTACGACACGAGTGGCTGGGTGGCGCCCAAAGCCGCGCTGGTGAATCGCGCCTCGACTGATGCGAAGCTGGCATGCTTGCTCGGGTGCTTGCCAGATGCCAGTGGCACGTTGCTGGAGGCATTGCAGCGTCTTGGCGCTGCCACACTGGTGGTGCCGATTGAAGGACTGCCTATGGTGCCATCTTCGGCTGACGCAGACGGTGGAAACGTTGACGCATTACTATCTAGCATTCAAGGCGGGAACGAGGAGGAAGGTGTGCGATTGCCGTGGAGTGCACTAGAGCGATGCCTTTATCCCGACGGCGCAGAGAGTCAAACGGCGACATTCAGCCGACCCCTCTCATTTGTGCCATGCATTCCTGATGCATCACCCACTTCACCCTCCAAGCCCTTGGCGTCAGTGTACGAGACTGTGGTGGACCATCGCACCGGGCAGTTGTTTGTGCTCATGTCTGATGGTGAGCTGCAGTGCTGGGACGCAACCTCCTCCACCTGCCGGACGTCCGAACAAGTGATCCTACCGGAGAGACCTCCGCCAAGTTCTCGAAGCGTTGATTCGCAGCGACATCACACAGCGTGGCGCATTGCGTTTGGGTTAGACCGAGACCTGACCTCTTCCGATGTGAACCGATTGGTTCCCAAGCAAAACCGCGCTCAAGCGCTAGTAGTGGCAAAGGAAGCGGCATCTAGGCTCTTAGCACTGAAGCCTCGCATGCAAGTGCTCCTCTTCGACCCCAACGCCACTGTTCTCGCCCTCAACACCACAGCCGGCGATGGCTGCGTGTGCTTCCACGAGCCTTTAACTCTGCGCCGCTTGATGCGGGTGTGGCTTGCGCTGCCACCCATGGCCGACTTTGACCCCTGCCTCTTCCAGCAGTACCCCAATGCTTTTCCACCCTCACCAACAGAAACCTCTAGAGGTGCCTTAGAAAAGTTCGTCTATCTCGCGGCCCATGACCTCCTTGTCGCGTCCATTGTGGGCTCCTTTGACGGCGCTATCTTTTGTGCTGCCACCGGCACTCGCCTCGCAACCCTTCTCGGCCACAGTGCAAATATAACTGCACTTATGTGGGCGGCTCGGCCAGAGTATGCACTAACGGGAAGTGAAGAAGGCACTATTCGCATTTGGGACTTGGGCGCCACTTTTCTGCCGGAAGTTGTGTCTGTTTTGGAGCCATTTCGCGCGGACCAGGGCCGAGCTAGGGCTTTAGGGGGAGAACTGGAGATGGCCACCGATGTGACTACCCTAGAGGCAGCAGTCCTTAGGAATAGCGAGGAAGCAATGGTAGGTGTTGCAGGACGAGCTTCAAATAGGAGCCAAGCAATCGCACGAGTGAGAGCTTTGGTGATGCATGCCCTCGAGTTAACCGGCTTACGGCCAGAATGGCGCTTTGGAGTCGTGTCAGGGGTGTTTCAGCCACAAGGAAACCACGATGAGATGATTGAAGTGACGTTTGAGAACGGGGCAGTAAGCTTAGGAGTCGACTTGTCTATGGTGCGGCATCCTGACGAGGCAAGAAGTGACTTGAGTAGTGAAGGCCCTGACCTCACAACCAAGAGGCCGCTGAAGCTCAAGGTCGGAGTTGCCGTGGCAGTTTGGCATTTGGACATGGGAAGTGCTGTACGGCGGTTCTTTGATCGCTTTGATCGTAGTGGCGCTGGGCATGTGTCTTCAATCGCCTTCAAGAGCGCCCTTGGAGACCTCAGTGATGACCTTGACCTCGCTGAAGGTAAGCTCAGAACGAAAGCAGGTGGCGAAGGTGCATTCACTTGGTTGCCTGAGGCCAACACAACACTGCCTCGAGCTGAACCTTGGCCCAGTCTCTCTGCCGTCGATGCTGAAATAGTGTGCCAACATCTGAGTGACAGTCATGGGCGTGTCAATGGCAAAGCTTTCGATCGTTTCCTTCGAGCGGAATCTCGGCCAGCTGCTAGCTCCACTGGAGGAGATGGTCCATCATCGCTGTTTGAAGGGTCGTGGAATCTGAGGATAGTGCCAACGAAATGGCGACTCACCGGCCACAAGGGCCCAGTGCTAAGCCTCGACTTCTTGCCTCACAGCATGCTCCTGGTGTCGTCGGCGGGTGACGGCAATCTTCGCGTGTGGGACCCCACCAGCCACCCGCACCGCCTCACGTGCCCAGCCAACCCCAAGCACAAGAAGCTGTGGCCTGGTTACTACAGGGAGCAACCCGAGGAGTGGACAACGAAGGGCCGCCCCTACGTTTGCGTCCAAGAATTCAACCTTGCAGCACTGCCGCTCGGTGCTGCTTCAGAAAGTGCCTCATCCTCCCACAATCATGTGGCCACTCATCTCCTCGCGGGATCCATGGACGCGTCTGCCGCGCACAGCAGAGTAGTGCTAAACCCTCAAGCGTGTGCCGAGGCCCGCCAAATGGACGCACGAGTGGCCGACGGCAAGTCGCCTTCTTGCCGGGGCTTCCTGTTCCTCCTCGACGACGGAGAGCTTCTCGCGGTGCCGACCACCCAATTCGAACCGGTGTTTGTCACCCTGAGCGACTCGGCGTTCTTTGAAGTAACAGGTCTCGTAAGCCTTGCTGCTCACGATGCCTTAGCCCTCCGAAAAGTTTTCCACTGCCGCCACCGTGTTCGCCGTGTCCTGTATGCCATATCAAGCCAGTTTGTAAGCCTCGATGCCCTGTGTGCCGCTCTTCAGTCTACTGGAGCTGCTGCAGACACCTCCGCCCAACTGAAGGATTACGTCAATGCAGACCTCACCATCTTTGGTCACCCAGACGACGGGCCGAACCGTAGCGTACGCACTGTCCTCTCGCGAGCGTCCAATGCGGCACCTGCTTTCGCCCGAGCTGCAGTGGCGAACTCGAGCAAGGAACGCTTTGAGCGAGGAGTGGTCGTGGGAGTTCACTCCGAGGACCGTACCGTCGACGTCGCGTTGGACCATGTTGCTGCTGGCAGCAGTCGTGTATCTGCCGCTCGCGTGCTGCCTGCAGACCGAGTGCATGGGACCTCGGGTGCTGGAAATACAGAGGCCTTGCGACCAGGTATGCGGTGCCTCGTGCGCGCACTCCTACCTCCACACGGCGCTACTTCCTCGGATGGTGCGACGCTTTTCGAGGCTGATGACAGCAAAGTTGCTGTCGGAGACTCTCTCGGGGCAGCCAACACGGTGGAAATGCTGCACGCATTAGTATCAGATGGTAATGGGCAGCGCATTTTGGTGACCTTCCGAGTAGGCCGAGTCACCCTCCTTGTACCAGCCGCAGACTTCGATTTACCTCGGCCTCCTGCGGTAGAGGCGTCCGCCGCCGAGCTTCATCGCGGTCACTTCAACCGCACCCTCGCGAGCTTTCGAGCCCTCTTGCCCGGTCGCCTCCGCGGCGTTCATCGACGTAACGCCGCCGAGAACCAGGTCTTATCCGAGGTGTCGGCTGAATTGCGCGATGCACTTCTGACGAGGCACGAACCACCATCAGGAAGTAATGGAGGAGCAACCGCAGCCGATGCATGTGCTACTCGCGCCTTTGAGGTATCCTTGCGCCTGCCGCTGGAGCGCACCTTCGCTGCTGACGTCGTTAATGCTCAGCTGTTCGCCCTTCGTGTCGCATTCAGTCAAGCTGCTACGGATCATCGGCGACAGCAAGAATACGACAGCAGCGGCGGTATCGAAAGTGGCGTCTCTAGCTCAATTGCTTTGCCCGTGGATGTGCTTATTAGACATGTCATGCGCTGCGCCTTGTCATCCCCAATGGCGGCTCATTGGCTTGGGCCAGTGCTTCGAGATGGCTTCGCGAGCGCCGTGCGAGAATGCGGGGCCAAGAGGCATGGTAAGATTGGGTGGGCGGAGTTAGGGGAATGCTTCGCGACCTTTGCTGCGCGCCGCCAGAACATGCCCTCAGAGCTACTGTACGCTCTCTTGCGGCGCTTTCAGAACTTGTTCCCAGCTGATGCGTCGGCAGACGAGTTTCACTGCGTGCTGCTGCACCAAGGGCTCGGGCCAAGCCACCCGCAATCCGTTGACTTCATGCGAGGCCCTCAGGTTGGCGACGAAGCCTCCGTGGCACCGCTAGCCCTGTCACTGCTGGTGGGAAAAAGTGACTTCGTGAGGGTTCTCCAACAGATGGATCCCGTCGGACGCATCCAACAGCAGCTAAAAGCATCGCAGCTTCTGATGCCGCAATCATATGTCACCTGGCTTGATCATGAGGCCACCCAAGAAATAGATGTCGACAATCCGCCGCCTCAGCTCGACCAAATGCCTTACAACGAGCAGCTCATGGCACAGGGGCTCACTCGAGTGGTCACCGATGAATCGACTGTCGTCACGGGGGCGCCACCCCTCACATTCCTTCAGCGTTACGCGTTAATGGCTGAAGCAGGCAAATGGCTTGAGGCATCCACGAAGCTTGGCCGACGCATCCAAAAAGTGTCAGCCCCCGTGCTGAACCGCGGTATGGCGCTTCTGGTGGCGCCAGCCCTCGCGAGCGCGCAATTTCCTGGAGGAGCCCTTGCAGAAGCACGCGCCAACGAGGACGCCAATGCGAGTGGCGTGCGCGGTGTCAACGAGGCGCCAGCGAAAAGATACAAGTCAGCTGAAGCGCGCACGTACCATCCACTCGCTGTCGGGCACCCGTGGCCGTCGCTACCTGCTGTGCAGCCTCTGGAGGGCTGGGCTAATCTGGCCAGTGGCGCTGCAGAGTCAGTTGCCATCTTAGAGGTGGATGGTGCAGCGCTGAACGACATGAAGAGTCAAGCTGAAGACGGTAGAAGTGAGCCTTCGATGGAGCAAATCACTTCCCGGCGGAGCCTATTAGACGCGTCGTTGCAAGCGAGATCTTTGGGGCGCGATGTGCCTGGGCTCGCGCAAATTTGGGCTGATGTGGCAGTGACGTCATCCGATGCCTCTGACGTTGAGTACCTGCCCAACGGCAACGTAGCGACGGGCAATGGAATGATTGTGCGCCTCACTGACGCGTTGAGTGCCGGGGAGGCCCCACCACGATACCTGGTTGCAGAGCGGCTCGACGGGTGGCGGTCCCTTCGAAGCCTGTGCCAAGGCAAGGGGTTCCTTGGCACGAGCCGGGGCCTCAACGCACTGCGCGTCTGGGGCAGGCAAATGGTGGAAACTTTGGATGCCCTTCACCGGAAAGGGGCCGTGCTTCGAGACTTAAGCGCCGCCAATGTGTTCGTGTCTCCAGACGGCCAGCAGATCAAGCTCGGAGCTTTTGCCCACACTGCAGCTCTCGATCGCTGTGGAAAAGTGACCGCTTCTTCCGCACCTTTGCGAACCTCTCGCAGCGATGGTGAGGTCGAAGCTGACTGTCTCTGCTCTCTCGCTCCTCATGAAGTGCCACCTGAACCTCTTACGGACAGTGGGCGCAGCGTTGACTCCTGGGGCGTTGGATTAGTGCTTCTTGAGGCCGTCGCTGGCGGTCTGCCGGGGCCCTCGACTCACACTGACGGGTTCTTCGACTTCTTTGCAGCGCTGCGGTCGTCAGTGGGACAGTTAGCAAGCTCATCGGCTATGGCAACTGTGGAGGGCGCAGCACCAAGCCACGACGGGTGCCTCGTCTTACAGGTGCCATCTCAAAGCGGTGCGAAGCTTTGCACCTCGAGCATTCTCAAAGCATTGGACTCCATGACCACTACGGCGCTTTTGCCGAGAAGAGTGGGGCCTGGTGCAGTTGCACGTGACGATGATAGCCCCGAAGCACTTGATCTTGCCCGGCTGGAGCAAGCCTGGGCGTCGATGCTGCGCCAAAACGGTTCCGATGGCGTCGTCTTGAATTGGAGCGACGTGCGACAAAAAGCCGCGAGTCATTTTTCGCTCTTGGCGCGGGAGCGTGGGGATGGCGAAGGAGAGAGCAATGCCGCACTCGAGAGCACACGTGGCGATGTGATGGAGGCGCTGCACCGGCATGACAAGACGAATTCAGGAGTCTTGCGCCCCGAGGAACTCACCTCCGCCCTCCGAAGCGACCTTCGATATCCCCTCAGCGTTGACGAGTGCGCAGCATTAGCTCAGTGCGTGCGCGACTCGAAAACTGGCCTCGCGCGCTACCCTGCGCTTCGCCCCCTCCTCGCGGCGACCCACGGCATGAGTGCGGCAGCAGCAGCTCCATGCTGGACGCTTCTTGACGTGCTCGGCGCATGTTTCCAATTAGACCCTCGAGAGCGGCCTGTTGCTGCCGGACTGCTCAACCACCCGTTCTTCGATCTGTTACCCGCTGACGAGGTTGCATCTCTAAGCGACGCTGAAGCCATCGCGACAGCACCCGTGCCTGTACCCAGGTGGGTCGATGAAAAGATTGCGCGACCTTTGAGAGCGATCGTGAAAGCTCTTGACCTAGCAGCTGACACCAGTAGCGAGACTAGCCCGCCACCGCTGGATCTTGTGAGCCTAGGAGAAGTGATCCGTGTGGTCGGGGATTTGGTGCAGGAAGATGTGGAATCAGCGCGCGGGCTTGGGTTGAGTGCTTATTGGGTGGCCACTCACCGCCCGGCCCTCATTGACGCCCTCATGCGCCGGGGCACACTTGAAGCGTTAGCAGCTATTGGGAACCGCGTCTTTGCCCTGGAAGATTCGGCGCCATTGCAGGCAGCAGGAGAGTCTTCGAGCGTGTCCGCGACGCCAAATTCCCTAAAAAGACCGGCCTTGACTACTGTTGGCTTCCTCGAGGGCGACCGGAGCTTTTCAGTCGCTGTTCGGCTCGCCAAGCGCCTCGAGCGCCTCGGCCAATCGCTGCTACTCGGCCTCCAAAAGCCAGCCGCAGCGCTTGCCAAGCACGCTGGCTCAGTGCTCCGCTTCCTTGTCATGTGCTACGCTGGGCGGAGTGACCCCCCGCCATTGTGCTACGCTGATGTGCAAGATTCTAGCGCTGACGAAGCAGCAACATGGCTCATTGGCAGTCCCGCAGTCGTCGACCCAACCACCCATGAAGGTGGAGATCGGCGCGGTGCGTGGAGGCCGGGGCAGGCCGCGCTCTTTCGCCCCTTGCTGCTTGAGGCAGTGACGGAGGAAGGTGGCGGGAATTGGCTTTACCCATCACTGCGCGACTATATGCACTGGTGCGCATTGGTAGCCGATCAAGTCATCGACGTCGATTTTGACCCAATCCTTCGAACCTTCACGTGCTCTGCGGGGTCCTACGCCGTTGCAAGTGCATCTGCAGCGTCCACCGCTGCTAATACCGCCATAGGCGTTCCCTTTGTGCGCACTGCAACCTACTACCGTGCCCTCGTTTCGGCTGCATCACAGCTCGACCTCCTTGCAGTACATGGCTCTACCAAGCCCCTGAAATTTAGCGGCAAGGCGCGCGCTGCTGCATGCTCTTTCTTTGGACACATGTGCCGCTTTGATGCCAACTTATCAGACGGTCGCCTCGACTCAGCGGCCTCACAGAGCGCTCAGTTGCTCGTAGATTTAGGGTTTGCCAAGATGCTGCGGCCCTGGCTCTGCGATGCCGCCCAACCTGTGCGTGCAAACGCTTTGCTCTGCGCACGAAACGCCATTATTGGGGGTTTTAGGGCGGTTACTGATGCTGAAGATTTTGTGCGAGGGCCTGCGGAAGCTCTGGCGCTGTCGTTTTGTGGTCTACCCTGGGTCTCAACTCTGGGTCGAGTCTTACAGGGCCAATCGCAGGAGACTTCTAGTGGCTTCACCTTTGACGACAAAGCACATGCTCTAGACTGCTTGGCTGCAATGGCGGAGCGAGCAGGTGTAGCAGTAGCCGCATGGCCTTCTGCACATGTAGCACCTGCCCTCGCCGCTGCTCTGCTGGTGGAAAACACGAAAGGGCGCAGTTCTCGACAAGATGTGTCCGCACATAAGGCTACTTTAGTGCCTGTGACTAAGGTCCCGGTGCCGATGTTAAATGTAGAGGATGCTGCGACTATGGCCCGTCAGAAGGTGTGTTCAATAGCTGTGGCTGGTGCATAAGTAAATATAAATACATGCTTCATTTCTGTGATACTCCCGTGTATATTCCTTTTCTCTTTTACTTCATCAAAGCTTCTTACGAGCTGCTTCATTGTATCTCTTCTACTATCAGGACAAGCTTGACGTCCATGGAGTGCTTGAGCGCCTTCGCCGCAGCGACCAAAGCGTCCTCCGGGGTCTGGCGGCAGCGTCGCCTGCCCTCAAGCGCATCTTAACGGAGGAAGCTCTGGGCGATCCTCATGCGTCTCATCTCATCGAACTCGACGCAGAAGCCCGCACTTTACAGAACCGCACCGCCGCCCACGCTTTCCGCGTCATGGCGCACTGCTTAAAGCGACGCCAGCTCGACGATTCAACACGTGGAGACGAGGCCGACGCTGAGGGCAAAGACCTCTTCCGGGAAGACAACAGCAAAGATCGTTTGACGAGCTCGGCGTCACTGCGCCGCGCATCCTCGGAGCTGTGGCGTGTATATGGGTGGCTCGCTCGCGTTACTACCACGGTCCGCACCGCCGTGGATGCCAATGACGGCGCTGTCCTCGGCGGGTTGGTGCATGGCAATGCTGCTTCGCATGCTGATAGGACACCGCCTGAGCTCTTGGTTGAAGTCATGGGCAGGAGCTGGGGCTGGGGGCTGATGGCGTGGGACGTCTTAGGGTTCACGAGTGCTGTAACGGTTTACGCCATCAGCAAGCCTCTGGCAGCTGTCGCAGGGCAAGTTATCGGCCTACTGCGAACCCTCTTACTCCGATCCCGGTCCCCTGCGGCTCTATGCCTCCTTGACGTGCTTCCTTGCCCTTCGCCGTTCGCGACACCACTCCATGGCTCGGATTCCGAGGCACCCAGCTCATTCGAGGATGCATCGGGATTAGCAGCATTCATCACTCGCTTAGGAACCTCGCCAGCCGTGTTTGAGTCGTCGCGTCCTTGCAAACTATGGCCGTTGGTGGCACAGCTGCTGCGAGCGTTCGCTGATGGCTTGAAGACTGCTAATAGTAGTTACTCCCAAGCCTCGCGCCATGCAGAGCGACGCGTTGTTGGACGATTGATTGAAGCTGGCCTAGGCCTGCGCTTTGGAGACGCTCTCAACTCACATGGGATTTTGGTGCGTACTTGTATCGCGCAGCGGTGCGAGGGCGTGCACCTCTCCTTGTGCTACCTGGAGCTGCGCGGCGGCTTGCAGCGCATGTGGACTGCCATTCTTCGCAACGGCTCGGAGGTCAGACTCGTCGAGCAAGTGCTGCTGGGGAATGTCATCGAAGGGCTGGTCTCGGATTGGTGCAGCGACGAACTTACGGTCGACACCAGTGGCTCCGGGTCAGTATCACGTGCGTTTACGGCTCTCGACGGTCACATGCTCTTGCGCGACCAAGGGCTCGACTTGCTGGCAGCGCTCGTGCACAGGCGCAAAAACAACGCTGCACTGGCGACTGAACTGATGCGCCAAGCGAGGCGCCACAACTTCGCAGGTGCTGAGCGAGAGCGACTGTGCCGCTGGGGCGCAAGCGATTCGATACTTGCGGCCGGAGTCGTGAAAGCTCTTACGCTCCTTGCTGGTCTTGAAAGCCCTGCTGTCGATCGATGCCTGGAAGCTGACGCCAATGTGCCTCCCGAGACCCTCGCCCTTTTGCGCTTGGCTTCTGTAGCACCTCAGCGCGCGCTACAGGACGCATGGAGGGAATGGGTGCGCGGAGAGTGCACGAGCGGCCGAGACGCTGGTAGCATGGCCGACACGGCGGAGGCACAAGTGGCGAGCGGCACGGCGTCCCTCGGACCAGCCATCGCTGATGCAGGCCTCTTGCTTGCTTTGTCTGGCCCAGCCCTACTGCCGCAGCCAGCAGCAGGCGAAGCCAGGCAGTCAATGCACGAGCAAGCCTTGACGGCGCAAGTTGAACCGCCTTCTGACTTGGATGGAAGTGCTTCACTGAACGAAAGTCCACAAAAAAGCTCTAAATTTGTTCCAGACCACGCTAGGAAGCGGGAAGGTGTAGAAGAAGGTAGCACGCCACAAGTTCTTACGTTGACCTTTCGTGGTGCTTTGGGGCAATTCAGCGTGCAGACCTTGCTTGCGACGCTCGCGGGCGAAGTTGCGGGTAGTGATGCCACGGGCCACGTGACTGTTCTCGCCCTCCGAGGATCACCCATAACCGTCGATCTATCAATCCCAGGTCGCCTCGCTGAAGTCATGTGGGGAAGAGCGGAGCGCGGAATCCTTGTCAACAGTCTCAACGAGGCGCTCTCCTCTTCACGCGCGCTCATCGCGCTTACTTCAATTACGCTGCAAGCGCGAGGCACTTTGGATGCATCTGGAGCCCCTCTTGACCGCTCCATGATGCAGAGTGCTGACGCTGAGGATCCGCCGTCGCCTCCACGAGTGCGCTGGCGTGCATCACCTCAAGAAGAGAGCAGCGACTTGGGAGAAGAGCACATGGGAGGCGCAATTGTAGCCATCAAAAAGGCTTTCGACCTTCGAGCTCGCGGGGCCACTCATATCAGCTTTGAAGGAGCACTCGCAGCGATGCTAGATCTGGGTATAGAAGACGGAATTGCCGTGTCATCGCTTCAGGCTGGGCCGGTGGATCAACTTAGCCTAGCTGACTTGGTGCGCGCCTACTTGCGAGCTCTTCAAGGCACTGGCGATGTGACCTCCTCGGCCCCGAAGGCGGAAGATACCACGAATGAAGCCGCTAGTCCACGCCCGGAATGGTTTCGTCAAGGCGAAGAAGAGTCTTCGGAGCAAGTGCCACCCCAGCACCAGCGGCGCAGCAAAATCCCACAGAACACGCTCTCGACCAACCGTGAAAAGGTTCCTTCTACTGGTGAGACGAGCGAAGAAGAAACTCTACTGTGGCACGAATTCGAGCGGCTTGACATGGTTGGCGAAGGGCGCCTAACAATGCTTACCCTCAAGGCTGCTTACGACACGTCAAGTGAAGATGACTTGCGGGCTTGGCTTCGAGAACGAGACCGCGACCATAAGGGCTTCGTTGACTTTGACGACGTTGTCGCCTTCCACCGAACAACGGGACAAGGGCTAGCTGCCCCTCGCATCTCAAGCGAGCGTATTTTACAGAGAAGCCAAGGCCCGCATGCCATTTCCGAGCCTATAAATGTGTTCGAAGAGCAGGCGAAGCGAGAGGTTGCGATCAGGCAAGCGTTCGACGCCTATGACCTCAATGGTGATGGGCTCATTACTTACTTGGAGCTCCGAACCGTCCTCGCGCGCAACAACCGGCGCGTCTCAGAAGCTGAGCTTCGGGAATGGATACGCGTGCGTGATCGCTCCAACAACGGCGGAGTATCATTCATGGATTTCCGGGCAGCCTACTTGGCGCAACGCTGATTTCCACGTAATTCACCAGTCAACCCGTAGAAGAGAAAACTCGGAAGGCCTTGTAGCGCATTGGGCTTGTTGTTGATATGCGCATGGCGTTCTGGTAACGTGTGCCTTGCGCATAAAATTTGATATGAGACATAAGGCAAAAGAAGCGCTGCGCGTTGAGCAGGTGGCAGTGGTAGAGCGCCTTGCTTTTACTTGTGGTTTAAGAGTTTAGTTTAAGAACGAGCCTGAGCCTAGTAGATCCTAGAACCAGCTTCCACTGCGATTGCACTTGCTTGTTGGTGGTAGGTATAAGGCATAAGTGATAATTGTTCTTTAGTATGGTAATCTATTTGCTATTTGGGCATCCAGGCATCCAGTTAGGGGCGGTTCATAAGAAAACCAACTTTTCCAAATCGTAATGAAAGTGTGATTTTTTTCGCTAGATAGTTCCAAGAT
>Ga0307979_1001124_pt1 | contig 19019 bp, 14 predicted proteins | sample OrgLakmetage1058_FD_201833 | JGI IMG/M metagenome (GOLD analysis project Ga0307979, IMG submission 201833) | Saline water microbial communities from Organic Lake, Antarctica - #1058 | ecosystem: Environmental > Aquatic > Non-marine Saline and Alkaline > Saline | place: Antarctica: Organic Lake...
GGTGGGTTTTATTTCATCTTGGCCATGAAGACCTCACCTCGGACCTGAGCCTTTCGAACTCTATTGTCACTGCAATTTTGCCCCACGCCACGCACGCACTCTCTAGGGCCTTCCGCATAAGGAGTCCTAACACCCCCGTGCTCGCAGCTGCTTCGACGACGAGGCTGCTTACGATACTTATATGAACCCCGAGCATGGCTTTCTGTCTGGCCCGAGAGACTAGTCTACTAGTCTAGTTAAAACTCTCCCAAAAACAAGAAAGGCAAGTACACAGCAGTCACAGAGGCACATTAAGAATGCACTTGAGCTGCATATACGCTAGCAAATTCGCCCCGGAAGGTCAATTAAGGCTCCAACTGGCGCCTTTCCTCCGAACAAGCCGGAAGGACTGAGTGCTCGTTCGTGTGTCACGTCCCAGGTCCACGAGGCATATCTCTGGGCTATTTTTTGCCCCGGCAGGGCATCATCTCAATGTTTTTCTCAGGCGCCGGGCGCCAGCCGATCTTAGAATCGCCTGTCCTCTTTCTTGCTTACGAAGTATGGGTCAAGTGGCTGTAACGCTGCAAGCTGTGCAAATACAAATGTTCACAGGCCTACGAACACCAGGATGCCTCTCCGCTCCAGAAGCCGCACTCAGCGAGGTCGAACAAATATCCGATTGTGTTCAGGCTCAGACTCACTTGCTATCTGAGTTCGGTGGGGGGTTCTCACCGCTCATTCTGAACCGCATTCCTCTGTAGACTACAACTACGTGGCGCCCTGCCTGTTAGTTACCAAATCCAGTTCCCCTACGGGGGTCCTCAGAAAAAGTCTCATCTTGGACCTCGTCGCTCGGGAAATGGCTCGCAAACACACGGCGCCCTGTAACACCGGCTTTTGGGAAGCCGGTATCTCGTTTACTCAGAAGACCCACGCAAGAGCCCCTTCCTCTGCGGGCGGAAATTTCTCTTTTGAGTAGAACTACCAGAGCACGAAGGTGCGTGATAATTTGGCCATGGCCACTCGGGCATGAATGCTGATTAGCTACACTTGTTGTATTGGCTCTTCTCCTGATATGTAATTCTTTGCTCTATTTTCTGCCTCTTAGCCTTCTACTTCTGGCAAAGAAGCTCGTGACATGCGGAACTCGAGTCCATTGCAGAGGCCAAAGTATGTCTTTCAGCACACGAGGCGCCTATTGTTCTGTTCCTAAACAAAAGGAGGTATTGACGGACAGGCACGCTTTCCTCGTCCGCGGAGTGGCAATGAATAGAAATGCCCCATCGGCAGCCAACGGCGCGCTCTCTTCAATGCAGAAACAGACGCAGAAACGACTTAAGTCCGGTTTCAAAATTATTTCATGAACAGTTTCCACTTTATAAGGGGGTGGAAGTATTATGCTTCCTGCCCTCTACACACTATCCACTTTACGATTTTGACTTGCGCGCAACGCACGCGCGTACACTTATGCCCGCAGCATTGGCTTCTGTGTCATTTGGGTTTGTATTACTGTAGTTCGAGTTCGAGTTCCGATGGAAAGTAAGAATTGGCCCCTGTAGCTAGCTACTGCATACTGCAGTACATGTACAAGCACTGTAAATAGCTACAGGGGCCAGTTTTAATTAACTACCCACCGGAAATGAAAAATTAGCGAAATATATCGATAAGCCCTTCGTCGACAGAGCAGAGAAATTGATATTCACATTACAAGCAATTTCCAGTCAAAATTGATAAATTTAGGCACAATTATTCCTAAAATTCATGATGAAGATCAAACTCTTGATAACTCAGGATTCGGTAGCTGTTCAAAGGGTCTCATTGCCCTCCTATTCCAGCCTTTTGGGCTTATATGGGGTCCGTTTGAGTATCTTGGTGGTGAAAATCGCAAACATAACAAAAACTCAACGGAGTGCATTTCGAGGTGCTTTTTCACACTAATTCCACCCAGAAATGTGAAGTCATTGGCAATTGGTGTACGCCCCCTCTTCGCGGCTCTCAAGGCCGCTGTGGGAGTTTTCTCCTTAGGGGTGCTTAAGGCACACACTTATTGAATTCATTTGTGCTAGCCTTCTAATTCCGGCCCTTCGGGGCCTGTATCAAAAATGTGAAGTCCGCCGAGTTAGTTTATATCGTACAAATGAGAGGGACTTGAGGTGTCGTTTGTGGCAATTACAAAGTTTCAGACAAACCTACTTAGGTCCTCACGAGTTCAGCCCATGCCCCTTACCGATAGGAAGTTATAACGTTATAACTGGCCCCTGGTTAGACTGGATTATATTATACTCCCCAATAGCAACGAAACGACAACAAATAGCACAAATTGATGAATCCTCCAGAACAAGTCCGACTGACTGGGTTGAGTGTCCTCTTGCATAATACAGTGATCAACTTTGCTCTTATGAACCCTGTAGGGCCAATTCTCGGACGGGGGCATGGGTTTCGAGTACGTCCGTAATCTCCACTCCGGCTTATCCTCGGCCACTCCCTATCACTCGCATATCCGAAGGAACTTGGGACGTAGCTTTACAAATGATAGGGAGTGATCCTCTGCTGTAGCTCCCGCCCTTCCTTGGAATTTACCAGAAGCACTTTGCACTTTAGAGCATCCTTTAATGCCCCTGTACCGCAACAAAGGAGGCTTTGTCTTGTCTTGTCTTGGCTCGGCGCCTAACTCAGTTTCTGGCGCCTCGCCGGCACAGCTGCCTTACGCAGCCCGCGCCGCTTCTTCAGCTGTGCGGTTGAGGTCGTCGCTCCGCACCTCACTGCTTGCAACATATTCAACAGGGGGGCGCTGGAGCTCAGCAGGATGGCCCGTATCTTTTACCACGATTCTGCAACTGCGATCCCAAGCAAAATCGGAAATCTATAAACATCCGCTTACACTAGTTACTCCTCACATAGCGTAGGTCGGCCACTTAGGAGACAAGAATACATCAGTTAATCAATTACTAGATACATGTATAATCAGCTGCCAATAACCGCTTCTACCTAACTACCTACTACCTAAGTTTGGGTATTTGGGGGCAAAGCATCGCTGTAGAGACTCTTTCAGAGGCTCGCCCCACCCGAAGGGCGAAAAAAGAAAAAAAATCGTAGCTGCACACCGCGCCGCGCAGAAGATGCCGTAGAAGATTGTCTTCTACTCAAAAGTTTGCTTTTCTGAGAGAGAGAGATGGCCTAGAGGAATAGGCGGGGTATTCTTGGCCACCCTTATGTAGTATGGAGCCAGCCACCACCCCGTTCCCGGCCGTTGGTCGTCTCCTCGGGGCTCGCGCACCACGCTGACAAGGGCCATCAGGGGGTCATCAGCTGCCTCCCGCCGTTGACTACTTGCCCGCATAGTACGCTCTGGCGCACTCAGGAACACAGGGGTTTTGTGAACGTAGCAGCACAGTTTTTTCTCCAAATTACTGAGTTTTGTGATTTTATTTTTTTTGATGCCATATCAGTGCATTTTTAAATAACAAACACTTCACTGAAGAGCTACAGTAGCGACAAAACAGTGCACTGTGCTGTCTGTACGTACTGTTAGGGACGTGGAGTTCCCAGAGCGAGAATTCCCGAGATTAGCCTCTGCGCCATTTTGGTTCGTCTCTGTTTGAGTTCAAGTTCAGTTATAAAAAAGGCGAGAATTCTGAGGAAGCTGCTGTAGCTCCAGTTCCAGCCCTGATTCCGGGAATTCCCGGGAATCTATTGGGAATTCCTGGGAATCTTGGGAATTCTCGAGGCAGTCTCCTGGAGTCCTGGAGATGGGAATTCCAAATCCCTACTGTAACTTCAATACTTTACTTTACTGCACGTGCATGTACTGTACTGTAGCGGAGGGGAATTCCCGGTTTTGTAAAGTGGCCTTGGGAATTCCTGGTAGTTTTGGGAATCCAAGCCCGTCGCAGGAGCTCAAGAGAGGACTCCCCCAAGCGGGGAATTGAGGTCCACCACTACATCTTTCACCTAGACATCAGTGGCGTGTGCGAAGTATGGCAATACAGAAAGGAAAAACCCACTCTCCTATAATCTTCATACCGGCCCCGAATGGCCGCCTTTAGCGCCCTTTCTCTTCTGGTTTTGAAACCGTAAGTAAGGATTTCTTAGTGGCGCAATGAAGAAGCACCTCCCTGTAAATAAAACAATAACCCCCTGTAAATAAAAATCCCACTGTAAAGCCAATATTCCTCCCCTGTATGGGAATTCCGAGGGATTCGCAGAAAAGGCCATTTTAGATAAGGGAACTTCCGAGGAATTTCCATCGGTTCCACTACTGTGTAGCTCTGTGCTGTACGTACTGTAGTACGTACAGTAACACAGTAGCCAGCTTATTAGCTAAAGTACTGTAGCTTGTCAAGCAATAGTCGCGCTGCGTATCATAAGTTCCTCTTAGAACTGAACGCTGTTTATAGTAACGAAATCGTGAAGTATCTGTTATGATGTGGCCCGTGAAATTATCGACAATTTACTGCCTATTCGCAAGCTTCACCAGTGCTCAACTTCGCTCGCCATGCTCCATGAGCGAGCAATGTGTTGAGACATGCGGCGAGAAGGTGAGCGAAATTACTTGATGCACGTTGAAGTGCGCGAGTTTGTAGCTACATAGCTGAGCGGCTTCGCTTCTTTGTATTTTTTCCTATGTTGATCTTGTGAATGAATTGTCAACAGTGTATGGACGAATGCAACATCATCGCAGACACGGAAGACATCACTGCAGCTCAAGAGTGCCGGCGTAAGTTTGTCGACGAGGGTGGAAAGTTGTCTTGCGACGAAACTGCAGGTTGCTATACACCACCAGCTTGCGCTAGCGAGACCTCGGACGACGCAAAGTGTTTCCTGTCGTGCGACGCCAAATGCGCTCTAGAAATCACTGACGAAACCGACGAGAACAACGAATGCGCTCAAATGTGCACCTCCGAATGCGGCCGCTTGCTCGAGGTAGGCGCCAAAAGTGACGACGAAAACGAAGCAGACAAAGCAGAAGACGGAGATAGAAGTGCTGAAGTGGACACGTTCACGGAGAGCGATGTGGCACAATGTGTGAAGCTTTGTTCGGTGGCCTCTGAATGCTTAGCCAAGGACCAAATGTACGAGTTCAACGCCGGAGCGCTTTCACAGGGGCCACGTGTTGTGCTCGCTGGAGCAGGGTTGGCGAGCCCGGTGGACGACGCTGATTGGCAGTTTGCAACGTCGAAAGAGCGCGCGCGGATTTTGGAGGCCCTCTCGGACCCCGACAGCTCAGAAGCAGCCGACTACGAAAGGTACATCCACGGCTTGCATGCGCTCGACCGGGCTGGGCCCGGGGGCGGCATGGACCTTCCCGACGGCATGTCCATGAGCGATTTGCTCTCTGCAATGGGCATGGAGGGCGGTGAAGGCCTCGACGAAGGTGACATCATGGGCATGCTGGAGCAAATGATGGGGGGCATGGGTGGAATGATGGGTGGCGACGAGTACGGCGGCATGTACGGCGGGGACGCGTTCGGGATGGACGAGTATGGTTCTGGCGACATGTACGCGTCGATGATGGGCGGTATGGGTGGCATGGGTGGAGGTTCGGGCGACTACGAGGATGCGGAAGAAGAGGCCGATGATTTCGAGTAAGCAGTGGGAAGTTCAAGTAGCATTTTTTCTTCATATGGCAGCCTGCATTTGACATAAGAAAGACTCATAGACCCCCTGTGGTTTTGTCGAAGGATCCCCGCCATATCTTCGTTTACCCCTTCTTCAACAGCATGCCCGGTCGGGGTTCAGTTTCTACCGTGGAAGAGAGGAGGAAGTGCATTATAATCGCCTGCGACGACTTATTGTAGAATGCTCCTATGGCCGAGAGAGCACCGAAGCATTATACCTTCCATCGATCAACTTCCTCGGTAGGGCTCGCGGGTGCTGGCGGTGAGTTTCCCGTCACCCGCGCAGCCACTGAACTTATGCATGCTTGCGAAGTAACTATCCACTACGTTTTCCCTCTGCTTTGTGGCTTTTTCCTTGTCTCTGTTCATCCTAGTGGGCCTAGGCTCGCAGCTTCTCGATGGGTGAAAGCATCCTATCGGTGGAGTGTGGGTTTGACCTCGGACTTGGAGGAGAGGAATGCGGTTCAGGATGAGCGGTGAGAACCCCCCACAAAACTCAGATAGCAAGTGAGTCTGGGCCTAAACACAATCCAATCTTTGTTCGACCTCGCTAAGTACTACTTCTGGAGCGGAGAAGCTACTACTGGTATTCGTAGGCCCGTGACCATTCGTGTTCGCACAGCCTACAGCATTGCAGCCACGTGATCCATACTTCGCTAGCAAGAAAGAGGGCAGGCGATGCTGAGATCGGCTGGCGCCCGGCGCCTGAGAAAGACATTGAGATGATGCCCTGCTGGGGCAAAAATATCTCAGAGTATTGCCCCGTGGACCTGGGACGTGACACACGAACGAGCACTCAGTCCCGCCGACTTGTTCGGAGGAAAGGCGCCAGTTGGAGCCTTTATTGGCCTTCTGGAGCGAATTTGCTAGCGCATTTGCAGCTCAAGTGCATTCCTTATGTGCCTCTGTGACTGCTGTGTACTTGCCTTTCCTTGTTTTTGGGAGAGTTTTAACTAGACTAGACTAGACTAGACATAGAAATATAGCTATCTACGTCAAACACCGGGATGAAGCACATGAATATCTGTGTGTCAGCTGTTTGTGTGTCTTGTGCGTAAACACGGCCGTCCCAAGTCAAACTCCCTTGTATCTTGTATGTCGACACAAAATCATCGATGTCGATTGGATGTCAACACAAAAAAACATTTAAGTTGATGAATCGATTCCTCCCTGTAATATTAGTGAGGTTAAAGACGATTGACCAATTCCCGAAAAATGGTGCATATCTGTATAAAAGTTGTCGGAGCGTTGCGAGCTTGTAGTACACCGCCAGTTCTATATTCTAAGCACATTTGAATAAGTTGCACAACAAGATGTTAACTCAATTCACGCCACTACCCAAAGTAGCAGCGCGGCTCATCGTTGAAGCAGACGAAGACACCGACTTGCCACCACCTCCACCTGAGGACGTCGATTCGCTTCTGGACGACGTTGAAGACCCTTTGCTTTCGTTAGAAGGTACATGGGAGTCTACATGGCGAACAGAATTCCGCTGCAATGCAGCTTGGGTAGCAGCTACGCCAAATGTGCCAATGAGCTCGCTAGACGATGAGGACGACGAAGAGGACGACGAAGATGAAGACGAGGACCCTATTCCTGAGGACGGAGGCGCGTGGAGTCTAGCTGCGGGCGTCGACGAGTTCTTGCCACAGCCGGTTGGGCCGGTGCTAGGTGGCCGGTACTTGGGGTTGAGAGCTGCGGCGAGCGGTGAAGCGTGCAGCGTGTTGGTAGGCAACAGTGGGGAGGTGTGGGAATGGCGCAAGCATTGGCTCCACCCTCGCACGCCGCCGCCACACATGGTCGGCCACCCTGTGCGGCTCCCGAGCTTGTGCGGCAAGCATATCACCCAAGTGGCTTGCGGCGCCTATCACACGATTGCTCTCAGCGCGGCTAGCCAAGTGTGGGGTAAGTCGAGTGCTTCCGGTAGCGGTAGAGCGATGGGAATTTTTGTTTACTACCTGTTGCGGCTCTTCATTTAACTAGCTAGGGAGCGCACGAACTCTGCTAGAGGTTGTTTTGCCTTGCTCGCTGTCATCTCTTAAAAATTATGTTCGAATTATTATCTAGAGCTTGTACACCAAATTCAGCTTCGATTCCTGAATCATCTTGCTCAGTGTGGGGGCGTGGGGACCGAGGTCAGCTCGGCTTAGGAGACTTGAGCGGCCGGGCTGAGCCTGCACCGTTACCTTCCCTCCAAGGCGCTGGTATAAACAGTGTAAGCTGCGGGGCTCACCACTCCCTATGTTGCAGCAGCAGCCGCGCCCAGGCCGAAGAAGCAAGCCGCGACCGTGGAGCTGTGTGGGCATGGGGCTGCAATTCCTTTGGTCAGTTGGGTTTAGGTGGTACAGTGCTCGGGTTTGGTGGTCGCCCGCCAGGCGCTCCTGTAGCCATTGGCTTGCACCAGCCGAGTGGCAAAGCTCATAGCGGCAGTAATAACAACGGCAACGGCAGTGGCGACCATACGGATGATAACGATAATGGCTATGATCATGATGATCACAACAACGATGAAGCACCCGCAGTAGCCCTCGCGGCGTCCCCGCAGCGCGTGCTCGACCTCTGTGGCTCGGGTGTGCTTTGCATGAGCGGTGGTGACCGGCATTCGGTAGCGCTGCTAGCTTGCGATGAGGTTTGGGCCTGGGGCGCAAACGACTTTGGTCAGCTGGGGAGCCCTCTGGGCCTTGCCTTTAATAGCAACGAGGGAGTGTCATCGCCATCTGAATCTCCTGCCACTCTACAAACACGAGAAGCACCGCCACCCCCTCCGCCCCCTCCATTCATGCCCACGCTAACAGCTACCAACACTCTATGGCCGCGGCCGCGTTGCGTTGAAGCGATGAGTGGGAAATGTATTGTCGCAATTGCTTGTGGGGCTGTGCATACAGTAGCCCTCACGGACAGCGGAGAGGTGTATGCATGGGGGCGGATTGATGCTTTTGCTCGCTCCAACAACGATCAGGCACCTCGAGAACCATCGAGTACCCAACCTCCTCCCTTGGCCCCAATCCAACTTCCTAACCCCACTTGGAATACAGAATACAACTGCTGTGTTACGACACCGTTGCTCTTGCACGCCAGCCACCGTGGTGTTGGAAACTTCGCTGGAGCCGACGGAAGAGCAGGAGGAGGTGAAAGAAGAGGTGGCGAAGGAGGCCTGCCGCCGCCTCCCACCCTATCAGGAGACACTGTGGTGCGTGTATGGCATGCTATTCTCTATTTCAACTGTAGTTTGCGTTTTTTTCGCGTAGCGCTATCCTTTTTTTTTCTGGAAAATGCATGTGTCCCATGCTTTCATAAAGCAACTCCAACTCCATTCTTCCAGGTGCATATATCATGCAGCGCTGTGGATACTTACTTGGCCACTCGTGCTGGCGAGCTCCTGGTCTTCAAGGGCAAAGCTCCGCTGCCTCCACCGTTTCTTCGCTTGCCTTCCATGCGTGCCGCAGCAGTAGCTGAAGCCTCGTCATCTACCCACGCAAACCATAGCACAACAGCTGCAGGAGCGCCGCCGCTTATGGGTGCGGCAGACCCGAGGTCGCCTAGGCTCAATGGCGGAGAACGTAGTAGCAACAGTAGCACTTTTAGTAGCACTTTCAGTAGCAGTAGCAGCGCCCCTCAGTCTTTGCCACCGTTGCCTCCACCTAGCTTAGAGCCATCAACAGCTTCATCATCAGCAGCAGCTGAACATCACCAAAACAGAGAGATGGATCACGACGAGTCGCTTCTGTCGCACTTGCGCCACGCCATCATTGACCCCACCGATGACGTCGCCCGCCGCGCGCTTGCGTATAACATCATGGAGCCTCGCGAAGGCTTCGCAGCCGAAGAGCTGCATGCCAACACCACTACAGCTAGGCTCGGTGCTACCGTAGACGCTGTTGGCAATGAAATTGAAGACATTGCGAGCGACTCTGACGCGCTTGCTGCACGCACGCTGGCCTTGGCGGTGGTTGCCCTGAAACAACATGCGCACAACTATCGCCGCTGCCACCCGAATGCGACCGCAAAGGATTGGGTTAGAACCCTTTTGTTCCCGCGCGCTGGCGCTACATCCTCAACTACAGCAACAGCAAGTGGAGTTGCAAACCAAGCAGACGATATGCTCCCTCCCATGCGCGCTTTTCCTGAGGAGAGTGAGGACCCTTTTTCGTGGCTTGATCCAGAGCTCGAGTCTCAGGTAGCTTGGGAGTCAGCTTTTGCTGTAGCTCCTGCTGCTGCTGGCACCGCTACCAATGCTGATGAGAATACGGGCCAACATTGCGAAGGCACTACGGTAGATGAGAAGAGCAAGGAACGTGAATTCCCAATACCTGACGTGCACGCGTCATCGGACTTGCTTGGCGGTTCCGCCTACGCGGAAATTGCGCGCCGCGCAGCCCACGGCAGTGCCGCCAACCGCCGCCGTTGCCGCCAGCGCGCACCTGGCTTAAGTTTGGCCGGCGGAAGCAGCAGCAGTCCCCAAATGATCGCGTTTTTAGGTACGGCTCCTGTGCGTGTGCGGTCAGGCCTCAAGAAAGATTTGATGAGTGCAGCTCGAGCTGCCGCTGATACTGCTACGAGTACCAATGGCAGTGATGGAGCCGAGTACAGTACCTCGTATAGTGTGGCGGCTCCTTCTGGGCTGCACAGTAGTGACAGTTGTTGTGAATGGACGCGTTGTGACGTTGCGTTCGTGCCCGGAGGGCGAGAAGGTTTGCTTGACGTGCCGCTTCTCGACGACGATCAGGACGACGACGGCGATGAGCTTTTTAGTGGTAGTATAGTTGAGAATGGCGCAGGAGCTGAATTGTTTGCTGGAGAGGACGGAAGCATTGGCGCTGAATTGGCATTACTGTCTGTGCGCTTACCCGGCCTCGCGGCATTCGCCAAGCAAGAGTGGAAACAAGAAGAGCAGCAGCGGCAGCAAGCCAATGCCGACTACGACAGTAGTGTCAGCACAGTCAACAAAACTTGTCCCCACAATTCATTGCCAAGAGTGGTGGTATCTGGGGTTGGGGCTTTGGTACTTCAAAAGCTCTTGTTATGGGCTACGACTGGCTTCATTACTGTGCAGAACATTAGCAGTACCAATGACAATAACCTTCGCAAGAACTGCCACCGCCATGGCCGCAGTGCATGCTTGCACCTCTTGGAACTAGCAGCAGCTGCTCAAAGATTTGGTAGCGACAAGAATGGGTGCACTTCTTCACGGATCGTGTGGCGCTGTGCGCATGAGTTGGTGCACAATCTCAAAGCATGGGACCCAGCGGCAGTCGGCACAGTGGAACTGGTGAGACAAGTTAACGAGTATATAAAGTCCCATTGAACTGCTCGAAAATAGACAGAGGCAGGAGTAGCATTGATTAGAATGATGTGTGCGCATGCCTACGAGTGCCTCACTAATTATCCTTCTATTCGTACTTTGTGTCATATACCTCAGGTGCTTGATTTACTAGTGGGTGCCAGAGCCCACAACCTCTCAATGATAGAACGGGTCGTTTTACGATTTGCTGTGGCCCACTATCCGCTCCTTATCGTGCGCCACGCTGCTCTCGTAGTGAAACGATTAACGATGCCACCACAACCTCCTTCGGTGGCAACAGGAATCTCTAATCTCAGCAGCAGTGGTGGTGGTGGTGTTAATGGCAGCAGTAGGGACGGCGACAGTGTTGCCTCTTTCATTGCTAAAACTTCTGCGCGAGCAGCCGTACAGAACCCAGCCCTCTTGGCGACTCTACTGCAGTTGAGTGAACCAGGACTCGTCCGCAGTGCGTTGCAAGCACTGCCAAAACTTCGAGGCTGTCCTCCCGATGCTCTAGACGTCGCATGCTTGAAGCTCTTTCGTTGCACGCAAGCGTACACCAGTAGTGAAGCAGCCCAGAGGGCTCTGGAAAGGCAAACCAAAGCGGCGGCAGCTGCATGCTTGCCTCGCACCAAGAGGCAACACTTGCCACGTGGGCCTCTGAGGCGAGCCGCGGTCGCTAGTGAGTTCGCTTCGGTAGCCCTCGGGCCTTTCCCTGAACCACCACCGCCGCTGCCAGGGTACGATCGACCAAGTGGTGCCACCACCGCTACGGATGCTGCTGATCCGCATGATGCTGCTCCAGGTCAAGATGATCGAGACTACGAATTGCCGGCGAGCACACCCAACGTGTTGATTGAGACGTCCAACGGCTTATGGTTTACCGCTCACGCTACGGTGCTTGCTGCCCGCAGTTGCTTCTTTGAAAAAGTGCTGCTTTACCACCGCGGAAATAATGTGCCGACGGAGCATGGAAAGATGGAGGTTGGAGTTTCCACAGCTGCCGCGAACGTAGGAAACACGGCAGCAGAGTCAGTGCCACCGCCACCATGCGCACCTTTGCGCATCTATTTGCAAGAAGACGCTTTTCTCAACCCCGCGCCACCTTCCGCTGCTGCGTTCAAAGTCTTTCTCAAGTTTCTGTACACCGGCAGTGTGAGCGTGCCACTAGAGCCCACGCACGCGCTGTACTTGCTTCGCGTACTCGACTACTTCGATTTACGGTCTAAAAACGACGCTGACCGACTCGCCACGGCGTGCCATGCTGCCATTTCCAGTAAAGTCGACAATGCGTCAGCGCTGCCACTCTTGCGCGCTGCCCATGCCTTGGGTTTGAACGAAGTGCGCGACCTGGCCTTCAAGCATGTGCTCGCGCACCCCAATGCCTGTTTAGCAGACCCACGAGATGCCCTCCGAACAGGCACAGCAGGAGCTGCTCAACCAGGCATGGGAGGTCATCTTGAGCCGCCGCCATTGCCGCCGCCTCTGCCGCCGCCCGATGACGACGATGACGACGGCGGAGACGAAGGCAGCACGCGATCGAGCCGAAGTGTGAGCGACACGCCCTCAAGAGAAGCGTCCTTGGACCGACCTAACAAGGCAGAAGGAGCTCATTCTTCGCAGGAATTGGGCGATATGGGGCCAGCGGACGAGCTCGAGGAGCTCTGCGCAGACATGCCTGAGCTTGCAGCGGCGCTCATTCGAGCACTGATTCAGGGCAAAGAAGAACGCCAAGCAGACATCACACGTGCATAGAATTTGAAATTCTGGACTAATAAGAGGCGCCTATATTTTTGCTCTACAGCAGGTTCCTGTGCTTCGGGTACCGCGTATTGCTTGCGCCCTTTCGAATGTCTACGCTCTACACTGGACACTAGAGTTATATGCTGAACCGAGTCGAGTCGCCGAGTTTCCAGGATTGCTATTACTATTACCCCCGCTATATGTCACATATATCACATATCGCCATAACATTGCGGTTTGCCGTTTCTGAGTTTAAACAGTTCAAACAATTTGGCCCTAGCTCGAACTCAGCACTGGACTTGGATTGTATTTATCAAGCACTTGGCTTGTACAGATAGCTGTGCTTATTGCTTCTTCTTCCTCCTCCGCGCTCCGCGGCACTAGCGCATTTGCAGCTCAAGTGCATTCTTTATGTGCCTCTGTGACTGCTGTGTACTTGTCTTTCTTTGTTTTTGGGAGAGTATTAACTAGACTAGACTAGACCGCCGCCGCCGCCAGCCGCCACCATGAGCCACGATGCGAGACCAATGATCAACGTATATGATACTACCCTGTAGCTACGGGAACTACGCACCAACAACACGGAACCATCAACCAAACCGACAACAATGAACATTAGTAGCACATTGCGCACAGGCCATCGAGCATAGACGTCGACCTGAGTGATTGCTCTGAGAATGGGACCTGAGCTAAATTCCAAGAAGTTGAAGCCCACTACAACATCACTTTATCTAGACCTTTAGGTGGCCACATGTCGCCGCCCAAAAGAGACAGTATCCAGTAGGAACACACGCCAGTTAGCTTCGTTCTCTCTATTGCATTGAAATGGAAGAATCATTGGCGCTATCTCTGCAGCAAAGCACAGTTTCTTTGGCTGAGAAGAGACTTGTAACCTTTGGGAACTCTCAGAAGGCCAACAACACTAGTGAGCTCCGTTATGACGGGTACGTCGGTGAGGTTGACACTTTGGGCCGGCCCCATGGCGTTGGCAAACTCGCATTCTCTGATGGCAGCTTACAGTGGATGGCCAAGTTCAACAACGAAGGAGATGGTGTGGGCAACGGTAGTTACAAAGGGGAATTTCGTGAGGGTTTGCGGCACGGCCAAGGGCGTTTTCGGTACGCAGACGGTCGAGTTTTTGAAGGCGTTTGGGAGCATGGAATGCCACGTGAAGGCACCACCACATTCGTGAACGGTGACGTGTACCGCGGTGAATATGCTCGCAACGGCGACAAGAGTGGCAAAGGCGTCTACGAGTACGTCAGCGGGGCGCTGTACGAGGGCTACTGGCTCCGCAATAGGCGGCACGGCTTTGGCTCCTACAAGGACGCAGACGGGGTTCAGCTAGGGAGTGGCATGATCGCGTGGGAGAACGGCAAGCCAGATTTGGAAGTGCACGAAAACTTGTATGGGGGCGATCGCGATGCTAAAACAGGCTTACCGAACGGCCATGTAATGCTAAGCGTAGGGTAGCTTGTTTCTTCAACTTCTTGTTCAAAAACGTTTGCTTTGATTCGTATTATAGAGAGTTTAGGTGCAAATAATATCCACTCTGCTTCCCCTTTTGGACCAATGCATGATATAAATACTCTTTATTTTCATGGTCGGAGCTTTCTACAATTGTATTTTTTATTTGTATGGTGTACAATGTGCTACTGCTGTAGGGTGCTATGCGATATACTGACGGGCGCATCTACGAAGGCCAATTCGTGATGGGCGAGCCGCAAGGATGGGGGCAAATGCGCTACCCCGCCAGCGCCGGCGAGTTCAAAGGTGATGTCATGTACGAAGGAAACTTTGAAGCGGGTTTATTCCATGGAGAGGGGACATTGTGGGAGCGGTGGCCTAAAGGGCGCGGCTACAGCAGGATTGGAGAAGACGAGGACAAGAATAGCACAAATAAGGAGGATGCAGTAGTAGCGACAGCAGCAGCAGATGGCGTTGCTCTGGGCGCGTTTTGTCATCCCCCAGGAGTAGTCACCTATCGAGGCCCTTTTGTGCACGGTGCTCGTCACGGCAAACGAGGCATCGAAGACTATCCGGGCACTGGCGAGCAGTACGTAGGTTCCTTTGTGGACGACCAGCAAAGTGGGCACGGAGTGCTGTTTTATGCCCAGGAGGAAGTGCCCTCTGAAGAAGGAGGAAATAAGGACGGGGAGAAGGGGAATGCTTATGGAAAAGGCAAGACAATGAAAAAAGTGGTAACGGAGCCAACGCCTCCCCTCGATCGTAACCTCGCTCTCAAGGCGATTCGAGCGGCGCACGCTACAGCGTCTGCCCTAGCCCAGGAAGTCGCAGATGCAGCTGATCCAGAAGCTGCGGTCATTCGAATTGCCGCAGAGCAAGAGGCCGAAGTGAAGGCCTCAAAAGAAGCTCTCAGGAAACAGCGCATCGGTGGCGGTGGAGGTGGGCGGTCTAGGAGTGAAAGCCCAGACAAAAAGCACCAAAACCACAGTGGAGATGACGATGCCATTCACAGTCCGAAAGGGAGCCCGAAAAAAGGGCACAGCACTGGTAGCGGTAAAGGTGGCACTGCCACTTTTAGTAGTAGTAAGAGTAGCAGCAATGCTACAGTGGTACCCAAAGAGCGCGTGAAAAAGTACGAGGGCGAATGGTTGCACGGTACTTTCCACGGAAAAGGTGCGCTGTGGGCTTCGAATGGTGCAATCTTTGTCGGCACCTTTGAGAAGGGCTTGAGACAGGACGAAAATGCAGTGGAAGTTTACGCAGATGGATCCAAGTACGTGACTGTTTTGTTTTCGGCCATTGATTCTTTCTTCACTTGCTTCTCACTTGTGCATGTCATATGCGTTGCAGATTATTTTTCAAGTTTTCTACCGTTGGTGTCTCAGGTATGTCGGTGGCTTTGCGCTCGACCACCGGGCCGGTACAGGGAAGCTTGAGTTGTCTCTAACGCACGCAGGCGGCGGATCTTACGAGGGGCAGTGGGCTGGTGGGCGCTACCACGGCCAAGGAGTGCGCCTCTTTGCAGACGGGAGTTCTTACAGAGGGGCGTTTGAAAAAGGAAGATACCATGGGTTTGGCACCATGCTCTATGCGAAGCTCGACACCACTGTGAGTGCTGAACTGGCACCCTATGTGCCTTTTGCCTGTGAGCTCATGGCCTTGCATCGCACGCCTAAAGCTAAGAAGCTTCACCTTTTGAAACGAATAGCTGCTGTAGCTAAGTCGGAGAATGGAGGGATTGCGACAGCAGGGAACGCTGATATAGATGCTTCAGACCTCGGCGAGGAAGAAAGCTCTTCAGGTAGTAGCCCCTACCTTCCAGAACACGTCGAAGGTCTGCACGGCCTCTCGTCAGAGCTGGGGCTAGGAGGCGTAGCGTCATACGTGGGGTGGTGGGAAAAAGGAGGCAAAGGCGGCGAAGGCGTTGAAGTGTTCTTTGATGGGAGCGAATACAGGGGTGGGTTCAAACATGGCCAGCGCCACGGGGATGGTCGGTTCGTGTGGGCAGCAACGGGTGACGTGTACGGTGGGTCGTTTGAGTTCGGCCTGATGCAAGGTGACGGGGTGTACGTGTACTCGCGGCGGGAAGGAGATGGCCTGGATGAAGAAGACAGCAGCAGTGACGACGATAGTAGTGATGAGGAGGAAGAGAAAGGCCAGCATGTGGCAAAGGCAGATGATGCAGGTTATGAGGGTCAAGCAGGCGACAAGGAAGATGAGGGAAATGACGCCTCATTGGATAGTGGGGATCTAGTCCAGCATGCCACCGATGCTGCTGGATGGGAGACTTCCGGTCAAGTCAACGATCAGACTGCAGACGACAGTATGGCTGGAGCCCCTACTGACGCTGAGACAGAAACCGCTGTAGCAGCGCCAGCACCTTCGCCCAGTGATCCAGCAACCGCGCTGCGTGACCCTAAAAACCTGCGTTGCGAAGCGGCTGCCCAGCACCAGTGGGACGCCCCCGTCGACAAGCGCAGCCGTTTCTTTTACGACGGCCAATGGAAGCAAGGCTTCAAGAGCGGGCATGGCCGCTTCGCCTGGGCGGGGCCCGGAGACAATTATGTCGGGGAATGGCGCCACGACGGGCGAGATGGCCAAGGCACTTTTGAGCACGGTGACGGGCGGCGCTACGAGGGCACTTTCAAGCACGGCTGGAAAGAGGGGTACGGGGTGCAGACGTGGGGCGACGCAAAGCGGGCGGCGCGCTACGAGGGGACTTGGCTGGGTGGGAAAATGCACGGTGGTGGCGAAGGCGATATGCCCGTGTGGACGCCGCCCGACCCCGATGCTTATGATGACCCAATTGATGCTGGGGTCAGAGGAGGAGGAACAACAGCTGACAGGCGCAATAAGCGCGAGAAAGGTGGGAGCGCAACAGAAGCAGAGCCTGCGGTGGATGAGGTCCCGCCATTGTCAGAGCTGTTTGCTTTTGTGGCCAAAGCTGATGCCGAGGCCGCTGCAGCGGCAGCGATCGAAGAAGATCGCAAGCGCGGGATTTACGTTGCGCCACCACCTCCTAAGCAAGGCGGCGAATATATTTTCAGCGACGGGCGGCAGTACCGCGGCGGGTTTTGGAAAGGCCGCCCGCACTGCGCGAGTGGGGGCGAAGGCATCACAGCCGATGGCCGGCTCTACCATTATGGAGCATGGGAGTTTGGTGGGGCGGTTAAGTTCAATCCCAAGGGCCGCCGCCACCCTACACTAGTAGCTGGGCCACCGTGGCCTCCAAAGAAGCCAATAGAAATAGAGGCAATACCGGCGGAGGTCCCCGCATCTGAGACAGAGACAAAAGAAACAAATGAGGCTGCTGCTTCGAGTTAGAACCTTTTTACTAGCTTCTTTGTTGTTTGTGTGTTTGTGTTTGTTGTAAAAGTTTCCTATATGGGAGATTTGAGTATGCTCTAGTTCGCCGCGCTTGAAATAGCACACAGAAATTTAACATCCAATTCTAGAATACCAACTATAAACCATATATGAACCTCATATCACATGGCTTTGTAGAGAATAGTGCATGAATATACAACAGACAAATAACCCCGTTGGCCTGTGCTGCTACACCACTAAATCGCTTTTCTACAAGGCAGGTTTTTGTAGTGGCCCCTGTTGAGTGCAATGAAGAAATCGTAGAACAATGGCAATACCATTCACCAATCATAACCGTGCAGCTATGTCCTCGTATCAATCGCGCTTTGTGTTCATGAACCCACCTGGGCCTAAGAAGCCGCCAGAGCCTCCACTTCCTGTCACTTTCTTCACATGTTTGACTTCCGGCGCGCGTATGGCTGCGCAGTTGTGGCTTTCAAAACCCGCTTTCAGCTGTTTAACGTTCCCCACGGCCGGGAAGAAATGCACTTGTCCTGGCACTGCCCCACGTGACAACGCTTCCGGCGCGTTCGCTAGCGCTCCAGGCCCGACTCCCCATTTCTCCTGAGGCGTTTGAGTTTCTTTGAAGTAGATCAAGATCGGCACTTGCTCTGACGGGAAAAAATCGTAGTTAACGAAGGAGTCGTACGACCATCGATTTTCAGACACGTCTGCACTCTGTGCTGAAGCGTCAGTTTTCACTAGGGCGAAGTTCGTCTCATCAAAAGTAAATCGAACATTACTAGCCTGAAAAAGATCATTGAGACCATATGTATGAAACTATTTAGCTTATTTGACTAGCCATGACACGCACAGTCCGGCGTTTTAGGGCGATTCAATAAGTTACACAGTCATATTTGCGTTTACCTGATACGCCATCGCTAGGCCAACGAGAAAGAGTGGTAAGCCGCCTACAGTAGCACCAATTTTAGCTAATTTTGGATTCTCGCCTAAGGCTAGGCTCCCAGCTTCGCCCGGTATGAAAGCAGTGCTGAACGCAATGAACCCTTGCGCCAAAGTGTACGAAGCTTCGACGACTTCAGTGTTAGCAAGTCGAGGTTCTAGGGTGTTTTCACGCAGCGATGTTTTTCCTCGCAACGCAGGAGGCATAAACGAAAGCACTGTGGGAAGCGACGTGATAATGAATAAAGATGATAGCCTCATGTTGTATTGGTATCTATCGAGCAACTCAAAGCACTGGGGCTTTACTATTAGCCACGGTAATTAGTACCAGGATAGGATAGGAGCTACTGATTTGAAGATGAGCTGAAATCCAATATCTGACGAGGTGGTGTATCTTTTGGAACAAATTCCGAAGATTCTGTGTGCAGCACGTTCGACGATTTGGCCAGAAAGTGGACATTCTTTAAAGGACTGGGTGTACGATTTCGGAACCTGTTCTGGTCGTAAATCGTGAAATTAGCTCACCATGCAGCTTTAGGGAAGAAGTTGAAACACGGAAAATAAGAAGAAACGAAACATGGACTTTTCAGGGATTGTTTCCCGGGTGCACCGAAGTGGACGAGAAACCGGGGAAAAAGCACGACATAATTGTTTCGTTTCTC
>Ga0307979_1001126_pt1 | contig 19010 bp, 14 predicted proteins | sample OrgLakmetage1058_FD_201833 | JGI IMG/M metagenome (GOLD analysis project Ga0307979, IMG submission 201833) | Saline water microbial communities from Organic Lake, Antarctica - #1058 | ecosystem: Environmental > Aquatic > Non-marine Saline and Alkaline > Saline | place: Antarctica: Organic Lake...
CAAACAAGCTTGCATGACGAAAAGGAAGAGCGTCGGGCTCAGAGGGCACCCTTGCTTCACGCCAACGGTACATGGTACTTCCACAGGCTCGCCGTTCAGATCGAAGGTCACCTTCAGGTCCGCGTTGGATCGGCCCCTTGGCTCATCAGAAACTTGGTCATGTTTTTTAGCCGTTTTTGCGTGGCCAGATCTGCGTGTGCAGCAGAGAAAGAGAAAAATGAGTTGAAGAGAACGAGGTACACGATGCCTTGCTGGTGCATCCACCTTTACTCCATTTCATGCACGGAGTAGTACGGTCCTGCTATAGCTCGTCAATTAAATCAAAGAAATTTCCACTACTCACACAGAGGCGTGTTTCCGAATGACGTTCTAGCATGAATGTCCGCGCCCGCTTTCAGAAGAAGTTCAGCCATGCGAATCGCGTTGGCTTCATCGTGGTTGCTGCTGTTGGCAAGGTCGGCGCAATACACCACCTGGAAATGGCAGCAAACGCATAATTGAGGTCTATGGACAAGCCTGTTACGCAACCACAATTTCGAAACAGCTCTATTTCTTATCTATAAGCACTAGATGACGTTCAGTAAAGAAATGTTTACCTAATTATATTTGTTAGAATGTTGAATAACCTAGCTAGTAAGATAAAAAGAAAATCAAGTGAGGGCATTCTTTCGAATTACCTGGTGCAGTGTAGTAAAGCCTGAAGTAGGATCCGCAAAAGTTGGTGAAGCTCCTTTCGCTAACAGCAACTCCATGATGGGAGCACCCAGGGTAGCCGCAGCCATCAGGCAGCTGGTTCGCATCAGGGTCAGAGCCATCTCCTCAGTTAAATCATTGCCCACCGTGTGCGTGCGGCCCAGTTGCTTGATCAGCTCGCTCTGCAGCCATGGCCCCATCGAGCAACTATTCGGGGAGGCCCCAAGCCCCAACAGTGCTTCAACCATCGTGAGGTCATGGGTTTGCGAAACTTGCAGCAGGGCCAAGTGTAGTGGTGGAGTCGACTGAACGATGTCCATTTGAGCATTCAAAGCGACTCGAGGAGCTTCCAAATCGCCGCCTCGAGCGTGCAGAAGTTGAAGCATCGACGGATCTGAGCCATTGGCCACCGCCTGAAAGACGCTGGTTGGGGCTGACTCGTCCCCAACGGCGCGGTTGATCTCATGGCTGCTCGGCACTCCACGTTGCTCGATCACCGATAAAATCCCTTGGACTGCCAGGTCGACAGAACTTGTGGCAGCAATGTACAGGGGCGTAAAACCATTTGCCTCGGCACGAAAGTCGGCGCTTTTCTCAGCCAAAAGAGGCAGTACGTCAGAGAAACGTTGCTGCATGGCCGAAATGTCGTGGCTGGCGTTCCGGACGTGTTCCGCCCACGCAATGAGCAAATAGTGCAGCAAAGGCCAAGACGCACCGCTGTCAGAGTTGCCCACGCGTTGCGTCGACACGGGATACCCGTGCTGAATGAGCATCTCCACCACTTCGAAAGGACCAACGCGGAGGGCATCCAGAAGCAAAGATTGGTTCGACACCTGCCCATAGGGTGCGAACAAGACATCCCGAGAAAGATGCCGATGGTCGTCCAAGATGCGGAGCACCCGCTGAACGTCTTTTGATGCAATCGCTTGGGCCAGTTCTGGTTTGTCGTCATTGCTGGCAGCTGCATAATCAGCTTGAAACTTCAACTGCAAATATTGCTGCCAGCCAATCATTTGGGCCGCCACCGGAAGCGGCTCTCTGACAAATGCTTCGAAATGGGTTTCAACCAGCATACGGTATTTGGCTAGCTCTGGTTTTACACGAAATCGCTTCATCACTTTGGTCTTTGGTGGATCTTCGCTGTCACTGTAGTCTTCTTGGTCGCAGAGTTGCTGTGCAACGATAACTTCGTGGCAGAAAGACGGGTCATTCCAACACTCGGCAAAGACAGACTGCGCTTTCGCACCCGCTGCGCCCTTCGCATGCAAAGCTCCTGAAGAGGTGCCGTTGTTGCCACCGGCGTGAACATGATCAGCGTCTTCAACCTCGCTGCCCAACGCCACCTCAGCTTTGCGCAAAAGTTCTTTCAGGCTGTTGAGTTCCTCGCTCAGAAAAGGCTCCGCTCGAAAGGCAGCCGTATTGGCGAAGATGAGCTGGCCCACAGCCTTCTGCTCGCCGTTGATCACCTGCTGGCAGTCATCCGCCGTTTCCAGCCCAATGAATTCAAGCTTCCACAGCAAAAATTGCGTTGAAGAACCAGTGTGGCCTCCCAAGTAATGTGCCTCAAAAACGGACTTTTTTCGGGACTTTGGGATGTCTTTCAACGATTGATCGCGCGCTACGCAGAACATAAGTGCCGCTTGAAGGTGTTTGACGTGAGCACGGCAAAGCTTGCGCACAGCAGGAGAAAACATCCCAACATCCAACGGAGGAATAACACACGTTGTTGTCGGCAGAGAATCCGTAGACGCCGTCACAAGCGTGCCAAACTGGCCTTGCTCCGCAGGCGGCAGACACGCGCGGAGAAGCCCCGCTGTAGCTCCGTACTTAAGCCGGTTTTCTTCGTTTCGAAGGAGCTGTTCGCCACGCTCAAATATGCTTTGGCCCAACCGAACAACGAGCTCTGCAGAAACAGGGTCTCGCCGCGCAAGCCGAGCTTGAAGTGCGCTTGCTTGAGGGCTTGAGTTGCTCCCACCATTGACCACAGACGCAAGAACCATGAGTGTTTCGATGCCGGACACACCGCTGCCAGCACCAGAGGCAAACATTCGAATGTCATCGAATGCACGACTGTCAGCATCGAATCTCCCGGAGAGACCCATGACTCGTCGACGCAGAGCACTCGTGGCGTCTTTTGCTTCGTCCATGGAATCAATGCGGGCCAATTCAACCGGGCTTAACTTCCCTCCGTTGGTTTGGAGCAGCTCGTTTGCGTACTGCCCAATGCCTTGAGCAATGTCTGCACGGCCCCAGCCAATAAGTTGCTGTTGCATCTCAGCAAACGTTTCTGGAGACGGCTTATCAAAAATTGCTTTTTTGGCAAGGAGGAAGGTGATATCAGTCGCCCAACTTCTGAACGGACTGGGTCCCGACGCAGCAACTTCTTCTTCGTGCCATGTAATCATCTTCGTCTCCGTGGCTTTCACATAGGCAAAGTTCATCTCCTCAGGTAACCAATGGCCGGAAACAAAAGCTTCAGTATTGTTTGATATGAGCTTTCCAATTGCCTTAAAAGGTGCATTGGCATTGCATGCACTTATGACTTTCGGTAAGGTAGTAGGATCCGCCCTGGCTGTCCTTCGAAACACCATAAACTGGCAGTAAACGCCAAGTATGGCCTCGTCAGCGACATTGGCTGCAAAGAATGCACCCGCTCGAACCGGTTCAAAAACGTCAGCTGGCATGGCTGCTTTCAGCCCATCAACTTTTCCGCCAGAAGTGGCCAATGTCGAATAGAAAGGTGCAATGTCCTTCGTGACGCTCTCCACGTAGTCACGGGCCCCTTTCTTCGACACCTCTGCCTGCGCCAAAACTTGAGCAAATGCCCCTTGCTGCTCAAGAATGCCTTGGGCTGCTGTACGCGCTTCCCCCGAAAGAGGGAAAGCGATGAAGTCATGCTTCCCCTTTGCGGAATTGAGAAGAGAAGCAATTTGCTCGAGCGTGCCACTGGGGTCCTGTGAAGCGCCCTGCGACAGCATGGAATAAGCTTGAGCGTGCATCTGAGCACCAACTTGTGCTAGACTGTCGTGCAGAAGAGCGAAACCTGGATCACGCATATGCCTGCCGAGAGCAGCTGCCAGACTTTCATCAATGCAAGCAAATTCCTTCTCAGCAGAAACGGACAAGTCCTCTAGGCACTGACTTATCTTCAAAACAAGAGCTGGAGTATCCGAGGAAGGCCTTTCGTTCGCAAGTTGCTTCAGAGCTGCAACAGCTTCGGATGCAGGAGAAATGCATGCTAAGTGCAACCGGTTCTCCGCCAGAAATTGAGCCGCTCCAGGATCAGTTCGATTCAGGTAAGCATGTATCGGCTCTGTGATAGCTTCGAGCATCACGTGAGCCATTAACACGGCCACCAAAAAGTTACCATTGATGGAATATTGGTCAAATGCATTTGGGCCTATCTGAGGTGAAACAGATTGCTGACTTTCTGCTGCCATAGCAAGAGATACTCCGTTTGCCGCAAGGGAAGCTGTGGGCTGCTCAGGAGCTGCCGCTCCTGCTCCTGCTTTGTACGCACGCGCAAGGGATTCAATCTTACCTGCTTGTTGTACTAACGCCTCTCGGTAAGTCTCAAGTTGCTGCGCTTTCGATTGAGCTATCATTTGTTCCACCTGTGCTTTGCTCGCAGGCTGACCAGCAGCGGCCATTTGCGTTTGAGCTTGTTTCAGGACGTGGTCGCGGCCCTTCTTCGCAGTGGCAGGGTCATGTGCGCCACATGCTGCAAGGGCGGCCAGTTCTAGAAACGAAGCGACAGGGTCTACGGCAGCGAGCTCGCTCACTACGGCGTTGTCGATGGCCGAAAGTTGAGACGCCATCTGCTGGCACTGTTGCGCGAGCATCGTTTCCATGCTGACTTTAGCGAGGATAAAACTGACGTTCTTCCGCCAAGGCGAAAACACTTCCTGTGGTTCAGAATCCATCAAGCGGTGTGAATTTTGCCACTCTACAAGTTCTTTCTTGGCTTCAGCGAAATTGTTCATGTGAAGGAATTGTACAGCGCTCGTCAAACGCTGTTGATCGCCCCCTTCATTCAGCGGACGAGTAAGTAGGAGGAACTTATTTTCCAAACACCATGACGAAAATCCGGAATTATTACTCTCGAGGCTAGCACAAAAGACGTCGATAGACACTTTAAAGAACTCCCCCAAAGATTCCTGCAGAACTCCCGCAACAAGCTTCCCGGTGAAATTATGCAAGGAAGCTTTTGCTTTGGACACAGCCTGAGCGTTTGCTTGACCCCCGTCGCTTTCATAGGCGGTTGGAGTCGAAGAAAGCTCCAGAGCTGCACCTTGACCGACTTGAGCGCCCAGTTGCGACATATCCCCTCTCTGTGAAAAATCAATCATGCGAGGCCATATTTGAGCTTGCTCGCTCGGAGACAGGGCGTCGCCAACGAAACGTGATTTGTGCAACTGAAGGAGGCTGTACAATTCGGGGTCCTGGGCTGCTTGCCCGTCCATCCAAACTTGAAATTGGTCAACGCTGAAATGGCAAAGAAGTTTTGCATGCAAAAACGCGTGCCCAAATGCAAACGAACGATATTTCCAAAACGGGTCAATTTTGATCATCGAAGCCTGAATTTCTTGAAGTGCATCGTGCTGAATCTTTCGGTGTGCACGGAAGTGTTCGGCAGCCGCGACTTGGTCCTCGGAAAGTTCAATGTCGACAAATTCGGCTGGGTGCTGGGCTACCAAACTGCCCCACTTGTCTGCAGACATCAAATTGAATTCAAGCTGAAACTGCAAAATTCCATCTTCCGTAGCGAGTTGTTCTTTCGTGGTCTGTTGCCGGACGCTTAAAAAGAGCGCGTTGCACGAAAATTGGCCGAAACGATTGTCTGGGTGGGGCAGTATTCCTTGAGATAAAGCTTCTTTGAGCCGCATTTGGATGACATCCCCCTGTTGCCTAGAGGCAGCCAAACAGCGCTGCTGTGGTCTTAGGGTGTAGTCTTCTACATCAAAGTCTGCGAGAACTTCCGCAAATGGCACAAAGCGCCGACGCAAGTGAGTTACCAAATCTTGCTTTGAGACCAGGCCCTCTTGTATCTTGAAGATGGATAGCGATAACTCTTCGTAAGTCTTCCAGTCCTGGCAAAAGGCGTGCATGCGTTGAGCCATTTTCGCGCTTGGCAATTCTTCGTCGTTCCTTTGGGCCTCTTCGAGACCTCCGGGCGATTCATCTGTTTTGACGTCACTCGTCTGAGCCGATGAAGGAGCTGTGTTTGGAGGGGACTCGCCCTTCATCGCTGCACTAAGGTAATCCGCCCAGAACATTCGCTCAGACGCAATTTTGCATCTGCTCAAAAAAATACAAAAAGCAGATTGTTTCTTTCATGTCAGTAATCAACTCATTGCTTTCACATAATTTACTTCATTATATTTTCGTACCGGAGGGGATAGTTGGTCTTCGTGCTTGCCTCCACGTCAAAGTAAAGCCAGGGGGAGTTTGCTTCGGCCGAACTACCGGGCTCGGGGCTGCCCATTTTGAAGGTTCCGTTTCTGAGCGGGATCGCGCCCTTGGCTTGAGTCTCGCCCTGTTTCTTGTAATAAAGTAGCTCGGGCCCATTGGGTCCTACCTCAAGTACGAAGTATCTTGCGGTCCAGTTCTTGCGCAAGTGGCCTCGCTTCTGCAACCACCCACTGCAAACTGTCGCCATCGATGAAAAATAGCAGGCGCCGCTACCCCGATGCTCACGTATGCCAAATTTCTCGCTAATTAGTCAACTGATGAATGCACAAATCAACGCAACATCCTTATCTCGTCATATCAACGAAGGAGATGAGGAGTGAGGAGCGAGCGATCGGGAGGACGTAATTTACGAAAAGAGCTGAAGAGAGGACTGAGGAGGTGAGAAAAGCTCCCAGTTGGGCAAGAGCTCCCCATTGGTGCAGACGTGCAGACAGTCATAGTGGACTACACTGTATGCATAATGCATAATATAATATATTCCTATAATAGAGTAGCTTTGAAAATGACGCAAAATGGCTGATGCGTAAGCTCCTCCTTACTCGTTCCGAGTTGCGCTCTCGAAGGGTATCGGACTCCACACATAGCAGCGTATACTGATGCCTCTATATCTATGTGTGGGTGCCTCCTGGGAGCTCTCTTTATCGTCTCTGGTGTGAACAAATTATGAGAAGCACAGAGAACAGGAAGCTATGACTACTGCGGCTGCTACGATTGCATGCAAAAGTCTGCCTTGCATGGATTTTGTGCTGCCTGAGCAAGAAAGCGCCTCGAGTACATTAGTGGAAGACGCTTGGTAACTATCGTGGCTATGCTATTCGTGACAAGGCTTCAGCTATGAACGGGACTTTCTGGGCCAAATCAAATCGAATGAGCTACAATTTCCATGACCATAATGAAGGCAACTATTAGCTGTTGCCAACGCGATATTTCCGGAGATGTTACTTCATCTAATCATAGCGTCGCACAAATTCTTAGAGCAGGAACACATGTGAAAATTGCTGGCTGTTTGCAACTGTGGGGGGGGGCAAAACCGGTGGTGGCCCTCATTCGTCTGTTGTCTGTGGAGTCAATTGTTGAGGGCGACCAAACACACACCGATCAGAAGGTTGGCTACGCTATAAGCTGAGAAGTGGGCCTCCTTCGAGAACATCTGTGGTAACATAGAGGGGCGAGCATATCACCACTGCTTGGGGATGGCGTGTTAGGATAATGGTTGAAGCGACTGTTGTGCTCTCGACCGACTCATTGACTAGAAGGCGTGAAAACGTGATCAAGTCTACGGCCCTCCCTGCATGCGGTGTGGGAATGCTAGGGCAATTGCCGAGCCTAGTTCACTACCTTATCTTCACGGATGAATCGGATATGCGAAAGCATGGGAGTGCTCAGGAGGAGAGTCGAAGCTGTGGGACATCGGCCGACACTGCTGTAATGGCCTCGCATGCCTCGCTTTGATTCCAAGACCAGTAAACCACAAGTAAGAGCGAGGCAGCACGAATTTGAATGCAGCCGGTTAGGGATAAACACTAGATCTGAAAATAAATGTGGCTCTACGAGCTTAAGTTTTCAAATGATTAGCCCGATTCTAATAATACATCCAGCAGCAAAATAAAAAGTGGACTACTCAGGGCAAAATAATAAGAAATCCATAATACAAATGCAGGATAGTTAGAGTTAGAACTACTAAGAACTACCATCATAAGTGACATCAAAAAAGTCTAATCCAAACCCATTGAACTGCCATAAGCACTTACTGAATAAGGATATCATCGAAAAAACATAAACTAATTACTCGAACTCTAACTAATACAAACCCAAATGACACAGAAGCCAATGCTGCGGGCAGAAGTGTACGCGCGTGCGTTGCGCGCAAGACAAAATCGTAAAGAGGTTAGTGTGTAGAGAAACTGTTCATGAATTAATTTTGAAACCGGACTTAAGTCGTTTCTGCGTCTGTTTCTGCATTGAAGAGAGCACGCCGTTGTTCAGTCTCTTGGGCACGCCGCGCCAGGAACCTCTGCTTCTCCTCTGGTGTCACTCTAGTGTCGCACCGAGGTGGCCGCAGCTGCGGTTTTACAATGTTGAAAGGCGCTTTCGTAACGAGCTTTAGCCAGCCAGCGCGGTCCGGCGCCAGAGTTGCCCATTCCGAAATGGTGATCGCTTTACCGCCGTCGTCCACGAGGCCGAAGTACTTCAGATGCCGTTCTAGAGATCTACCATAAGTCATCTCTTGACCGCCCGCTATCCTCGGCTCAAAAAAGCCTTATCTCAACTCATCGAACCACCATAAGCACTTACTGAATAAGGATTTCATCGAAAAAACATAAACCAAATACGAACGAAACCAACCGGAGGATTGTTCGGTTGGTTGGTGAGCGCACCAAACCAGCTGAATTGAGCCATGATGTCGACCCCGACCACGGTAAGCGCGGTGCAAGAGTCGACCAAGTGCATCGAGGGCCTTCATATGATGCATGTCCAACATGCAAGGCTTGTCTGTGTTGGAATCGAGCACCATTTGCTCGATTCAGAGCTCAATCTGGGTGATCAGAACCCGTCGGAGAGCGCACCAAACCAGCTGGATTGAGCCATGATGTCGACCCCGACCACCGTAAGCGCGGTGCAAGAGTCGACCAAGTGCATCGAGGGCGTTCACATGACGCATATCCAACATGCAAGGCTTGTCTGTGTTGAAGTTGTGCTTTTTTATATATACCTTCGGCCTCCTCAGAAGTTTTTAAGGAGACGCTTTATGAATTTGGTTCTCTTGTGCGAGCGCCAAGGGCTTGAGAAGGCTTTATAAGAAATATTAAAGGGGCGCAGGAGCTTCGGGAAATGTGATTTTGGACCCGGGCGGGTGTTGGGGGGGCGGATTCCTGTTTCAGGGCCCCGGTGATTTCCGGGGATTGCTGTCTCTTTCACTTTGGGTTCCTTTGGGGTGGTGTGCGAGTGACTGGCCCCTGCCGATTAGCTTTATTTCATATACTTTACTATCGAAAGGCCCTTCTTTATGCAGCCTCAGGTTTGCGAGTTAAAATCAAGTGATCCCCTCATTGACCGACATATTGCGTAGTCCACTCCACCGAATTCCAACCTGGAAGTAACAGCCGCAGTGCCCAGTCATCAGTCATCGGTCAGCATACGCGCAACAAGGCCGGCAAAAGACAGAATCCTATTGGGTAACAGCTGTCGAGACTCAGGTTGTTCAAAGGGTGAAAGAAACCCAAAGAAGTGTTAAGGTGGAGATAAGCGCGATGTGCGTTTACCGGGCAAATACTGCGGTCGCACCGGTTGCGTAGCCTCGCAGTCCACTGGCAGGTCTTCGCACGAGGACCGAGCGTTACAAATGCAGCGTAAAGTAAAGTCTCCGAAGAGGCACTTCCAGCATTCTATTGAAGTCGCAGATACGTAGCCACAGGATTTCCTGTCCAAAGCATAAAAGCATACCAAAAATCAGAGACCCATCCATCCAATTTTCCGACAAAATTATGAGTCAATATGACTGCAGAAGTCCACGTAGCCAGAAAGTCCTGTGAATGGCTGAGGCGACGTCACGATCTTGACAGGCTGGCCTTAAGTCACTCGAGAACCACTCTATGGCTCTGGAAACACGAATTCCGAGGAGTGAAGTGCAGCCCTACCGCCAATTGTATCAGCTGCATTAGCAAAGGCTTCCTGCTCTGCTGCTCTGCGATGCCTTACAATATCTCTGATTCTCTTACTTCGCTTACACCGGGGACAGGCGATTCGAAGGCGGTCTGGCTTATATGTTGCATTGAATTAGAGAGGTAGAATGATAGGTGGCCCTGGGCAACCTTCCCAGCTCCATGGGAGCACGGTTGACCGCACAAACAGGCATGGCTAACCGCACAAAGAGGCAGTATTAAAGGTTGTGTTGCTCTCATCGGAACACCGGGGTATTAGTGTTGATATCCCCTACCACTACATTAGGGTGCTCTGCCTCTAGCGGAAGCGTCGGTCCGTATACCGGACCTCACTCTAGCGATAACACGAGCTCCCGAGCGACATCCGCACATCATCTGACAGGTTAGAGATCACTAGGACATCCTGCACCTCAGATGCCCTTCGATATGTGCAGCTAGGAGCCACGAAAGAAGGGTTTCCAGCCATTTTATGCAGTCTACGAGCTGCTTACTGAAAGAATATCATATTATGCATTCTGCAGAGTCCACTATGACGGTATGACGGTCTGCACCAATGGGAGCTCTTGCCCAACTTGGAGCTTATCTCACCTGGAGGAGTTCATTGTTGTTCTTTCTGGGCAAGAACCTGTTATTTAGTATACTATATTAGAACATAAGTGCATTCGTTTCCCAGCTGTCGCGGCGCCGGCGTCGCGGGCGGCGTTGTCGTTCATTTCCCTCGAGTAGGGCACAAAGCACACAAGGCATTCATATAGTCATCAAGGAGGTTTATCCGGTCAAAACAGCTGGCGAGCTTCACTGCACTGTAAAATTGCGACCCTCTCATCGTGTGAGTGGTGTAGCAGTGCCCAAGGTAGCAATGCCTTTAGGAAGCTCCATATCCGACGAAAGTAGAATCGTCAACGCGGGCGACAACGCTCAGCCATCTCCTCAGGTTTGCAGCTGCGGCAATAAGCTTGAACCATGCTACGACGCTTGCAGTCAATGTGGAGCATCTACCAATCAGCCTGCCCCTGCTGAAGATACCAACGCTCAACACGGCCTGTCTGAAGCCTCTGAGCTCGCCGATGAAAACGCTGCGCCAGAAGCCGTCAAGTTTCCAGGCTACACGTCTTACGTGGACTCTGCCGTAGCGTCCTTGCGCGCGACTTTGCTCGCAGAAGCCGAGCAGTTTGCGCAGCAGCAGGCTGCGGCAGATGCTGCCTTGCACGACGAAATGACTCAACTTCAGGTAAAGTTCCAGGTCTTTTGCTGATGGAACAGAAAAAGAGAGTGAATAGGCTACTCACTGATTTTCTATCCAAAAGGCATTCAGCCAAAGCATACTCAATTAGATTAGACCGATATTGCAGCGACGAGCTTCTCTTAGACTGATTGGGCAGTACGTGCCATCTATCATCGATTATTGCCATTGCTAGCTTTCTTTCGTGACCTGCTCGGTCCCTCATTGTGTTACTGGGTATTTCTATACTTTGCGCGTGGCAACCGTTGCTGCTCTCTCTTGCCTATTGTATTCGCAGAACGAACTCCTAGACGAAGTCCAAGACTACTTGCTGCAGACGGTGACGGTCACGGCCGAAAACGGCGACGCCCTCCGGAGCCGCTGCCAACGCCTCCGGGACGCTAGCCTCAATGCCCTCGCCACTGCGCGCACGAAGCACAGCCAGGCCGCCACGACGGCGCACACGACCATGGCCGAGGTAAAGTCAATGTGATGTGGCGGCGGTGGTGGTGGTGGTGGCACTACTATCAATGATAGTAGTAATAGTAGTGATCGTAGTAATCGTAGTGTCACCTCGTGAGTTCCTCCTCTATGATTCATGTGGTCTCGATGACAATAACCTCATCGCCGTATATGCCAAGACCGAATACTATGAAAATCTCTTGCAAATCCTGTATAGTCTGCAGATAAGTTGACAGTTTCGCTATCCTTACCTTAATCGCCACTGCCGTGACGACAATAAACGCCAGGTCACCTGCGCGAAATTCGACGCCGAGCTGGAAGGCCACCAGGGGCGCATGAGCAAACGGTTTCTCGACGCCAGGGACTTGCTCGGGTCCAGGCTAGCGGACATGCGACGGGCCAAAGATACCGAACTTCGGGACAAGTGAGTGCTCAAAAGTGTATTCATTACTCCCCATGTATTCGCATGCGGTTGTCAAAGAGCCCAGGGCAGTCGAAGGGGGGAAAAAAGTGGGGGATATTCAAAACAATGGAACACCATTAAGACCTTCTGAGTTTATGCCTTCTTCCCTTGTATTCAGCAACACCATACGTAAATGCGTGAGTGCGTATCACATTTTCTTCGTTTTTTATTTACTTTTTTCATTTCCTTTTCGGTGTTTGCAACCTACTACATTAGGTACGCGCTGGACCGCGTCTTGCTCGCTGAGCACAAAGCCATTGAATCGCACAAGGCGCAAGAAGCTCTAGCCCTCGAGAAAGCGAGGTTGGCAGCAGAATGGGCGCCCCTGGCTCAGGAGCTGACGGCACTGAAAAAAGTGGTGGAGCTGCGCGACTACCAGGTATGGGTGGATTTTGGGGTTGGGCTTGGGTTTTGGAGTTTAATTGCTTGGAGATACCCAAATTTATTTGGTTTAGTGCCTATTCTGCAGAGCATCATCGAAACTATCTTTTGTCTTTTCAAAGCCACTCCAACTGCTTATTGTAAATTTTAAAATAGTCCAGGTAATGGAAGGAGTTTCACCATCACCAACATGCAAATTACTATGCTTTGCTGTTATGATGCGGACTTTACAGGTGGAACAAGCTCAAGCAGAAGTGCAACGCTTGCAGACCCGCTTGAAGGTCTATGAACCCCCTTGGGCGGACCCCACTACAGGGAAGTTTGAGGTAAACAACATGTCAACTGCGCGCTACTGCAAAAAGTGTACCACCTACTCTAGCTTTGAATTGCTATGAATTCTTGCATTTATGATCCCATTGCGAGGTTTCGTCATATTCTTTAGATGGTGCTTTCGTATGTATTGGTCCCTTAGTCGTTGCCACCGCCTTCGTATCCGCTATCTTGACACCCCCACACCCTATCATCAGGTCCATCCAGACATGTCGTGGTCGTTTCTCGACGAGTCCATGTTTGTCACCCTGCTGGAAGTGGGCGTCGCCCGGGGCAATTTGAGCAAACAGTCGCTGGTTGGAGCCCTCGGGGCTGCCTCGAAAATAGTGCTGCAAGAGAGCCAAAGGAGGCAAATGGCAGAGAACTCGCACGACCGCGGCCGGTATTATCAAAATTTGACATCTTCTTTAAAACTAATTATTTATTTGTTCAAAGTTTCAAATACGCGTGTTGTCATAGATGAGTAATGTGTCGCTGTATATCCCACCCTTAACTTCATTACATCGTTTTTTTTTTAAATACGAAACCTAACGATTCAAAAATAAAATCGACCTAGGGAGCGGCTGCCAGCGATCGCTGCTTACTACAAGGACAGCATCGACAATAACGGCAGCAGCAGCGGTGGCAAGAAAGGCGGTGGCCAGAGGGGAGGAGGCATCCGGGGCCGCAGCCGAGGCATCGACGACGATTACGACGACGACGACAACGGCAACGGTGGCAAACACGGGGGCGACAAGAAAAAGAAGGGCAATAAAAAAGGCGGTGGTAGTGGTAGTAGCAAAGGCCGTTCGGGGAGTCGAGATTCTGGCAAAAGTCAGTCGCCAGCTACCTCGTCCGCCTCCCGCAAGAAAGCCAAAGGAGGTGGAGGCAGTGGTAACGGTCACTCCAAGTCGCCCTCTACAGGGGGATCTCGCAAGAAACACGGGTTCGCGGCGCGGTCGCGTCGGATGCGCTCGGACCGTTCGCTGAGCGAAGAGGACGAGTTCAACAGCGGTGGCGGCGGCGGCGATCGTCATCATCTGGACAGCAGCGGCAGTGACTTTGGGAGTGGCAACCACAGTGCCCATTTTCAGCCCCTCCGAGGGGGGATTGGTGGCAACCACAGTGCCCATTTTCAGCCCCTCCAAGGGGGGATTGGTGGCAACAACATCAGTGCCCATTTTAAGCCCCTCCGAGGGGGAATTGGCAACAATATCGGCGACAGCGACGCGAGCATTGGGAACCTCACCATGAAGGCGGTGTTTGCGCCGGGGTTCGGCGAAGGGCGCAGTGGCCTGAGGCCGAACACCAACAACAGCACGGGCGTGACGGCCATCAAGGAAATGAATTTGTTGAAAGGAATGGTGAGGCGAAGCTATTGATGTGTACTTTTTGTTGGCGGGGGGGGGGAACACACGTACAGAGATATTCAATGCCACATGTGTACTCTCGGCGTTCTGCATGCTGAGATTTAACCTATTCTTTCGCCGTGTTTCCTTCGATAATACCTATAATGGAAAGGTGTGCGCTCTGCGCCGAGCGTTAGACGAAAGTGAAGCCAAAGTTGCCACTCAGAACAAAGCGCTCACAGAGTTCAAATCCGAAACCGTGCCTCTGCTCCAAGGCCAACTGAACGTTACGAACAGTCAACTGAAATCGGTACGCGTAGTTGCTCATGGGTTATTGCGATTATATTACTGACTTTGCATACGATTCGGGTCTCTTTGCTTACTCAAGTGCGTTCTATCTTCATGGCCAACGTATAGTGGTCGTCGCATTTCTCTTATCCTTTCACACCGTACTTCACATTTCGTGCGCATATTTTACAGTTGACCGCGGACCATGCCACCTTGAAAGAGAAGCACAAGGCAGCACTGGCAGCTGCCGCCAAAAACGAGCAAGTTCTGAAAGGAGTGGTGAAACGCAACTTGTTGCTCGAAGCCAGCTTGAATGGCGGTGGCGGCGGCGGCGGCGAGGCGAGAAGTTTGTCTCCGGAGAAAAAGAAAGGCAGCAGTTCAGGAGGAGGAAAGAAAAGTGGGAGCAAAAACGCAAAACGCAAGAAGAAAGGAATGCCTGGAGGAGGGGGAGGATTGCCCGTGCTCTCGCAATCCTCGTCGTCGTCGTCAGCACCTTCTTCAGCGAACCAAAGTTTAGACGACGTGTCCAACAGTGGCAAAAACAACGACCGAGATACCGCAATTATTGATCCAGTTGAGAAATCGGCTCTAGTGCCCACTGAATTTGGCTTTGGAGAAGTAAAAGGATCTTCTTCTTCTGGTGGTGCTGGACAAAGACAAAAAGGAGGAGCTGCGAGTGGCAATGAGAATGGAGATCAGGGGCAGCAGGCTACTAGACAGAAGAGCACCGGAGGCCAGAAAGGAGGCATGGCCGTGAATCAGGACGCAGACGCGGTGGCGAGAGCAGAAGCCGAAAAGCTGGTGCGGCAGCGGTGGGCTGCTCAACAGCAACAACAACAACTAGAAGGCCTTCAGACTTCTTCTTCTTCATCATCATCATCATCGTCAAGAGCTGGTGCTGCTCCTGTTAATGGTGCTTCAGGTGCTGAGAAAACGTCGAAGGCGAAAGCAACTACCGGTGCGACTAGGAGCAATAGTCCTGATGTAGTAGATCAAGGAGAAGAAGGCGGCGAGGACGATAATGGCTCGGTACGTGGTTACAACAATTTCAAAGGAGTAGCTATTTACGTGCAAACGCAGTGCTCTTTGAAAAACCTCGCCAGCGTACTTACTTGTAATGTTACAGCACAAGAATCATTGGGTTTCGTTCGATGCGATCTTTAGCTTTGCGTTCTGTTCTTTAGAAATCTAATCTTTTTGCTTTTTTTTCTCTTGCTTGCTTCACTAGGTCTATTCAGTGGCACCTTCTCTCTCGCCCCGAGAGCCAAATGCACAGGAAAATTCCTCTCGCAAACACAAACACAACAAAACGAACAACCGCAGCCAGAAGCAAAGCAATTCCCCAAACCTATCACCTGTGGTAAAGGCACAAGTGACCCCTCGCACTCCTCCATCATCGCATCTCCCCGTAGCAGCAACAGGCGCCGGAGCATCAGTAGTTGGAGCAGCAGGCGCTGGAGGAGGAGAAGGACAAGAAAGTGGCGAACTTCTTCAATCGTTCGATGGTCATGCTGGGTGGTGGCCTCCTTCTCCTAGTGGCAACGACCAACAACAACAGCAGCAGCGAGAAGCCTACTTTTCGGCAGCCAATCAGGGCTACGAAGCGGACTTAGCGAGCAGCAACCAATCGACCGCCCGTTTGTCCGTTGAAGAAGGTGACGGTGATGATTACTCGGTGCGAGAGGCCGCAGAAGCCAGAGCTGCCGCATCGGCCGCTGCTGCCCAACTCGCTGCCTTTGCCTTAGCAGCTCAGGAGAAAGACACCTTGCTCGCGCAATTGACGTCAGCGCTGCAACAGCAGAAGCGAAAAGCGTCGAGTTTGCAGCAACAGCTGCTGGTCAGCGAAGAACGCGCCGCAAAACTCGCAGCGGCGAAGGCTACGCAACGAGCAGCGTCAGGAGCAGCAGGTTCTGGTGATCGAGGTGGAGGTACTGGTGGTAAGCTGCCGCCACACGCGCCGCAATGGGAGTTGGCCGAAGACAACAAGAACAACAACAACGGTGGTGGTGCTGTTAGACCTGAGGTAGCTGCTGTTGCTGGCCTGGCAGGTGCAGACGCTTCGGACTTTTTGACCCGTGAATTTATGGTATCAGGCTCGGCGCCGCAACGCAGCAACAACGCCGGTAATATTGGTGCCAGTGCTGCTGGTAAAGCCAAAACCACTACATTGCCCGAGCTGCCTCCTTCGAGTGGGGCTTTTGCTCAATCTTCAACCTCTGGCGGTAGTGGTGCTCCTACCACAGCAGCCTCGCAAGCGGCAACAACCGCTGCAGGCGCATTCACCACCTCCGACACTAACAACCGAGCGCCTACTCCTTCCTTTTCTTCCTCTTCTTCTTCCTCGGATCCCTTTACGCAGCGACCACCTCCGAGGTTGCTGCAGTCTCAGCCTCTGCCGTCCCAAGGCTCTCCAGCTATGACGGCGGCTTATGCGCACGCGTACGGATTTGAACCCAATCCGCCCGAGGAAAGTGTTTTCAATCCGGAGGCGGCAGCTGCATGGATGGACACAGAGGCCAGAACAGGAGCTGAAGAGAGGGCCAAGATCGATGCGTTGAATGCCTTAGCGTTGAAACAGCAGGCGGAAGCGCGGGACGTTCTTCGTCGGAGTTTCTTGCTGCAAAACCAACTGCAACAAAGCGACAAGCCAGAGGCGAGAGGAGTTCCTGGTGGGAGCAGCGGCGGCATAAGCAGACAGAAGCAGATGAAGAAAAGTGGCAGCGGTAGCGCAAGAACCATGAGCCCGGGGCGAGTGGGTTTTGCGGCCGCCGCAGCCACCACCACCACTGCTAACAACAGTGCCAAAAACCCAGCAGTGCCCGTGAAGCAGGGCATCACGACTTTGCAGGAGCGAGACGACCCGTTCAGTGGGGCTTTAGCGCCCAAGCTCAGAGCTGGTGGTGGCCCTTCCGCAAGAGTGCCCGGAGGCGCGAAACGCCGAGAAACGTGGCAAGCGGCTGCGGGCGCCGCTGCGCCTCCTTCTCTGCCTTCTGACTCGAGCGCAGCAGGAGGAAGGAGAGCTGGAGGGCAGAAGGCAGGTGGGAGTAGGGGCAGCCGATTAGGAAAATGAAGGAGCCAGCTACGAAGCAAACGCTTATGAATGGTAGATAGCTACAGGAGAATCCGATCTCCACTTCTGAGCATAAATTCCCCGTGCGATGCGTGTGTATTTTATATGTTGTGCTCGAGTGGTCACAAAAGTGATCGTAGCGGCCCAAAGCAGAGTACTAAGTAGCTCGCTCATATGTTCCTTAAGAGCTAAGGGCACTTCTCTCGCTATACTTCTTTCAGCTTTCAGCGAATGCCAACATTACTTTGCTTTCTGAGCCGAAAAATAGCCCGGAGAAATGCCTTGTGTACTTGGGACGCGAAACACATTGGGCACTCAGACCCCGCCGACTTGTTCGGAGGGAAGACGCCAGATAGAGCCTTCTTGAACGCGCAGATACATGCCACAAGTGCAAATACAGATCACCTCTGAGAGTGTGTTATTTCTGCCCTTGTCTTTCTTTACACTGGGGGAGTATAATCTAATCTAATCTAATCTGAGCCACCGCCGCCCCCCTGAGCTCCAACCCCCGAGGGGGGGGCTGGATTTAGTAACTAACTGGAAGAGTTCCATTTAGCCGGCGCCTAAAGCGTCCCCCAGCAGGCCAGACTGAAATAGAAAGACTGAAAGCCAGGCCCGTTTTAATTCCGACGCGGTTCCTTGGGCTCGATTCGCCTGGGGGCGAAGAGCGCGGAACTGGCTTTAGGCGGAGTAACTCCGTGTTGTTGCTGAACAATTCAGCTCTTTGCCCTGGTAGGCACGTTGATAAAGCCAAGCAATGCGCAATTTTTGACAACAGAGCTATTGACGGACCAATTTTGGTGCCCTATTATCGGGTTATCGGCTTCGGGTACGAAGATAAGGTCTGACGTATTTGACCTGAAATTCGAGGTAAATGCGCCGAAATAAAGGGGACTAGGGGTAAGTCGCCAAATATTCGCATATGCACGCTACATGCCATGCTTTAAATCAGATTAGGTTAGATTAGATTATACTCCCCAATTGCAAAGAAACAACAACAAATAGCATAAAGCTGCGTTTTGATGAATCCTCCAGAACAAGTCTGACTGGGCGCTTTAAATGGGAATGGGAATGTAACCCAGGCAGTGTGAAGTCTAGTCTAGTTAATACTATCCCAAAGACAAAGAAAGGCAAGCAAGTACACAGCAGTCAGTTTACCCTTGTATGTGCGTAGATTTACGCGAACGATGGGGAGTGAGCCGTGCTGCCGTGCTAGGACCACAAACTGCAATGTCCTACCAAGGGGAATACTTTACTGTAGTAATATCCCTTGGTCCTACGTCCTACGTACTGCAGATGATAGCTAGCCAGGACCACAAAATAGATCAACGAAGAGTTGATGTTTTATGCTGACAGGGCCAAAAAGTGGCTTTTTACAACATTGGCTTTTCAGAAGCCAAAGCCTTGTTCAGACAGAAGCTTGCACGCAAATGGGGTCACGCAATTGCTCGGGGATGGGCGACTCTTTTTCTGGATCGCCTGAGGGACTTCGTTGTAGTCCCCTCCTCTGCGAGCGGAAACTCTTCTTTTGAGCTGCACTCTCAGAGCATGGAGGAGCGTGCCACTTTGGACCGCTACCATCACTTCCATGGCCACTCGGGCATGTGCGCCTGATTAGCTTCTTAGGTCTAGTTTGCGC
>Ga0307979_1001129_pt1 | contig 18980 bp, 12 predicted proteins | sample OrgLakmetage1058_FD_201833 | JGI IMG/M metagenome (GOLD analysis project Ga0307979, IMG submission 201833) | Saline water microbial communities from Organic Lake, Antarctica - #1058 | ecosystem: Environmental > Aquatic > Non-marine Saline and Alkaline > Saline | place: Antarctica: Organic Lake...
GGAGGTTGCGGTGCAGGAGCAGGCGTGCTGCCTAAGTCGAGTGCTAGCGGCGGAGGAGGCGAAGGCTCAGCAGGACCGCTGTTGCCGTTGTCGGTTGATACAGACGAGGAGTTGAAATCGGCAACCAACAACTGGAGGTCCTCCTGTATGCGGGCGGTGTACGCGTTTTCTAGCGTGCTGCGAAGAGCTTGGTGTTGCGCTTGTGCTGCTTCCACCACAGTCAGCGCATTTTGTAGGACCGCACCCTGCGTTTCCATCACCGTCAGCGCGTTCTGAATCCACCCGAGCACGTTTTCCATGGATCCATACACCCCGCCTCCCCCCTGAGGATGAGGCAATTCCACAAGAGGCACCGCCTCCACCACAGCCGCTTGCGCTGCGGCCACTGCCTCGGCAGCAGTTCGAGGGTCGGTGGCGTACCCTTGAGACAGCTGCTGTGGGCGATGAGAGGCTGTGCGCTGGTTGCGGCGACCACCACCGGCGGGTGCAGAAGAAGACGCATGCGAAGAGGAGCCTGCGCCTGCTGTAGTGCCCCGGTTGCGCTTGGAGAGGACCGTGACGGAGTTCGAGGTGGTGGTGCCAACGTCGAGGTCGAGGGGGCTGGCAACGGTGTCAGGGAGAAGCTCAACTTGAAAGTCTTGGTGGTTGTGGTTGCGGCTCACCTGGGCGCATCGTTCAATTGGAATCAACACCGGATGGAAAGAGTGAGGGATTGAGGAGGAAAGCAAATAAGTAGTATCTTGATAATTGATGAAGCTTGCTATTGTGCTACCTTGACGTCTTACCTGCTCGAGGCGAACTTTGAGCTCTCCCTTGCCCGTCGCCTGATTGATGCCCACACTCGAGGAATCGTGCACTTTCAGAACATTGGCTTGGTCAGGAACCACAGTGCCCGACTCGTACAGCAGCCGCGCCGTGAGCGGCACTTCTCGGCCAATCACGAGAGAGCCATTGGCATCCACGAGTTTCACGGGCAAACTGATGGCTTTGTCCCGGCCTCCTTCGTCTTTGTACCACTGCCCTGCCCAGCTGTTGGCAGGAATGTCCAGCTCTAGTTTGTGCCGAATGACCCGGATGGGGGCTGACTTTGCCGCAGCCACATTACTCGGTGCAATGCCACTTCCATTCGCACCCCCACTGTGTCCATTTTCAGTTGCTTCCACAACGAGGCACACTTTTCGGTTGCCTACGTTCATAGAGGTGTCCGTGAGACGCACCGCTAGAGCTGACCGCCCATTCACTACCAGTGGCGGGGAATCTAGCGCGAGCATATCCTGCGGTGGGGCATCAGCGCCTGCTTCATAAGCGAGGGACACGGCCACAGGGAGGTCACCGAGCCCAGTAGCGATTTGGCCATCTTGAGACTGCAAGAAGACCTGAACCTCGAAGGCTGTGTCCACAAACTGGTAATCTCGCCTTAGCGTAACGACCTGATGAGACAACGAAAAACTTTTGAACGCCTGGCCAAAAGAGCCGATTGCGCTATACTCCACCTTGACCCAGAAGTCTTATGGCTTCCTCGGCAAGAAGGATCGTAGTAGTTGAAACTACATTAGTATGGAAGAGAAATGTCACCTTAAGTTGCAGCGATGCAGCAGGCGTTGTTTTAGCTTTCTTAGAAACCCTCTCCATGTCTTATTGTAGGCTCCTGCGCAAAATAGAGAGCGGAGGAAGGATGTACTTTTCGAAGTCAAGAGTGCCCTCGTTGCGTTGTTGTCAAGTGTGTAAACGGCGTGACCACCACACCACCACCCTTCAGCGTACAGTAGCACAGTAGCTGGTACCAAGGGATACCCTTGCTGGTACACTGACAGAAAAGTATACAGGGGGTAGATGTTTAGATACGTATTACAACCACCAAGACCAACCACCAGCCACCAGCCACTGAGTCGTCCGAGTCCGAGGTCTGAGACCGCGATACCCAGGCGTTCAAAACTATCTCCGATGATATCTTTGGTTTGTTTGGATTTGCACTAGTTATCCGAGAAGAGAATTAATTCGTCTCTTCTTCGTTTTCCCAAATCAATCAATCTTGGGGCTTGTGTCAAAAATCGAAATGGCATTCGCGGGGGTTTGTGCGCCCTGTGCACTGTGCCCTGGCGAGACCAGAGGCTAGTGGGGAGATCTGCACCAAAACCACGGCATGTACCAGCATACTGGTACTTCTAGAAATTGGCATACCCACCTATCCACCAGGGATATGAAAGGCGGATAAAAGGCAGGCTACTTATGAAATTAGAAAATAGAAAGCCAAATTTACTAATTTTTGTGGCTACTCGCTACTCAGGCGCTCTGGTATAGCGCAAAGCGCCGTATACTTGTATTACGGAGCTTTTTAGAACTAATTTGGCTGGTCCGAATGCCCTAGTCAAGTCTAGTTATTTCTTTTCCCCGAAATCAAAGAAAGACAAGTACGTACATAGCAGTCACGTAGGCACGTAAAAATGCACTCTTAAATCTACTTATGGCCACTCGGGCATGTGCACCTAATTGGCTTCCTAGTAGTATAAGTTTTCACTGCTTTCTTTTTTACTCTACCTGCTAGCCTTCTAACTCCGGCCCCTCGGGGCCTGTCTCATAACTCGAACTCGAACTAAGACACATAACCGTAGCTGGCCTACGAATGTCTGACTGAAAGCCGACGTCAAAATTCCTACCTGTTAGCCTTCTAACTCCGGACCTTCGGGGCCTGTCTCAAAATTTCGTTCACCATCTCGCCATCTTGTAATCACTCACCATGCTAAGCATGCCACCAGCTTTCCCCGCTAGTTATGGTAGGTTTTGGTATTGGTAAGGCCGGAGTTGTGGTAGCTTTAGTTTTACATCGTGCCCCGTGTCGAAAATAAACCTAAATGATATAATATTACAGAGGCCAATGCTTCGGGCAGAAGTGTACGCGCGTAAGTGGATCGCAATTGCCAAGGACAGGTCGAAGTGGAGACAGCTGACTCACTCCATTCCAAAACCTCCTGATGCCTGATGGCTGAAGGGCACCTCGAGAGTAATTGATTACAATTGCATTGCGCAAAAGGACACTCATCCCAGTCAGACTTGTTCTGAAGGATACATTTTTCTGTTGTTATATGCCACGGTGGCGTTTCTTTGTATTTGGAGAGTATTAATTAGACTGGACTGGACTAGACTAGACTAGACTAGACTAGACTGGACTAGACTAGACTAGACTAGACTGGACTGGACTAGACTAGACTAGACTAGAGGGCTGCACACAAGCCAAAATCGAAAAAAAGGATAGAAATCCACTTGAGCTGCATATACTTATGCGCTAGCGAATTTGCCTGAGGAGGCCAATTGAGGAACCAACTGGTGTTCTTCATCTAAATAAGTTGGCGAAATTAAGTGCCTTCTTGTTCAAGGAAGATATAAGATATCTCTTCCTCTCGGCAGGCCTTCTTGTGCTTCTATCAGGCTATAAAATAGCCCGGAAAAATTCCTCTTAAATCTTAAATCTCGGACCTGGGACGTGACGACGTGACACGAACAGGGCACCACATGTATAAATTAAGACCGCTGAGTAGAACCTAATTAATCTCATCTAAACCAATAGATAATACTACTAGTTACTAATAAAGTCGCATGGCCCTAAACGCATCACGGAGCACATCGCCTGCACCGAGCTACAGCTATTGGGCTCTACTGGCTGCTCAGCAGCGTCTTAACCCTGGAGCTGTGACAACTCGAGACCTGCCTGGCTACTGCTGTCACTCCCGTGCCCGCTCTCATGGTCACTGTCTTCGTCTTCGTTGCTGCCACCCTGCTGCATTCCAAGCATGCTCAGGAGAGCCGCAGAAAGAACTCGGCTGCTCCCAATCGCAGTGTCTCCTGCTCCATCACGCGCTGCAGACGAGGAACAACTAGGAGGAGACTCACTACCCCGGCAAGTGAGTCGAAGAGCAGCTCGCTTGAGGCAGGCCACTGGAGGTACAGGGGGATCTCCCATTTTGTCCCGATTGGTGGCGACGAGCGCTGTTAGAGCCAGCGCCCGCGCAAATAAGCCCAACAAACCAAGCAAGAAAAAGTCGAGGGTGGTGCTGCCTTCTACATAAGCCATCGATTGAAGGCCTAAAATAGCGGATTCTTTCGCGGGTTGCGCATAGAACGGCGGCGGCATTCTCCACGCATCGCTCATCAGAGTGGTTTCTTCCACGTACAAGCTTTCCACATACCACCGCGCGTACGAGAACCAGGTTGAGCCAATGGGGATCGCTCCCATGGACGACAGCTCGGGAAGACGAGGCGCAATTCCGCAGAACATGGCACTGAGCACAATCACCACCACCAGGCTTAGCTGAGCTGATTTGGGGTCCTGCCACGCCGTCAAGAAATACGACCAGCCAGAGGCGGCAAAGGCAGCGGCTGTTGTGGCGAGCCACACTTTTTTGAATGACGCTCGAGGGCACGCCTGATATGGAATAGGTGTACAATGAGGCGAGAATGAATGGAGAAGAATACTTGAATGAGAGCTAATTGAATTTAATCAGGGAACAAAGAATTGAAATAGAGCATAAGAATAGCCATAGCATTGGAAAGAGACCTAGTCTCTGTTCTTCACTGAGTATGCCTAAATCAACCCAGTCACTCTCACCTGAGGGTAGAAAGTCGCGAGAAGGGCGAGGCTAAGCAAACCAATGCGAGGAAGCTCCACCACGCACTTCGCCGCAAAGTAAGCAGAGGGCGACAGCCCCATCCCAACTCCTTTCGCCGCTTCCCGCCAATACACTACCATATTAGGGCCAAACACCCGACTCGAGGCCAGGCTGACCGTAAACCCAACGGCCAGCGCCACCATGAAGGTCATTTGCTGCAGGTCGTGAAAGTTGAAGTGCGCATAGAGGGCGCCCACTACGAACCCCACCAAGAGCTGCAGGCACAGCTCGTAAAAGAATTCGGCGGGAAATCTCAGGTGCTCCACAATAGCACGCCCCGCAAAAAGGAGGAAACACTCGATCCACCACGGCTGTTCGGCCTCCACTAGCATGGTCTTCTCACGCCACGTCAGCACATTGAGACCACTACTACCCGTAGCAGAAGAGGCACTTCCGTAGGAATCGTAGCGATGAGAAGCAGCAACTGTAGGGCCGTTGTTGTTGTTGTAGCGGTGGCGTCCGGCGCTCTCAACCTCTTCATCTTCGCCATTGTGTTGATTGATACGTCGCGTCCACGCAGCTGTGAGCTCGTGCGGTGACAGCGCACCTTCTCCGAAGTTACTGCCGGTAAACGGCACTTTTCCGCAGGTTAAATCGAGCATGAAGTCGGCAGCGCAATCCGTCGCTGGTTTACGGTAGCCGATGCTGGAAAAATACGGCAAAGCACCGTCGGTGGGACCGAGATAGGCCGCAGCGCCGCCCGCACCCAGCAACAACACATCGTGAAAACACTCAAACACCTGTTATATAACGTGAAATAATATAATGCCGCCTCATATGGAGCTCCACAATTAAGCAACAGCCCGTTACTGATAAAAGCAAAACTACAAAACTACAAGCAAAATTTGTGTATATAATGAAATATGCAGGGTTAAGAATATGTGCTTCCGGTCAAAAAGTATCACCTTAGTGGAGGGCTGGTGAATCACGGCAGCAATGGTGAGGTTGCGGCTTTCAGCGAGTAACTTGAGAGCTTGCGTCAAGTCGAAGGCCGAGGCGGAGTCTAGTCCCGTCGTGGGCTCATCTAAAAACAGGACCGAAGGATCCAACACCAACTCCATGGCCACATTCACTCGTTTGCGCTGCCCTCCGCTTATACCGCGACGACGGTCAGGGTCCCCGATCCTATCAGCATACACCATAGAAGTAGACGGGGGTGGTGACGTTCAATCAGCATTCTGCCATGTCCCATTTTGTGCGACTACGCATGATATGATTGTTCACTGCGATATCACACTGAGAGTTTAAGCACATCTGCTCTAGATATAATCTTGGCAAGCAACGAGATTTTTTTTTAAATGGAGAATTACATTCATCGCACCTGGCGTTGCGGTGAGCGTACAGCCCGAGGACCTTCATAATGCTGGTGACTTTGCTTTGCGTGGCGCTGATGGGGCGGCTCGACCTTCGCCTCAGCCGCGCATAGAGCCATAGATTCTCTTCTACCGTCAACCATCCGTGCATCGAATCTTCCTGCGGCACTAGTCCTACCACATACCTGTGTAAACCACACGCACACCGATACATCAAAGATCACCAACATGGTTTCAAAGTGAGCAAAAGCAGGAGCCAAGGAAGAAAAGTATTGCGGAATACAAAATGTACAGGTAAGAAGAACAGGAGCATTCTTTGTATATTTTGTGACGCTTATTGATTGTACGTGAGATCTCGAAGCACCGATCCTTTCTTTGCAGTTTGTGGTTGCTCAGAGCCATCCGCGGTAGTGCTAAGAGCAGTGGCACCTTCATTGTCTTCTCTGTTGGCTCCTCCTTGGCCTGACAACTGCACCGTAACGCTTCCCGTCACCGTGCCCTGTGCCGCTCCCTTTCCGCACAGCGCGTTCAAGAAGGATGTTTTTCCCACTCCAGAAGGCCCCAGAATCGCTGCGAGCCGCCCGCTTTTGAACTCGCCGCTCACCCCCTTGAGCACCTGCCGTCCTGACGACAACCTCAGCCCCAGGTCATGGTAGCACACGTCCAAGGGGGGGTCGGCAAAGGGCACTTCTGAGAGCCAAGTAGACCTTGGCGATTGCACCTCGTCATCAGTGTCCACCCCTTGTTGGTTGAGGGCAGCGTAGCTGCTGACAGTGCTAGAACTACCAGCACCAGCAGCGGATAAAGCGCTTGAAGAAGCTTGGCGAGGTGTTCGTTTCCGGCGCTTATTGGCGTCAGGTGGTGGGATAAGCAAGTCCATCGAAACGTTGCGACGTGGCGGAGCACCGCTGTTGCTGTGCAGCGGACTGGGCGCGGGCCTGGTCTCAATCCAGGTCAAAAGTGCCAACAAACCGAGGCAAAGGAGCGTGACGGTAGAAGCAAGAGAGCGGGTGTTGGGCGCGGCAAGGCCCTCTTCTTCGCACAAGTGCAGGAATGGCGGGCACTTGATCGGCCTATCCGAGCCTAAAGGGCAATACGAGCCCCTTGGGCAGGACAGGGCTTTTATTGGAGTGGGGCAGTGCAGGCCCGCGGGGCACAAGTAGAGATGGGCGACACCCGGACACCCGGGAAGACCCGATGATTTCGGAGGAGCAAGAACCTCCTTCGCAGTGCCAGGCAAAAACTTGCAAGTGTAAAACGACGCGTTGCCTAGGTGCCCCCAAGATTGGTCCGGTGCTCCAGCTGTGAGAAGCGGTGGCGAATCACTGTTCCATTGCAGCCACGCTGCGTCCTCGGAGGCTGCTGGCAGCTGAAGCGTAGCGCCTTCCTCTTCCAGCACTTTATCAGGACTTTCTAGCTCAAGACTTATGCTTTCTAAGACGGCACCAGAGTGCTGTTTGATGATTTTAGCGTCAGCTGAATGCGCCCAGTGGGGCACTGGCATAGAGGAGTTGCAGGCGCCGCCTAGGGCGCAGAGGATGTAGCACACCTGGCCTGCTGGGCAAAAGAATCCATCCGGGCAGGACCGCACGACCGGCTCCGCCATGTCAGTGCTGCTGAGGTCACTGCTTGGCTTCTGAAAGCGATCGAGCCAGTAGCCGCCTACGCAACCTAGGCTGTTGGCGCTTCCGGGCCCGCACCAAGTAGTGTCCCCGCGCTTTCTTAACACTTCACCCAAACGGTCGAGGTCACAGTGGCCTTCGATTAAGTCCCCCACAACCAACCCAGTCTCAGTGAAACGCCGCTCTTCGAGGGCCCACGGTCCTTGAGGGTGGCTGCCATTGAAGCTTTGATGGAACTGCGATGGCACGTATGAAACATAAGTCAAGTACTTCGACGGGTCGCTTTGAAGCTCCGATATCATCGTCCTCGACTGCTTCCCCATGGTCACCCTAGCCTGCACTACCCGAGCCCCAAACACGAGGAGAGCTGCAGTAACGAAGATAGCGCTAAATATTGACAGGCGATCCCACCATACTTTCCTTGCGAGTTTAACCCGTGCCGCATGCACTCTTTGGTCAACCAAGTGCGTGCTTTCCCTCATGTTTCTGATTTTTGAATCTTTCCATCTTGTATTTTTTCTCGTTTTTATCTCGACTCGACAAGAATGTTCAGGTGCCCATGCGATGCACGGTTTCGATGTGTGCTTCCTGCGGAGAAGTACTTAGGCGCGTCTTCCTAGCACCTCAGTGCGCGGCCTTGGGATGCCGAATATTCCCCGTGGTGCGTGTCCCTCCTTGTGCCCCTGGTCCGCCTTGTATTTCTTTTCGTTTACTGCACATCCGCACAAGTACATCAAATCTGTACTGCAGTACGGCACTGTGTAGGTCTGTAGGTCGGTACATATAAAAAGACGACCACCACGGACGAACGAACGAACCACGGTCAATTGTCCATTTAATATACAGGATACCTCGACGGAGAACGGAGAAGAATTCGTTTCTCGGCAGAAAATCAGAAAAAAATCCGAGATCGTTCTCGTTATGTTTGAGTTTGAGCTTTGATAATTTTGATGTTCAAAACCGTTTCGAATAGAACTTCCTGGAATTAGCGTAGCTCATGTCTCGGAATCCTGATAAGCTCGGGTAAATTTACCGCCAAATAATATGCATCAAAGTCCAGGTCTGCTTTCCAGGCTTCCGCTGGTGCTGGTGTGACTTTAAAGGAATGCAGGTAGTTCCGGGTATCGGGTGTTAAGAGATTAAGAGTTTGTTACATTAAGAGACTGAGGCTCAATATTTGGCACCTCCCCTGTTTTTTATAGAATTCCTTCTTGTACTGCAGTATTAAATATCGCCAATAGCGCGAGGGCTGAGGGTAAATTTTGCCCTACTTATTACATCACCCGAAACTACCTGTAAACTGTAAAGGATATATATAGTTTAAAAGTAAATGCCGGGCCAATGGCCAATGGGCCGATAAGCCGACGAAGATACAAATATAATCAATCAAATTCCCAGGACTTCTGTGTCGCAGACTACTTTACGTCCTTTTGCAAATCCACATGGCACTTTTTGCATCTGCACTCGAATAGGCCACGTAGAACGCTCATTGATAAAAAATTCCCCTGTTTACCCTTGTCTACTAACATAGCAGAGCAAAGTTCGATTTCGATACTTGGATCCATTTCCTGTTTCATCCAGCCAGAACAAAAGGGCTACTGTCAGCTTTGGCCTAGTTTTGAACTTGTGTTTGGGTGCCCCCATATAGGGAAGAATAAAGGCAAGGTGCGCAGCAACATTCATGCTTAAGGAAGCGAAAACAGAAAAAACTCAAAGGTAAAAGCAACGTACCTGCAATTCGCATCCTTCATTCAAAAACTGAATGCAGTGAAGATTGCAGAAGAATATTGGCTATAGTGTGCGAAAGTCGGCTCTGCGTAAATTAAGCGGCTCCTAAGTCCACGCCGAAGTCAACCCATCGCTCTTCCTTTTCCTCTGATGCATAGCTGCCGTCCTCGTCTGCATCGTCCACTAATTCATGCCCCATAGGCAACACAATCTAGAAGCAAATTTAAAGTTAACGAGCCGTTGCATAGATTGTTCGAGATACACTATAGCTGGCAGGCTATGCTCTTTTATAAACACACGATGACATCATTTGCCCACCTCATCATCAGAGAGCCGATCCGCCTTCCAGCGCTCGTCAATGATTTCTATGAATTGGGCAAATCCAACCACACGAGCGAAGTGGCTATCCGAGGCCGCCATTAACTTTGCCTAGTCTTCGAAGCGTACGAAGCCGCCTGGTAACAGTTAGAGAGTAAAGAGCCCCAATGCCCAATACGGCGGCGGCCAATACCAACAAAAAAAAAAGGTTTCAAAAAGTGAACGACACAACGAGACCTCCTCGGTAAAATGCGTACCCACTTGCATTGCGTTTGCCTCTCCTCCCTGTGTCTCCTCTGCTTTTTTTTTTTGCAGCCGCCTCGAGCATCGAGCCGTACAATAAGCCTTTGGCATCGAGCCTACACTGACAATTCGTTGGAAAGCTTGTCGTCTAAGCCTGAGGGCTCGTGTGTCTAGAGCATGCCTCGTATTCCTGCACACTCTGAGCTTCGCTCCATATTTCCCGATGAAGTGTTGGATCCACCACTGCCCTTGGTAAGATGACGTTCCTAGTTCTCCCCTTGGCACATGGATACCTTCTATGAATAAAAGTCAAACCTCGCATGTTGCCACGCACATGCTCCTGGTAAAGGTGTTCGTGATGGGAGCGTCTTCAGAAGGTGACGGGCCCGCTCATGGAGATCGGCTGCAGTCCTTGCTGGAGGGCGCAAGCCGAGATACATCAGCTACCCACCCAGAGATGCCGCCGCTGAAAGTGGTTGCGGTGCCGCTGCAACACGCCTTCCCTCCGAAGAAGCCGCTCCGCGACGAAGCACTCCGTGGGCCTGACGGTCGCCCCTCTGAAGCTTACAACATTGGGTGAGCACGCATTGAGTTGCACTTAATTCTCTTCATTTATTCGAAACTTCTTGTGCCAAGCCAAGCTTTCTTTTTGCTTGATTGTCAGGGGCATCCTCAAAGCCAATTGGTTGCCGAAGCACCACTCGTTGATTCCAGCCGTCGTGCTCGTGGCACTCCCCTTCAAGACTGGCCTCACTCCAAGCGGCTATGCCCAACAAGAAGACGCTATTTTCTCGCAGGTACTTAAGTATCCCTTGAGCTCACCCACCCTCGAACTAGAATTAGAAGCCACTGAGCTAGAGAGATGTAGGCTTCGTGCATAAAAGTTGATTTTTTCACTCGCATTTGCTTCGCTGCCCTTTCATCAGTTGGATCGCGTCCGCCAGCAACTTGCCGCTCGCGAGTCCCAGCGCCTCATGCTGGTGCTCCTTCGCAGCAACAATGCAGGCAACAAGGAGCCCACCTCGCCGCTTTCTGCTCAATCGGAGCAATCCCCCCAGGATCACCCCTTAGGAGGGTCTTCTCCTCCGCTAGAGCTTTCCGCCGCCTTGGCCTCTGCCAGTGGTGGCTCAACGGCAGACCACGGGTTCGAGCGCCCACCCGGAGAAGTGGGGGAACAGCGGCTGCTGGAGCTGCGGAGAAGGCTGGGCCTGGACTCCAAGATGCTTGTGGTGCTCGGAGAAGATACTTTGACGGACAAGGGAACAGCAGCGAGCCCCATAGTGACGCGCCTTCACAAGCACACGCGTGAATACGCTCACGCGTACTACCTTGCTCAGGTACACTTCCATGCTCAGACTGAATTGAGACTTTCTGTGAAAAGTTATCCTCTTAAACCCCATCTGCCCGCATAACCTTGACGTTGCCTTTTACTACTTCTATTCACATAGGCGCGGCGGGTGAAACGATGGGAAAAAGCACTGGTGAAGCATTCTCAAGCTCCCCTGGCCGCGCGGTACAGTTTCAAGGTGGGCACTTTCTACGAGTTCCAGGGCAACTCGGAGAAGGCCATGCGGTACTACCGCGCGGCCTACGACCACCTCGCCGAAACCTCCGCGGATTCCCCCCTCGGGGGTTTCAACCACGCTTCGGCCCCCGCCAACTTGCCGTGGGCCAACCAGCGGCGCGGCGCGGCCTCCTTCATTGCCTTGAAGCTCGTGGCCAGCAGCTGGCTGTCGACTGTTGGGGGCAACTCAGCCGCTGTTGCGGCAGGAGAAGCAGATGGGGTAGCTGCGGCGCGCCGGCACTTAGCGCTGTTTCGCTCTCCGAGCCGCGGGGATGACCTCGCCTTGCACTTTTCGTGGCTCGCCACTCAACACAAGGTGCCACCAAACCTCGGATGAGCTCTGAGGGTGGCGCCGTTCTTTTTCTTACTTCCGATGATTCTGTGGTTGAAGTTGTCCCCTTGAGCTACTCAATGCTTTTGCTCAAATTTCTGTTTTCCATGTTAAGGTCTTTGGCCTCTTGCTCGAGGCGCGCTCTCTGCAGACCCGTCAAAGCCCACTATCCTCCTCCGTAGCAGCGAAATCGGGGTTCCTGGACCCGGCCTACTATTTTGACGCTGCGGCTGCTTTGGAGGTATTTCAACATCCCTGTAACGTGATAAAATTTGGAGTGATCATTACATAGATATCTTTCATTACTTCTCTTCCCCCTCTTCTTATAATCCTTCCGTCGTACTGATCCAGGTGCGGCGTCGAGAAGCTGCTTTGACTCTGTCTCAAAAGCAGAAAGATCGCCCCCAGGACTTCGCGATTCCCGAAGACGATTCTGAAGTGATGCGCTTGCCTCCTACTTTTGTTGGGAATTCTCCTCGCCTCATAGGGTGGCCCACCACTCCTCAAGAGGCAGATTTGTCGGTGAGGGGCTTGTGGCAAAAAGAGCTCAATGAAGATCATCTGACTCTCACCACGAGTGCCATTTCGAGGGTGGTAAAAGAAGTTGAGAAGGGGGTTGCAGGAGGCCTGAGTGAAAACAACCCCCGGAAACGACGCAAGCGAGTGCAGCTCTTGTCACTGCTCGGAGGGGAGCAATTAGCCGCAGGAAATCACGCTGATGCTTTCCACCTCCTTGGTCAAGCCCTCTCCTTGGGTAGTGCTGAGCTTTCAAAATGGCCTTTCTTGAGCTTGCGATTGCTGCTTCAGATGCGCACGTGCGCTGTGGCCCTTGGCAAGCGCAGGGAGCTTCTTGAACTAAGCTGGCGCCTTCTCGCCAAGCCGTATAAACCATTCTTAAAGGCTCAAGACCGCGCCACTATAGCCAAGGATTTGTTTGCTGCCTTAGCAAGCAAACCGCAAACTTCTTCGGTTACTGCTAAATCATCGATGATTGACGATGGCAACGATGGCAGTGAGGCCACCTCGAATGATGGTATTGATGATGAAGTGATAGTGAAAGTGGCAAAGGGGTCTTCTCGAGAGGTACTGGAAGTGCAGCCACTCTTTCGCAAGGTGCGAGAAGAGTGTGGCCGTACAGTGGCCGTCACCTTACGAGTGGATTCATGGTTGCCTGTGCCAATGCATTTGGAAAGCGCTGAATTAGTCTTCGAGGGCGATGCAGCCCCACCTGCGACCATCTTGGACACTGCCTCAGAGATGCAACGCGATGCGCTGAACACGAAATCATCCGAAGGAATCGAACAAGCTCTATCGACTTCACCAGCTGTGATTGAAGATGGGTGGCTGGTCGTAGGACCAAAGCGACCGCTTGTAGCGACTGCTCAGGTTGCGCTGCCAACGTCTGCAGAGACTTCATGGACTGACTATTGGCTCGCGTGCAATCTTGTTCGCCTGACAATGTCGTATCCTCGCGCCGACGGCGGACGAAACAAAGTTGTGTTTGTAGCCACAGTAGCTCGGGATCAGTGTGAACCTAGCCCTGCCGACTACCCCCCTCGCCTTCTCGCCAAGCTTACTGAACCGATGGACGATGTTCCGAGGCACCCCAAGTCCATTGCATTTGCAGCCGAAAAGAAGGCAACAGAAGCGAAGGAATTTGCGGTGACGCATGCAGCCCAACAGGCATTAGCTGCTTCGCATGTGCCCCTGGGGCATCACGCCGTACATATGGTGAAACCTAAGGGAAACCTCGCCGTCCGGCCCCTCTCGTCAGGTGCATCAGGAAGCAAGATTGCAGCAGATGTGAAAAAGCCTCCATCTCCCGTTGCCCCACTAGGAAGCCTCATGGTGGGGTGCTTGCAACCTTTGCTGCTCGAACTATCCCTGCCAGCCAACGCCAGCGATGCTTTCCTCGACCCGACGCTCGAACTCGGCCTCAGTGCCCCCTCCAACGCTCAAGCCGGCGCACCGCTTTCGTCCACACAGGGAAACAGCAGCAGTGGCACCAGTCAAGCAGGGGCTTCACGTGGGAGTGTGGCAGCGCTGGCTGCAGCGGCAGCGGGCATGTCGCGTCTTCTTGACGGGAGTGCTCCGCTGGACCCCTCTGTGACCAGTCTGCAGTCCTCTGCTCCCTTGACACTGCCTCCACCGGCCCTTCAAGCCTTGGCTGCGCTCCCTTCTTCCTCTAATGAGACTGCTTCGTTGTTGTCTCCTCAAGAATGGGCGGCTATGAGTGAAAGCGATGCTTTGGCAGAGAAAGAGAATTTGGAGCGAGCGCAATCCGTAGTGAATGTGGCCCGTCAGGCTTCGTCTGCTCTGGCGAAGGAGTGGGGTCCCTTCTTCTGGTCCATGAACCACGAAACTGGTCAAGCAAAACCCATTGACATCGATGCATTGTCGGGTCAGCCATCGGAAACCTTGTCACTAAGCCAGCTCACCTGGAGCTCAGTTGGTGAAGGTAGCAAGGGTCGCCGCGTAGCCCTAGTACCAGTGTGGGTGCGCCCTAGTCAGGCTGGGCGTTTGTGCAGTTCGTCCCGTGTATCGTACCGGCCTCGTGCTGACCATCCGCACCGTGTTGAGGTCGTATGTGCGTTTGAAGTGCGTTGCATTCATCCGTTGAAAGTAGACCTAGCTCCAGCGACTGTTTCTAAGCACCCTTGCGGTGTAGTTGGCTCCGTTGAACTTAAGCACGAGCCTGCGTATATGACTAAGCTTGAGGCCCTCGTCGCTTCAAGAAACGAAGGAAAAGTGGCTATTGAACCAGCCACAGAGGTAGCCGCGCCAACGTCTGTTACCAGCCTCAACAATTTATTGCCTCCAGCAGCTCAAGCAAGTGTTGCTGCTACGTCAACATCAGCATCGTCACCATCAACACCCGCTACTGCAGCAGCAGCAGTGGGGGCAGCACCCGAGGCAAGTGCAGTGGCAGTGCATGCTGATGCGCCCGGCCTGTGCCGTGTGCATGTTACAAACCAACATGAGTTGCCTTTGGTGGTACATGCCATTCGACTCCGGCGCCCAAGTGGTACAGAAAGCGAATCGTTGCTCTTGCATTCAACCCGCAATGGTGGCATCACGCTTCATGCAGGCGACTCGTATGCGGCGCAATTTTCATTTGTGGCACCGCCAGCTGCGCCAGGAAGTACACACGAGACTTGGTCTCTCGAACCGGCAAACGCACAGCCGCTGGGATCGGTGGAGGTAGCCTTTGCTCGAGCTTGTGACGTTCTCGCGGAAGCTGGAGGCACTGCGGAGGAAGGTTTTACGGCACCTCTTTCTACATCATCGCACGAAATGCTGTCCTGGTCGCTTCCTCCTGCGGCGATACAGGCTGCAACGTTTTCGAACAATAGCGTGCCTTTTTCTGGGAGTGAAGGTACTGAGACTTTGATGGCGCAGCTAGTGGTCGACTGCCCACAGGTGGTAAGCGTGGCGCCGCCTTTCCATGTGGCGTGTCAGCGGCCTGTCGCAGCTGTGGCGGGTGTGCCCTTCGCAGTCACCTATGTGCTTACTAACAAGACCCCCCACTTTCAAACTCTCGCACTTCGTGCATCGCTGCGTCCGAGTTTCACTTCAGCTTCAGCAGCTAGTGGCCACTCCACAATGGCCTCTGTAGCGGTGTCCGCGCCAGTAGCTCAAACAAATGCGGGCCCGTCGTTCAGTTGTCTGGGTTCCGATGGAGTTTGGACCCCTTATTCACCCCCTGTATCCGCTGCTCTGGCTGCGGGCCTGGCGGCATCTCCTCGCGGGGGGCGCATCTTTTTAGCCGACCCGTTGAGTGCCTCCTCGGCCCTTGCGTTTGCCACCACTGACTACGTGAAAGCGATGGAAGAGGATGGCGGTGATTTTGGCGCCGGGTATTCCGGTCCCTTTCTGGCAGCATCTGCTCAAAAGGCCAGCTATGAAGTGCGATGGGGCGCTGAAGCGCGAAGTGCGAAACTGCCACCCGACGCCACGCACCATCTCGCGGACTCCTCCGGCCTTCGGCTCGTGCAGGTGAGCGCAAGCGGCTATGCGAAGCTTGTGCAACGCGACGATCCTAGCAGCCGTGGTTCCTCTTCTTACAGAGGATCGTCTGCAGCTTCAAGCGGTGGTGTCGTCGGCCCAACGGCTGCTGCTACCGCTGCTGCTGGAACTGCGAGTGTCAATGGTGGCGCTAGTGAGGGTGACTCCTTCCTATGGTCTGGCCTTCGATCTGGCACCGTAGCTCTCGATCCCTTCAGCTCTTTGGAGCTCACGCACACAATGATCCCTCTTAAAGCGGGCGTCTCGCTGCCACTCGTGACACTGGATGTGGCCTCGGCCTCCCTTGCTGGCGTAGGAAGCAACGCTACTCGGGGCACAGCCGCGTTTGTGCTGCGAGAGTCCTGCCAGGGCCCAACGCCGGTCATTTTCGTGGCACCCACGCATAGCGCCATCGCAGGCACAGCAGGACAGCCATAATGCACGCCCCGAATTCCAAAGGGCCGGAGTTTACCACGAGTGTGCATTAGGCGTCCCTATAGAGAAACATCCATTTGTGACACTGCAAAGAGGAGGAAGAGAACTGTTATTTGTGAGGAGTTAAATAGAAGTGGGAACTGGTTAGAACCGGAATCATGTACAATGCACTGCATATCCCAGAGACCACGGCAGGTATAAAATAATACAAACTTCTTGTTTTTCAGGTCTTTAGCTATGCTCGCGCGCCTCCCTCTTCCGTCTTCCCAATTATTTTCTGCGGAGTGTGTAATGTTCACGATTTTTTTCAGAATTTCACATTGGACTTGGCCAATGCCCCTCTAAAAATAATTCAAACTTTTGTTTTTCAGGTCCTGAACTATGCTCGCGCGCCTCCCTCTTCTGTCCTCAATTATTTTCTGCGGAGTGTGTAATGTTCACGATTTTTTTCAGAATTTCACATTGGACTTGGCCAATGCCCCTCTCCGTAGCGAATCATACCGCATTTGTTTTGTTTGTGAATCGCATTGGATATGGCCAATGCCCCTCTCCTCGCTCTCTCCTCCATGCTGCGCCTCGTGCTGATTAAAAGGGGGAATCAAGTGCACGGCGAAGGAGATGCAACAGGCAAATACGAGCGCGTCTCCTTGTCGGTACAAAGACAGGGCGTGTCAATGCATGTTTTATGTTAGCTCTATATTTAAAATATTCTAAAAACTCACGTGTCAGTGTACCATTTCAATCTCTCTCTCTCTCTCTTTCTATTCGTACATCGTGACTGCTACAGGTGGACTCAGACGTAGATTTTGACTTTCCGGAAGGTACGAACGCATGCTTAAAAATACCTCCCCTTTTCTTCTCTCTTCTGGCTTCCGATACCCTTCCTTTACCAGTACTGGTGCCAGTACCGGCTTCGCCGGTTAATGTTATATATATTTTATTTGACAGGCCCCGAGGGCCCGAGGGGCCGGAGTTAGAAGGCTAACAGGTAGAGAAGAAAAGGAAAGCAGCGCAAACTAGATCTAAGAAGCTAATCAGGCGCACATGCCCGAGTGGCCATGGTAGTGATTATAGCGGACCAAAGTGGTACGCCCATTTCTCGGTGATTGTTTTCATTCGGTAAAGATTTCTGTGTATATTAATATTGGCCGGTAGGAATTTCTGTACAGTCGGCAAAAGGATTATGTGCAGCTATTTGCACGCCCGTATAGATACAAAGGGCACGTGTCCACGTCTCTATACATGTAGTCCATAGTGCGGCATAGTACGGAGTATGGTAGATAAATTATCATTCCATGTCCTTTTCAATTTAAATTATAAAAAGGATTGCCTCGTGGACGTTGGACGTGACACGCGAACGAGAACTCAGTCCCGCCGACTTGTTCGGAAGAAAGGCGCCAGTTGGAGCCTTAATTGGCCTTCTGGAGCGCATTTTCTAGCGCATGTGCAGCTCAAGTGCATTCTTTATGTAACTTGACTTGACTTATAAAAAGGAAGCCACGATACCGGCCCTTATTAGGAATAAATACAGAATCCTTAAGCGCATAACGCATAACTTTCAAATCGGCACCTTTGTTCTCATCTTCTTAACTCTGCAGTCAATACTGGTTTGATATGAAAATTATGATTCCAGGCGACAGTAACAGGACGGGTTTGTGCACAATTACCTTGCGGCCTACAATTAGCGCTCTCTCGCTCTCTGTCTCTTTCTCTGTCCCTTCCTCTACACATCTCCCTTCTTCTTCGTCTTCTTCTCCTTCTTCTCTCTCTCTCTCTCTCTCGCTCTTATCCCCTGATTTTGTTAGCGCTGCTTTCTAATGCAAATGGGTATTAAAGCACGCTTTGCTTTTGCTGCTGAATGCGAGGCACAGATGCACAGGCGCGCAGTGCGGCTCTGAATCCTCTCTCGCGTAGTTCGCAACGTTTAGCACGCAATTCACGCCGGCATTCCCTTCCCCGCCGTGGTAAACACACAAGGCTGCGCAATGAGCCGCGCCTTTATTTCTGCGCATTGCGTGCCGATTAAATGTCTTTCAGTCGTTTTGCGCTTGATTTATCTTTCTTGGTCGCCGCGGAAGCACTGCCCACGCTTCCTCCAGAGGTATGGTCAAACTGCTGAGCATCGGCCTTTAGACTTAAATCCGCCGCAGCTCGGGCAAGGCCTTCTCGAGGCTTTCCTTGTCGCCTAAAGAAAGAAATGATGAAGTTTAATTAATGTGTTGAGGCAGTGGCTATGCAACGCCACCTTTATGTTTCGCTCAGACAGAGCACAAGGAAATCACAGGCACCTTGTAGGAATTCTATTTCAAGATAAGTAGTTGCTCAAGGAAACGTCGCCAAGCGAAGTGGTCGACGAAAAAAAAGGGCAAGGTGATGCTCTTACCTGTGCATTTTGTGGCACCGAGGTCAAGCCAATGCAGGTTTGGTGTGTTCTTGAAGACCTTGATATCACCTGCAGAACATTCGCGGAAGCATCGTCAGCGGACTGGTCCGCAAAAGAAAGGTGCGAGAAACTTCTTACCCGAAATATTCGTGCCATTGGCTTCAAACTTCGTCAACGACTTGCAATTGGCCAGAACAGAAATGTTACCTGCGAATCATTCGGAACATTCGCGGAAGCATCGTCAGCGGACTGGTCCGTAAAAGAAAGGTGCGAGAAACTTCTTACCCGAAATATTCGTGCCATTGGCTTCAAACTTCGTCAACGACTTGCAATTGGCCAGAACAGAAATGTTACCTGCGAATCATTCGGAACAT
>Ga0307979_1001130_pt1 | contig 18951 bp, 14 predicted proteins | sample OrgLakmetage1058_FD_201833 | JGI IMG/M metagenome (GOLD analysis project Ga0307979, IMG submission 201833) | Saline water microbial communities from Organic Lake, Antarctica - #1058 | ecosystem: Environmental > Aquatic > Non-marine Saline and Alkaline > Saline | place: Antarctica: Organic Lake...
GTAGAACCTTAGAAGATGCTGGAACTGTAACTTCTGTCCTTATTCCTTGGAATACCTGTGGTGCTTATCACAGCGGTGTGTTGGGTGTACCGGTAGCAGATTACTTTTTCTATGCTGTATTTAACTACGTTAGTCCATTTATGACTTTGCTCTTTGCAGCCTTTAATATTAAGATAAGACAACTGAAAAATAATTAAAATGAAATTAGATATTTTAGCTTTTGGAGCTCATCCAGATGATGTTGAATTGAGTTGCTCTGGCGTCTTGGCCAAAGAAATCTCCAAGGGCAAAAAAGTAGGGATTATTGACCTTACCCAAGGTGAAATGGCAACTAGAGGTAGTAAAGAAATAAGAGCTTTGGAAGCTGAAAATGCTGCAAAAATCCTAGGGGCAGAAATAAGAGAAAACTTAGAATTTAGAGATGCCTTTATCGTAAACGATGAAGCACATCAATTAAAAGTAATAGAAATAATTAGAAAATACCAGCCAGATATAGTTTTTTGTAATGCGGTTGAAGATCGACATATTGACCATGGAAAAGCAAGTGAATTAGTTAGTCATGCCTGCTTTTTAAGTGGCCTTAGAAAATTAGAAACCAAATTCAACAATACAGTTCAATCTGCCTGGAGGCCCAAACAAGTCTTACATTACATTCAATGGAAAGAAATAAAACCAGATGTGGTAATCGATATTACTGGTTTTATGAATACAAAGCAGAAAGTAGTATTGGCTTACGAGAGTCAGTTTTATACTGAAAACAAAAAAGGTGAACCTGAAACACCAATTTCCTCTTCAAACTTTTTAGAAAGTGTGACCTATCGAGCTCAAAACCTAGGTAGATTAATAGGAACGGAACATGCCGAAGGTTTTACATTAGAGAAATACGCTGCAATAAATTCAGTTTTTGATTTAATTTAATGCTATAAATATTTTTTTGAATGCGAAATTAATTCTAAATTTGCAAACCAATATTTTAGTTAATATGGTGGATGTAGCTCAGCTGGTTAGAGCGCTGGTTTGTGGTACCAGAGGCCGTGGGTTCGAGCCCCATCTTCCACCCTTCAAAGCCCCTTTTTAGGGGCTTTTTTTGTAGTTGAATATGAAATTTTACACCTACATATTATTTTCTGAAAAGCTAAACAAGCACTACATTGGCCAAACCAATAATTTAGAAAATCGATTGAAAAGACATAATAATCACCAAGAAAAATATACAAGAAAAGGGACTCCTTGGAAATTGCTCTGCGCAGTTGAAGTTGAATCTAGAGCTGAAGCGATGAAATTAGAGAAAAAACTCAAAAACTTTAAAAGCGCAAAAAGACTAAAGAACTGGATGGAAAATAATAAATGAAAAGTGGGTGCCGCAAAGCGAGCATTCTCGGATTTCTAAGACATTGAAAAAATACCAAGAAATACGGATACCGCTTTGGCGAGCATTCTCGGATTTCTAAGGCATTAAAAATGCCAAGAAATACGGAATTCGAGCCCCATCTTCCACCCTTCTAAGCCCCTTTTCAGGGGCTTTTTTTGTAGTTGAATATGAAATTTTACACCTACATATTATTTTCTGAAAAGCTAAACAAGCACTACATTGCGCAGACCACTAATGTAGAAAATCGATTGAAAAGGCATAATAATCACCAAGAGAAATATACAAAAAAAGGGACTCCTTGGAAATTGCTTTTTGCAATTGAATAAAATCAACTTATTTGATATATACTACAAAAAAAAGCCGTTTCGAGTTGAAACGGCTTTTCTGTTTGTATTATAAATCAATTTATCTCTTAATAATCTGGAAAGTTTCTGAAACTTGATTTATAGTCACTTTCATTAAATAAACACCTGCTGGTAAATCTTGCATGTTTATACTTGGTGTATTGCTGTTAGGACGACCCGTTTTTAGACGTTGTCCTGACATATTGTACAATTCATAAGCATCAACAAGATTAGCTGATTGAATATTTAAACTGGTCTCTACTGGATTTGGATAATATGAAAACTCATCTTTACCAAAGCCTGGAGTTGAAAAGGTTTCTGACAATACATCAAAATCAAATATTTCAGGAAGTTCTCCTTGACCACCTTCACAAGATTGAACAATATCTGAAGTAAGTCTCAAATAAAATCCACCTGAGGAAGAAGTAAAAGTTAAGCCAGCTAAGACTGATCCATCTACCGAAGTATCATGTAATAAAATTCCATTTTCATTGAATCCATCAAAAATCTGTAAAACATCATTCGAGCCTACAACATCTTCTACACTACCTGTATTGAAAATAAGTTCAATTTCTTCATCTGCTGTAGAAACAAATAACCATTCTGCAATTTCGAAGTTATCGTAACAATAAACCTCATTGTAAGATTCTCCAGCTCCAATTTCAATTGGAACAATAGGACTTCTAAATTCAGCAGGACCTGTCCAATCGCTAAAATCATCGGTTCCGCAGACAGCTCTGACATAAAATTCATAATCTGAAGCCGATTCTAAACCACTTACAATTACATTTGGATCACCAGTAGCAAATGCAGTCTGTGATTCTGGGCTATCCAATTCAAATCCTTCAAGACCAAATTGCACTTCCCACTCATCTTCTACTGTATTAAGAGGATTAGTGTCCCAGGAAAATTCTACATCTTCTAAACCAACAATTTGAGAATCTAAATTAAGGGGAGCGAAACAAGTTGGCGATAAAATAACACTAAAGTTATCAATATAAAATCTTGTATTTTCAAAACCTTCCGCATCGATGTAAAAACCAAATTTAACTATGCCGGTGTACCCATCTAAAGGAAGAAAATCAGTTTGTGGGCTTCCAGGAATATTTGTGTTATCAAATACTTTTAATATGTCTGTATCAGACCAAGTATTACCTCCATCCGTAGAAATCACAACATTTAATGTGTGAAGCCCAATAGTAGTTGGTACCACTTGGCTTTGGAATAAGGTTTCTGTCATCGCAACATCATATGTTACTACCAAATCATCTGAGCCATCACCCAAATCGATTTGCTGAGAAACTAGCCAAAGATCGCCTGCACCAAATACGCTAACAGCAGCAGATTGACCATTAAGTGAAGTTGGATTGTTTGCAAAAACACCTGCTCCCCATCCAGTGAAACCTTCAACTACAGTTGAAGATGCTGTTAAATCACCTGTTCCTTCTAACCAACATGGCATCAAGACATTTGTATTAAAATCAAAATTAGCATTTGAAAAGTTTTCAACTGGAGTAGGATAGTTTTGTGGTGCACATTCAGTTACGATAGTAAATGGTCCCGTTTGATTACCAAAATCATCGTCATCACACTCACTTAACACATAAAAGTCGTAAGCTGTTGAACTGTTTAAGTTGTCTAATACTAAAAAGGTATCTGTTGTAGAACCCGAGTCTAAAGGGGTATCGTTTTCAGGATCATCACCACTATTAAAAAAGGCCCAATTGTAACCAATTGCTCCAGGCACTACGTCCCATTCATAATCAATTTGGTCAGAGCCAACAAATGTAGTTTGTAAACCACCTACTGCGCCACATAAAACCTCAACAAGCTCGAAAGTATAAGGAGTAGTTTGAGGAGCAGGCCAAGTTGATATAACAAATATATAATCTTCTCCACCTGTCAATAAAACTTCAAATTCTCGTATTTCAGTACCAGCATTACCAATACCATTTAAACAATTGGTACCTATATCATCGCAAGAATCATACACAAATATACCAGACCATGTATTGGTAGGATCCATAGTAACTAACACTACCATATCTTCATCAGGAGTAAAGGTATACACAACATCGTTCCCTCCTAAATAAGGAGCAGTTGCTCCACAATTTGCACCTGGAGCACCGTCGTAAAAATCGCTGTAATTTGCGGTATCATCTGTCGTAGTATACGGTAAACCATCTACCACTATTGCCGCATCACAAGTATCTCCTAAAGATACTGTTGTAAAAGTAATTTCTATTGTATCGCTAAATCCATCGTCTACTCCACAATTAGAGGTGATAGTCGCAATATAAGTCTCTCCTTCTAAAAGTCCTGGAATTTCAAAAGTAGTAAGCGTTTGTGCTAAATCTTCCGAAACAAATGGAGTATCTACTCCAACTTCCTCACCATCATTATATACTTCTAAAGTGTATCCATCTGTTGCAGAAGGTACTTCATCCCACGATGCGGTGGCAGTTGTTACTGCTGGCGAAATAGTGAATCCAGTTACATTAAAACAAGTTGGCGCCTCAGAAACAGAGAAACTATCGATTGAGACGTCTCCATTAAAACCTAACCTAGACGTTCTAAAGCGAACTTGCACTATCTGGTCTTCAAAACCAGCAAGGCTAACAACGGCTTGCTCCCATGGATCTGCAGCTAATAATTGTTGCTGTCCAGTTATGCTAAATACTTCTATCCAATCACTAGTTCCATCTTCTTTAGCTTCTACTATTAAGGTTCCAATATCTGCACCTCTCATGTGGTAATAAAAGCTAGTTGCAGGATCTGTTAGTGGAGAAAGATTTATCAATGGTGAAGTAAAAATAGCTTCCGCACCAACTGCGCCGTTGCCGGCTTCTACAAAAACGTAGTTCCCTGTACCGCTAAAGTCTGATGAAGGTCCACTAGCAAAATTACTCGCAGTAGTACCTGTTCTTGTTCCCCAGAAAAAGGAAGGAATACCACTAGGGTTTCTATTCCAACATTGATCGATTTGGTCGTTGGCATTATTAAATCCTGTACCAGAAATCCAATCATCTCCGTCAAAATCTTCATTAAATGGTGCGTCAAAAACATCACAAGCAGTTGTAAATTCAACGCTGCTATTTTGGAAACTTAAACCATTTACGTCACCACAATCTGAAATTAATACAAAAATATAACCTGTATCTGAATCTAAACCATCAACTGTAAATGAGGTCTCACCTGCACCTATTACACCTTCAAACAAAGGATCATTATCTTCTATAATAGTTCCACTTAAGTAAACTTCCCAAATAAAACCATCAATTGCGTCAGGGAAATCTGTCCAATTAAAGGTTGCTGAATCAAATGAAGTATTATCCGTTTCTAAATCCTGTGCATTAAAACAAGTTGGAGATTCAATAATGCGAACCTCATCAATTGAAACATCACCATTAAATCCTAATTTATTTGTACTAAATCGAACTTGAATTACTTGATCTTCAAAACCTGCAAGACTAACAATAGCTTGCTCCCAAGGGTCATCTGCTAATAATTGTTGCTGTCCTGTTAAAGTAAATACCTCTGTCCAATCTGTATCAGCTTGTTCTTTTGCTTCAACGGTTAAGGTCTCTACATCCGCACCTCTCATGTGGTAATAAAAACTTAAGGCTGGTGTTGCTAATGAAGATACGTCAATTAGAGGCGTTGAAAGTAATGCTTCATCTCCTGCTACACCGTTAGACGATTCAGTAAATACATAATTACCTGTTCCACTAAAATCTGAGGATGGCCCTGTAGCAAACGTACTACCAGTAGTTCCTGTTCTTGTTCCCCAAAAAAATGCTGGTGAACTATTTGGATCTCTTACCCAGCATTGATTTATAGCATCACCAGCATTATTGAAACCAGCACCAGTTGACCAATCATCACCATCAAAATCTTCAAAAAATGGCGCGGTTAAAACATCACAAGCCGTTGTAAATTCAACGCTGCTGTTTTGAAAACTTAAACCATTGGCACCACAATCTGAAATTAAAACGAAAATATAACTCGTATCTGGATCTAAACCGTCAACTGTAATTGAGGTTTCACCTGCAGCCAACACACCTTCAAACAGGGGATCATTTGCTTCAACATCTGTTCCACTTAAATATACTTCCCAAATAAAACCATCAACTGCATCTGGGTAATCTGTCCACGATAATGTTCCAGAATCAAATGATACATTGGTGTTAGCTAAATCTTGTACGTCAAAACACGTTGGAGATTCAATAATGCTAACCTCATCAACTGAAACATCACCATTAAATCCTAATTTATTTGTACTAAATCGAACTTGAATTACTTGATCTTCAAAACCTGCAAGACTAACAATAGCTTGCTCCCAAGGGTCATCTGCTAATAATTGTTGCTGTCCTGTTAAAGTAAATACCTCTGTCCAATCTGTATCAGCTTGTTCTTTTGCTTCAACGGTTAAGGTCTCTACATCTGCACCTCTCATGTGGTAATAAAAACTTAAGGCTGGTGTTGTTAATGCAGATACATCAATTAGAGGCGTTGAAAATAATGCTTCGTCACCTGCCACTCCATTGGAAGCTTCTACATATAAATAATTACCACTACCAGAAAAATCTCCAGAAGGCCCAGTCGCAAAATTACTAGGTGTATTACCTGTTCTTGTAATCCACGAAAATTGATCTAAATTGTCTGGGGTACGAAACCAACAAGGATTGAATTCCTCGCCTGCATTATTGAATGCTGTGCCTCCTGTCCAGCCTGTACCGTCAAAATTTTCAAAAAAAGGAGCGTTTTCGATTCCACAATCTGTTGTAGCTGAAATTGTATTCCAAAAACTATTTTCTGCCACACAAACCGCTTGAATAGAAAATGCATATTCTGTATTGGCGTCTAAATTATCAATTAATAAAGTTGGAACAGTTGTATTGAAAGAAGCAAGTTCTTCGCCTGCACCAGGCACAAAACCAGGTGCGCCATATTCTATATTCCATTCTGTTTCTCCACCGCCATCCCAAGAAAGCTCTACTTCACTATCTGACAGAACATCTGCTACAAGAGAAGTAGGAAATTGGCAATCAAAAACAGGAACTTCAACATTCACCGTAAAATCAACTACCGAACCCCATATAAAACCTGCACACGGGTCTAGTGGTAAAGTACCGCCTTCCCAATGCATAGCTCTCATTCTAGTTACTCCAGCTTCTGCAATAAGTGGTACGGTAAAAGTTATCGTGGCATCTGTAGCACCATCGCCAAAGGCTGCTATCGTGGCACTCCCTATAGACTCACCATCTTCAAAAATTTCATTTTGATTGTAGTCTATCCAAATCCCTCCTGCTCCTGCATAAGTGTTTGGACTACATGTACCAATTGTAAAATCAATAGTATAGGTTTGTCCAGCGATTACATCAACAGATTCATTAGTTAAATCTTCAACCCCAAGGACGGCAGGACATCCAGTGTAGTCTATTTCTGTGGCATCTTCTCCTACAATTGAAATGATTTCAATATTAGAATCCGCTACACTAGTTGGGCCACCATCTACACAATATTGTGCATTTGTAACCCATAATCCCGTTAAAAAAAACAATCCAAATAGTAAATATTTTTTCATTTTTAAATATTTTAATTAAGGCGGTAAATTAAAAAAAAGTTATGATACATAGCATCTATTTTTCTTAAATATTAAATTTTTCTAAATAAAAAAACCCAGCAAATTGATTTACTGGGTTTTACTCTAAAAATTGAATGTTTATTGAAACTTTTCCATCACTTCTTGACTGATTCCTACATTGGAAAACCCGCCATCGTGAAATAAGTTTTGCATAGTTACTTTCTTAGTTAAATCTGAAAAAAGAGTTAGCGTATAATCTGCACATTCTGATGCTGTTGCGTTACCTAATGGAGACATTTTTTCTGCATAAGCCATAAATCCATCAAAGCCTTTTACTCCTTTACCAGCGGTTGTTGGTGTTGGAGATTGAGAAATAGTATTTACTCTTACTTTTTTATCTATTCCATAAAAATAACCAAAGCTTCTAGCAATAGATTCTAGAAAAGCTTTGTTGTCTGCCATATCGTTATAATCCGGGAAAACGCGTTGTGCAGCCATATAAGTTAATGCTACAATACTTCCCCATTCATTCATAGCATCTTTTTTATGAAGGGTCTGCATTAATTTATGAAAAGACATGGCTGAAACATCCAAACCTTTGTGTGTCCAATCATAGTTTTGGTCTGTATATTTTCTACCTTTTCTTACATTGATGGACATCCCGATGGAATGCAAAACGAAATCCAATTTTCCACCAAGCTCTTCAACTGCTCCATCAATTAATTTTTCTAGGTCTTCAACATTTGTAGCATCTGCTGAAATAACTTTGGAATTGGTTTTTTCTGCCAATTGGTTAATTGATCCCATTCGCATTGCAATAGGCGCATTGGTCAAGACAAAGCTTCCTCCTTCTTCATGAACTTTCTCTGCTGTTTTCCAAGCTATTGAATGTTCATCTAAAGCTCCAAAAATAATTCCTCGTTTTCCTTTTAATAAGTTGTATGCCATAATGCTTAAATTTTAGTTGGTAAATATAAGTCGTTTTATTCAAATAAGGTCTTTGCATGGGCTATTGCCGAAGTTGATGTTGCATCTCCTCCTAACATTTCTGCAATTTCAAGAATTCGTTCTTCTTGACTTAATGCTTTTAATTGAGTTGTTGTTTTTGCATTTAATTCGTTTTTATATACTTTAAGGTGTTGTTCTCCTTTGCTGGCTATTTGTGGTAAATGCGTAATGGAAACCACTTGTAAAAATTCACCCATAGCGGAAAGCATATTCCCTATTTTAAGAGCCACATCTCCAGAAACTCCCGTATCAATTTCATCAAATATTATGGTAGGTAATTTTTTATGCTCTGCCAAAATATATTTCAGTGCCAAGGTAAGCCTAGAAAGTTCTCCGCCGGAAGCAATTTTACCAATGGGTTTTGGAGTGCTTCCTTTATTTGCAGAAAATTTCCATTCCATTTCATCCATTCCAAAAGAATTTGGTTTTTGCATCAAATTAATACTAAAATCGAATTGGACATTGGGCATAGCTAAATCTTGAAGATGAGTTTTAGCTTTTTCTGTTAAAACTGGAAGAACCGCTTTTCGTTTATCAAATAACTGCTTTCCTAATGAGGCTAACTTTTTTTCTTCAACTACAATCTCATTTTCTAAATCTATGATTTGATTTTTTACATCTTCCGTTTCAAACATCTCTTTTGCTAGATTTTCTTCAATTTGAAGCAATTGATCTAGGGTATCAACTTGGTGCTTTTTTTGAAGCTTATAAATCAAAGCTAACTTGTCATTAATTTTTTCTAGCAAAGTAGGGTCATCTTCCAAGCTAGTATTTAGCTTATCTACTTCATAAGAAAGGTCTTCAGCCTCAATTCTTAGGCTATTGAATCGCTGTAATAAACTAGCATAATTTTCACCAAAATCACTTATTTTTTGAATTCGGGTATTAATTTCATTCAATTGCTGGGTAATTCCATAATTATCTTCTTGAATGGAATTACTGGCAAAGGATAATTGTTCTTTAATGGCTTCAACATTACTAAGCTGAAGCTGTTCTTCTTCTAATTCTTCTAAACGAATTTCATTTAGTTTGGCTTCTTCTAATTCGCCTAACAAAAAGCTTTTGTAATCTCTAGCTTTTATTAATTCTGCTTCTTTCTGAATAAGCTCATGAAGTTGTGCAGTACGCTTTTTTATTTTCTGGTCTTGTTTTCGAAAGTTTTCTACTTCTTCTTCAATGGAAGCAATGGCATCAATGATTTGATATTGATACGTATTTTCAGCTAAAGAACGCGTTTCTTGTTGACTGTGAATATCAATTAATTCATTTCCTAATTGCTGTAAGACTTGAAGTTTTACTGGGGAATCATTTACGAAGGCGCGTGATTTACCAGAAGCCAAAATTTCTCTCCTGATGATGGTATTGGGCTCATAATCCAAGTCTAGTTTTTCAAAAATAGGCTTCAATTGAAGTTGAGCAATTGTAAAACTGGCCTCAATAACACACTTTTTCTGATTGTCTCTAAGACTTGACAAATCAGCTCTATCCCCAATAATCAAACCCAAAGCGCCAAGGATAATAGATTTTCCCGCACCAGTTTCACCAGTAATGATATTCAAGGATTTTTTAAAATCTACATGAACATCTTCAATTAAGGCGTAATTTTTAATAGATAAGCTTGAAAGCACGTAGTTTATTTTTTTTCAAAAATACAAAAGCAAATGCAATACCTAATGAAAAAAAACGGGTTTACTTAATTTCTTTCCAAAGTCTGTTGTGTACCGGTGCCATTTTGTACAAGGCTTCTTTTACGCTAGACACATCTCGCTTTGGACCATCTTTCAAAATCATTTGTATTTCTCCTGCCTTAGCATCAAAAAAAGTTCTGATTAAAGCCGAATTTGGTCGTGTTCTATTTACTTCATCAATCATATTTAAGGCTTCTATAATTTTATCTTTGCCCAGTTCCAAATCTTCATGCATAACATCTAAACCTTCCCGATGGTATACGTAAAGCGCCTCTCTAAACGGACTAAAATTTTGTGCTAACAAATCCCTATTGATATTGAATCTGTTGAAGTCACCCCCACTTCCTCTACCACCCCAACCTGAACCATTAGATGATTGAGCTGCATTGGCAATTTGTTGAGCTTGTTCATAATAATTTGTTCCTCCAAAAAGTTCAAAAGTATCAGCGTCTAATCCTAAGGTAGTATTTAAATAATATGCAATAACTGACATTAAATTGGTTTCAAACGTGTTAGGGTTGAAGTTAAGTGGCTGAAATTCTTTATATTGAAATGAAAAAGCTTTGTCGTTTACATTTAGAATCGGTGTGGAATGATCTGAACCAAAAACAGGTCTTGAAGATTGAAACTGAATACTACCAGTAAAAAAATTAGAATCATAACTGGTAATTAAAATAAACATACTGCAGTTAATTTTCTGGTAGTCTTCATACTGCTTATCTGTCCACTTTTTTTGATTCACAAATTCTTGTATAGCTTTCTCTAGATTATCAAAAACGGTTAATTGAAGCTGTCCAGTTTGCTTGGCATCAACTATAACTTGACAATCAAATTCCTGTGCTTTTGCAGTATAATTGATCAGTAATGAAATGCTGAAGAAGAGAAGAACTAGTTTTTTCATAGTATTAAATTCTTTGTAGAATTTCAGTTAGGATGTCTGAAGCGACTTCAGGTTTGGTTTTCAAATGAAATTCCTTTTTATATTGATGAGCTAAAATAGTAATTTTATTAGTATCATGCTTAAATCCAGCACCGTCATTATTCATGGAATTTAAAACGATAAAATCTAAGTTTTTATTGTTTAACTTTTGAATTGCATTTTCTTCTTCATTTTGGGTTTCTAAAGCAAAACCAACTAATAGTTGATTTGTTTTTTGAGAACCTAAGGTTTTTAAAATATCAGGATTTTTAACCAATTGCAAGGAAATAGAATCCTCCTTTTTCTTGATTTTTTGATTTGCTACTTCTGCGGGTTTATAATCTGAAACAGCAGCAGTTGCGATAGCAATATCTACACTCTCAAAATGAAGCAAACAAGCCTCCAACATTTGTGCTGCGGTTTGAACTGGGATGATTTCTAAATTTAGATGTTGGTAAGTTAAAGCACTTGGTCCCAACACTAATTTAACTTTTGCTCCTAAGTTCAGAGCGGCTTTGGCAATTTCCATCCCCATTTTTCCACTGGAATGATTCCCTATAAATCGAACTGGGTCAATAGGCTCATAAGTTGGTCCAGCGGTGATAAGAAATGTTTTGTTAGCCAAAGGCAATTGTTCCTGTATGTAATTTTGAAGGTAGCTTAGAATTTCTTCTGGCTCTGCCATTCTACCTTTTCCAGATAAACCACTAGCTAGTTCCCCTGATCCAACGGGAATAACTTGGTTACCATAGGCTTGTAATTTTGCGAGGTTGTCTTGTGTACTTTGGTGTTTATACATGTCTAAATCCATTGCTGGTGCAATAAAAACAGGACACTTAGCTGATAAGTAGGTAGTTAATAAAAAATTATTGGAGTGTCCTGCTACCATTTTAGAAATGGTGTTTGCAGTAGCTGGAGCAATTAACATGTAATCAGCCCATTCTCCTAATTTCACATGATTATGCCATGTTTTTTCTTCATTATAAAAGGAAGAAATAACTGGATTTTTAGATAAAGTAGATAGACTTAAAGGAGTAACAAATTCTTCAGCGTCTGGAGTAAGAATTACCCTAATGTGAGCACCAGACTTTACAAATAAACGCACTAAAAATGTGGATTTGTAAGCGGCAATTCCACCGCTTACACCCAACACTATATTTTTACCCTTTAGAAAAGACATTAAGCATCTAGCTCTTCATCCGTTTTTCTGAAGTAAATCTTGTCATTTAACCACTCGTCTAGCGCAATAGAATGTGCTTTTGGTAGACGCTCGTAAAATTTAGAAACTTCAATTTGTTCCTTATTTTCAAAAACTTCATCTAAACTATCATTGTAAGTAGCAAACTCTTCTAGTTTTTCAATAAGCTCTTTCTTCATCTCCGTACTAATCTGGGTTGAACGTTTTGAAACTATAGAAATAGCTTCGTAGATATTATTGGTTTGCGCATCAACATGATTCTTATTAATCGTTGTTGTGGAAGTTGGCGCGTTAGATTCTTTAAGATTTGTATTCATAGTTATTGTTATAATTCTAGTGTGTCTAATTCTTCGTATAATAGTTGCATTTCAGCTTTCAATTCATTTGCTTGATTAAGAAACTCTCCTTCAGGATAGCGTTCTATGTAATCTGCGTAGTATTTTTGAGCTTCTTCTAATCGTTCTCTCATCAATGATTTAAAACTCTTTTGAGCATAAATAAACTGACTTTCAAATTTATAGTAATAAGCAGCCTCATTGTATTTTGACCCTGGGTTAGCATCTATAAAATTATTTAAAGCATGAGCAGCAGGTTGCCAAAACTCTCTATGATGATAATTTTTGGCAATTTCATATTGCTTTTTTTCCAATTTATCTCTTAACTCGGCTAGGTGATTATTGGCTTCTTCAAAATAATTTCCTTCTGGGTATGCATTCAAATAAATCTGCAACTTATCAATCGCTTTTAAAGTCTCGGTTTGGTCTAAACTGTAAACTGGAGATGCTTTGTAATAACTATCTGCAGATTTATAAGCAGCTTCTTCTTTTTTTTCTGTATCGGGAAAGGATTTGATAAAGCGTTCAAATTTGTAACCAGATGTTAAGTAATCTCCTATTTCATAAGTGCCATTGGCAATATAATAAGAAACAATTTCATTTTGAGGTTTCCCTCTCATTCCAGGTTGAATTTGTTCAAACAAACGCAAGGCTTTCAGCATCTTTCCACGTTTTCCTGTTTCAATAGATTCTAGGTAAAACTCCTTAGCTAAATTGAATTTATCTTCTGTTGAATTGCCTTTAAGGACTTTATTGTATTCCCCACAAGATGTTATTCCTAAAGCTAAAACAAATATCAAACAAAGGTTTCTCATTCTAAAATTTTGATTTGCAAAGTTACTGATTTTCACTGGAATTGTAAAATTTAGTTTTTAGAGGTATTTTTCTATATTTCAGAACGCAAATTCTACTGATAAATTGCTTTTTAAGCCAATTCATTTACAAAATTAAATAAGCGTTTATTTAGTTCTTCATCTACTGAAACTAATGGCAATCGCAATTCATTTTTACATAGTTTTTTATGCTCAAATACAGCTTTTATTCCAGCAGGATTTCCTTGTTCAAATATCATATTAATTGCCGGAGCAATTTTATAATGTAATAAAAAAGCATCATCAACTTTGCGTTGAAGACCTAATTTCACCATTTGGCTAAACTCCTTCGGAAAGCCTTGAGCAATTACAGAAATTACTCCTGCTCCTCCAGCTAAAACCATCGGTAAGGTAATCATGTCATCTCCAGAAATAACCAAGAAATTTTTTGGTGATTTTGCAATTAAATCCATTGCTTGTACAATATCTCCTTTTGCTTCTTTGATCCCGATGATGTTATCAAAATCATTTGCTAGCTTTACTACGGTAGCCACTTCCATATTAGATGCAGTTCTGCCGGGTACATTATACAGGATAATTGGGAGTTTGCTAGCTTTTGACACCTCAGCAAAATGAGCATAAATTCCTGCTTGTGTTGGTTTGTTGTAATATGGCGAAACGGATAATAGTGCATCAAATCCAGATAAATTTGAACTTTCAAGCTCTTCAACTAAAGCTTGAGTATTGTTGGAACCCATTCCTAAAACCAAGGGAAGCCTACCTTTATTTTGTTCTACAATAGTTTGTTTTACTAAGTCTTTTTCTGCTGTGGTTAAGGTTGCGCTTTCTGCTGTAGTGCCTAATACCACAATATAATTTATTCCATTTTCTATTTGGTATTCTACTAGCTTTTTTAAAGCTGATACATCTACACTCCTGTCTTCTTTAAAGGGGGTAATTAATGCAACTCCGGTTCCTTTCAATTGTTCCATTTATGCTGAATTTTTTATAATGGTTAAATACTTCTTAGCTTCCATAAAAAACAAATCTAAATCCTTTTTATCAATATTAAAAATCAAATCCGTTAGTTCTAAATTTGAATTTTGATTGCCAAGCCGAAGTGTAGCTTTGGATTTTAATGAAATGAAATTTAAAAATAGATGTTCTTCAGAAAAAAAGTGAAATACATATTCGTATTCCTGTTGAATCAATTCTAGTAATTCATGATTAGAAATACTTCCTAAAATCGAAAAATCCTTGGTCGTAAAGAAGTCTTTGGAAGATTCACTTTTCAATATTTTCCCTTTCGAAAAACATACGTAATCTGGTTTAAATATTTCACCAAAAAAAGTTTGAAAGTTGCTTTTAATCTTTGCGCAATCAAAATTGTCTGCATCTACTAAACACAATACTTTTGCATTGCTACTTCCATTAAGCAAAGGCATTTTCAGCATTTTTTTAATTTTGAATTGTAGTATAATTCTTTTCAGCAAAGTAGTATCTTAAAATGAATTAGCAAATTTAAGTGATTGGTTTCAGTCTGTATTTAATTTAAGCTGAAATTAATATACAAAAACAGTAAAGCATATTTAAAGACCTAGGATTTGATAAGATTTGAACGAACCAAAAATATTAGAACTTAAATTTGAGTTTTAATTTCTGGCTTGTGTAATTAGTGCTTGCTGAAAAACTCCCTAAACATAAATCTAAATTTCAAAACTCAAAAGAAATAATTTGATATGCTGTACCTAACGGCACAGTAAAAGATTAGGGAAAGTTCACTCTTTTACCAATATTAAGTCCCTACGGGACTAAATTTCAAAACTACTTTTCTTATATTTAGTAAATACTTATTGAAAAATGTACTTTAAAAGACTGTTTTCATTAAGACTTATCATGCTAAAGATGCACGATTAATCGAATTTTTCTTAATATTTTCTTGCACTTTATGGCATAAACAAAAGCATTGTTACTAGTATTTAAAGGACATTAGCCTTTTTCAGCAGACCCTAATTAGCAGAAAAGAAATGGAGTTTACTATTATTTTCGTTTATTTCAGAAGAGTAAAAAAATAGTTTCAAAATTATTTATCTATTAAATCAAATTGAAACTGACCATAATCATAAGCTTATAGAAATCTTTTTTATACATTTATTCCATGTTAGATGCAAAAATACCCCAAGGTACACTTAAATATAAGTGGGAAAATTACAAAGCCAATGCGAAGCTCATTAACCCAGCGAACCGAAGAAATTACAAAGTCATTGTAATTGGAACCGGGCTATCTGGCGCTTCGTCGGCTGCGAGTTTAGCTGAATTGGGCTTTCAAGTGGAAGTCTTTACTTTTCATGATTCGGCAAGAAGAGCACATTCTGTGGCGGCACAGGGTGGAGTGAATGCGGCAAAAGATTATAAAAACGATGGCGATAGCGTTTGGCGTATGTTTTATGATACGCTAAAAGGTGGAGATTTCAGGTCTCGAGAAGCCAATGTTTATCGCTTAGCAGAATGCAGTATGGCGTTGATAGACCAAGCTGTTGCGCAAGGTGTTCCATTTGCTCGTGAATACAGCGGCTACCTAAGCAACCGTTCTTTTGGTGGTGTGCAAGTTAGCCGAACTTTTTATGCGCGTGGACAAACCGGACAACAGTTGCTTATGGGTGCTTATCAATCTTTGATGCGGCAAAATGCTGGTCAAAATCTAAAACTACATACTCGTCATGAAATGCTGGATGTCATCACAACTGATGGCAATGCTAAAGGAGTAACTATCCGTAATATGGATACTGGAGAAATTTCAACCCACCAGTGTGATTCGCTTATTTTGGCTACTGGCGGATACGGTAAAATATACTATTTGAGTACTTTGGCTATGAATTGCAATGCCACTGCAATTTGGCGTGCACATCGTAAAGGCGCTTTTATGGCAGCACCAAGCTGGACGCAATTTCACCCGACTTCTTTACCTCAATTAGGAAGCTACCAAAGTAAACTGACCTTGATGAGTGAATCCTTAAGAAATGACGGCAGAATTTGGGTGCCAAAATCTACTGAGGAAAATAGAAAACCAAAAGACATCCCCGAAGAAGACCGTGATTACTACCTTGAGCGCCGCTATCCAGCTTTTGGGAATTTGGCTCCACGTGACATCTCATCTCGTGCTGCTAAAGAACGTATTGATGCTGGTTGTGGCGTTGGTCCTTTGAAAAATGCCGTTTATCTTGACTTTAAAGATGCTTTAGTTAGAGATGGTAAAAAAGCTATTGAGCAACGCTATGGCAATTTGTTTGACATGTATCAAAAAATCACTGGTCTGAATGCTTATGAAGAACCTATGATGATTGCGCCAGCGGCACACTTTAGCATGGGTGGACTTTGGGTAGATTACAGGCTGATGAGTAATTTATCAGGTTTATTTGTTTTAGGTGAAGCCAATTTCTCAGACCACGGTGCTAATCGATTAGGGGCAAATAGTCTTTTACAAGCTTGTGTTGATGGCTATTTTGTAGCTCCAAGTACGGTAATGGATTATTTGGCTGAAATTAAACCTCTAAAAAATCAAAATCAGGAATCGTGGATTAAGGCTGCTGAAGATTCTAAAACCAAAGTTATTGAACGGTTAAATCAACTGTTAAAGATAAAAGGCAATACTACGGCTGAAGAATTTCATAAAGAATTAGGACAAATGCTGTATAAAAATTGTGGACTTTCTCGTAATCAAAAGGATATGGAGTTTGCTTTGGATTCTTTGTTATCTATTCAAAAACGTTTTTACAAAGACATCATTATTCCTGGAAGTGCAAATGAAATTAATTATGAACTTGAAAAAGCAGCTCGGGTAGAAGACTATTTAGAAATGGCGATACTCATCGTGAAGGATGCTTTACAGCGAGAAGAATCTTGCGGAGCTCACTTTAGAGAGGAATACCAAACCGCTGATGGTGAGGCGCTACGAAATGATGCAGCATACAAATATGTTAGTGCTTGGGAATATAAGGGCAACAATGATTATAAACTACATAAAGAGGAACTGAAATTTGAATATGTAGAATTGAAAGAGAGAAGCTATAAATAAAAAGAAAAACATGAAACTTACACTTCATATCTGGCGACAAGACAGTCCAAAAACCAAAGGAAAATTTGAAAAGCATCTTCTTGATGATTTAGACGAACACATGTCTGTACCAGAAATGCTGGATCATCTGAATACAAAAATCATAAAATCTGGAGGTAAACCAGTAGCTTTTGAAAGCGATTGCAGAGAAGGTATTTGCGGCCAATGTGGTTTTGTAATCAACGGTCATGTGCATAGCCCTGAGCAAGGCACAACAACCTGTCAAACCCATTTAAGAAGTTTTAAAGATGGTCAAACACTTTATATTGAACCTTTTAGAGCAAATGCTTTCCCCATCAAAAAAGACCTTGTGATAGATCGCTCAGCTTTTGACAGGATCATTCAATCTGGAGGATATATCGGAGTAAATACAGGTCAAGCTTCTGAAGCCAATACGATTTTAATAAATCATGACCTTGCTGAAAAAGCCTTTGATGCCGCCGCATGTATTGGATGTGGTGCATGTGTAGCAACCTGTAAAAATGCGAGTGCCATGCTTTTTACTTCTGCAAAAGTTAACCATTTATCTATGTTACCTCAAGGAACACCTGAAGCACCACAACGTATTGAAAAAATGGTAGCTCAAATGGATAAAGAAGGCTTTGGCTCTTGCACTTTTACAGGAGCATGCGCTGTTGTCTGTCCACAAAATATTTCGTTGACAAACATTACTGATTTGAATAGGCGATGGTTATGGAAATAGGTAGTTAAAATAAAATTTAAGCTGAATAATTTCTTTCAGCCAACGAATATTTAATGTTTATAGATTTACAAATTATACTCTTTCTTCACCTTTTCAATAAAATCTATCACAGTACTTGGCTAAAGTTAAGATGTAAACAATTTGATAAAATTCAGAAAAAAATGTCCTTATATTATGAAAAGAAAAGAAAACTTAGATTCCTCAAGACATAGAAATATGGTAAATAAAAAAGAACAAGCAGTTTTACTTGCCAAAAACCCACATTGAAAGCATTTGCATAAATGATGGTTTATAGGTGGTTTTTTGGAAGTGGTTTCGTAAGACAAAATTATTCTACCAATTACGTTATTGCTTAATGTAAAAAAACGCATCGAAAATCCAATCAATCTTAAATTATTTGAGATCTAAAGAACAAGCATAAAGATCTAAAGCCAATGAGAGATATTGATGAATTAGTTAAAGAATCTAAATTTAATCGTTGGAAAAAGGTTCTGAAAAGCGTTGGACTTGACGACTAGACTAATAGTTGATTCTAACATAATTTTTAAAAATTAGACAGAGTTTAAATTACACCCTCTAAAGCTCTGAATGGGCGACATATCTTCTTTAATATATTCTTATTAACTAAGGCTTGTTATTATTATACCCTTTCTATATCGTTTGCTATATTCCATTTTCACCTTTTGTGTGTAGTTGCTTTTTAGAAAATTGAATATCCTAATATTATTGAGAAGGTGCTATATTCAGTAGTCCAAAATGCATAATTATTTAAAAGGTCTCTGTTCGTTTGAAATCTAAACTCTATACTATATCTATCATTTTGCTTGTAACCAACCCCCATAGCTAAGTTTCCACCTCTTGAGACAACTTC
>Ga0307979_1001131_pt1 | contig 18948 bp, 22 predicted proteins | sample OrgLakmetage1058_FD_201833 | JGI IMG/M metagenome (GOLD analysis project Ga0307979, IMG submission 201833) | Saline water microbial communities from Organic Lake, Antarctica - #1058 | ecosystem: Environmental > Aquatic > Non-marine Saline and Alkaline > Saline | place: Antarctica: Organic Lake...
TACTTGAGGCTCATGCGAAGTTTCAGACAAATCCGCCCGGATACGCACGAGTTATGGCCCATGGCCCTAGCCCCTGGTTAGTTTAAACTGGCCCCTGTAAATCTCGTTAATACGGTAAGTCGAACCTCCCCCACAAAGGGGAAATTCCTCAATAACACAACACCTCCCACATACATCAACACACACACCACCCACTGGAGTACTGGAGTTGCCAGTTGCCAGTTGCCAGAGACTCCAGAGACGCCGACGGGTGTCGACTTACTTACTGGGGAACTGTTGGTTGTTGGGTGCATTTCTGAGTTTCGAGGTCTCGGTCTCTAGGCGCTGCTGTGTGCTGTGGTGGTGCAAGCGGCGCAGCAGCGCAGCACCAGCACGGAGATCGGAGATACCGATACCGCCTCCGCGCCTCGAGCGCAAGCACGAATGGCCGCGTGGGTGGTGATTGGGGCTTATGATTTACAGCGGCGTTTCCCTTGGTGCGGTACTGTTGATCTTGGAGGACTCGCGCGTTATATAATATATATTATGGATTACTGTTCTTCGTCCTCAAAGTTTAAAGTCCTCAAGAGACGAGAGAGAGAGACGGCACAAAAGCTGAAAATTAAGGCACTGCGCTGCGCACACGACCCGAGAGAGTCTTTGAAATCTACTGCAATTATGAGAGCGCGTTCATTAGCGCGACGAAAAACGCATTTGACTTTAGGCGGCCGTGGTGGAGGCCTTAAGGTAGGCGACGAGGTCCTTGCGCTCGTCAGCCTTCTTGATGCCAGCAAACACCATCTTCGTGCCCTGTTCATAGAGGGCGAAGGAGAAGGTGGGAGCGGGTGTGAGGACGGAGATCAGATCGTTACAACTCATGCGGCCAAAGATACATCGAAGGTAGCGGCATGGAAAAGGCGAACAAAGCAGTGCGGGATTCAGGAATGGGATACAATGCTCGGTCATTGCGACGGCATAATGGATCTTCTAAAGAATCCAGAGAGCGTCAAAACTGGGGATACCTAAAAATGCATTCGGCACTATAACAACTTATACGGACCTTGATGTACTTCTTAGGGTTAAGGAGGTACTCGAAGAGGGTGGTTTCGTTCCACGTGATACCCGACTCCTTGTTGGCAGCCGAGTATGAGTAGCCCTCAGCTTGGCCTGACTGGCGGCCCCAGAGGCCGTACAGGTTAGGGCCTTGCTTGTGCGGGCCTCCAGCCTCTACAACGTGGCACTGCGAGCACTTCGTCTTGAAAATCTTTGCTCCGGCGGCTTCAGACATTGTGGCGATTCTGAAGGTGGCGACGAGACCAACAGGGGAAACAAAGAGGTTATAAATAAAGTGAATGGGAGCGAAGGACATAACGGCACGGGACAAGGAGGCCGTAAACACAGAGATCGGATTAATCAAGGCTGCGTGCGATGCGATACCAACCGAGAATGTCAATGAGAGAGGTACTAACCGAGAATATGTTATAGGTAATGAGCTCCGAGGATGCAATGATGCAGCGCCCAAACGATTCTCTTTTGGCGACGTGGCAGTCCACTATTCTGACAACTAGAATATAACTCCTAGAAAATTCGGAGAAGACGGCTGGCCGGTGCTCTCGTGCTCTCATGCTCTCTGTGCTCTTCTGATTCTGATACAACTGCAAGAGCAAGACTATGCGCACATTTTGCATTTGCTTAAAATTCATTCAAACGGGCGGCCGTCCGACAACTATCGTGCAGCCCTTAAGCTTTGAGACACACACGGAGCGCTAAAGTAGCAGTTGTGCATACTTTCCGGAGAATCCACGATCCACGGCTTTTTCTTCTCTACATGTGCGAGATGACTCACAACGCAGGTTCAAGTAAAAAAAGTAGATGGTGTCTATATTTTCCGTCAGTTTCGCAATATAGAAAGAACACACTGGTATGGAGCGTGCCGGTCGTCCATGGGTGCGCCGGCAGACTCTGTCTCAATTGGGACGAAGGCCGTCCTTGGCTCGACAGGCGAGCTCGACTAGCCCAGCAGCATCTCCACCTTCCCGTGGGGGGCAAAGGCCTGGCCTGGTTCGAAGACAGAGTCGGCGTGGTTCCGTTTTTGGCGCGATGAATTTCGTAGGGGCTAGCTCAGGCGGTGCTTTTGGGGTGATTCGGCGTAAATTATCAACACGAGAAGAAGCGACGGTGCGGGAAGTGTTTGATCTATTTGACGAGGAAGGCTCCGGCTGTATCTCAAGAGACGAGGTAATGAGCTAGTTTCAATTTCACCACCTTAAGTTTTTAAAGTGTAAATATTAATTCACAATTAGTTAATGATTTAGCATTTCGCTCTCACTTGGCATCCTCAGGTAGGCATCGTGATCCAGAGCCTATTGGATAGCGATGCCCTACCCGATAACGATCTTCGAGCTATGGTGAATCTCATTGATAAAGACAAGGCTAGCTCAAGCTCTAGCAGTATCTATTTTGAGGTAACGATGGTAGTTCTTTATTGTAGGCTTGATTCAGATATTGAGTATTCATGTCATTGATTGAAAAGTTTTCTCTTTAGTATTTAGTGGGCATACACCCTCACATGCATTTCAATTCTTCAGCACGAGAGTCAGTTGATAATATCGAAGTCGTTTACCTTTCACAATTTGGGACTTTTAGGACTTCCGGGCTCATTTGGAGTATGTTATCGGTTATCGTGCCACTCTTGATGCGGACCCATCAGCAGCTGCTGCTTTACCTCCTTTCGACCCGGATAAAGATTCTAGCGGTGAAAAGACAGCCAGCAGTCCAGGTATGAATGTGCAGCTAGAGGCGCGGTTAAGGGATCATTGGCTGAAGTTGGCAGGCACTATTGCAGCAGCAGCGCATGCAGTTGGAGAAGCTGAGCAGAGGGGTTCTGCTGGAACACTAGGCGCATTTCGAAATTACCGCACGAAACGGCAGCACGACAAGGATGCACAGCAGAAACGCCTTGATCTGCAACACAACGAGGTGGTGTCTCTCTTTCGCCTGAGAAGGCTTTCGATGAATGCAGTAGGTGCTGTTCCCGAAGAGACAAAATCCTCAAGCCAGGGCACTGCTACCTCGCCTATAGCTTTCGCTAATAGAGGCCTTTCCCTATCGTGGCGCCGGAGCACCACTAGTGCAGCGCACGACTTTTCGACAGGCAGGAAGAGTAATGGTGGTGATTGTGGCATCACAGGTTCACTGAGAAACGGAATAGCCGCAGAAAAGGATTGGATGAAGCAAATATTGAAGGAAATGATGGGGCCATGGGACCCAGAATCGAAATGGCGCCGGCCGTGGAACGTTGTTATCGTCACTGTGGTGTGCCTTCAGGTTGACATTATTACTCGTTTATTTTCGTACACGCAGATTTGATATTTGTTGTCGTAATTCATTGAAATTATTGTATTTTTTTTGTTTTTATGTGGCAAGTGCATAAGTGCAACTTTCAGCGCTTGGTCCTCTCTTGATTCGAATGCCTTCTTAAACCAGGCGGTGTACGTGCCATTTTTGCTGGCGTTTCGCCCTTCGTTGAGTCATGCATGGAAAATGTTTGAGTACACTCAGGACTTCATCTTTCTCGCCGACATTTGCTTCACCTTCAATACGGCCCTTCCAGCCACCGAAGTTGTCTCTTCGTCGTCAAAATCTTCTTCTTCTTCTAACCTCCAAGATGGACAACAAGAGCGTGACCATACATCTCGCCTCGTCATTGCCTGCCACTACCTCAAAAGCTGGTTTTTGGTGTGTGTTTTACTTCTTCTTTCGTTAAGAGCATTATAGTCAACGTATACCTTGAGATTACTTAATGATCTGTAGACTATTTACATTCATTCCTTTCCATCTAATTTATCCACTCTTTCTCTGACAGGTCGACGTCATAGCGTCCGTGCCCATCGAACTTGTGACATCTGCACTTCATAATGTCTCCAACTCTAGTAGCACTACAACAAGCACTAGTGGACCTCGGGGCTCTGAAGCAGCAGCTCTGGCAAAGGCCATGCGAGTCCCTAAACTGCTTCGGCTGCTTCGCATGGTACATTACATGAGGATCAATGCAGTTCCTTGTTATGTCCGTACTTATCTTTCTGGTTCCCGTGCATTATAACTGCTTGCTTTCTCTATTCCATCTTCGCTGTATCATATTATGCCGCCATGTATACGTGACGATGGCGTGCCCCTTGTATGTGTGGCGATGGCTGTATGTTACTAAATATGAAGGTGCGGCTGGTGCGAGCGGGACCTCTCCGTCGCCGCCTCACTTATTTCTTTTACTACTCCAACCACGCAAACACTCTCAAGGTCTTTCTATCGTTCAAGTACTATCAGTTCATGTATCAAACTTTCGTCTAATATTTTCTGAGAATATCGACCCTTGAATGATTCAAACGTTTGCATTATGACCATGGACTTGCTTCTTCTGCACAGCTCGTGCGGCTTCTCCTCATCATCGTGATGATTGGCCATTATTTAGCCTGCGCTTTCTATGCAGTAGCTGGCCCTGAACTTTGGTTTCGCCTTGAAGATTGCCCAGGTAGCAAGTCTTGCTACAAAGCGCCGGCTTTTGAGCGGTGCGTTCCTTTTGCTTCCAAGATTGTTCACAAAGTAAACGACTCCATAGATGGGGGATTACAATAGTCGACTCACTCTACCAACTTGGCTTCCTTTGAATCTTCCATTTCCATTTCGCTCACTCTCAATAGCTACGTGACGGCGTATTACACCATCTTTTTGCTCATCAATGGCGAAGAGACAAGGCCTCGGACCGATGCAGAGCGATCTTTTGCTGTCTTAGCCATTCTCGTCGGGTGAGAAAACTACTCCATGCCTTGTCAGCCGCCCGCACACCGCAGTATTCCTTCTCTCTAATGTTTTTACATGTGATATCACCACGGTTGGTGAGTAGCTCCCACGCACACATATTTGTTATTCATATCAGTTCATGTCAGCTCAACCCATTTCATCAAATGCCATGTACAATTTCTTTCGTACAGATCGGTGATTGTTGCAACTATTTTCGGAAACGTGTCTATAATCATCATGAATTTCAGCGCAAATGAATCTGCATACCGAAGAAAAATGGAGTCGCTCTACGAGAACATGCACCATCTCCAACTGCCTCAAGGTACATAGTGCTTAACTGCTGACAGAGGGAGAGTAAGTTTATACCATTGTTCTATCATAATACATTTTGAAGAGTGATTTCGAATATTATAGTGGCTTTGTGAATGCGTCAATGGTGTGCATTATGGTACCGACCGTTATCATGAGATGATGTCAAAAAAAGTGTGTGACATCATTGTGGCGCTTCTTGCATGATGCAAACGGACTCTTTTACCTTTTTTCGACTGCAGGGTTGAAGCAACGCATTGTGGACTACTACGACCAGATGTGGCGCCATTACCGGAGCTTAGATGGGTCCACTGACCTCTTTTTGCCGGAGCTGAATTCTACGCTGGGCTCTGAAGTGTTGCTCTACATGCGCACAACACTCGTGACGAATGCGCCTTTCTTTACACAGTGTTCCCCAATGCTCACAAAAGATCTCGTTCTTAGCCTCAAGACGGAGGTAATCGCACACTATAATAGGACGGAATGATATTCGAGGCTACTTTGCTCATATGAAATCTTTAAGATTTTATTTTTCTACTTCTCCATCCTCAAAGGTGTATCTGAAAGGCGACTACATTGTGCACAAAGGTATGCCAGGGCGTGAAATGTACTTCATCAGCCGTGGGAAATGTGAGGTCACCAACAATTTCATTCGAAGAGCCAAGAAGCACGAGGAGATAGGGGGAGATAGCAGTTTTGCTGCGATCCCATCTGTTGCAACGGTACCAGATAGCAATGCATCATCTAGGGAACCCGCGACGCCTGTAAGTAGCTCTAGCAATAGCCAGTCTAGGCGTCGATCATCGCGTTTTGCGCAGCCTCGAGTTGCCGAGCGCCGTGGCAGTTGGATTGTAGCCCCTGCTGCTGAGCGACGCTTATCGGCGCTCCGGGCTGACGTGTTGCAGAACCTCAAGACGGCTGCAAATGCGAAAGGAGCGAAAGCAAAAGTCAGCCCTGCACCTGCTGGGATTGGTGAGCTATCTACAGCCATTGAATTGGATGAACAAAATGGTGACTCAAAAAGCGATGAAATTAAGGAAGGGAGTGCTGAGGGTGTATTTACCATAAATGAAGGCTACCGCAGCGGCGCCCAAGAGAGTAAAATCAGCGTTGGGGACAACGTGTCAAACGAGGACGAAGAGGCCTGTGTTAAAGAAGGCTACGGCGTTAGCGATAGTAGCAGAGGAATTAAAGGCGGTCAGCTCATGGCGGTGGAGAGGGTGCTGCGAGTACTGCCTCGGGGCTCCTATTTCGGCGAAGCTGCGCTTCTGAGTTCTGCTCGTCGTGGAGGCAACGTTCGCGCACGCGCTTTTTGCGAAGTGCAGACTTTGACGCGGGCGTCTTTTGAAGCGGTCCTTTCAACAAGACCGGAGGAGCGCCGATTGTTGAAAGCTTTGTTGTTGCAGGCATGCAGCCAAACTGATTCTGCTTTGCTGCCTCAGCTCGACCAGCAAACAGCCCCAGGCCACCGTTCGACAGAGTCATCGCCTCACACGCCGAGCAAGTCGACTGGTAGAAGTGGCAATGCTTTCAAAGAAGGGCTAAATGGGGCGCAAGTTGACCCAGTCGCGACGCAAGAAGAGCTGGCGAGACGTCTTGCTGACGTAGAGAAGTTACTTACAGAGGCGCTGGCCAAACAAAAGTCTGCAAGGTAGTGGTTTGGTGATCGGGAGCGGGTGGACGACGTGGACGTAGAAAATAACGAAGCACAAGAAGCTACCTTCGAGCATGAGTGTAAGTAGGAGCCGTGTGCTTTGCGAATGCGAAAATTTCTTTAGATACTCCTCATCTGCTTCCTCCTGTATTAAAACACGAGGAAAAATATGATTTTAATTTCGCCATTTGAGAGTAAATGCTTCAACTTTTCTTGTTCAAGAGTTACAAAAGAATTACTAAGATTTAAAAGCGTAAAGTGGTGTTTGCTCAACTATATTTCGCGTTTTTAGCCCCATTGCAATTCGAATCGGGCTAGAGAAGGTTAGAATCGACTAAAGTTATTTATGAATGCGGTATCTTCGGGATAATATGGAGTTAGGTCTTCGGATTAGACTGGGTCATTATTTCCATTTATAACGTAGCTGCTGAGGTCGCGCTAATTCGGAGTGAGTCATCGGCAATGAAAAATTGAATTATCCTCATCACCATAAATCATGCCAAACTGTAGCTGCTACTTCCTTGCCGAACTTTTCTCCTGGGGCAGGCACTTGTAATGGCGGACCCGAGCCATCGGCAGCTGCACAGAGGGGTTGTAATGCTTCAGCAAGAATTCTGAGATCGGGCAATTGGCCTAGTCCCATGTCTTCGAACTCATTTGTTACTTTCACGTAAGTCGACGGATCACCAGACGACACAATCACATATTCGAGGCCAGCGAGAGCAGCCAAATGCTCGTAGTAGTACATGCGCACGACGCGACCTTCGTGAGATAGACCTAGAAGCTCCACGACAGCACCCGTAAACGCTGCACGCTGCGGCGCTGGTTGCGACGTGGGTGATGTTGAACTTGCGTGCCATGATTGTTGGTGCTTATCGCTGCTGCTGCTGCTTTGTGTGCCTGGTGTTACCTTGGCAGCTGCGCTCTGCCGAGTCATCCAGATAAGGTGCATCATTCCTGCGCCGTGAGGTCCGAGTAGCACGTCACATTGCGCCACCGCTGCAGCTTGTGCCTCGAAGTCTTGGAAGTAAAGGTCGCCTTCGGTGAAGTCTAAGATCACGCCATCTGTGCAGCCGTGCTCCGTCGAATTCGACGAAGGAGGCGGTCCACGTTTGAACCTGTGCTGGGCCGACTTCGCTTTCGCTTCCGGCGCAAGCCGACGCTGTGAAGAGATGGATTCCGACTTCCTGGGCGGTGTTTCCCGCGAATTCCCTGCACCAGCTGCTTGAAAAGGATCCTTGCAGCCGTTAGCCGTGACGAAGTTGCGCATCTCGGTCTCGTTTTCCATTCCACCTCGCCTTATTCCTGCACCACGCGACATGTAACACAGCACGCTGCGACGACCACCTCCCCCTTTTTGCTCTACATCATCCAGAGCTGCGTGCTTGGCAAGTGCTGCTGCTAACTCACCCGCTGGATCTATTTTCGGGTTTGTGGCATTCTCCGCATGGGGTTGATTTCCCACTGACATTTCTGGAGGGGATCCACTGGAGGACGTTGAACTTGCCGCAGCTCCAAATGGCGTCGAGGGAGAACTTGGAGATACCACAGCAGCAGCAGCAGCAGCAGCAGCCGCCGCAGCAGTAGCCGCAGATTTTGCGTGAACAGCGGCTTTAACGTCATCAGTGAAGTGTGGGAAATACTCGGGGCGCACACAAGCAAATTCTGATGCGCACAATTTCGCATCCCATAACAGACCCGCGCTATGGCCCCAGTATCCTCCTTGCACCGTGCCGCAGCTGGATCGATCTCCAACATGCTTGGGTGGGCTCCTTTCTACGCCAGAACTTTTCTTCAAGTCAACATCCGTGGTTTCCAATCGTGCTGACACCACTGCCTGCCGCCGCGCCCGAGCGAGTGCGTCGCTTGCGTCTCGATATTGACCTGCAGAGGTATCACCCGCAAGTGCAGCAGCGGCTGCTTCGCTCCGCAACTGCTTGTTCTTCAGGAGCACAGCTATTCTGAGTTTCTCGAGCTCTGCACGGGTGACACCCCACTTCGAAAGGTCGCCTCGGAACTCGTCAGTAGCCGTTCCCAGAAGATCGTTCATCGAAAGCACACCCATCTTAGTGAGGGTTGGTGCCAAACCACTAAGGTCGTTAAGTGCAAGAAACTCTTTTAGGGCTGCGGGGCTGCTTAGTGTATACTGCAGCTGTGGCTGTGTTTGTAATGGCTTCGGCTGTGACTGATGTTGCAGTGGCCGCAGCTGCCTATGTCTGAAACGAGTTGGTGCAGAAAAATTCTGACTTACAAGAAGCTGCTGTTGTTGCCACTCTGGCGGCCGGGCGTCTGGCCAGCGCCCATTCGTAATTTTACGATAGTCAAATATCTGCGCTTCATCCTTACTTGGTGCAAGCCTACTTCGGCTGCTGGCATGTGGTGACGCCTCCGCTGCCCGCGCTGTAGCATATGCCATAGCAGCCATGGCAGCTTGGCTAGAATTTACTTGTAAAGGACCGCGCTTGCGATGGCGCAAGACAAACACGTGCCTTGCGTAGCAGTGCGTGTTGTTCCAGTTTGAAAGTGGTCGCACACGCGATAGGTCTGCGCTGGTATCTTCAGATCTTTTTTGAGACTTCGTATTAGATATAGGTAACAAGAGGCTCCCGACGGCACGAGTAGCCAGAGAACATGTGCACAGACCATTGTTGCCGCGCAGAGGTTGGAAGGCGTAGCCAGCATCACCTTGTGCCAGCGCTGCTCCAGCTGCCTTCACCATCTGCGCTGTTGCGTTCGCGTTTCGAGCACATATTTCCAAGCGTTCGATGATAGTACTGTGAACACTGCTATTGCTACTGTTGCTAGCGTCCTTTGCATCGATAGAAGCGTCCTTACTTGGTTTTCTATACAACGGTTGCGCAGACTCCAAGCAGCGAGCTAAATCTCCCTTAGCGCCCTCGACGAGAGAAACAAGCTTGATACCTGCTAAGAGAGCCCCCGCGGCCCTAGTAACAGTGTCACCAGCCTCCTGGGTGTCTCCAGGTGGCGCTGCCTCAGACGTTCTCAACGCAGACGAAGCAAAATCAGCCACTGCAGTTGCTACACCCGCCATCGTTTTTTCGGATGAATGAGGTCTTGCATCAGCGATTGTGCCGGCTTCATCACCTGATGAGTGCGACCGCGACGCGTGTGCTTGGGACTTGGTAATTTGTTCGCTCGCTTTATGGCCCGCAGCTACCAACTTTTGAGCTGCTGCGTAGCCTGCATTCACACGCGCGCGCGGCGGCAATTTCAAGAGGGCTGCTGCAATCCCTGCCTCCGAAGTGGGTGGGTCTACGCCAGGACCTGAGACGAGATGCTTCGCCTGTAAGATGCGTGCTTCTAACATAGCGTCTTTCAACTGGTTGGCGGCATCGGTGGCAGCGTGGCTGGCATCTACTGCTTTGGCGAGGCAAGAGGTTGAAAGGTCTGAAGGCCAGGCTTGAGCTGACGCAGGGCCGCCTTCATCGCGATGCTTGGGCCGGGCATCTCTGGACCATTTTTGAAGTTCGTCATGGGAAATGCTCGCATCGGATCGCATCTTGTCAAACTCCAAAAAGTACTCCGCAACAGCCTTTTCAACGGCTACTTGCCTCTGTGCGTGTGCCACTAACAAATCCATCTCCTCAGCCGCTGCCTCATGGACGCTTGAATAGAGTATGAGTTCTGCCTTGTGGGCTAAGGATTTGCTACGACCACATGCGCGCCTCACTTCAATGCGATCGCCTCCCTCTGCACATGCGCATTGACCAGAGGTGACGTCAAGGGGCGCGTCTAAAGGTACACCCGAAGCAGCAAGCACAGTGGATGCAGTCCAAAGTGCATGCAAATGCGCTGTTGAATGCCACATGTTGGTGTTGTCAAAGTCGGGGTTAGCATGCATTAGAGTGCCAGAACGGTTCACAAGGACTTTCGAACACTGTTTCATCGACCGGTCTAATCCATCGCGGGCGTGGTGCTCCCAGCTTCGCATATTCGGCATAGCTAAAGGGAAAGCTACACAGCCTGCACTCCCTGTCGCCAGGTCAGTATTATCAGGATATAGACCAGGCTTGCCTCCGAGACCGAAATAGGCAGCAGGAACTAGTGCCACACCACCTAGGATGACGACGTCGGCGAGCTCCCGGCCCTCGCACGGCCACTCCACTTCATTTGGCGGGGCACGTACGTCAATAACTGCAGTATAAACGCCAAGGGGTTTGATGAATACTGTGGCTCCTTTACACGATCCGTGAGGAATCACGTACTCTTGGGCACAAGCATCAGCGTATGGGGTAGCATGAGGACCCTGGCGCATTAGCTCAAATTGCGGGTAGGGACAATGGTCACTAGCGCTCGTCGGTAGATCACTCATCTCTGAATTGATGCTAGCAGAGCTCAAAGTTGGCGCCTCGACTCCAGCGGCCGCAGACACGACCGCTACCCACGCGACCAGGCAAATGGCTGTGCTCTCCACAGAAGTAGAGACGGGGCTAATACCAAAACAGCATGCTACCAAGAGCATCACTAGCTTCGTCATCATTTAGAGCACAGTTCAAGAAATCGCATTAATTGACTACGAAGAATACTTCAATAGAATTGCGCCATCCTACCAACTGCAGTACTGCGGCAGAAGAACGTCCTCGACGTCGGGACACACATTTTCTTTTTCTTTGATTCTTCATAATTCACAATAACAAGTTCAGGTGCCCGCGCAATGCGCGATTTATGGGCGCTATGGGTTCGCAGCAGCACACAGGAGGTGTGTTGTTGGTATCTCGGCCCTCGGCGCGCGCCCTTCTCGTGGTGCCCGTGCCCGTGCCCATGCTTGTGCCCGTGGTCCTCCTCACCCCGTTGGTGTGCGACAGCACGAACAGAGCAGAAAACACTTCTCTCCCCATATACGGGTCCGTCCAAAAATATACGTCGGACACGAACCACGAACCACGGTCGATTTTCCATTTAATAGAAAGGATGTGTGTGCTCTGGATCTGTACAGTGCAGTACAGGGGCCAGTTTTATTAAAACTCCCCATCGGCTTACAGATCTTACTAGTGCGGGCTGTGCAGTAAACACTGTACTTCTGCAGTAGCGTAAAATTGCCTGGTACTTCGGATTTGCCATCAACCCCATCGCCCTCCCGTTGCCGCACTCACATCGCGTTCTCCGTTTACCAGTCGGGGACTCCAATGTGAAAATGTACTTCAAAATGCAAAACTTCGAGTCAAGTGCGTTTTTGTCGTCATCACGCGAAACGCCACCGCGTAGGCCAAAGAGCACCGTCAGAAGCTTGACAGGTCACATTCGACAGAAATATAGGCCCTTCCAACAAAATAACTTGCTCAATTGGGGTTGGGCCTGGTCTCTGCGCGAAATCTGGAAATTTAAATGAATATAATTTAGTAATTCAAGATTATTAGATAATAATTGCAAATTCCATCAAAGTTTGAAGTTTGAATTTTATGTGGTTCGTTATGGGACATATATACCTCTCTCATAACCGCGCATGGCCCTAATTTTGCGATCCTCGGAACCTATGGCAATTTTATAGATATTTTTGAACTGGTGGTCAGTGTAACCCGCCCGATACAAAGGATTGCTTTAGTTTTAAATTTCTAAATGAATTCAAATCCAATGAAATATCATTGCATAATATTATGGCCCTGCGCCTTATGGAAATAAGAGAACAGATGAGCCCGTGGATCGTACATCAAGGGCACGCACGGAAGTATCCGCATCGCGCGCCCTGTCATTGTTTCACTGGCTTTCTGTTTCCTAGTTCGCCGTAATAATAGCTCACATGGACTTGTTCCTGCGTCATTTACAGGAGCTTCTTGATGTCACTGGCGATGTCATCGCTTGGGACGCTCATCGAACCGTCAGGTCCCACCAGAAACTTACCTGAAGAGGTCGCAAAAAAGCCAAGAGTATGATGAAAATTTGATATATAGACGTTTATTGCTCAGGATAAGCATTTTTTCGTTTTTCTATCTCAAACATATTTGGGTAATCTTTGAGAGATGGTAGGTTACGCATATTCCATTACCAGCGAAGTTCCAGTTAGGGTCTGGGGCGCCAGTGGCTTCCTTAAGCAGCTTCCACGCAGGGCGAGCCGAGTCACCGTTCACCATGCCTTTCGACATAAGAATGCCCTTGGGGGCTTCTGGGAAGTTGACGCTCTTGGCGAACTCCGCCACCTCCGCGTCAGTAGCGCGCTCCTTCATGAACATAAAAAGTGCGGGAAGAAATGAAGGGAAAAACCAACGGTTCATAATTAAATACAAAGGGTATAAAGTAGTTTAAAAGGTTTTACTGTGTTTTAGTACCTGGTTCCCGAATTCGCCCGACGGGAACGCGAGAATGGCAAGCTTGTCACCGAATTCACCCGCGAGGGATTCCATAGTCTGATTAAAAACAAAATGATCAATTTAAATTGTGCGGGATGATTGACTATCAGATAATGACATGTTTTTCTCCAAGCGTCTGGTACCTGGTATTCCCTGCGGGTTTTGCCTCACGCGGAGGCCACGTTGACGCAGTACGCCACTTTGCCCTCGAACTGCGAAGCAGCAGCAGCAGAAAGGGGTGAACACATTGAGACGGTACCCTTTAAGTTTAGCTCAGAAAATCTATATATCATCATTATATCATGATACTTTCAATGATGACTCAGTTGTGCCTTCGGAAAAAGAAAAAGAAAACTCTTGAAGTTCTAGCTTCTTACCTGTTTGAAGTCGACGGGCGCACCGGTGGTGTCGGTGTCCTGCAACTCATAGAAGGAGGCCGAAGGGACAGTCGCCATGCGGCTTGCAAATTGGCGTCCTGGGGTAGCGAACGCTGCGGCTTGGTGAGCGAGGGCAAGTGCGCTAATAGCACGGATGCTGACCATTCTTGTACTTCTGGAATCGGCTTCTGATGAGTCGACGTGTTGATTGAAGTATAAAAGCAACATATATTGTACACACTTGCATATCATTAGAGCATGCCTCAAAACTTGAAGTTGTTGGTACGTGGTACGTGGTGTTTCGGGTAGATACGAAAATGAGAACTCAGAGTTATGTCGCCGCCTTAGCGCTATGGGTTGCCCCGGCGAATGCCTTCGCGCCACGGGTATCTCCACTCTTGAAGATACCTAGTCGAATTTCGCAGACGGGTCCGCGTCTTGTGTTTCCAGTCGATGCTGTTGATGTAACTGCTGTAGATGCTCTGGCTGGCTCCGCCTCAGCTGCAGCGAGTGCTGCTCATGGAAGTCTCACTGGCATTCAAGATATTGGAGGCACGCTGCTAGCTTTCTCTGATCAGGTTCGTATTCCTATCTTCTAGATGACCAGAGGTATCGGTTAGATATATTTCAGTCTTGAGGCTGCCCTGTTGCTTCAATACCATGTATTGCCTCATGGTCGTCACACACATTATGAAGAAAACAATTTGGTTCTTCCTGCTAGGGAGGCAACTTGGCTGGAAAGTTCTTCATGGGTTCTCTGCCACCATATCTTGCTTTTCTTTACTTTCTTGGGTAAGTGCACATGCTGTATGGATCATCTACGAGCTCTGAGTAGGCTAGGATAATATCCCTATTCTCTCCGCTTGTTCTTCTTCCTCCTTGCTTACCTTCTTACTCCTTCTTTACTTCCTTGGACAATGCCTTCACTTTACTTTCACCTTATCTTTGGCTAAAGGTACGAAAAAAACCGCAGCCCGCAGTTGATGCAGTTTGGCTTTGCCTATTTGCTGCTTTTTGTTGCTGCCACCATTCCTACGGGCATCATCTCCAAGTCCACCTTTGGCTTATCCTTAGCGGATGTGGATTGGCTGCATGGCTCCGCTGAGCTTTTGCTCACCGTCTCCAACGTGATGGTGGTGCTCGGTCTTCGCGCTGCTTTGCTTGACGATGCCCAGGGGCCAGTGGTGAAAGGGGACCCTCTGACGTCACAAGAGGACAGTGCCGCCTACTCTGCTTCGACTCTGCCTTTGCGTGCGGGGGCTCTGGTGATCGCTGCTAGTGTAGCAGCCTTCTGCGCCAGCGGCGTGGGCGCTCTCGGCCTAGGCCCTCACGACGGCTTCCTCGGCGGCATTGGCGCTTTACCAGCGGAGGCGGTAGCTGGTCTAGCTCATGCGGAGCCCGAAAACGCGCTCTCGATTCCGACGTGGGCGGTGCACGTGTCGTCGGTGGCCGAGTTCGTGTTCGCCATCAACCTGGTGAGATTCTTATGCATGGATAGACTCAACCTGCTTTCGGGGCCAATGGAAAAGAGTGCGTATACTGCCTCCCAGCAGCCATGAAAAAGTCAAGATTATTCGTTTTTGAATACTCAACCTACACTCTCATGACCATTGTCCTCGTCCTCTTATGTGTGCTTCCCTTGCCATGCACCATTTCTTCCAGGTGTGGAAGTACGCCGAGGCCACGGGCAACGAGAAGTGGAAGGGCCTCGCGTGGGGCATGGTGCCTTCGCACGCGAGCGGAGTGGCGGCTTGCACCTACCATTTCTTTTTCAACGCCAAAGCTGTGGTGCCCCTCGTGACCCTTCAGGTTGTAACCCTAAGGTCACTTGGGAGTTACTTGAATGAACCACTCGCACTTCTTGCTGACGGAATTATTTTACCTTGTGCGATTTCTCCTTCTGCAGTATGAAGATATCTTAAGAGATAATTGCGTTCGCTTTGGAACCCGTTGTATACTCCTTTTTACCCCTTCTTATATTCGGGTCTTCCTCCTTTACCCCAGGCATTTTTAACGCTCCTTGGCAACATTACCTTGGCCCTCGCGTGCTTTCGTCTGGCCATTTCCAACGGATGGACTCTCGAAGAGCTTGATCCTCGCTTGCTTCTTGACGATGGTAAGACTGACTCTCACGATATTTTTCATCCTATTCTCTCCGACGCTCTTGCAGTGCATTGCTGTCTTCCCGTCTTGAGTCTGAGCATGAATTTTCATCAGGAGCATTCCTCTCTTCATCCATCATCTCTGGTTGGACCCTTTAAACCCTGACTGTCTTGCCTCGCCAACACCGTCGACTCTCAGGTCGGCGCGAGGCGCGCAGCGCAGAAGCATCACTCATGGCGGACCAGTGGCGCAACTATGCTCTGGCTGATGCAGCAGCAGCAGCAGCAGAAATTATTGAAGAGGAAGTGCCCCCTCCGCAAGCGGCCGCCAACCCTTTGAACGCGTTCTTTGCGTCCTTTGGGGGTGCTACTGCTGCTGCTGCTGCTTTACCCACCGAATCATCTAACAGCAAGGCTGCTGCGGCCGCTCAAGCCGCTGCTGAAGCTGCCGCTGCCGAAAGCCTCGCGCTGCGCACTCAAGGGCTGGAATCCGAACCTTTGCTCTTCGCGAAATTGGCTGCTGTCACTATCGTGGGCGCTTACGTTGTCAAGTGAGCAAGGGTCTGGAGGATTTAAAAAGAGTGAGGCGAAGATAATTCTGTTGATATTGATCAACCAACCCTGATCCTTTGCCTCTTTTTCCTTTTTCAGGTACGGCGAATTAGGTCTGGACTTGCCATTCTCAGAGCATCCTGAAACCGCGGCTGCAGCCGTATGTTTAACGCCGCCACTAGCGCTAATGGCAACCCTAACCCTAACCCAGAGCCCGAACCTCAGCGCTAAGCTAAACTTGCCTTCGCGTGGTGACGAGGATGGCAGCACTTCGATGGCCTCACTGAGCATGGCTGACGTGAAGAAGTTTGGAGTCGCAGGCACTTTGGCCTATGTGCTCACGGAACTCGCCTTCTGGGCAGTGGCGTTTCCCGTCGCGTCCTACGCCCTGTACAACACCCAAGGGCATTGGCCCGATTGGGGCAGCAACAGCGACCGCGCCACGGTCCTAGGGTTCATTTTCGCGGGCGCCAACGTAGCACGGCTGCTGGTGCCGCTGCGTTTCGGGGCCGCCCTAGCGCTCGCGCCTTGGTGCGATGAAAACATCATCAAAAAGTTCGAGAAAGCGGAGTAAGCAAGCGATTGTAGCGCCTTGCCTAAATTACCAGGAGCATAATGCTGCTACCCCAGGCAAATGGATTTGCCCTCCTGTATTTCGGCGCGATCCGGCCTCTCTGCGTACATAGCGCAATCGGGCACGTGGCACGTGGATTTGCCCTCCTGTATTTCGGCGCGATCCGGCCTCTCTGCGTACATAGCGCAATCGGGCACGTGGCACGTGGCGCGTGGGGTGCCAGGAATGGAATTCACAATTCAAAAGGGAAGAGGGCAGAGTGAAGACAGCGGACCCGCTTAATTCTTAATAGATTCGATTCGATTATACGCTCAAATTACAAAGAAACGCCAACGAATTATATGGAGCTGTGTTTATTGAATTCTCCAGAAAAAATTGCTCATGACTCCTGCCAACGAGTAATTTATTACATATTAAATATTATTTAAAACTTATTTAAAATCGAATTTTCAGGAATTCCTAGTCGACTTGACTTCACCAAGAGACGCTGGATACGCAAAGGCAGAATCACATCTGTTACATCCCTGCAGTACCCAGCTCCTTCATATCGCAACTCAATCAAAGTACTATCCATTTGGTTTAGACCTTTGTGGCCTTGAGGCCGCCCGCGATGTACACGAAGTTGGGGTTGGACGCCGACTCGTCAGGCCAGTACTCGAAGATGATGCAACCGTCAGGGTTGCAGTTGGCCGCCATGTAAGGGCTGAGGTCTTTGTACTTCTTCAGGAGCCAGCCCGCGAAGTTCTTGGCGTCGGCCATGAATGCTTTGATTTCCTCCTGCGGGGTGCCGGCGTCCTTGTGAGCTTGGCGCACGTTTTGGCAGTACGACTTGATCCACTCCTTGAGCTCCGCCTGCAAGCACATATAGAAGTAAGAAAGAAGGCACATCGCTTGAGACCAAAGTCGTGTAAAATAAATCAGTAAAGATTGCGTGAATTGTGATATCTTTAAGCCAGTGAGTGAGGTGTGTTCCGAGCCAAGATACGAATGAATTGAGGACACATTTATCGACAAAGACCAAAGTTTGAGCAACCAATGCGTCATCTACTGACCTTGGTGTTGAAAGGCATAGGCGTGTAGTTGAAGGCATCCGAGCCGGAAATTGAGTTTTGTTGTTCGATCGCCTCGTCTTCCTCGCCGCCCTCAGCGTCGAACGCACCCTTCTCCTGCACGAAGCCACCAGGGGTCACCATGGTCGAGGTCATCTGAAAGAGACCAGGCACCGGGGTGCCGTCGTCGTCCAGCACTGGCAATTTGTCTTCGTCGCGGCCAGCAGCCGTCACTTCAAGGTTTTTGTCAAGCATGTCGTAGAAGACAACGATGCCGCCTGGAACACAATAAGAGCCAAAATAAGGTGCTGGAGCCCAAGGAGTGAACCAAACGAACGAACGAACGAAGAGGAAGGCATACGCCCCCAGAGAATTTAACAGGAACTCACCGCGCAGGCGCAGGACAAGGTGAAGAGTGGATTCCTTCTGGATGTTGTAGTCCGACAGCGTGCGGCCGTCCTCGAGCTGCTTGCCCGCAAAGATGAGGCGCTGCTGGTCAGGAGGGATGCCCTCCTTGTCCTGAATCTTCTGCTTCACATTCTCGATGGTGTCCGAAGGCTCCACATCGAGGGTGATGGTCTTGCCGGTAAGAGTTTTCACGAAGATTTGCATGTTGATTACGGTCCTATGAATATTTCACAATAGTAGGAAGTTAGACCACTTTTTTTTCGCGGCAAGTCGAGTTACCGCAGATCGCAGCTCTCATGATATGAAAAGATAATTCAAACAAGAGGAGTAATTCTCGAGCAAAGCAGAGATGCCATTTCTCAATAATGTTTCCAAAGAATGGCATTGCAAAGTGGCGGGGCGCGCTTTGCACTCTCCGCACGAACCATCGTACGCACCTTACTTATGCTTGGCGATTTGAGTGAGACGTACACAGCACGAGGAAGAAGATGAAGACATGAAGACCACTAACTACTACTACAGTACTGTACTACATCAAGGTACCATCTTCTCTAATGTATATTGATGAATACCAAGCGGATCACTGGATCCACTTTGCCGTCGGGTTCGACCTCTGACAGCCGAAACCAGATTTTGATACAGGCCCCGAAGGGCCGGAATTAGAAGGCTAGCACAAAGGAATTCAACAAGTGTGTGCCTTAAGCACCCCTAAGGAGAAAACTTTCATAATCGGATTCTTCGTTGGGCTGGCCACGTCGCACGTATGCCCATGAGCCGGGCGCCACGGCAGTTACTGACTGGTTGGGTATCGCATTCTCGACCGATTGGTTGTCCACAGATGA